>Ga0111538_10001578_pt1 | contig 32082 bp, 29 predicted proteins | sample SoiMethybrSBSTD1_FD_79669 | JGI IMG/M metagenome (GOLD analysis project Ga0111538, IMG submission 79669) | Bulk soil microbial communities from a Populus tree surrounding site in Tennessee, USA - Soil MetaG P. TD hybrid SBSTD1 (version 2)... | ecosystem: Environmental > Terrestrial > Soil >... | reverse complement strand
GACGCGGCGGGCGTCGAACGGCTCCTGCTTGCCCTTGAGCACGAGCTGCTCGGGCACGCCCACCGGGTCGGGGAGGAGGCGAGCGAGACGGGCGGACAGCACGACCTCGCCGGCCGCGGCGTGGCCCTGGAGGCGCGACGCCGTGTTGACGACGTCGCCGACCGCTGTGAAGTCGTGGACCGCGGTGTGGCCGATGTTGCCGATGAACGCCTCGCCGAAGTCGAGTCCGATGCCGATGTTGAAGTCCGGAACGCCCGGTGTGCCGTACCCGACCCGCTCGAGCAGCTCACGTGCGTGCTCGACCATCACGTGGGCGATCCGCCGGCGGACCTCGTCGTCGACCTCGATCGCCGCCGGCACGATGAAGGGCGGGACGTACAGCGCCATGACCTCGTCGCCGATCAGCTTGTCGATGACAGCTTCGGGGAAGAGGACCCTCTCGGCGTGGGCATAGAAGCGTCGCAGCTCGGCGCCGACCTCGGCCGGAGCGCGCGACTCGGAGTCGGACGTGAACCCGCGCAGGTCGGCGAACAGCACACCGATCTCCACCGTCATCCCGCCGGGCGGCGCCAGCTCGACGCACGTCGATCAGATGTTCGGGTTCTTGCGTGAGGGCCGGTAGCCCAAGGGGCGCACGAGACGACCGCCGACGCCGGCGAACGGTGCACCGCAGTAGCCGCACCGGGGCGTGGTCGGGAGCGCACGCAGGACCCGTTTGAACGCCCGGCTGCTGGGTTGCGCCCCGTACCTCCAGTACGACTCCCAGTCGGCGGCGGTCAACGGGTCGCCGGCGTGCTTGCGGGCCTGCTTGAGGAGGCCCCTCAGCGCCTGGCGCTGCAGGAAGGTCCGACGTCGCTCCGGGCCGCTTCGCTCGGTGCCCGATTCGTCGTCCACCTGCTCAGGATGCCCGATGGCCGGTCCGCCCGCCTCTCGTGCCGTCGTCCCCCGCGCCGCAACTCGCTGGGCCGGCGAGGCGGGCGGGTCGTACCGTCCCCCGTCCATGGCAGAGACCTCACAGACCTTCCGGACCACGCTGTGGTCGTCGGGCGGCAACAACGTCGGCATCGTGGTGCCCGACGATGTCGTGACGGCGTTCGGGCGGGGCAAGCGCGTCCCGGTCGTGGTCACCGTCGACGGCGACCACCAGTACCGGAGCACGATCGCCTCGATGGGCGGCCGGTTCCTGATCTCGTTCAACGCCGAGACCCGCAAGGCCACGGGCCGGGGCGCCGGCGACGAGGTCGACGTGCGCCTCGACGTCGACGACGCCCCGAGGGTCGTCGAGGTGCCCGACGACCTGGCGGCCGAGCTGGCCCGGGACGATGCGGCGCGGGCGGCGTGGGACAAGCTCAGCTACAGCCACCAGCGCGCCCACGCCGAGTCGATCACCGGCGCCAAGGCCGCCGAGACCCGGGCCCGCCGCGTCGCCAAGGCGCTCGACGCGCTGCGCAGCTGAGGCGCGCTCGCCGTCTCTCAGGCGACAGTCGCGTCGTCCGGAAGTGCAGCGAAGTCGCGCTTCACGGTGCGGTACCACTTCAGTCCGGAGACAGGTCGCTTCCAGCGGCCCTTCATCTCCCTCAGCGCCGTCTCGTGGTCGGTGTCGCCGGCGGCGACGACCTCCCTCAGGTGCGCGTCCTGCGCCTTGATGATCTCGTTGGGGTCGTCGCCGAGGTGCGCCACATCGCACGGTCCACCGAGCTGCCGGCACGTCATGCTCTTCATCTGAAGCCCTTCTCTCTCACGTCTCCGGTGATGCACAAGTGATAGTACAGCTCTCAGTTCGAGAGTGCTAGTCTCAAATATGTGGCAGCGTCACGGGGTTCGTCCGGGGTCAGGAAGGACCAGGCCAGGACCCGCCTGGCGCGAGCTGCCGTCGTCGAGGCCGCTCGCGCCCTGTTCCTCGAACGGGGTTACGGAGCAACGACCGTCGAGGCGATCAGCGAGCTCGCCGACGTCCCGCCGGCGACCGTGTACCGCCTGTTCTCGTCGAAGCACGGGATCCTGCGGTCGCTCCTCGACGTGTCCATCGTGGGCGACGACGAGAACGCCCCGATGGCAGACCGACCACAGGTGCAGACGCTTCTCGCAGAGCGTGACCCGACAGGGCAGATCACAGGCTTCGTCGCGCTCGTCGCCCAGCTGAACGCGAGGATCGCACCGCTCTACCGCATCCTCGTCAGCGCGGCCGGCACCGACACCGACGCAGCTCTGCTCCTCGACGAGCTGACCAGCCGACGGCAGCAGGGTCAGCGGCTCATCGCCCGCTCGTTGGCCCGCACCGGCGCACTGCGGCCCGAGCTTCGCGAGCGTGACGCCGCCGACATCATCCACGCCCTCCTGTCACCCGAGCTGTACCGGCTCCTCGTCATCGAGCGGGAGTGGACGACCGAGCGCTACCGACCGTGGCTGGCGAAGACGCTCGTCGACCAACTCCTCGCGCCGACAGCAGCCGCCTCGTAGGCGACGGCGGCGCTACTCGTCGAGCAGGTCCGGCTGCTCCGCGAGGATCCAGTCGAACAGCGGCTGGGCCTGGAACCAGCCGGTGCCGTGACCGCCGACCTGGCCGGCGGTCTTCGCGGCCTGGTCGGGGTCGATGAGCACGGGCGTGCCCGCCGCCTCGGCGAGCAGCTGCACCTGGCACGTGCGCTCCATCGTGACGAACCACCACGCCGCCTCGTCGACGCTGCGGCCGACGGTGAGGAGGCCGTGGTTGGCCAGGATGGCCGCCTTGCCGTCGCCGAGCGCCTCGGCGATGCGCTTGCCCTCCTCGATCTCGAACACGGCGCCGGTGTAGTCGTCGAAGAGGGCGTGGTCGCCGTAGAAGGCGCAGGCGTCCTGGGTCAGCGGGTCGAGGGCGCGGCGCAGCGCCGACCACGCCTTGCCGTGCGGCGAGTGGCTGTGCGCGGCGGCCACGACCTCGGGGCGGGCGGCGTGGATCTGCGAGTGGATCACGAACGCCGCCGTGTTCAGCGGCCAGTCGCCCTCGACGACCTCGCCCTCGTGGTCGACGAGCAGCAGGTCCTTCACCCGGATGTGCTTGAAGTTCATGCCGAGCGGGTTGACCCAGAAGTGGTCGGGCAGCTCGGGGTCGCGGGCGGTGATGTGCCCGGCGGTGCCCTCGTCGAAGCCGAAGGCGCCGAAGATGCGGAAGGCGGCGGCGAGGCGCTGCTTGCGGTGCCGGCGCTCGTCCTCGACGGTGGCGAACCTCGGGAACGTGTGCGGGCTCCGATCGCTCCCCATGGCGTCAGCGTACCTGCGGTTGTACCGGTCGGTCCAATATGATCCGCCCATGGACTTCTCGCTCACCGACGCCGAACGCGACCTCGCCGGGCTGTGCCGCGACTTCGCGCAGAAGGAGATCGCGCTGCGGGCGCCGGTCGCCTGGGAGGAGGCGCGGTGCCCGACCGACCTGCTGCGCGAGATGGGCGAGCTGGGCCTGCTCGGCATGCTCGTCCCCGAGGAGTGGGGCGGCATCGGGATGTCCACCGTCGGCTTCGTGGCGGCGATGGAGCAGATCGGGCTGGCCGACCAGTCGGTGGCCGCGGCCTGGCAGGCGCACGTGACCATCGGCTCGCTGCCGCTGCTCCTGTTCGGCACCGACGGCCAGCGCGAGCGCTGGCTGCGCCCGCTGGCCGAGGGCACGGCCCTCGGCGCGTTCGGCCTCACCGAGCCCGACGCCGGCTCCGACGCCCGGGGCATCTCGACCCGGGCCGAGCCGAAGGACGGCGGCTGGCTGATCAACGGGCGCAAGACGTTCATCTCCAACGCCGGCACCGACATGTCGTTCGGCGTGACCTTGCTGGCCCGCACCCCGTCGGGTTCCGGTGGGGCGCCGCGCTACGGCAGCTTCGTCGTCGAGAAGGACACGCCCGGCTTCACCATGGGCCAGAAGGTGCGGGGCATCGGCTGGAAGGGCCTCGACACCCGCGAGCTGTACTTCGACGACGTGTGGGTGCCGGAGGAGCACCTGGTCGGCGACCCCGAGATGGGTCTCGGCCAGTTCCTGAAGACGCTCGAGGTGGGACGCATCTCGATCGCGGCGCTGTCGCTGAGCCTGACCCAGGCGGTGCTCGACCTGGCCACCGACTACGCCAAGCAGCGCAAGCAGTTCGGCCAGCCGATCTCGTCGTTCCAGGCCGTCCAGTTCAAGCTGGCCGACATCGCCACCGAGCTCGAGGCGGCCCGCTGGCTCACCTACCGCGCCGCCCAGCTGCGCGACACCGGCGAGCCGTTCCGCAAGGAGGCGGCCATGGCCAAGCTCAAGGCCAGCCGGGTGGCGGCGTGGGCCGCATCCGAGGCGGTGCAGATCCACGGCGGCGTCGGCTACATGCTCGAGTCACCCGTGGCACGGTTCTACTGCGACTCGAAGGTCCTCGAGATCGGCGAGGGCACCAACGAGATCCAGCACCTGGTCATCGCGCGAGAACTGGGTTGTTAGCGCCGGTCCGGGCGTGATTCGCTCGGATCACGAACCCTCACGCGCGACTGGCGTCCGACCAGAGGTCGACGCCGGCGTCGGTGGCGTGCTTGTCGATGGCGTCGAGCTCGTCGTCGCTGAACGTGAGGTTCTGCAGTGCGGCCAGGTTGGCCTCCAACTGGGCGACGCTGCTCGCTCCGATGACCAGCGACGTCATCCGCCGGTCACGGAGAGCCCAGGCCAGGGCCATCTGAGCGAGGCTCTGCCCACGCTCCGAGGCCAACGCGGTGAGCGCCCGCACCTGGGCCAGCCGGTCGTCGGTGAGCATGTCGAGGCTCAGGGCACCGCCGGTCGCGACCCGGGAGTCGGCGGGGATGCCGTCGAGGTACCTGTCGGTGAGCATGCCCTGCGCGAGTGGCGAGAAGGCGATGCACCCGGCCCCGGCGGCCTCCAGGGTGTCGAGCAGGCGGTCGTCCTCGATCCAGCGGTTGACCATCGAGTAGGACGGCTGGTGGATCAGCAGTGGCACGCCGTGGTCGGCGAGGAGCCGCGCCGCCTCGGACGTGCGCGCCGAGGAGTAGGACGAGATCCCGACGTACAGCGCCTTGCCCTGGTGCACGGCGGTCGCGAGTGCCGCCGCCGTCTCCTCCAGGGGTGTGTCGGGATCGAACCTGTGGGAGTAGAAGATGTCGACGTAGTCCAGCCCCATGCGCCGCAGGGACTGGTCCAGCGAGGCGAGCAGGTACTTGCGGGAGCCGCCCTCGCCGTACGGGCCGGGCCACATGTCGTAGCCGGCCTTCGTCGAGATCACGAGCTCGTCGCGGCACGACGCGAAGTCGGTCGCCAACAGCCGCCCGAAGTTCTTCTCCGCAGCGCCGTACGGGGGCCCGTAGTTGTTGGCGAGGTCGAAATGCGTCACGCCCAGGTCGACGGCGCGCCGGCAGATGGCCTGCTGCGTGGCGAACGGCCGGTCGCTCCCGAAGTTGTGCCACAACCCCAGCGAGATCGCAGGAAGGAGCAGTCCGCTGCGCCCGCATCGGCGGTAGGACATGGTCTCGTAGCGGTCAGCCGCCGGGACGTAGGTCACGGCGGTCAGCCTACGGAGACTGATGACGGCCGTTCCTGCCGCTCGCCGTCCGCGGCAACGACCCGCGCTCCGTCGTGCCCCCGGGAGGCGACGGTACTGCTGAGGTGGAGCGTGCCGTTCGGGTACGTGGTCGAGTCGGTCAGCCGCAGCGCCGTGGGCACGGCCCCGCGGTCGAACACCTTCTTGCCGCTTCCGAGCACCAGCGGATGCAGCCAGAGGTCCAACCGGTCGACGAACCCGTGGCGGAGCAGCGACTGCACCAGGTCGAGGCTGCCGATGACGTGGACCTCGTCGTGGCGCTCCTTCAGGGCGGGGATGCTGTCGGCGAGATCGCCGGCCAGGAGCGTCGAGCCCTGCCAGGCGAGCGGTTCGGCCAGCGAGCGGCTGGCGACGTGCTTGGGGACGTCGTTGAGGAGGCGGGTGAACGGGATCTCGTCCGGGGCCGTGGGCCAGTAGCCGGCGAAGATCTCGTCGGTCTTCCGGCCGAGCAACAGCGCGTCCATCGTGCGCGCCCCGGACTCATCGGCCAGGTCAGGGCCGGGCGAACGGCATACGGTGCGGGCATGACCGGCACGAGCGACGCCACGATCACGGGCATCCACCACTTCTCGCCGACGGTGAGCGACGTCGAGGCGAGCGCGGCATGGTACGAGCGGGTGTTCTCCCTGACCCGGGTGCCGATCACCTTCGCCCACCACGAGCGCGAGGAGACCGGCTACGCCGTGATGCTGATCGACCCCGTGTCGGGCCTGGGGTTCGGGCTCCACCACAACACCGCCAACCAGGGCGAGGGCTTCGACGAGGCCCGCACCGGGCTCGACCACATCGGCTTCAACGTTCCCACCCGCGAGGCCCTCGACGCCTGGGTGGCCAAGCTCGACGGCCTCGGCATCGAGCACTCGGGCATCCGTGACCTCACCGAACCGGTGCCGTTCTCGACGCTCGTCTTCCGCGATCCCGACAACATCCAGCTCGAGTTCATCCACACCCCGTGACCTCGCCTCCTCCTGGCATGCTGAGGGAGGTAGTCGCCGCAGAAGCGAGACAGATGGCGGAAGAACCGCTGGCCGAGGTGCAGATCCCCGCAGTCGGGGCGCCCGTTCCGGTCGTGCTGCGCGACTCGCTCCCGCTGCCCGCGACCAGTGCCCAGGTCGCGCAGTTCGTCGCCTACCGGGCGGCCGCGTGCGTCGGCGCCGACTACGCCAACCTGGCGCTGCTCGACGGTGACAGGACCTCGCTGCGCCTGTTCCACGACTCGTTCCTGGACCGGGACATCGCCGGTCGCTACACCGACGTCGCGGTGGACGCCACCTTCCCGATCGCGGCGGCGGTGCGCGAGGAGCGCGTCGTGCTGCTCCCCGACCTCGACTCGTACCGCGCCCAGTTCCCCGACATCGTGGCCGACACGCTGGCGGCCGGCGTCCGGGCCTCCGCGTCGCTGCCGCTCCACCGGGCGGACGGCACGGTGCTCGGTGCGCTCGCGTTCGCGTGGACCGAGTCCACCCCGTTCGATCCGAAGCTGGAGGCGGCGCTGCGCGCCGTGGGCGTCCTCTGCGTCGAGACCGTCGAGCGGGCCGAGCGCTACGACGCCGACCACGAGCTCGTCGTCGCCATGCAGCGCCGCCTCCTCGGTGACCTGCCGTCGCTGCCGGGGATCGAGACCGCGGCGCGCTACCTCCCCGCCACCGCATCCTTCGCCGTCGGCGGAGACTGGTACGAGGGCCTGGTGCTCGCCGACACCCGGATGGCGCTGGTCGTCGGCGACGTCACCGGTCACGGGATCGCCGCCGCGGCCGACATGGCCCTGGTGCGGGGGATGGTGACCGCGCTCCTCCACTCGGGGGTGGCGACGTCGGAGGTGTTCTCCGAGCTGTCCGCCGTCCTCAGCCAGCGCACCGGTCTCCTCCTCGCCACCGCCGCCCTCGTCGTCGTCGACCGCGAGCACGAGTCCGTCACGTTCGCCACCGCCGGTCACCCTCCGCCGCTGCTGCGCCTCCCCGACGGCGAGGTCCGCCGCCTGGACTCGGCCAACTCCCCGATCATCGGCGTGCCCCGCACGCGCCGGATCGCCGACGTGGCGCCGTTCCCGACGGGCTCGAGGCTCGTGATGTACACCGACGGCCTGGTGGAGCGGCGGGACCGCCCGGTCGACGACGGCATCGACATCGCCGTGTCCCGCATCCGGGCGATCGCGGACGACGCCACCGGCGTCGACATCATCGACGACCTCATCGGGGAGCTCATCGGCGATCGCGTGGCCGAGGACGACATCGCGCTGCTGGTGATGCACCACACGGGTCCTCGGCCCGACGCCCTCGCGGCCGGGTGAGCGCGCCGGCCGCGCACCGGTCGGCGGCGGGACCCGGGACGGTCGGTCAGCCGTCGTCGTGGGCGCGGGCGAGGAAGCTCCGGACCGCGGCGGCGAACTCGTCCGGCGAGTCGATGTTGCACACGTGGCCCGCACCCCGGAGGACGACGAGCGTCGAGCCGGGGATGGCGGCGTGGAGCGCTTCGCCCACGGTCAGCGGCGCCCGCACGTCACGGTCGCCGTACACGAGCAGGGTCGGGACGGCGACGCCCGGGAGCACGGCGCGCAGGTCCTCGGCGGCGGCCCGGGCCATGGCCCGGAAGCCCGCCGGGTGGAGCGCGAGCATGCTGGTGCGGAACCCCGCGACCGCCCCCGGTGCCGCCCCCTCCGAGAACATGGTCGGGAGCAGGGCATCGACGAGCTCCGCGGGCGGGAGGTCGGCCAACACCAGGGCCTGCCGGAGCCGTTGCTCCGCGACGGCGGCGGGCAACGAGCCACCCCATCCGGCGTACGCCGACACCAGCACCAACGACAGCGGGATCGCCGCGTGTCGCCGGGAGAGCTCGAGGGCGAGCGCGCCGCCGAAGGACAGCCCCGCCACGTGCGCCCTGTCGATGCCGAGCGTCGCGACGAACCCGGCCAGGCAGTCGGCGTACCCCGCCATGCCGAACGACTCGGGCGGGTCGGACGAGCCGCCCGCCCCCGGGGCGTCCCACGCCACCACCGTGTACTCGTCGCACAGCGCGTCCACCTGAGGGCCCCACGTCGTCGGGCCGTCGCCCACGTAGCCGTGGAGCAGCACGAGCGGAGGCCCGGCTCCGGCGCGCTCGTAGGCGATGCGCAACCCGTCGACCTCGACGGTGTCCATGGACGTCCCTCGTCGCTCGCTCGCACCGCCACCTTCGCACGCGGCGGTCGGGGGGCGGCGGACGGGCGGGTCCCGACGTTCGTCGTCACACCGCCACGAGCCGGCGGACGGCGGCCGCGATGTCGTCGCGGTCGGGGAGCCAGGCTCGTTCGAGCGGCGGCGCGTAGGGCGGGGGTGTGGGCGCGGCGCCGATGCGTTCGACGGGGGCGTCGAGGTCCCAGAACGCCTCGCGGGTGACGATCGCCGCGATCTCGGCGCCGATGCCGAAGGGGACGACCGCCTCGTGGGCGATCAGCAGGCGGCTGGTCCTGGCGACCGACTCCAGGATCGGCGCAACATCCAGCGGCGCCACCGTGCGCAGGTCGATCACCTCGACCGAGATGCCCTCGTCGGCCACCGCATCGGCGGCGGCGACGGTCTCGTGCACCATCCGGCTCACCGACACGACCGTGACGTCCGTGCCCGGGCGGATGATCGCGGAACGACCGATGGGGACGATGTGGTCGGCCGGCGGCTGCGGGCCCTTCATCCCGTAGAGCAGGCGGTTCTCGATGAACACCACCGGGTTCGGGTCCTGGATGGCGGCGCGGAGCAGGCCGTACGTGTCCGACGGCGTCGACGGCATCACCACCGACAGACCGGGGATGTGCGCCAGCAGCGCCTCGAGGCTCTGGGAGTGCTGGCTGCCCGACGAGCGTCCCGCGCCGAACTGGGTGCGCACCGTCAGGCCCATCCGGGCGGCGCCACCGGTCATGAACGGCAGCTTCGCCGCCTGGTTGAGCAGCTGGTCGAAGCAGACGCCGAGGAAGTCGAGGTACATCACCTCGACCACCGGGCGCATGCCCGCCATCGCCGCGCCGACGCCGAGCCCGACGACGGCGGTCTCGGAGATGGGCGTGTCGCGCACGCGGGCGCCGAACCGGTCGTGCAGCCCCCGCGTCAGGCCGAACACGTTGCCGCCCGCGCCGACGTCGATGCCGGCGACGAACACCCGGTCGTCGGCGGCCAGCTCGGCCTCGAGCGCGGTGCGGACGGCGTCCATCGTGCGGAACACCGGGGCGTCGGCGGGCACCGGCGGCGGCTCGGGCACGGAGGGGCGGGCGCGGACGACGAAGTCGGTCAGCGTCGACGGCGCCGGCTCCTCGAGCCGCCGGGCCGCCTCGACCGCCCCGTCGAGCTCGTCGGCGACCGTCGACTCCAGCGCCTTGATCTCGTCGTCGGAGATGCCGGCGTCACGCAGGCGACGCTCGTGCGCGGGCAGGGGGTCGCGGCCCTCCCACTCCCTGACCTCCTCGGGCGACCGGTACCGCTCGGGGTCGCCCTCGTAGTGCCCGTGCCAGCGGTAGGTCGCCGCCTCGACCACGACGGGGCCGGTCCCCAGGCGGACCGACGCCACGACGTCGGCCATGAGCGCCGCCGTGGCCACGACGTCGTTGCCGTCGACGCCGACCCACTCGACGCCGTAGCCCCCGGCACGCTGCTCCAACGTGGCGACGTGCTGCGTCGACGCCGGCGAGAACTCGGCGTAGCCGTTGTTCTCGCAGAAGAAGACCACCGGCAGCTTCCACACCGCGGCCAGGTTCACGGCCTCGTGGAACGCGCCCTGGGCGGGCGCGCCGTCGCCGAAGAACGCCACGGCCACGCCGCCGTCGCCCCGCAGCTGGGCGGCGGCCGCCGCGCCCGCGGCGATCGGCACGCCGGCCGCCACGATGCCGTTGGCGCCGAAGATCCCGATCTTCGGGTCGGCGATGTGCATCGAACCGCCGCGACCGCGGTTGGTCCCCTGGTCCCGACCCATGAGCTCGGCGAACATGCCGAGCGGGTCGAGGCCCTTGGCCAGGCAGTGGCCGTGGCCGCGGTGGGTGGAGGTGATGACGTCGGTCGGCCGCAGCGGCCAGCACGCGCCGACGGCCGCCGCCTCCTGCCCGATCGAGAGGTGCACGAACCCGGGCACCTCGCCGTCGCGGTAGAGCGCCGACACCCGCTGCTCGAAGCCGCGGATCAGCAGCATGCGCCGGTGCATCTCGACGAGCTCGGCGGGCGAGAAGGCGGCCGGTGACGGGCGGGCGGTGCTCACGAAGCGTGTATTGTACTGGTCGGTACAAGCAGCGAAAGTCCGATGCCCCGTCCATGAGCGCTCCGATCGACATCCCCCCGTCGTTCCCCGACCCCGGCGCGGTCAGGGGCAAGCGCGTGGTGATCACCGGTGCGGGGCGCGGCCTCGGGTCGCTGCTGGCGCATGCGTTCTCGCGGGCCGGCGCCTCGGTGGCGCTCGTCGCCCGCACCGAGAAGGAGCTCAAGGCGGTCGCCGGCGAGCTGCCCGGGCCCACGCTGGTGCTCAGCGGCGACGTGACCGACGAGGACTTCAACGAAGCCGTCGCCGACGCCACGGTGGCCGAGTGGGGCGGGCTCGACGTGTGGATCGCCAACGCCGGCATCTCGCCGATCGTCGCCGGCCCCCGCCAGACCGACCCCTCGGTGTGGCGCGCCGTGCTCGAGGTCAACCTCACGGGTGCGTTCCTCGGCGCCCGCGCCGCCGCCCGGGTCATGGCCGACGGCGGGCGGCTGATCTTCACCGGCTCGGTGCTCGGCGAGCGCCCCCGCAAGGGCCTGGCCGCCTACAGCGCGTCGAAGGCGGGGCTGGCCGGCATGGCCAAGGGCCTGGCGCTCGACCTGGCGCCCGCGGGCATCACGGTGAACGTCGTCGCCCCGGGGTGGTTCGACTCGCCGATGGCCGAGGGGTGGATGAGCAACGCCGACCTCTCGGCGGCGATCACCGGGCACACCGCCCAACGGCGTTGGGGGGCACCCGCCGACCTGGCCGGGGCCTACCAGTTCCTGGCGTCCGACGCCTCGGCGTTCGTCACCGGCACCGTGCTCAGCGTCGACGGGGGCTACCTGCTCGTATGACCCAACCACCCGAACCACCCGAACCACCGCAACCAAGACGCCGCGTCGTGGCCGTCACCGGTGCCGGCGGCGCGCTGGGGGCGGCGATCTCCCGCCGGCTCGCCGGCGAGCCCGACACCGACCTGGTGCTGAGCGACGTCAGCGAGCCGTCGCTCGCCGCCACCGTCGCCGGCCTCGGCGAGCCGAGCGGAGGGGTCGAGGCCGCCCTCGCCGACGTGGGCGACATCGACCAGGTCACGTCGGTGATCGACCTGGCCGTCGAGCGCTTCGGTCGCCTCGACGTGCTGATCAGCAACGCCGGCGTGCTCTCGCCCAACGGCCGCATCCACAACCTGACGACCGCCGACTGGGAGCGCGCCTTCCGCATCAACGTCCTCGGCGCGGTGAACGGCATCACGGCCGCCGTGGCGGTCATGCGACCCCAGAGGTCCGGCTCGATCGTGCTGACCGCCTCGATCTCGGGGCTCACCGCGTGGTCGCACGCCGCGCCCTACTGCGCCACGAAGGCCGCGGTGATCCAGCTCGCCAAGGTGGCGGCGGTCGAGTACGCCCGCGACGGGATCCGGGTGAACTGCGTGTGCCCCGGGACGTTCCGCTCCGCGATCCACGACGACCTGCCGCCCGAGGCCCTCGACACGATCGAGGCCCGGCATCCCCTCGGGCTCGGTGCGGCCGGCGACCTGGTGGGCGCGTACTCGTACCTCGCCAGCGACGACTCCCGGTGGACCACCGGCTCGGCCCTGGTCGTCGACGGTGGCTACTCGGCCCCTTGAGGGGGCGCCCCGATGCCCCGGATGAAGATCTCCGCGAAGGGCTTCGCCACATCGCGCGCCGTCAGCCGCTGCCCCGGCCGCAGCCACAGGTACGTGTAGTTGTGCATGCCCAGCCACGCCCGGGCCGTGAGCCACGGGTCGAGCTCGCGGAAGTCACCGGACTCGACGCCGGCGCGCAGCACCGCCTCGACCCGGCGCTCGTACTGCTGGCGCCGCTCGCGGAACGTCGCCGCCCGCTCGCCGGTGAGCGCGGGGAACTCGTGCAGGAACACCCACACGTGGTCGGGGTAGCGGTGGATCACGTCGAGCAGCTCGTCGCCGAGCATCTCGAGCTGGGCCGGCGGCGAGCCCCCCGCCTCGGCGACGCGGTCGGCGCCCCGCAGCACCTCGTCCATCACCCGGTCGTGGATGGCGGCGAGCAGCCCCTCCTTCGACCCGATGTAGTGGTAGAGCGCGCCCTTGCCGAGGTCGTTCGCGTCGCACAGCTCGTTGATGCCGGTGGCGTGGTACCCCTGGCGGGCGAACAGGCGCGCCGACGTGTCGACGATCGCCTCGCGGCGCGCCTGCCACTTGGGATTTCGTCGGGAGACATCGCTCGCGTCGGCGCGAGGCATGCGGGCGACGCTAGTGCGCCGCCGGTTGCCCGAGAGGTATACAGGCTGACTGGTCGGTACAAGAACGCCGGGGGACGGCAGGAGGGCAGGTCGCGCTCGTGACGCTCGAACACCCGATGCAGGCGGACGTGAACTGGTTCGCCGTGCTCGCCCACCACGCCACCCGCACGCCCGACAAGGCGATGACGGTCTTCGAGGGCGAGACCACCACCTACGGCGAGATGGCGACGCGGGCGGCGGCGCTGGCCGCCGGGCTGCACGAGCGCGGCGTCGGCCGCGGTGACGTCGTCGGCCTGCTCTCGTACAACTGCCCCGAGTTCCTCGAGACGCTGTTCGCCGCCAACCACCTCGGGGCCGTCGCCATGCCGGTGAACTGGCGGCTGGCCGCCCCCGAGGTCCGCTACATCCTCGACCACTCCGAGGCCAGGGCGCTCGTGTGCGACGAGGCACTCGTGCCCCTCGCCGACGAGGCGACGAAGGGCCTGGAGGCGACGCTGCTGCGGGCGTGCGTGGCGCGGCCGGCACCCGAGGGGTGGACGGCCCTCGCCGACCTCCGCACCGACCCGGGCGACCTGCGCCCCGCCGTGACCGACGGCGACGACGTCCACCGCCTGATGTACACGTCGGGCACCACCGGCCACCCCAAGGGCGTCATGCTCACCCACGCCAACCTGGCGTGGAAGAACCTCGCCCACATCGTCGAGTTCGGCTTCACCGGCGCCGACCTCGGGCTCGCCTGCGGGCCGCTCTACCACGTCGGCGCGCTCGACCTGACGACGACCTCGCTGATCGCGGCCGGCGCGATGGTGATCATCCACCGGGCGTTCGACGCGGCCGCGGTGGTCGACGAGCTCGAGCGCTCACGGGTGAGCACCGTGTGGCTGGCCCCGGCCATGGTCAACGCCGTCATGTCGCTGCCCGACGTCGAGCAGCGCGACCTGTCGTCGGTGCGGGTGATCATCAACGGCGGCGAGAAGATGCCGATCCCGCTCATCGAGCGCATCCAGCGCACGTTCCCCTCCGCCTGGTTCGCCGACGCCTACGGCCTCACCGAGACCGTCTCGGGCGACACGTTCCTCGACCGCGACAGCATCATCACCAAGCTCGGCAGCGTCGGCCGCCCGTGCCTGCACCTCGAGCTCGACATCTGGGACGAGCAGGGCAGCTCCGTGCCGGCGGGCGAGCGGGGCGAGATCGTGCTGCGGGGGCCCAAGGTGTTCCCGGGCTACTGGCGCGACCCCGAGGCGACGGCCAAGGCGTTCGCCGGCGGCTGGTTCCACACCGGCGACATCGGCGTGCGCGACGAGGACGGCTACCTGTTCATCGTCGACCGCCTCAAGGACATGATCGTGTCCGGCGGCGAGAACATCGCCGGGTCCGAGGTCGAGCGCGTGCTCTACGAGCACGAGGCCGTGCTCGAGGCCGCCGTGGTCGCCCGGCCCGACGAGCGGTGGGGCGAGGTCCCCGTGGCGTTCGTCGCGCTGCGCCCCGGCGCGGGCCCGGGCGCAGGACCGACGGCCGACGAGCTCGTCGAGCACTGCCGGGCCCGGCTGGCCAGGTACAAGGTGCCCAAGGACGTCACGTTCATCGAGGCCCTGCCCCGCAACCCGTCGGGCAAGGTGCTCAAGCGCGAGCTGCGCACCCGGGCCGACGATGGCGCAGGCGATGGCTGAGAGGTCCGGGCCGGTCAGGCCGATGCCCGACACCGTCGCCCGGGTGCTCGACCGGGCGCTGGACGCCGACCCCGACCGCGAGGCCCTGGTCACCCGGTCACAGCGCCTGTCCTACGCCGAGCTCGACCGGCGGGCCGACATGGCCGCCCACGCCCTCGCCGACCTCGGCGTCACCACGGGCGACCGGGTCGCCGCCTGCCTGCCCAACGAGGCCGACGTGGTCGTGGCCTTCCACGGCGCCATGCGCCTCGGGGCGTTGTGGGTCGGGGTGAACCGGGCGCTGGCCCCACCCGAGAAGCGCTGGCAGCTGGCCGACTGCGGCGCCTCGCTGCTGCTCACCGACGATCCGCTCGACGACGCCGGCGTGCCGGTCGTCGACCTCGACGCCTGGCGGGCGGCGGTCGACGCTGCGGCCGACGGCCCGGTCGGCCTCGACGTCGATCCGTACGCCCCCGCCGGCATCGCCTACACCAGCGGCACGACCGGCCGCCCGAAGGGCGCGGTGCACAGCCAGCACAACCTGCTGCTGCCCGGGGCGGTGCTGGTCGAGACCCGGGGCTACGGGCCCGGGCTGCGCAAGGGCGACTGCTTCCCGTTCACGATCCTCAACATGGCCGTGCTCACCACGCTGCTGGTGTCGCAGGCCGGCGGCACGTCGATCGTGATGGACCGCATCGACGCCGAGGGCGTCGCCGAGTGGATCCGGCGCGAGCGGGTCACCACCTGGAACGGGCCGCCGGCCCTGCTGCACAGCCTGGCCCACACGGACCGGATCGACCCGACCGACCTCGCCAGCCTCGACGAGGTGTGGACCGGCGGCGCCGACTGCCCCGAGGCCATCCGCGCCGCGTTCGAGGCCAGGTTCGGCCTGCCGGTGCTGGCCACCTACGGGCTGTCCGAGGCGCCGACGGTGGTGGCCATCGACGGCCGAGGCGGTGACGACCACGTCGCCGGCGCCTCGGGCCGTCCCCTCCCCCACCTGGCCGTCCGCATCGCCGGCGACGACGGCGGGTCGCTGCCGCCCGGCGAGGCGGGCGAGATCTGCATCGGGCCGGCGGACGACCGGTACCGCACGATGCTCGGCTACTGGCAGCGGCCCGACGCCACCGCCGAGACGCTGCGCGGCGGCGAGCTGCACACCGGCGACATCGGCCTGCTCGACGAGGACGGTCGGCTGCACGTCCGCGACCGCAAGAGCCTGGTCATCCTCCGCGGCGGCGCCAACGTGTACCCCGCCGAGGTCGAGCGCGTGCTGCTCGACCACCCGGCCGTCGAGGCCGGGGCGGTGCTCGGCGTGCCGGACGAGCGCCTCGGCGAGCGGGTGGCGGCGGTGGTCCAGGCGTCCGCCGGGGCCGAGGCCGGGGTCGACGTCGACGACCTGCGCGCCCACCTGCTGGCCAACCTCGCCCGGTACAAGGTGCCCGAGCAGATCACGGTGGTCGAGGCCCTGCCCCGCAACGCCATGGGCAAGATCGTCCGCGCCGAGCTGCCGGCCCTGCTGCCGGCGGACGACGAGCGGACCTGAGCGTCCCGGTACCCGTGCCGACCCGAGGTCGTCCGCGCGGGGCGGGCGGACGTCAGCGGAACAGCGCCAGCCCGCGGATCTCGACGCTCGCCCGCGTCGGCGTGCCCGGCGGGCAGGTCGGGTCGGTGAACGCGGTGTGGGCCACCCGGTGGGCCCGCGCCGGGTCGCTGTCGTGGGTGGTGAAGACGAGCACCTCGCCGGGTGTCATGTCCGGGAACCAGCACCAGCGGTGGGCCGGGTTGGCCAGGTACCCCGTGGTCTCGAACTCGATCGGCCCGCCGCCGCGCACCTCGGTCACCGCCACCACGGGCACGGCGTCGTCGGACCCGATGGTGCGGGCATCGCACAGCGCCAGCGGGTGGTCCTGCGGAGGGGGCGTGGTCGACCGCCACATGTTGAGCAGCGCCCACCGACCGAACTCCCGCAGGTCGACGCCGAGCACGCCGCGGGCGTAGCCGGCGGCGAGGTCGCGGCCCGACGCGTCGGTGACGTCGCCGTGCGGGTAGCGGGCCGGCCTGGCGTTGACGAGGCCGGACAGCTTGCCGGTGGCCGCCTCGCCGTAGCGCTTCTTGCCCGGCCCGAGCATCACCACCTCGTCGGCGCCCGTGACGTCGGCCAGCAGCGCGGTCATCTCGTCGACGTAGAGCCGGTCGACGTCCGGGTCCTCCTCGACGGCGTCGAAGTCGCGCACCGCGCTGGCGTGGGCGACGAGCTCGAACCCCTCCCGCGCCAGCGACGTGCCGGCGCCCCGCACGTCGTGGATCCACACCTCGCGGCCGGGCCGGGTCTGCATCGTCGAGCGCGGCTCGTCCTCGGTCACGTAGGTGAGCGGGGCGGCGCCCGCCGGCCCCGGGTTCCGGACGTAGTTCACCTCGGCGCGGACGTGCCGGGCGGCGTCCGGGCTCCCGGAGTCCGGGTCCGTGGCGACCACGTCACCCTCCCCTCGTCGTCCGGAACGTACGGCAGCGCCCCGCCGTCGGCAACCGGTCGGTCGTTCTCGGGATCAGTCGATGTCGGTCCGCCCGAGCCGGCGCGCCGCCTCGGGGACGAACACCTCGGGGGCGAAGGGGCCGGCGTCCACCGACGACAGCTCGACCTCGGGCAGCACGACGTTCGGCGGGAGGGTGTCGAGCCACACGACCGTCGCCGCCACCTCGTCGGCCCCGAGCGTGCGCATCGGGAAGCGCACGTCGTCCAGCATCGGCGTCGCCACCGGTCCGGTCGTCACCACGTGCACGGCGATGCCGTCGCGCTCGACCTCCCTGGCCAGCGCGCGGGCGAAGGCGTTCAGCCCCGCCTTCGACGCCGAGTAGGCCGACCGGCCCGGTTGGGGGGCGTGGGCCGACGACGACGACAGGAACACGAACCGGCCGCCCGGGCGCATCGCCGGCAGCGCCTCGTGGGCCACCACGAACGCCGACGTCAGGTTGGCGTGGACGACCGCCTCGAACCCCTCGACGGTCTCCTTGCGGACGAACGTGCCGTCCATCACCCCGGCGGCGTGGACGACGAGGTCGACGCCCCCCGCCCCGGCCGCCCCCGCCCCGGCCACCACCGCGTCTGCCACGACCGCGGCGAACTGCTCGGGCACCGCGGCGTCGGCCGCCACCCACCGGGCCCCGATCTCGTCCGCCGCCTCCCGCAGCGGGTCGGTGCGCCGGGCCGTCAGCACGACGTCGTACCCGGCCGCCGCCAACTGCCGGCCGACCTCGCGACCGATGCCGCTGCTGCCGCCGGTCACCACCGCCACCCTCTGAGGGCGGCTTTCCCCGTCTGATTCGGGTGCCCCAGCACCCGAATCAGACGGGGAAAACCTGTGGATTCTCTCGTTCACCGTCAGGCCTCGCTCGTCTCGGCAGGTCGGGGCGGCGCGGCCGGGCCGAACCGTTCGGCCAGGATCTGCGCGAGCCGGCGCCGGTCGACCTTGCCCGAGTCGAGCAGGGGCAGGTCGGCCTGGCTGGCGAACACGGCGACGTGGCGAGGCACCTTGTAGGCGGCGAGCTCGGCGCGCAGCCGCTCCCGGGCGCGGGCGGCGTCGAGGGTGGCGCCGGGCGCGAGGGCGACGGCGGCCACGACGTCCTGACCACGGTCGGGATGGTCGATGCCGGTGACGATCGCCAGGGCCACCTCGGGTTGCTCCTCGAGCGCCACCTCGACCTCCCGCGGCGTGACGTTCATGCCCGCCGTCTTGACGACGTCGCCCAGCCGCCCGGCGAAGAACAGGTGGCCGTCCTCGTCGACGTGGCCGGCGTCGCCGGTGCGGTACCAGCCGTCGGGCGTGAAGGTGTCGGCCCGCTCGCGCTTGTGCAGGCCGACCATCACCGGATAACCCCGCACCCACACCTCGCCGACCTGCCCCGGAGGCACGTCGTCGAGGGTGTCGGGATCGACGACGCGGTGCTCCACCCCGGGGACGGGCCGGCCGAAGCTGCCCTCCTTGTCGGGTGGCAGGGGTACGTCCGGGAAGAACGTGTGCGGCCCGAGGGTCTCGCTCATCCCGAGCGACGTGGCCCGCGGCCCCGGGGGCTCGCGGTCGCCGGGGGCCGGCAGCGCGGTGGCGGCGCCGGACCGGATCGACGACAGGTCGCGCCGGCGCCAGCTCGGGTGGTCGGCCAACGCCTTGCCCATGTGGGGCCAGCCCAGGACCTGGGTGACCCGCTCGCGCTCGAGCAGCTCGAGCGTGGCGCCTGGCTCGAAGCGCTCCTCGCAGACGAGCGAGGCGCCCGCGTGCATGGCGGCCACGAGCGAGAACGACAGCCCGCCGACCCAGAACAGCGGCATCGGCGTGTAGACGACGTCGTCGGGGCGCAGGTCGCGCATCTGGTTGAGGTTGTGGGCGTGCCGGACGGTGGCGCCGTGCGTGTGGACCACCGCCTTGGGGTCGGCGGTGCTGCCCGACGAGAACACCATGACCATCGGGTCGCTGGGGTGCACCTCGGCCTCGACCTCGGCGAGGATCCGGTCGGGCACGTCGGCCCCCCGGGCCACGAGGTCGCCCAGGTCGCCACACCACGGCCGGTCGCCGGCCCGGTCGGCCCCACCGGCACCGCCCGCGACGTCCGCCCCACCGGCACCGCCGACACCGCCGGCACCACCCGCGGCGTCCGCAGCGTCCGCCCCCCAGGTCCACACCGACCGCAGGTAGGGGTGGGACGCGAGGAGCAGGTGCTCGTGGCGCTGGTCGGCCAGGCCGGGCGCGGCCGCCTCGAGGCGGGCGAGGTAGTCGTGGCCGAGGTGGGACGCGACGGTGAGCAGGTGGGCCACGTCGCCGTGGCGCAGGGCGCGCCCGAGCTCGCGGGTCTGGCCGTACGTGTTGAGCAGGGCCACGAGCGCCCCGATGCGCGTGGCGGCCAGCCAGGCGACGACCCACGCGGGCCCGTTGGGCGCCAGCAGCCCCACCGGGGTGCCCTTGCCCACCCCCGAGACGAGCAGCCCCTTGGCCAGGGCGGCCGAGCGGGCGTCGGCCTGGGCGTAGGTCATGCGCTCGTCGCCGAGGACGACGAACGGCGCGTCGCCCCAGCGCTCGGCGCCGCGGCGGACGAGCTCGCCGCTCGTCGGGCGGAACGGCGGGAAGCTCGGCGGGCGGGACGGGTCGACGCGAGCGTCTGCGTCGAGGACCTCGGTGTCGAGCTGTCGGCCGGGCACGGCACCTCCCCCTCGTGGGCGTCGTCGTCGCCCGGCCAGCGTTGCCGATCCCTCCGGCCGGCGCCGATGATGTGACCGGGACGTTAGAAAACGTATACGCTCGGCGGAGGCCCCCACCAGCCCGACGGTGCTCGATGGCGGTCGAACGGGTATCCGTCCGGAGGAGGCGTTCGTGGAGCTCGAGCTGACCGAGGAGCAGGCCTTCTTCGTCGCCACGACCCGCCGGTTCCTCGAGGCCGAGTGCTCCATCCCCGCCGTCCGCGACCTCGAGGGCGATCCCACGGGCTACGACCCCGGGGTGTGGGTGCGGGCGGCGCAGCTGGGCTGGACCTCGCTGCTCGTCCCCGAGTCCGACGGCGGCGGCTCGTTCTCCGAGCACGGCCTGCTCGACCTCGTGCTGGTCGCCGAGGAGATGGGCCGCGTCGTCGCCCCCGGGCCCCTCGGGCCCGTCAACGTGGTCGCCGACGCGCTGGCCTGGGGCGGCTCCCCCGCCCAGAAGGCCGACGTGCTGCCCGGGCTGCTCGGCGGCGAGCGGGTCGCGGCCTGGTGCGGCGCCCGCATGGTGTGCGGCCGCGAGCACGGCGGCGGCCTCGTGCTGGCGGGCAGCTGCTCGCCGGTCGAGGCCGGCGCGCAGGCCGATCACCTGCTCGTCGCCGTCGAGCACGGCGACGGCGTCAGCCAGGTCCTCGTCCCCGCCGGCGCCGCGGGCCTGACCGTGACCCCGATGTCAGGCCTCGACCTCGTCCGCCGCTTCGCCGAGGTGCGCTTCGACGACGTCGTGGTGCCCGCCGACGCGGTCGTCGGCCCGGTGGGCGCGGCGGCCGCCGGCGTCGAGCGCGCCCTCCGCGTGGCCTGCACGCTGCAGTGCGCCGAGACCAGCGGCATCCTCGACAAGGTCTTCGCCACGACCGTCGAGTACCTGGGCGACCGCTACTCGTTCGGCCGGCCCCTGTCGTCGTACCAGGCCCTCAAGCACCGCGTGGCCGACGACAAGGTCGTGCTCGAGGCGTGCCACGCCATCGCCACCGCCGCGGCCCGGGCGGTGGCCACGGGCCAGCCCAACGCCGGCGACCTGGTCAGCGCGGCCAAGGCGTGGATCGGGCCCCGGGCCACCGAGATGATCCAGGACTGCGTCCAGCTCCACGGCGGCATCGGCGTCACGTGGGAGCACGACCTGCACCTGTACCTGCGCCGGGCGACCGTGAACCGGGCCCTCCACGGCACGCCCGAGGACCACGCCGAGCGGGTGGCCGCCAGCAAGCTGGGAGCGACCGCGTGAGCAGCGACACCACCATCGGGACCGTCCAGCCGGGAGACGGGGAACGGGACGGGGAGAGCAACGACCTCGAGCCGGTCGAGCGGTTCCGCGCCCGCCTCCGCGCCTGGGTACCCGACAACCTGCCGCGCGAGCCCGAGGGAGCCGTCACCCGCACCGACGAGCGCTGGGCCCACGAGCGGGTGCTGCAGCGGCGGCTGTGGGACGGCGGCTTCGCCGGCATCCGCGTGCCGGTGGCCTACGGCGGGCTGGGGCTCACCGCCGACCACACGCGCGCCTTCAACGACGAGACGGCCGGCTACGACCTGCCGTTCTCGATCAACGTCCCGACCCTCGGCATCCTGGCCGCCACCCTGCTCGACGCCGGCACCCACGAGCAGAAGCTGCGCCACGTCCCCGCCATCCTGCGGGGCGAGGAGCTGTGGGTGCAGTTCCTCTCCGAGCCGAGCGGCGGGTCCGACCTGGCCGGCTGCCTCACCCGGGCCGACCGCGACGGCGACGTGTTCGTGCTGAACGGGTCGAAGATCTGGTCGTCGGGCGCCTACTCCGCCGACTACGCCCTGTGCCTCGCCCGCACCAACTGGGACGTGCCCAAGCACCGCGGCCTGACGATGTTCATCGTCGAGATCCACCAGCCCGGGGTGACCGTCGAGCAGATCCGCCAGACCGACGGCTCCACCGAGTTCTGCCAGGAGTTCTTCGACGACGTGCCGATCCCGGCCGCCGACGTCGTCGGCGAGGTCGACGACGGCTGGTCGGTGGCGAACCGCTTGCTCGTCCACGAGCGCATGGCCGTCGGGGGCGGGTCGCCCTACACGATCGGGCGCAGCTCCAAGCAGGAGGTCGGCGACGACGGCGCCGAGCTGATCGACCTGATGCGCCGCCGGGGCCTCGAGCACGACAGCCGCGCCCGGCAGCTGCTGGCCGAGGCCACCGTGCGGTCGCTGGTGGGCACCGCGCTCGTCGAGCGGGTCACGGCGGGCATGGCCAGCGGCGCCCTGCCCGGTCCCGCCGGCTCGCTCATGAAGCTGTACGGCGCCGAGACGGTCATGCGGCGGGCCGAGATCGGCCTCGAGCTGGCCGGCGACGAGGCCGTGGCGTGGCCGGCGGGCACCGAGACCGCGGGCGCCCGGCTCGGCCGGCACAGCCTGGGCCGCCAGGGCGGCTCGCTCGGCGGCGGCTCGAACGAGATCCAGCGCAACATCATCAGCGAGCGGCTGCTCGGGATGCCCCGGGAGGCCGCGGCCGACCGCGACGTCCCCTATCGCGACGTCCGCCGCGGCGGCGGACGCTGACCCTCCGACGACCCCCCGACCGACCCCCGGAGTCCCCCACCGATGACCACGTTCGAAGCGTTCGTCCTCACCCGCGACGACGACAAGCAGCAGCACCTGGACTGGACGACCGTCGACGACGCCGACCTCATGGACGGCGACGTCACCGTCGACGTGTCCCACTCGACGATGAACTACAAGGACGGCCTCGCCCTCACCGGGTCGTCGCCCGTGGTGCGGCGCTGGCCGATGATCCCCGGCATCGACTTCGCGGGCACGGTGTCCGACTCGTCCCACGAGGGCATCGCCGCCGGCGACGCCGTCGTGCTGAACGGGTGGGGCGTCGGCGAGACCCACCTCGGTGGCTTCGCCCAGCGGGCCCGGGTGCCGGGCGAGTGGCTGGTGCCGCTGCCCGAGGCCTTCACCCCGGCGCAGTCGATGGCCATCGGCACCGCCGGGTACACCGCCGCCCTGTGCGTCCTGGCCCTCGAGCGCCACGGCGTCACGCCCGACGACGGGCCCGTGCTGGTCACGGGCGCCACGGGGGGCGTGGGCAGCGTCGCCGTGGCGCTGCTCGCCGCCGCCGGCCACGAGGTCCTCGCCTCGACCGGCAAGGCCGACGAGGCCGGCTACCTCAAGGACCTCGGCGCCAGCGACGTCGTCGACCGCGCCGAGCTGTCCGAGCCGGGGCGTCCCCTGGGCAAGGAGCGCTGGGCGGGGGCCGTCGACGCGGTGGGAAGCCACACGCTCGCCAACGTGCTGGCCGGCACCCGCTACGGCGGCACGGTCGCCGCCTGCGGGCTGGCCCAGGGCATGGACCTGCCGGCGTCGGTGGCGCCGTTCATCCTCCGCGGCGTGAGCCTGGCCGGCGTCGACAGCGTGATGGCACCGATGCCGGCGCGCCTCGACGCCTGGGCCCGCCTCGCCCGCGACCTCGACCCGGCGACGCTCGACGCCATCACCGAGACCCGCCCGCTGGCCGACGCCCCGGCCGTGGCCGACGACATCCTCGCGGGCAACGTCCGCGGCCGGGTCGTGCTCACCGTCGCCTGAGCGCACGGGCGGATCGGCCGGAGGGAGCGACCACGATGACGACGACCGGGAACGACGGCGACATCTCCTACGACCCCTACGACGTCGCCATCAACGCCGACCCGTACCCGACCTACGCCCGCCTACGGGACGAGGCGCCGATCTACCACAACGAGCGCTACGACCTGTGGGCGCTGGCGCGGCACGCCGACGTCGAGAAGGCCCTCGTCGACTGGCAGACGTTCTCCAGCTGCCGCAGCGACATCCTCGAGATCGTCCAGTCGGGCATGGAGCTCCCGCCCGGCGTGGTCATGTTCGAGGACCCGCCACCGCACACCATGCACCGCGGCCTGATGTCACGCGTGTTCACGCCCCGGCGCATGGCCGCCCTCGAGGACCAGGTGCGCGAGTTCTGCTCGCGCTGCCTCGACCCGCTCGTCGGCACCGACCGGTTCGACATCGTCGCCGAGCTCGGTGCCGTGATGCCGATGCGGGTGATCGGCATGCTCCTCGGCATCCCCGAGTCCGACCAGCCGGCCGTGCGCGACAGGGCCGACGCCGTCCTGCGGACCGAGGCCGGTCGTCCCCTGGCCGTGCGGCAGGACGCCATCGCCAACGGCGACATGTTCGCCGAGTACATCGACTGGCGGGCGAGCCACCCGTCCGACGACCTGATGACCGCGTTGCTCACGGCCGAGTTCGAGGACGAGGACGGGGTCACCCGCCGGCTGACCCGACCCGAGGTGCTCACCTACACCCAGGTGCTCGCCGGGGCCGGCAACGAGACCACCGGCCGGCTGATCGGCTGGCTGGCCAAGGTGCTCGCCGATCACCCCGACCAGCGGCGGGAGCTGGTCGACGACCGCTCGCTGATCCCGAAGGCGGTGGACGAGACGCTGCGGTTCGAGCCGACCGGTCCGCACATCGCCCGCTACGTGCAGCGGGACGTCGAGTACTACGGCACCACCGTGCCCGAGGGGGCGGCGATCCTGCTGCTCATCGGGTCCGCCAACCGTGACGAGCGCCGCTACCGGCGCCCCGACGCCTTCGACATCCACCGCGACGACGGCCAGCACCTCACGTTCGGCTACGGCCTGCACTACTGCCTCGGCGCCAGCCTCGCCCGGCTCGAGGGCCGGGTCGCCCTCGACGAGCTGCTCACCCGCTTCCCCGAGTGGGAGGTCGACCACGCCGGCACCGAGCTGTCGTCGACGTCGACGGTGCGCGGCTGGGAGTCGATGCCGATCGTCGTCGGCTGAGGCGGCCCGCGCCGTCGCTGAGGCGGCCCGCGCCGTCGGCCGAGGCAGCCCGAGCCGTCAGATGTACATGCCCCCGTTGACGCCGATGATCTGACCGGTGATGTAGCCGCCGGCCTCGGAGCACAGGTAGGAGCAGGCGCCGGCGATGTCGGCCGGGGTCCCGGCGCGTCCGAGGGGCACCATGGGCGCGATGACGTCCACGCCGGGGAAGTCGCCCGCGGCCTCGGCCTGCCGGGCCATGGGGGTGTCGACCAGGCTCGGGGGGATGGTGTTGGCCGTGATGCCCTGGCGGGCGAGCTCGACGGCGAGCGACCGCGTGAGCGAGATCACGCCCCCCTTCGACGCCGTGTAGTGGGCCATGTGGGGGGCGCCCGACTGGGCGCTCGACGACGAGATCGTCACGATCCGGCCCCATCCCGCGGCGATCATGTCGGGCACGGCGGCCTGGACGCAGGTGAAGGTGCCCGTGAGGTTGACCGCGATGATGCGGTCCCACGACTCGGGCGTGATCTCGGCGAGCGGCTCGAAGGCCTCGATGCCGGCGCTGGTGACGAGGATCTCGACGGGGCCCAGGGCGGCCCGGGTCCGGGCGAAGGCGGCGTCGACCGACGCCCGATCGGCCACGTCGACCTCGACGGCGACGACCACGCCATCCTCGGCCCCCAGCTCGGCGGCGGCGGCCGCGGCGCCGGCGCCGTCGCGGTCGAGCAGGGCGACCCGGTGGCCGTCGGCCACGAACTGGCGGGCCACGCCGAGGCCGATGCCGGACGCGGCCCCGGTGACGACCGCGACGCGGCTCATCGCGCACCCCCGAGGGGCGTGAACTCGAGGTGCAGGCGGGTGAGGCCACGCAGGATCCACGTGGGCTCGTAGGCGAACCGCCGGTCGCCGGGCGGACCGTGGTGCTCCTCGGACAGGCGGATGTCGCCCATCCGGTCGAAGATCCGCTCGAGGCTGACCCGGGCCTCCGCCCGGGCGAGCGGACCACCGGGGCACGAGTGCGCGCCGCGCCCGAAGGCGATGTGGGCGCTGGCGTTGGGCCGGTCGACCCGGAACTCGGCCGGGCACTCGAACCGCTCGGGGTCGCGGTTGGCCGCACCGTTGAGCAGCATCACCGGCGTTCCCGCCTTGACGTCGACCCCGGCGATGGTGGTGGTGCGGCGGGCCAGGCGGAAGTCGGCCTTCACGGGGCTCTCGATGCGCAGGGCCTCGTCGATGAAGGTCGGGATGCGGTCGCGGTCGGCCCGCAGCTCGTCCTGCACGTCGGGGTGCTCGGCCAGGTGCTTGAGGGCGGCGGCGAGCAGGCGGGCCGTGGTCTCCTGGCCGGCGGCGAACAGGAAGGTCGCCGTGCGCACGACGGCGGTGACCTCGGGAACCGTCCCGTCGGGGTAGGTGGCTGCGGCCAGCCGGGTCAGCACGTCCCGGCGCGGCTCGCGGCGCCGGTCCTCGACGTATCCGGCGAACCACTCGTCCAGCCCGGCCAGCGGGTTCTCGCCGACCGAGCGGTCGTCGCCGGCACCGACCTGCCCCGGGCTCGTGCTCAGGCCGAAGAACTCGCGGAACCGCTGGTGGTCCTGCTCGGGGACGCCGAGCAGGTCGGCCACGACCAGCAGGGCGAACGGCTGGGCGAACGCCCGGATGAACTCGCACCGCCCGTCGGCGACGAACTCGTCGAGCTGCTGGTCGGCGAGCCGCCACATGAACGCCTCGTTGTCCTTGAGGCGCCTCGGCGTGATCAGGCGCATCAGGAGGGCGCGCTCGCGGGTGTGGTCGGGCGGGTCCATCGTGACCATGTGCTCGTGCATCGGCAGCTGGTCGCGGTAGCGGTCCACGATGTCGCTGACGTCGTCGCCCTCGAGGGGGACCGGGAACGTGGCGAACGGGCCGACCACCGAGTTGCACGACGAGAAGGTGCTGGTGTCGCGGTACACCTCCATGGCGGCCTCGTAGCCCGACACCGCCACGACGCCCAGGTGCGGCAGCGCCAGCACGGGGCACTCCGACCGCAGCTGCTCGAAGTACGGGTACGGGTCGTCGACCAGCGACTGGTCGCTGAAGAAGTCGATCGTCGTCCAATCGCTCACCAGGGCTCCCCCTCGTCGGCGCCGGACCGACCGTCCTGACGCTGTGCAACTGCACAGCAGCGCTGGGCAGTTGCTTAGCAGCTGCCCGCCGGCCGGGCAACGGGCTGCGCGCCCCCGGGGCCCGCGCGCGCCTGCCTGCCGTACCCCTGCGCCGGTCGGCGGCGATCACGGCTCGGAGGAGCGTCGGGGTCCGAGGGGAGTCGTGGTGCGAACACGCGCGGGGGTGGCGGCGCTGTGCGTCGCGCTGGTGGCCGTCGGTGCCGGGTGCGAACCGACGCCGTCGCCGTGGCGGTCCGAGCTGCTGAGCGTCAACGCGGCCGGCACCGACAACGGCAACGACGGAGCGGGTCGGCCGGTGTTCAGTCCCGACGGGACGAAGGTCGCGTTCGACTCGTGGTCGTCCGACCTCGTGGCCGGCGACACCAACGGAGCCGGCGACGTCTTCGTCCGCGACCTGACCACCGACGTCACGACGCTGGTGTCGAGGAGCGCGGACGGAACCCGGTCGGCCAACGCGTCGTCGTACCTCCCGGTGTTCAGCCCCGACGGCACCGCGATCGCCTTCCAGAGCGATGCCAGCGACCTCGGGCCCGCCGACACCAACGGCGTCACCGACGTCTACGTGCACGACCTCATCACCGGGGTCACCACCCTGGTGTCGGTCGACGCGACGGGCACGAGCGGCGGCAACGCCGCGTCGGTCGTCCCCGTGTTCAGCCCCGACGGCACGCAGGTCGCGTTCACCAGCTTCGCCGACGACCTGGGCCCGCAGGATTCCTGGCGGAACGGGTGGGGGGAAGGCGACGTCTACCTGCGCGACCTGGTCGGGCGCTCCACCGCGCTGGTCTCGGCCAACGCCGACGGCACGGACAGCGGCAACCTCCCCTCGGGGAACCCCGGCTTCAGCCCCGACGGCGACACGATCGCGTTCGTGAGCCAGGCGGGCGATCTCGGACCGACCGACACGAACGGGGGCGATGACATCTACCTGCGCGACCTCACCACGTCGACGACGAGCCTCGCGTCGGTGAACGCGAGCGGGACCGACGCCGGCGACCGCGCCACGTGGACCCGGCCGGTGTTCTCCCCCGACGGCGCGCGGATCTACTTCGACAGCACGGCCGGCGACCTCGTCGTCACGCCCGATGCCGACGACAGCTCCGGGGACGTCTTCGAGCGCGACCTCACGGCCGGCACCACCACGCTGATCTCGACGAACAGCGCCGGCACGTCGACGGCCGACTCGTGGTCCAGCAGCCCGCACCTGAGCCCCGACGGCACGTTGCTCGCGTTCGCCAGCAACGCCGACGACCTCGGGCCCACCGACACCAACGGCCTCATGGACGTCTACCTGCGTGACCTGCGGACCGGCGCCACCCGGCTCGTGTCGGCGACGGCAGGTGGCGGCGACGGCGCCAACGCCAGGTCGCTCCCGCTGGCGTTCAGCCCCGACGGGGCGCGCCTGTTGTTCTGGAGCTACGCCACCGACCTCGGGCCCCCCGACAGCGACGACCCCGGCGAGGACGTCCCGCCCGACGACCCGGGGACGGGACGCGACCTCTACCTCGCCGACGTCGACTCCGGCACGACGACGATGGTCACGGCCGACGCCACGGGCACCGACAGCGCCAACCAGAGCTCGTGGGGGGCGGTCTTCAGTCCCGACGGCTCCCGCATCGCCTACGTGACCCGGGCCAGCGACCTCGGTCCCACCGACACGCAGGGCGGCGACGGCAACGGGCCGAGCGAGGACGTCTACCTCGCCACGCTGCACGGCGCCGACCTGTCGGTGACGCTCGTCGCCGGCGACCCCACGGTGGCGCCGGGCGCTCGCCTCACGTACGAGGTCGAGGTCACGAACACCGGGCCCGATCCCGCCGAGGGCGCCGTCGTCGCCCTCGTGGTGCCCGACACGGCGCAGGTCGTCGCCGTCGACGCCGGCGGGGCCCCGTGCACGCCGCCCACCCCGGAGCAGCCGCGGATCCTCACGTGCGATCTCGGCACGGCCGCGCCCGGGGACCGGGCCGCCGTCGGCGTCACCGTGGAGGTCGGGGACGGCACGACGTCCAGCGCCATCGCGGTGGTCGGCTCGCAGACCCCCGACCCCGACAGGAGCAACGACGTCGCTCGCGTCGACGTCGCGGTGGGGGGCGCCTCGACGGAGTGAGCCCACGCCGTCGGACGAGGCGAGGCGGCAACGAGCCGGCCCGCCCGCCGTCCGCCGGCCGGGCAACGAGCCGGCGGCTACGACCGCCAGGTGACCGGGTCGGTGGCGTAGTGGCAGCGCCACTCGACCACGCGCCCCGCGGCGTCGACGCGCATCAGGTCGGCGCCGGGCCGGGCCGAGCCGTCGGGCAGGTGACAGGTGTACACGAGCACCATCGTGTCGGTCCCGGTCAGGGCCCGCTCGACCGTGTAGCGCACGTCGCCGGCGCGGGCGAGGGCGTCGACGACGTAGTCGCGGAGGGCGTCGGCCCCCTCGATCGAGCGCCGGGCGGCGTCGCCGGTGATCTTGGCGATCCCGGGAGACGTGAAGACGACCTCGCGGGCGAACGGCGCCATGATCACGTCGACGTCGCCGCGGTTCCAGCCGTCGTCCCAGTGCCGCACGAGGTCGGCCACGACGTGGTCTGCGAGCACGGCCCGGACCGTACCGTGATGAGCGAGCGTTCGCATACCGTGGAGGCCATGGTCCTGCGCCCGGTTCCCACCGGCACCCCGCCGGCGTCCTCATGACCGCGCCGCTGGCCGGCGTCCGGGTGGTCGAGGTCGCCACGCACGTCTTCGTCCCGATGGCCGGCGCCCTGCTCGCCGAGTGGGGCGCGACCGTGATCAAGGTCGAGCACCCCGAGACCGGAGACCCGTACCGGGGGCTCGTCACGGCCGGCCTCCACCGGCTGCACGACGGGGTCGACCCGTTCTTCCAGGCCGCCAACCGGTGCAAGCGCTCCGTCGGCATCGACCTCGCGGCGCCCGAGGGGCGGGCGCTGCTCGGTCGCCTGCTCGCCGAGGGCGACGTCTTCACCACGAACCTGCGCCCGGCGGCCCGGCGCCGCCTCGGCATCGACGTCGCCGACGTCCGCACCGACAACCCGTCGATCGTCTACGCGGGCGGCACCGCCTTCGGCAGCCGCGGGCCCGACGCCGAGCGGGGCGGCTACGACGCCGGCGCCTACTGGGCCCGGTCCGGCATGCAGCACCTCTTCACCGCGCCCGACGCGCCGTGGCCGGCGCCCACCCGCCCCGCGTTCGGCGACGTCGCCGCCGCGCTGGGCCTGGCCGGAGCCGTCGCGTCCGCCCTCTACCGGCGAGCCGTCACCGGCGAGCCCACCGTCGTCGACTCGTCGCTGCTCGCGGCCGGCATGTGGCAGGTGCAGAACGACCTCGTGAACGCCCGCCTCGGCGACGACACCCACGCCCGCCGGCCCGACCGCCACGAGACCTGGAACCCGCTCATGCTCCCCTACCGCACGGCCGACGGCCGGTTCGTCGCCCTGATGACGTTGGCGCCCGACCGGCACTGGCCCTCGCTGTGCTCGTTGATCGGGCGTCCCGAGCTCGCCCGCGACCCCCGCTTCGCCGACCTCGACGCCCGGAGGCGCAACGCCCGGGCCTGCGTCGAGGCGCTCGACGCCGCCTTCGCCCGGCGCACGCTCGCCGAGTGGCGCACCGTCCTCGCCGGGTTCGCCGGCGAGTGGGCCGTCGTGCAGGAGCCCGCCGAGGTGCACGACGACCCGCAGGTGCGGGCGAACGGGTCCGTCGCCGCCGTGGACACCGGCCGGGGGTCGACCCTGCCCGTGGTGACCTCCCCGGTGCAGTTCGACGGCGCGCCGGGGGCGCCGACGCGCGCGCCCGAGGTCGGCGAGCACACCGAGGAGGTGCTGCTCGAGCTGGGCCTGGGCTGGGACGACATCGCACGGCTGAAGCAGCGCGCCGTCATCACGTGAGAGCCGCGCCGGCCCCGACCCCGGGTGGGGAGGTCCGAGCCGGGGGCCCACGGCGAGACACCGGGGGCCGACTCTGGTACACCCGCGAGTGCGATCGGTCGGGATCGAGGACAGATCCTGGCCGCGGTCGACCGTACGGTGCTGTCGCTCCGACGGGAGCGAGCACGACGTGCGAACGAACCATGCGCACAGTGCGTTGTCCGGCCCGGCGGGACGAGCGCTCACCGCGCCCGTCCCGACGGGCATGCCATCGAGCGGGAGGGAAACGATGCCCGAGCGAGACCACTACATCCCCGGCGTTCCGTGCTGGGTCGACACGAGCCAGCCCGACCCCCAGGCCGCGGTCGAGTTCTACCGCGGGCTGTTCGGTTGGGAGTTCGAGGACGTGATGCCCCCGGGATCCGGGGCGAACTACTACATCGGCAGGCTGCGCGGCGGCGACGTGGCCGCCGTGGGGTCGATCCCCGAAGGGGCCCCGCCGGTGGCGACGTGGAACACCTACGTCGCCGTCGCCGACGCCGACGCCGCGGTGGCCAAGGTGCGGGAGGCCGGCGGCACCGTCGTGACCGAGCCCTTCGACGTCATGGAGGCCGGGCGCATGGCCGCGTTCACCGACCCCGAGGGCGCCGAGCTCCTCGTCTGGCAGGCCAACCAGATGCCGGGCGCCCGCGTCGTCAACGAGCACGGCTCGATCAACTTCAACGGCCTCGGCACCCGTGACGTCGACGCCGCCAAGGCGTTCTACGGGTCGGTGTTCGGCTGGACGACCCTCGACGTGGGCGGGGGCGCCGAGATGTGGACGCTGCCCGGCTACGGCGACGACCTCGAGCGCGACAACCCCTATCTCCGCAAGATGGTCGCGGAGTCGGGCGGGCCTCCCGGCTTCGAGGACGTGGTCGCCGCCATCACCCCGATCGGCGCCGACCAGCCCGACACGCCACCGCACTGGAGCGTCACGTTCGCGTCCGACGACGCCGACGCCACCGCGGCGAGGGCGGCCGAGCTGGGCGGCACGGTGGTCGTCCCGCCGATGGATGCCCCGTGGACGCGCATGACGGTCCTCCAGGACCCGCAGGGCGCGACCTTCATCGCCAGCGCGTTCGTCCCCGAGAACAAGGACCTCGGCACCTAGCCCGGAGCCCGTCCGGCGCCGTCGGCCGGTCGCCCCCACCGGGGGCGTCAGCGCCGGCCGACGGCCACCCCGGCTCAGCCCAGCACGATCGCCCGCTCGGGGCAGTTGCGCGCCGCGTCGCGGGCCCTGGCCTCATGCTCGGGCGGCACCTCCGGGTCGTTCACGACGGCGTGCCCCTCGTCGTCGAGGTCGAAGACCTCGGGGCAGATGTCCCAGCACCGCGCGTGGCCCTCGCAGCGGTCGGCGTCGACCGAGACG
>Ga0111538_10001576_pt1 | contig 32086 bp, 30 predicted proteins | sample SoiMethybrSBSTD1_FD_79669 | JGI IMG/M metagenome (GOLD analysis project Ga0111538, IMG submission 79669) | Bulk soil microbial communities from a Populus tree surrounding site in Tennessee, USA - Soil MetaG P. TD hybrid SBSTD1 (version 2)... | ecosystem: Environmental > Terrestrial > Soil >... | reverse complement strand
CTCGAGCCAGAGGTCGTTGCCCTCGCGCGTGCGCTCGCCGACGCCGCAGAACACCGAGAAGCCGCCCTTCTCGACCGCCGTGATGCGGATCAGCTCCTGGATCAGCACCGTCTTGCCGACGCCAGCACCGCCGAACAGGCCGATCTTGCCGCCCTTCGCGAACGGGCAGAGCAGGTCGACGACCTTGATGCCCGTCTCGAAGACTTCGGAGATCGCCTGCTGCTCGTCGAAGGTCGGCGCGGGCCGGTGGATCGGCAGCGTGCTCTTCACGGCGACCGGCGGCATCGGCTTGCCGGTGCGCGGGTGCGCGACGTCGACCTCGAGCGCGCGCCCGAGCACGTCGAACAGGCGACCGCGCGTCATCTCGCCGACGGGCACCGAGATCGGCGCGCCGGTGTCGTTCACGGGCATGCCGCGGCTCATGCCGTCCGTCGACGACATCGCGACGCAGCGCGCGGTCGAGTTGCCGAGCTGCTGTGCGACCTCGAGCACGAGGTCGATGCCGCGCTGCTTGTCCACCACCGTGATCGCGTTGTAGAGATTCGGCATGTGGCCTTCGGGGAACTGCACGTCCACCACGGGGCCGAACACCTGGAGGATCTTTCCTCGCACCTGGTTCGCAGTTGTCACGTCAATCGTCCTCGGAATCGAATTCGGAATGCGGTCGGAATGTGGGTTTCTGAGCGTGGCCCGCTTGCGGATCAGCTCACGGCACTGGCGCCGCCGATGATGTCGAGCAGCTCCTTCGTGATGTTCTCCTGGCGCGCGCGGTTGTAGACCTTCTTGAGGCCCTTGATCATGCGCACGGCCGCGTCGGTGGCGCTCTTCATCGCCATGCGCCGGCTCGCGTGTTCGCTGGCCAGGCCCTGCAGCATCGCGCCGTAGACCATCGTCTCGAGGTAGCGCGGGATCAGCGCGCCGAACAGCGTCGTCGCGTCGGGCTCCATCAGGAAGTCGGTGTCGGGCAGCTGGTCCGCTGCGGCCTGCTGCTCGGCGTTCTGCGCCACGGTCACGAAGTCGCGGTTCATGACCGGCAGATAACGCTCGTTCGTCGGCTCGAAGCGGATCATCGACTTGAACTGCGAGTAGTAGATGCGCACGTTGTCGACCGTGCGGTCCAGGAACGCGTCGGCGAGCGCCTTCGCGATCATCCTCGCGGCGGCGAAGTCCAGCTTGTCGAGCGGCGGCTCGACGAAGAACCGCTCGACCGTGAAGCCGCGTCGCGTGAGCCAGATGTAGCCCTTGCGGCCGTAGCACCAGAACTTGAACTGCCTCGCGGGGTCCTTCTCCAGGACCTCGGCCTGCAGATCGCGCAGCGCCTTCAGCAGGTTCGTGTTGTAGGACCCGCAGAGGCCGCGATCGCTCGTGATCAGCAGCACACCGGTGGTCTTCGGCGGATCGGTGCGGAACCACGGCAGCCCGCTCTCGGCGCCGACCTTGGCGGCCAGGCTCTCCATGCGCGTGCGCATCTCCTGCGCATACGGGAAGAACGTCAGCGCCTTGGCCTGCACCTTGCGCAGCTTCATCGTCGCGAGCATTTCCATCGCACGCGTGATCTGCGAGATGCTGCCGACCGACTTGATGCGGCCGCGGAGTTCCTTGAGGTTTGCCATGGTTCGGTCAGCTCGGTGGCTAGGCCTTGCTCTTGGTCGCCGCCGCCTTCTCGGCCTTCGCTGCGAGCGGCCCGAGGAACTGGTCCCTGAACTTGCCGCCGACCTCGTCGCACTGCTTCTGCAGCGCATCGGTCCACTTCTTTTCCTTGCGCAGCGTGTTGAACAGGTCGGCGTGGTTGCTGCGCACGAACGCGAGATACTGCTTCTCGAAGTCGAACACGCGGTCGAGCGGCACGGTGTCGAGCAGGCCCGACGAACCGGCGTAGAGGATCACGACCTGCTCCTCGACGGGCACCGGAGCGAACTCGGGCTGCTTGAGGATCTCGGTCATGCGCTGGCCGCGCGTGAGCGCCTGCTGCGTCGCCTTGTCGAGGTCGCTGCCGAACTGCGCGAACGCGGCGAGCTCGCGGAACTGCGCGAGCTGGATGCGCAGGCCGCCCGCGATCTTCTTCATCGCAGGAATCTGCGCGGAGCCGCCGACGCGCGAGACCGAGATGCCGGCGTTCACGGCGGGACGCTGGCCCGCGTTGAACAGCGAGGACTCGAGGAAGATCTGTCCGTCCGTGATCGAGATCACGTTGGTCGGGATGTAGGCCGACACGTCGCCTTCCTGCGTCTCGACGACCGGCAGCGCCGTCAGCGAGCCGCCGCCCTTGGCCTTGCTGAGCTTCGCGGCGCGCTCGAGCAGACGGCTGTGCAGGTTGAACACGTCGCCGGGGAACGCTTCGCGGCCGGGCGGCCGGCGCAGCAGCAGCATGACCTGGCGATACGCGAGCGCCTGTTTGTAGAGGTCGTCGTAGGCGATCACGACGTGGCGGCCCTCGTCGCGCAAACGCTCCCCCATCGCCGCCCCGCCGTAGCAGGACAGGAACTGCATCGACGCTTCGGCCGACGCAGGCGCGCTCACCACGATGCTGTATGGCATCGCCCCGGTCTTCTCGAGCCGGTCGACGACGGCCTTCACGGTCGACTGCTTCTGGCCGACCGCGACGTAGATGCAGATGACCTGTTCGGGGTTGTTGGGGTCGCCGCCGCCGGTCGACTTCTGGTTGATGAACGTGTCGATGATCAGCGCGGTCTTGCCGGTCTGGCGGTCGCCGATGATCAGCTCGCGCTGGCCGCGCCCGATCGGGATCATCGAGTCGATCGCCTTGATGCCGGTCTGCAGCGCTTCCTTGACGGGCTGGCGCTCGGGCACCGTAGGCGAACGACCTTCGATCGGACGCAGGTCGCTCTCGCCGACCTTGATGTCGCCCTTGCCGTCGACGGCGCGGCCGAGCGCGTCGACGACGCGACCGCACATCTGCAGGCCAGTCGGCACCGAGATGATGCGGCCCGTGGTGCGAACCGTGTCGCCTTCCTTGACCTTCGTGTCGCTGCCGAGCAACACGGCGCCGACGTTGTCCTCTTCGAGGTTGAGTGCGAGGCCGTTGACGCCGTTGCCGAAGTCGAGCAACTCGCTCATCATGCACTCGTCGAGGCCGTGCACGCGCGCGACACCGTCACCGACCATCAGCACGGTACCGACGTTGGACTTCTTCATCCGGCCCTGGAAACCCTCGATCTCGGCTTTGAGGACGGTTGCGACTTCGGAAGGCTTGAGATCCATGGTATCAGTCGGGGGAACAGTGTCGTTGTGTCGTTGGGAGAGTCAGAGTCACTCAGCGAGTGATCGATGCTTGCAGCAGCTTTTGCTGGAGTTGGACCAGCGTCGACTTCATCGAGCCGTCGTAGAGCTCGTTGCCGACGCGCAGGCTCACGCCGCCGAGCAGATCGCTGCGCAACTGCACGGAGAGCGAGACCTTCTTGCCGCTGAGTCGGCCCGCGAGGCCTTCGAGGGACTTCAGCTCGGCATCGCCGAGCGGGAACGGAGTCTGCACCACGCCATCGACCTCGCCGCGGTCGGCCATCAGCAGCGAGCGGTAGGCCGGGTAGAGCGCGAACAGGACTTCGAGCCGGTGCCGGCGCTGCAGCACGCCGAGCAGATTGACGACGAGCGCGTGGCGGCCGCGCGCGAGGTCGTCGAGCGCTTTGGTCCGCTCGGCCGTCGTGACGTCGGGACTCGTGAGCTGGTCCTTCGCCGCCGGTGACGAGATCGCTTGCTGCAGCGCCTGCAGGTCGGCCAACACGTCGTCGGCGGCCTTGGCGGCGACAGCCGTGCCGTAGAGCGCCTGCGCGTAACGTTTGGCCTGCAGCGTCATCTGCCACCCCGGTCCGCGGCAGCGACACCCTTGTCGGCGGCGGCGACGAACTGCTGCACGAGCGGCCGGTTCTTGCCCACGTCGATCTCCTGCTGCAGCAGGCGTCCGGTCGCCGTGATCACGAGATCGACGCAGAGAGCGCGCATCTCCTGCATGGCCTGCCGCTTCTCGGCGGCGATCGTGTCGCGCGCGCGCTGCAGTTCGGCCTTGGCGCGTTCGTCGGCCACGCGCACCGCGTCGGCGGCCTGGCGCTCGGCGCGCGCCATCGCCTCGTCGACGAGGCGCTTGCCGTCGGCTTGCGCCTTCTCGAGCTCGGCCTTCGCACCCGCCATCTGCGCCTGCGCTTCCTTGCGCGCCGCTTCGGCCGCGGCGATCGAGTCCTCGACCTTCTTGTCGCGCTCCTCGAGCGCCTGCGTGATCGGTCCGTAGACGAACTTCCACATCGCGACGAGGCCGAGGCCGAACGCGAGGAAGGTCCAGATCATCGCGCCCGGTGCGAACTCGAGCAGCGTGCTCAGGGGACGCGGGTCCTGGCTCGACACGGACGTCACCGCGGCAAGGGGGATCGACAAGGTGCTGGCGAGGGACACGCGAGCCTCCGAGGGGATATGTGCGGGCCCGGCGGCCAGGCCGCCGGAGGGAGAAGGAAACGAACTACACGGACCGACTCACTTCGTGGCGAGCATCAGGCCGATGACCGCCGCGAACAGCGCGACGCCTTCGACGAACGCCGCGAAGATCAGGGCGTTGCCCTTGATCGCGTCGGCTGCTTCGGGCTGGCGCGCGATGCCCTCACCGGCCGAGCCGCCGATGCGGCCGATGCCGATGCCGGCGCCGACGCCGGCAAGCCCGGCAGCGAGACCGGCGCCGATACCGAGGCCGGGGTTCTGCGCGACGAGCTTGACGATTTCTTGGGCTTGCGGATCCTGGAAGAAAGCGAGCATTAGGTTCTCCGTGACTTGCGAGGGTGGACGAGTGGGAAGCTCGAAGAGTGAGTTGGACGAGCGTGGGACTAGTGGTCCTGGTGCATCGACTGGTAGATGAAGTTGATGCTCAGGAACGTGAAGATGTAGGCCTGCAGCAGCGTGACGAAGGCCTCGATGATGTAGATGAAGATGGCCATGCCGAGGCACGGCACCGCGGTCAGGTAGGACGTGATCGCCCCACCCTGCATCTTCGCGAACAGGAAGATGAGGCCGATCGAGGCCGCGATCACGAGGTGCCCCGAGAGCATGTTCGCGAACAGACGCACGGTGAGCGCGAACGGTTTGACGCACAGACTCACCAACTCGATCACGAACATCAGCGGCACGATCACGATCGGCACGCCGTGCGGCACGAGACCCTTCCAGAAGCCGAAGACCCCGTTCCGCTTCATGCCGAGGATCAGCATCAGCGACAGCGTGACCGCGGCCAGGGAGACCGTCACGTAGGGCGTTCCGGTCGCCGTGTAGATCGCGAGCGGGAAGTCATGGCTTGCGCTCGGAATCAGCCCGATCGAGTTCTGGAACGTGATGAAGAAGAACGTGAACATGAAGAGCGGCACGAAGGCCCGCCCTTCTTCCTTGCCCATCACCGAGTAGACCATCTCGTCGCGGACCCAGTGGCAGAAGCCACGCATCACGCGCGTCAACCGGTTCGCGCGGCCGCTGCGGAAGCTGCCGAGCACGGGCAGGAAGATCGCGAACATCAGTCCGAGGCAGACCCACTGCCACGGCTGCACGTTGTAGATCGTGAGCCACGAGACCTTCTGTTCGTGGCCGTCCACGACGATGCCGTTGCCGTCGTAGCGCGGCCCGATCCCAGGCTCGAAGATCGCGTAGGGCACGCTGTGCGAGAACGAGTGGTTGAAGATGTCGGCGTTCGACATCTCCATCGTGTGCAGCGCGTGCCCGTGGCCCTGCTCGTGCTTCTGGCCCTGCTCGTGCTTCTCTTGCTCCTGCGCGCGCACGGCAGGCGCGGCGAGGCAGGCGAGCAGGCCGGCAATGATCAGGAAACGCGCTGAATGCATGGTCGGTCGTCAGGCCTTCGAGAGAGCTGTCCTCGAAGTGCTCAGGGTTGGTGGTCCTGTTCCGCCGGTCGCCCGCTGCGCTCTGCAGCGTTCTCCGTCCCCGCGTTGCGCGGGGCAGCCGGCGCCCGGTTCACACGATGGTTCACTGCCCGCGAGAGGTAGCCCGCGGTGGCCAGCTGGCACACCAACGACACCGCCGCGAACGTGATGCAAAAGGTCGCAAGTGCTTCGAATTTCACGCCGATCTGCCGCAGCACGACCACGCCGAGCACGAGCACGGCCAGCTTGACGCCGAACGCGACGGCGAGCAGGGCCTGCAGCCTCCCGGCCAGGAGGCGGGCGTCGTTGTTGAGCGCGGCCGGAGCGCGCGCGTCGAGGAAACGGCCATGCACGCAGATTGCCAACAAGGCTGCGACCAAGGACGCGCCGATGCCCGCGGCGAAGAACGGAACACCGTCCTGCGGCACGAGCCCGAGCGCCCAGACCGGAGCGGCGAACAGCAGGACGACCAGCACCGAAAAGCCGAACGCCCGGCCGAGCAACAGCACGTCGACGGCGCACGAAGGCGAACCGGACATTGCCGTGCCGTGATGGGCGTTCGCGGGTGAGGTCTGGGGCATCTTCGGGTTCAGCTCTTTGGCGGTGACGTCTTTGGCGGAGCTGGCGTCGGCGGCAGTGTCTTTGGCGGCAGTGTCTCTGGCGGCAGTGTCTTTGGCAGAGATGGGGGGGCCTTCGGCAACCTCCCAAAGGGCCAGAGCTCTGGCGCCAACACGCGGATCAGATGCAACATGCCACCGAGCATGCCGAGGCCGACACACAAGAGGGTCATCCAGGGTTTGGTGCCCCACTGTGCATCGAGCCACAGCCCGCCCCAGGCAAACAACCCAACCGACACAGCCAAAGTGAGCCCGGCACCGAGGGCGTTCGAACCGACTCTGGACTGTTTCTGTAGGTTGCTCATCCCCACCGCGTGAAGGCGAGGTCGACGAGGGGCAGGGATGCTAGCGAAGGGCAGCGATCGTCTGCAACTTCTCGCCGACATTTTCTGCCGGAAGTTGAGCCTGCATTTCCACTACCTCGCTGCCAAGCAGGATGGTCCCGCGGCAGCAAAGGAACCACCGATGCAATTCTCGACTTTGCTCGTACTGCCCCTCGTGTGTGCAGCGGCTGCTGCCCAGCAGGTTGCTGTCTCCCCCACCGATCGACTGAGCCTCGAAGGCAGTTCCTTCACGCATCTGCCACTCGGCCGCGCCGACGCGCGCATGCAGACACTGCACAGCGACGTGCCCGGCGGCATGCTGCTGACCGGCCACGGCTACCGCCGCGATGCCGTCGGCGTGCGCGGCATCGTGCCCGGGTTCAGCAGCGACATGGAGGTGAAGCTGTCGATGTCACCACGGCTGCCGACCCAGGCGTCGACGACGTTCGCGACCAACGAGGGCCCGAACCCGACCGTCGTGCTGCCGCGCACCTTCGTCACTTTCCCGGCCACCGATCGTCCGCCGTCCGATCCGGCGCCGACCTTCGAGCTGCTCGTGCCATACCAGGTGCCGTTCCTCGTGCCACCCTCGGGCGGCACGCTCTGCGTCGACGTGACGATCTTCGGCAACGTGTCCGCTTCGGGCCAGAACCAGAACCTCAGCATCTACCTCGATGCGCACGAGAACTACACCGACGGCCGCGCCGAGCAGCCGGGCTTCCGCACCGGCACGGGCTGTCCGGCGCCGGGGCAGACCGCGCCCTCCTATTCCCAGATGACGCTCTGGCGTCTGCTCAGCGGCACGCGCTTCGACGTGTCGATCCGCGACGGCGTGCGCGATCCCGGCACCGGCGTGACCGTGCCGTTCGTGCTGCTCGGCACCTCGCTCAGCACGATCACGTGGCCCACGCGGCTGGACTGCACGATCTGGAGCTCGGCCGACGTCGGGTATCTGCTGCCCGGAGTCATGAACACGCAGGGCGCCTACGACGGCAGCTTGCAAGGTCTGCCGATCCTGCCTCCGGGATACCGGCTGTGGTGTCAGGCGGGCTCCATCAGCCTCGTCACCGCCGAGCTCGCGTTCAGCGACGCGAACACGCTGATCACGCCGCCGGCGGGTCCGCTGCCGATCCCGATGAGCCGCATCGCGAACAGCACGGATCACACTGCCGCGACCGGTGTCGTCTCCTACGCAGTGCCGGTGATGGGCTTCTACTAGGACGTCGCCGCGATCGGGCGGCTGGATGCGACGTTCCGCTGGTTCGTGGGTCGCCCCGCGGCGATGGAACTTCTGAGGAACGCGATCTCGATCTCGGCCGGATGGTCGGCGGGATCGCGGAGTCCGGGACGCGCGCGACACCGCTCGCGCGCGCACTCGTGCAGCTCAGTTACTGGAGAGCTTGCGACACTCGGGGATCGGCGAGTTGGGCCCGGCGGTCTCGATCGGAGCGTTCTTGTCGAACTCACCCTGCACGTAGCCACGACTCTTCAGGTCGGGGAAGCTGTAGGTGCGCACCTGGCCGCCGTTGAACAGCACGTTGACGCTGCCGTTCGCGTGCGACCAGACGCCTTCGTTGTCGTCCGCCATCAACGCCTCGTCCTCTCCGCTCGTCGCCGACTGCAAGTGCTCGCGCGCGCGGCCGGCGTAGTGCGTGTCGAGCGACGTCAGGCCCTTGATGTCTTCCCAGATCTTCTCGCCCTTCTCGATCTGGTTGCGGAGGCTGCGATACTCGGGGTCGTTGTCGCGGCGCCCCGGAGTGAAGTAGCGGTCGAAGTTCTCTTCGGTCTTGCTGACGATGCTCCACGTCGAGAGCACGAACTTGGCTCCGCCCTCGGTGGGCAGACCCCTCTTGTGCTGCATCTTGTAGAGCTCGAGCTGCTCGCCATGCCACTTGAGGTTGAACGAGTCCGCGGTCACGTTCGCCGCCACCTGCGTACCGAAGACCGTGGGCAACAACACGGCCGCGAGAAGGCTGATGATGCTGATGACGATCAACAGCTCGATGAGGGTGAAGCCAGATTGCAGTCGACGCATATGCGGATCAGGGATCGGAAGGAGAGGGGTGACAGAGTCTAGCATGGCAGCGGGCCTTGGAAACGCCCCCTTTGCGCCAGCGAAGCCGCGGTCCGCAGCCAGGAGCCGCACGGCTCAGGACCGCACTACCGGGCCCCCTCACCGCACGGGAGCCGCTCGTGGGAACGCGGCTTCCACGTCGGCCTCGTAGACGACGACGTCGGGCAGCTCGCGGTAACGACCCGCCACGTCCATGCCGAAGCCGATCACGAACACGTCGGGGATCTCGAACCCCACGAAGTCGAGCGGCACGTCGGCAACGCGCCGCGACGGCTTGCTGAGCAGCGTCGCGACGCGGCAGCTCCTGGCTCCTGCGGCGGCAAAGTGGCGCTGCAGAGCGTGGACCGTGCGACCGGTGTCGACGATGTCCTCGAGCAGCAGCACGTTCTGGTCCAGGCACGACACCGCAGGCTCCCCGGTGATCTCGACGACGCCCGCGCTCGTGGTGCCGGCGCCATACGACGACGCGCGCACCTCGTGCAGTGGCAGCTGGAACGGCAGCGCTTTCTGCAGCTGCCGCGCGAATGGTCGCGCCCCTTCGATCACCGCGACGAGCAGCAGCGGTTCCCCGGACGCCGCCGCCGCGATCGCGCGCGCGAGCTCGTGCGTGCGCCGCAGGATCTGGTCGTGCGAGAGCAGCACGCGGAACGGCGGGAAATCGGTCACGGCAGTATGAACGAGATGGCCGGTGACAGCCCCGGGACCGCGAGCGAGTAGTCGAGCACCACGTGGGCCGCGAACAGCGGGATCCCGGCGACCGGGTTGGGCGCGGGAATCTGCACCGTCAGCGAACGGTATCCGAGCACGGGCATGATCGCGAGCACGGCAGGCGCGCCGAGCGCCGCCTGGAACAGCGGGTCGAAGTTGAGCGGGATCAGCGCGCCGTTCCACGGAAACCCCGGCGAGCTGCCATACGCGAGGCCGATCACGCTGATGTAGTTGCCGAACGCGAGCGCGCTGCCGTGCAGGGTGAAACGCGAAGTTTCGGTCGTCACGGCGATCTGCACGGCATGGACCGTCGCATCGGCGTCGTTGCGCCGCCCCGGCGAGCCGCGGTCGCCGGCCCCGAACGTCGCGACCGCCGCGGCGTAGTTCGCGGCCGAGTTCGGCGCGTTCAGGTCGCGCCGTTCGGCGGCGACGCCCGGCCCACCGGGAAAACCGCTCCCCCAGGACAGGCTGTCGATCGTGGTCGTGTTCTGCTGCAGCACGACCGCGCCGCTGCTGTCGCCGAGCGAGAGGGAGCTGAACGGCAGGCAGTGGCCGAGCGGCTGTCCGCCGTTGCGGCTCGGCGCCCCATCGATCTGGAACACCATCGGCCGGCCCGGCACGAGCATGAAGTTGCTCGCGATCGTCACGGTGGCCGTCGCGTCCGAGAGGCGCAGGCCGCGCAGACCCTGCGGCCGCGAACCGATGTTGATGACCTCGACGTACTCGCCGTTCGTGTCGGGCACGACGTTCGGGTTGCGATGCACTTCGCTGATGCGCACCGAACCCACCGCGAGGACCGGCGTCGTGACCTCGTCGCAGTAGAAGTCGAGGAAGTCGCCGTTCTGGGCCGTCGCGCGATAGCGCGTGCCGTCGGTGTCGATGCGGATGTCGGCCGCGACGCCGAACCCGATCGTGGCCGCACTGCCGGTCGTCGTCGACAACAGCGCGCGCGACGCAGCCGCCTGGTTGAGCCGGTTCACGACCGTCGTGCTCGGATGCCCGTATGGATTGCCCGTGCCACAGCTCACGACGGCCAGTTCCGGAGCGAGCCTCGTCACGAGGTTGTTGTTCGTCGACGTGTTCGAGCCGTGGTGGTTCATCTTGTAGACGTCGACGTCGCCACAGCTCAGCGAAGCCGGGCTCTCGACGTCGGCCGTGCTGCTCGCGCCGCCCGTGAGGTCACCGCCGAGCCACATCGAGAACTGCCCATAGTCGAGCCGCAGCGCGATCGAACGCGAGTTCTCCTCCTGCGCCGACGCCGTCGGATCGACGAACGCACCGCCGACCACGTTGCCGTTCAGCGCGATGCAGCGCAGCGTCGCTCCGCCACCGAGTTGGTAGATCGTCCCGAGCGTCACGGTTCGCCGGCGCGTGCCCGCCGCCGCGAGGTAGTTGTTCACGTCCGGGTTCGAAGGCCGGTTCACGTCGCCGCGGTCATAGGCGAACTGGAACGGGAGCGCCGTGAGCACCTCGTCGAGCCCACCCTCGTGGTCGGAGTGGAAGTGCGACAGGAACGTGAAGCCGTAGCTCGCCGGCTGCAGCGCAGTGATCGTGGGGAGCACGGCAGCGACACCTTGGCCGTCGGGCCCGGCGTCGATCACGTGCACCTTGCCGTCGGGGGCGCGCACCACGATGCCGTCACCCTGACCGACGTCGACGACGACCACGGTGAGACCCGTGGGCCGATCGGCCTCGCTGCCCTGCGGCAGCCCGGCGGCCAGCGCGATGGCGAGGCAGGTCGCGAACATTGGCGGGACCATAGCGGGCCGGGGCAAACCATGCACCGGACCTCACCGGATCGGGCCGATCGACCGAACCGCAATGGTATGTTCTCGGCTCGATCCCATGCTCGACCATCGCTACGGCCGCGACGTCCTGGTGTTCGACGATCCCTATCTATCGACGCTGCTCTTGCAGATCGGCAGCCCGCAGACGAGCACCGCGCAGCTGCCGCCTCTCGTGCGCACGGCCTACGTGCGCCTGCTGCAGGAAGTGCTCGCGCGCGAGTTCCCGCTGCGCGAACAACGCGCCACGACGCGCATGACGGCCCAGGAGCCGCGCGCCTTCGTGCAGGGTCCCCACCTCTGCCGCGACACGAAGCTCGTCATCTGCGCCGTGATCCGCGCCGGCATCCTGCCGGCCCAGGCCTGCTACGAGGCCGCGGTCCAGGTCCTGCCACCCGAGAACGTGCGCCTCGACTTCCTCAACCTCTCGCGCGTCACCGACAGCCACCATCAGGTCACCGGCGTGCGGCTCGACGGCACCAAGCTCGGCGGCCCCGTCGACGACGCGCTCGTGCTGATCCCGGATCCGATGGGCGCGACGGGGAGCACGATCTGCCGCGCGGTCGACGTCTATCGCGAATGCGGCGGTGAGCATGCGCTCCGCATCGTCGCTGCACACCTCATGGTGACACCCGAAGCGATCCAACGCGTGACCGGCGCACACCCTGGAGTGCGGCTCTACGCGGGTCGGCTCGATCGCGGCCTGTCGACGCCGCGCGCGCTGGCCAGCCCGCCCGGCACCTGGCCCGACGAAGAACGCGGGCTCAACGATGTGCAGTACATCGTGCCTGGCGCAGGGGGCATGGGTGAGCTGCTGACCAACAGTTGGGTGTAGCCGCCGCGGCCCCCATCGACGCGTGGGGTTTCGCCTTTGCGGTGGACGGCGCCACTGCTGCGTCGCACCGAGCGTCGCGTACGGATATGAAAGTTCCTTCATGTCCTTTTCATCCTGGCGCGCAGTTCTCCACAGACGCTCCGCAGTCTCCCAACCGTCTCTCGACAGTAAAAGTCACGCGTCGACTTCCCGGCGAAGCATCGCTCGACCGACGGGCCGCGACTGTTTTTTGGCGTTGCGGAAGCCTCGACGTTAGTCAAGTCGGCAGCAGCGACTACGCGATGCAAGTGTCGGGGTACGTGTCGCTTCGGTGTTCGAAGTCACACTGGCACCGAGCCCGTGCCGCCAGCCTTCGATTTTCCCTGCGCTGACTTTTGCGTGTCCCCTTTTTGCGCCTGCTGACTAATGAGGGCGCGGGCCCATCCTTTCCGGCTGGACCCGCAGTTCGTTTCGGAAGTCTGTGTCCTGCGTCGTGCCCACGCCCCCAGGGGAACGAAGCGTGTCTCCGACCACAAAGAAAACCATGATCCGCATCCTTACCTCACTTGCTCCGCTGCTGCTGACGGCCGTGGCCTCAGCACAGCTCACCTGCACCTCGACCTCGGTAGCGTCGAGCTGCGCCACGCTCTCCGTGACGTTCACCCCACAGGGCGGGGGCGGCAATCAAACCGTCACGGTCTCCGCCAACGGCCTGCACCCGAACGCCGCGGGAGTCATGAACTGGGGACTCATCCAGTGGTCTGCTCCGCTGCCCGGCCCCGGTTGCCTGCTGCTCTGCGACTTCGTCTGGGGTCACAAGTTCCAGACCAACGACCTCGGCGAGTTCTCTTGGAGCCGCACCTGGCCGCACTGGTACCAGCAGTACTTCTACATGCAGGTCGGCAGCTGGGAAGTCGTCCAGGGCAACCTCGAGTTCATCTCGACGGACTGCAAGTACTCGGGCTGCAACTGAGCTCCTGAAGCTCCCCACTGCCGCAACGCACACCTGAAGACACGCACCATCGAAAGCGCTGCGGCAGCGGATGCTGAGCCTGCTGCTCCGGTAGCGGCAGCGCCGCGGACCGGGAGAGCCGGCAGAAGGCCGGCCGGAGAAGGAGAGTCAAGGCCGGGCCAAGCGCTGGCCCGTATCTGCGCCCTAGCAGAGTAGCTCTTCCCGGACGGACATCGGGCCGCTATCCCTTGCGGCCCAGATGAGCACCATCGTCCACGTGAAGGGCCGCGAAGTCCTCGACTCGCGCGGCAACCCCACCGTCGAAGTCGAAGTCGAGCTCGAATCGGGCGCGCATGGCAGCGCGATCGTGCCGTCGGGAGCGAGCACCGGTGCGCACGAGGCCGCCGAGCTGCGCGACGGCGACAAGAAGCGTTTCCTCGGCAAAGGGGTCACGAAAGCCGTGGCCAACGCCAACACGATTCTCTGCGAGGCCCTGCTCGGCCAGCCCGCCGAGGACCAGCACCTCGTCGACACGCTGCTGTGCTCCGTGGACGGCACCAAGAACAAGAGCAAGCTCGGCGCCAACGCGATCCTCGGCGCGAGCCTCGCCGTGGCCAAGGCAGCGGCCGACGAGCTCGGCATGCCGCTGTTCCGCTACGTGGGCGGCAGCAAGGCGCGGCGCTTGCCGGTTCCGATGATGAACATCCTGAACGGCGGCGCGCACGCGGACAACAACGTGGACTTCCAGGAGTTCATGGTGATGCCGATCGGTGCCAGCTCGTTCGGCGAAGGCCTGCGCATGGGCGTCGAAGTCTTCCACGCGCTCAAGGCCGAGCTGAAACAGAAGAAGCTCATGACGGCGGTCGGCGACGAGGGCGGCTTCGCGCCGAATCTCGAGAGCAACTCGGCCGCGTTCGAGATCATCCTCGGCGCGATCAAGAAGGCGGGTTACAGGGCCGGCAGCGACATCGTGCTCGCGCTCGACGCCGCCGCTACGGAGCTCTACCGCAACGGCTCGTACACGCTCGAGGGTGAAGGCAGGACTTTCGACAGCAAGGGCATGGTCGACCTGCTCTCGAGCTGGAGCACGCAGTTCCCGATCTTCTCGATCGAGGACGGCATGGCCGAAGACGACTGGAAGGGCTGGCAGATGCTGACCGCTGCGATCGGAAGCAAGACCCAGCTCGTCGGCGACGACCTGTTCGTCACGAACACCGAACGACTGCGGCAGGGCATCGAGCAGAAGGCCGCGAACGCGATCCTCGTCAAGCCGAACCAGATCGGCACGCTGACCGAGACGATCGAAGCGATCGAGATGGCCCACCGGGCCGGCATGCGCGCCGTGATGTCGCACCGTTCGGGCGAGAGCGAAGACAGCACGATCGCGGACCTGGCCGTCGCGACCGGCACGGGCCAGATCAAGACCGGGGCACCGTGCCGCAGCGATCGCGTCGCGAAGTACAACCAGCTGCTGCGCATCGAGGAGATGCTCGGCGAGGCGGCGGTCTACGGGATTTGAGCCGCGTCGTGGCTCAGTCGGAACGCAGCCGGTAGCCCACACTCTGCTCCGTGAGCAGCAGCTTCGGCCGCGCGGGGTTCTCTTCGAGCTTGCGGCGCAACGCCGACATGTAGACGCGCAGATAGTGGGCTTCCTCGACGTGCGCTTCGCCCCAGACCTCGCGCAGCAGCTGCCGGTGCGTGACGACCCTGCCCGCGTGCCGGATCATCGCATCGAGCAGCCGGTATTCGAGCGCCGTGAGCTTCACGCTCTGCCCGCGCACCGACACGTCGTGGCGATCGCGATCGACGCGCAGGTCGCCGGTCTGGAACACGCCCTGGTCCTTCTCGGTGCCGATCCGGTTGCCGTGGCGCAGGGCCACGCGGATGCGCGCGAGCAGTTCCGCGGTGCCGAACGGTTTCGTGAGGTAGTCGTCGGCGCCGGCGTCGAGCGCGCGCACCTTGTCGCCTTCCTGCTGCCGCGCCGACACGACGATGATCGGACCCGTGAACCAGGTCCGCAGCTTGCCGACCACGGTCACGCCGTCGAGGTCGGGAAGGCCGAGGTCGAGGATCACGAGATCGGGCCGCCGGGTCTCGGCGATCGCCAGGGCTTCGGTGGCGGTCGTGGCTTCGGTCACGCGGTAGCCGTTGACGCGCAACGTCACGCGCAAGAACCGGCGCATCTGGGCTTCGTCCTCGACGACGAGCAGGTGGTAGGTGACTGGCAGGACGCCCTGGACGTCGTTCATTCGACGTCCTTCGTGTTGTTCCGCATCGCCTGGGCCGACAGCTGCTGTTTCTCCCACTGGCTCGGCAGATCGATCAAGAACGCGGCGCCTGGTGCTCCATCGGGCCGGTCGTCGACCCAGACGAAGCCGCCGTGCAGTTGTGCGATCGCGCGGCAGATCGCGAGCCCGAGACCGGAGCCGCCGCGCACCTTGGCGCCGGCACCGCGATAGAACTTCTTGAACACCACCTCGCGTTCCGCGGCGGGGATCCCGGGGCCGTGGTCGGTGATCGAGATGCGAATCCACTCGTCGTGATCCGCGGCGGAGATCTCGATCGGACTGCCCGGTGGCGTGTAGCGCGAGGCGTTCTCGAGCAGGTTGACGAGCATCTGTTCGATCAGCAGCGCGTCCATCGCAACCATCTTCAGATCGGGCGGGATCTCGATCTTGATGCTGCGCGACGCGAGCGAACGCTCGAGGCGCGTCAGCGCGCATCCGACCACTTCTTCCAGCGTGTGCAGGTCGCGCTCGACCTGCAGATTGCCGGACTCGAGGCGCGTGACGTCCAGCATGTTGCGGACCTGGACTTCGAGGTGGTCGGCGTCCTCGCGGATCGAGTGCATCAGATCCGTGCGCGTCTCCTGATCGATCGAAGCGCCGCTGTCGATCAACGTCGTCACGGCGCCCGTGATCGACGCGAGCGGAGTCCGGAAGTCGTGGCTCATCGAGCTCAGCATGACGTTGCGCAAGCGTACCGCATCGATGCGATGTTGTGTCTCTCGCGCTTCGTCGCCGATGATCAGCCGCTGCAGCGCGATCGCGGCGTTGTTCGCGAAGGCTTCGAGCAAACGCAGCTGCGCCGTGGAGCTCACGTCGCGAACGTCGATTCCGCGGCAGAACACGAGCCCCACGGGCTCGCTCGCGACGATCATCGGGACGAACAGCTGGGTTTCGGCCCTGAGCACGGATCGTTCGCGCAGCGCACGCTGCGCAAAGGTCATGACCTCGGGCGTGAGCATGGGATCCTCGCCCGCGGGTTCGACGACGACGAGTCCGTCCTGCTTGCACTCGAGCAGCCAGCACGAACAGCCGAAGACTTCCTGCACGTGCTCGCGCACCACCTCGATGATCGCGGCCCTCGTCTCCGCCGCAGCGAGGCCGCGCGACAGTTGATACAGGGCCTGGCTGCGGATCTCGCGCTCGCGCCCCGCCACGGCTTCGGCACGCAGCCGCCCCGTGAGCGTGGCGGCCACGAGCCCGACACAGAACAACAGCGCGAACGTCGGCAAGGAGCGGAAGTCGGTGACGGCGAGAGAATAGAAGCAAGCAACCGCGAGCACGGTGGCGAGCGCTGCGGGTCCGGTGCCCAGCGCGGCGGCCACGAGGAATACCGCGAGCAGGTAGACCATGACGACGTTCGCGAAGTCGCTGCGCTGGAACATCGGGAACGCGATGAGCGTCGCGAGGGCGACGGCGGCGATCGTCGTCAGGTAGCTGATCCAGGTCCGCCGCTCGGACGTGCTCCGCGCGGCTACTCCGTGCCGTTGGCCGACGGAGTAGTTCACCGACGAACCGGAAGGGGAAGGAACCACGCCGCCAGCATCGACGCACCAGCCGAATGGCGCAACTCGCCCCGAGGTGGACATCAAGGCTGCATCAAGTCAGCGCCCCGCGAAGTCAATGAAGTGAATAAACGGGCCCGCCTCATCGGCGAGTTCTCCCGCAAACATCGTCCTCCCAACATGTTCTGTCGAACCGCCGCGACTTGCAATTCGTCGTGACAAGCTCCTTCTGCTTGCTAGAAGGAGGCTCCTCTCCCGCGAAGTGTTGGCTGCGTCCCCCCCGAAGCCGGCATTTCCACAGTCCCGGTTTGCGCACGAGGTCCCACTATGAGCGAAGTCCTCGAATCACCCCCGACTGAGCAGATTGGCAAGAAGATAGCGACTCAATCCCCGTGGGTGCTCATCGCCATCCTGCTGCACGTTGCCGGTGTCGCCGTCGCGAGCATCATGTACTACGCGCGCGACTCCTCGACCGACGACGCGATGCCGACCGAGATCACGGTGACGCAGACTCAGGTGCAGGAGATCGTGCAACCGCCGGAGATCGTCGACCGCCAGGAGGTGCCGAAGCTCAAGGACCAGGACATCCTGCCGAGCGACCTGACGGAGTTCGATCCGGACGCGACGGACGAACCCGAGTCGGGTGACCCGACGGAACTGTCCAACCTGCCGAGCGGCGACACCACGGGCGGCTCCGCGATCGGCGTCACCGGTCCCGGACACCACGGCATCGCGCCGGACACCCGAGGTGGCAAGAAGCTGGGTGGCAAGTACGGCAGCCGGTTCGGCAAGGGAGGCAAGGGTGGTGCCGGTGGCCGCGTCAACGAGGCGATCACGCTCGGCCTCGAATGGCTGCGCAAGCACCAGGACGAAGACGGCCGCTGGGACTGCGAGAAGTTCATGAAGCACGACGTGAACGGCGAGCCCTGCACCGGCGCAGGCAGCGCCGTCAACGATGTCGGCATCACCGGTCTCGCGTTGCTCGCCTTCCTCGGCGAAGGCAACACGCTGAAGATCGGCACCTACCGCGAGGTCGTGCGCAGGGGCGTCAAGTGGCTCCAGGAACAGCAGAACATGGAGAACGGCCTGATCGGCCAGAGCGCTTCGAGCGCGTATGTCTACTCGCACGCGATCGCGACCGTGGCGCTCTGCGAAGCCTACGGACTCTCCGAGCACCGCCCGCTGAAGAAGAACGCCCAGCTCGCGATCAACTACATCGCGAACGCGCGCAATCCCTACGGCGTGTGGCGCTACCAGCCGCGCGACAACGACAACGACACGTCGATCACGGGCTGGATGGTGCAGGCACTGCTGTCGGCGAAGGCGTTCAGCCTCGCGGTCGACGATGCCGCGCTGAAGGCCGCGACGGTGTGGTTCGACGGCGTGACCGATGCGACCGGCGCCTCCGGGTATCTGAAGCTCGGCGACGGCAGCTCGCGGCCGGTCGGCAAGCAGGCCAAGTTCCCGCAGAACAAGACCGAGGCGCTGACGTCCGTCGTGTTGTTGTGCCGCTACCTGATGGAGCAGGATCCGAAGGACTGCAAAACCATGGGCCCCGCGGCCGACCTCATCATGAGCAAGCCGCCGGTGTGGAACCCGGCCGACGGCTCGATCGACATGTACTACTGGTACTACGCGAGCTACGCGATGTATCAGGTCGGCGGCTCGCACTGGGACGGCTGGGCCAGGAAGATGACCGACGCCGCGGTCAAGACGCAGCTCAAGGATGGCAACCCCAGGGGCTCGTGGGATCCGCTCGATCCATGGGGTGAAGAAGGTGGTCGCGTGTACTCCACGGCGATCATGGTGCTCTGCCTCGAGGCCTACTACCGCTATGGCAAGGTGTCGTTTGGTCGCTGACTCTCGCCGTGCGGTGGCCGGGCCGCATCCCACCCTGCTCCGGACCGCAGTTCCCCCGATCGCGCTGCTGCTCTGCGCGGCAGTCCTTCCGGGGCAATCCGGGGACGTGCTGAGCAAGCACAATGCCGCGTTCCTGAACGGACTGTGGCAGGCCGGCTACGTCGAATACGCCGACAAGATCGGCGAGCTCGTCGCCGCGTCGAATCTGCCCGACGCCGAGAAGAAGGTGGTCGAAGCATCGCACACGAAGCTGAAGATCGCGATCGCGGCGCAGAAGGGCGACGCGAAGGAACGCGCCAATCTCGTGCTGCGGGTCATCGACGAGAAGACCGCTGAGCTCGGCAAGGCTGCACCGGGCAGCGAGACGGCAAACGAGCTGCTCAGCGAGGTGATCGAGCAGTTCCGGCTGCTCGCCGACGCCGTGTCCGAGATGCTCTCGAACGAGAAGGATCCGGCCGCGCAGGTGGAGATCCGCAAGAAGTTCGTCGAGAAGTTCACGGCAGCCCAAGCCGATCTCAAGGAGCGCAAGAAGGCCTACGCGCCGTTGCGCAGCGACGACAAACCCGGCAGCGAGGTACCGCTGCTCGTGGCCTTCTATGGCCTCGGCAAGCTCTGCTACTACCAGGCGCTGATCCACCCCGCGGAGTCCCTTGCCGCGAAGCACCTGATCGAGGAGTCGGTGTCCACGCTCGAGGACTTCGACCTCGAGTTCGGCGACACGCTCGCGGGCTTCGAAGCCAAGCTCATCATGGCGCTGTGCCAGAAGCGCCTCGGCGACGCTGCGACGGCACTCGAGCTCTGCGACGACTCGATCGCGTTGCGCGAACGCTTCGAGCACGACAAGAAGACCGGCATCTACCAGGTCGACGCCAACGCCGCCGACGTGGTGGCTGCGGCCGTGCTGCAGAAGACGCTGTTCCTGAAGGACCAGAACGAGCACAGCAAGATCGTCGACGTCTGCAAGGACTTCTTCGCGACGATTCCGGGAGCCCTCGAGGCGATGCAGGGCAAGGCCGTGCTCGCTGCCCAGGGTGATGCCTACTTCATGCTCGGCGACAGCAATGCGGCGACCGCCGTCGCAACGAAGCTGATCGAGACCGACCCCAAGGGTTTCTGGGGCTACCGCGGCCAGCAGCTGCTCAGCAACCTGATCCAGATCGGTCGTGGCGGTGTCGGCGTCGAGAAGGTGCTGAAGACGGCCGAGTCGCTGGCCGGCCAGGGTGAGTACGAAAAAGCCCTGCAGATGTGCCGCGAGACGGTGCTGCAGGCCAAGGCCCCCGAAGACATGAAGTTCGCCGCGCAAGCCATGTTGATCACCGGTGCGATCAACGTGACCCGGGGCTATTTCCACGAGGCGGCCGTCGCGTTCGACGCCGTGGTGCGGCGTTACCCGAAGTCCGAGGTTGCGCCGGATGCGCTGTGGCGGGCGATCCAGTGCTTCATGGAGCTCCACGAGAGCGACAAGCTGCCGATGTTCAAGAAGTTCGTCGAAGAGCGCAGCAGACAGCTGGTCCGCGACTACCCGACCGACGTGCACGTCGGCCAGCTGCAACTGCTCGAGGGCAAGCAGCTCGACAAGGCCGGCAAGAACCTCGATGCCGCTGCGGTCTACGAGAAGATCACTTCCGACTCGGTCGTGTATCTCGATGCGCGCTTCTACGCCGCGAGCGCCTACCAGCGACACGCGGGCAAGCTCCGGAATGGCAGCGAGCCGAAGGAAGCGGAGCCATTCACGGCCAAGGCCATGAATGGCTACCTGTCGGTGCTGAAGGATGCCGAGAGCCAGAAGCTCACGGTCGCCGATCCCAAGGTCAAGGCGCGCATCGAGCAGGTCGAGTTCGGAACGCGCATCGCGCTCGCGAACCTGTATCTCTCGGGCACCGCGAAGCCAGCCGAGGCGGAGAACATCCTGAGGCCGATCACGCTGTCGGACGACGACAAGCAGGCGCCGACGCTCTGGGCGCTGCGGATCCGCATCAAGCTCGAGACGGGCAAGTTCGACGACGCGGCCGCGGAGATGCAGGCGGCACTGCAGAAGGCCCCCGATTCGCGCGACCTCGTTGCCGCGTGCCGGTCGTTGGCTTCGACGCTGGACAACCGCGCCGTCGAGCGCAGCAAGGCCAAGGACCGCCTCGGTGCGAACGACCTCTGGAAACAGGCCACGCAGTACTACCTGCGCAGCGCGACCGGCGCCAGCAACGCGGAAGTCGCGCAGATCGCGGAACGCCTGAGGATCATCGGCCTGATCGCCAACGAGGTCGGCGAGAACGTCGAAGGCTGGTTCGAGCTGCAGGAATTCAAGGCCAAGGACACGACGGCGTGGCAAGGAGCGCTCGACCTCTACAAGAAGTTGGCCGACGGCGACGCCACGACCTACAAGACGCGCGTCGGCCGCGCGAGCATCCTCGGGTATCTCGGCAAATATGAGGAGTGCGAAGCCGAGCTCGCGAAGTTGTTCGAGGAGAACAACATCCAGGCCGCCAACGGGCGGCTCGATACCGAGGCTCTCAAGAGGAAGCCAGAGCTGCTGAACGCGTATCTCGAATGGGGCTACGCGTTGCGCATGCCGACGACCACCGGCGAGGAGAAGGCGCGCCGCGCGAAGGCTTCCGACAAGCTCGACCGCGTCTACAAGAGCGTGCCGCCCGACAGCAAGCAGTGGTGGTTCGCGCGCTATGCCCAGATCCAGACCCTGTTCGATCGCGGCATCTACGAAGACGCGGACGTGTCGCTGAGCTCGCTCGAGCGCACGAACGCGGACTTCGACGGCGACCGGTTCCAACTGAAGCTGCGCTTCATGAGGTTGAAGCTCGACATCCAAGGGAAGGTTCCCAAGAAGAAGACGGCCCCGCCGCCCTCCGAAGACCCCGAGAAGAAGAAGTAGACCCGTCCTGAAATCATGCAGCTCGCCAACATGACAAAGCTACCTCTCATCGCCTCCGGCATCTGGCTCCTTCCTGCCATGATGCTCCCGTCCTCGGTGATCGCCCAGGACAAGGTCAAGCTCCGCAACGGTACGGTCGAGGAAGGCCGCATCGAGGCGGAGGAATACAACGCCCTCGTCATCAAGGCGAAGAAGGGCAAGGAAGAGAAGACTGTAAAGCTGAACTGGGACGAAGTCGCGGACGTGAGCTACGGCGGCGTCGTCGAGTACCACCAGGCTGTCAGCCAGATCTCGAGCGGCAACTACGCCGCGGCCGTCTCGAAGCTCGAAGGACTGGTCGCCAACGCCAACTTCCGCAAGGAGCTCAAGCCTCTGGTCATGCTCCAGCTCGCGCAGACCCAACAGCGCATGGGCAAGTTCACCGAGGCCGCAACTGCGATGCAGAAGCTCGTCGAGGCCAACCCGAAGTCGCGCTACATCGTGCCGGCGGCCCAAGGAATCGTCGATTGCTATATCGCCGCCGGCGACCCGGCCACCGGTACGACGGCAATCGAAGCAGTGTCGAAGGCAGCCACCGATGGCGGCGTCGATGCGACGTTCCTCGGGGTGTTCGATTACTTCCGCGGCCGCCTCAAGGAAGCACAGAAGGACCTCGTCAGCGCCAAGATCAAGTATCAGGCGGCCGCTGGAGCCCGCGGTGCACCCGCACAGTGGACCGCCATGGCGAAGCTGGGCCTGGCCCGTTGTGAACACGCCGAAGGCCGCGCGGCTGAGGCCCAGAATCAGTACCGCGCGCTGATCGACCTCGAAAACGTCGGCAACGAAGTGCTGGCTGGTGCCTGGAACGGACTCGGCGACATCGTCTTCCAGGATGCCGCGAAGGCCAAGGACGCCGCGAAGCTGACCGAATCGCTGCTGATGTATCTGCGCGGCGTGGTCGAGTTCGGCCCGGCACCTGGCGAGGGAACCGGAGAGTACGAGCGCTCGCTTGCCAGCGCGGGCAAGGTCTTCCAGCAGCTCTCCGACATCGAGACCGACGACGCCCGCAAGAAGACGAACCAACAGCGCAGCAAGCAGCGGCTCGACCAGCTGCGCAAGGAATTCCCGAGCTCGATCTATCTCACCAAGTGATCCGATCCGTTCGTCCCCCCTTTCCCTACTGACCCTTTCTCCCCGCAACATCTTCTCCCCCGAACTAGCCCCGGCAGCAAGGAAACCCCAATGAGTCCCAGCATCCGAAAACTGACGTTCGTCGCCGTCGCCCTGATCATCTGCAGCGGTCTCGTCATCGCGCAGGAACCGGCGGCAGCTCCCCACCACGGCAAGTCCTGGCTCGAGTTGTTCGAGTCCACCGGAACAGTCGGCTACATGCTGCTGCTGACTTCGATCGTCGGCACGGCGCTGGTGATCGAGCACTGCACGAGCATCCGCCGCGACAAGGTCGCGCCGCCCGATCTGATCCAGGAGCTCGAGGCCCTCATCGAAGCCGAGGACTACCAGAAGGCCATCGAGGTCTGTGACGACGACCAGGGCTACGTCTGCAACCTGATCGGCAACGCGCTGCGCATGCGTCACGCCGGCTACGAAGAAATGATCGGCGTGCTCGAGCAGACGGCCGCCGAGGAGACGTTCAAGCTGCAGACGAAGATCAGCTACCTGTCGCTGCTCGGCAACGTGGCTCCGCTGCTCGGCCTGCTCGGCACGGTGACGGGCATGATCTCGTCCTTCCAGGTCATCGAGCAGCTGAAGGCTCCGACGCCCAAGGACCTGGCGGTCGGCGTCTACGAGTCGCTCGTGAACACGACGCTCGGCCTGTTCCTCGCGATCATCTTCTTGACGTCCTACTTCGTGTTCAAGAACAAGGTCACCAAGATGACCCTGTCCGTGAACCTGCAGGCGGTGGAGATGCTCCGCAGCCTGGTCGGCAAGATCACTTCGCACAAGCACGCCACTGGCTGAGGACCGACCATGTCGCGCTTCAAGAGTATGGACGTCGAGGAGAATGTGGGCTGCAACCTCATTCCCATGATCGACATCATGTTCCTCCTGCTGCTCTTCTTCATGCTCAGCGCTGACATGACGCAGCGCGTGGCCGAAGACATGAAGCTGCCGGAAGCGGACCAGGTCAAGGAAGACCCCAAGAAGAAAGAGGGCTACGAGACCACGACGGTGAACCTGGTCGGCGAGCTGGAGAACTGGCACGTAGTGATCGCCGGTCACCACTATCCCGATTGGGAGAACCTCAAGATCGCCCTCCACGAGCTCGCCCACCAGGCCGGGGACGAGGAAGCCGGCAATGCGCCTGGAACCTACTTCTCGACCCGCGCCATCCAGCTGCGCGCCGGTCAGGAAGCGCCCTACAAGCACGTCCAGAGGTTGATCCAGATTCTGTCGAAGTCTGGCTTCTACAAGATCGAAGTCGTCGCAACCAAGCCGGACCCGGGCAAGACCTGAGTCCCCAGATCCCGTCCAGCCTCCCTTCCGCAATCAACCCTTCCCGAGCAGGATCCAGTCATGGCCGGTAGCCAGGACCCGAACGACAATCCCGTCAGCATCCAGGTCGTCCCGATGGTCGACATCATCTTCTGTCTGTGCGTGTTCTTCATGTGCTCCATGAAGTTCAAGGAGCTCGAAGGCAAGTTCGAGTCGTGGTTGCCCAAGGACAAGGGGCAGAGCCAGCCGATGCAGGACACGCCGATCGAAGAAATCCGCGTCGCCTTGTTCTGGAACGAGGCGGACAGGACCACGCTCCGCAAGTTCGGCAACACGAAAATCACCAGCGACACCCAGCTGCAGGAGCTGATCCGCGACGCCTACGCCGGGTGGGTGCGTCTCGGCAAGCCGCAGACTCCCGCGATCATCGACGCGGCCGAGATGGTGCCCTGGAACGAGGTCGTGCGCGTGGTCAACCTCGCCAAGCGCGAGAAGATCGAGAAGATCGAGTTCGCCGCGGGCAAGGACTACGAAGCGAAGAAGTGAGCCGATGGTCCGCAGCCCTGAAAGGCTCCGCCGCCCCTTCGCGAGCTTCGTGACCGCTGGACTGTCCGGCGGCGCGGGCTTCGCGGGCAGCGCCGGCCGCATCTACGGGCTCGTGCTGCTGCTGCTCGTGATGCTGTTCTTCATGGTGACCTTCCGCGGCAAGGTCCCGCGCGCGATCGAGAGGGTGTTCCAGGAGCCCGTCGACGAGTCCGTGCTCGAGCAGAAGCGCAACGACCTCACGACGCTCGTCGGCGGCGCCTACCTCGACCCGCCCGACGGGGCCGGCTTCGCCGAAACCCCGGGCTACCGGCGCCTGATCCAGATGCTGATCGACCACGTCCGGCCCGGCGACGTCGTCGAGCATCCGCCGCTCTTCAACCGCGAGCTCGCGATGCGAGCACCCGACCTGCAGCGCGGCGAAGTCGTCAAGTTGCGCGGCGTCGTCGCGGATTATTGGGCGGAGAAAATCGACAACCCCGTGTTTCAGGTCGACGCCATGTGGCGCGTCTTCCTGACCGACAGCGGCGGCGACGACGGCGTCGTCGTCGACGTCGTCGATCAGCCACCGGCCTTCACCGTACAACGAGACGTCGTCGAGATCGACGCGCACTTCTACCGGCTCGTCACCTACAAGTCGCAGAACGGCAAGGTGCTCCAGATCCCGTATCTGATTGCTCGCCAGCTGCGCCTCGCGCCCGAAGAGCCGCGCTCGGCGTTCGGTTCCGTCGACCCCGCCACTGCGATCCTGGTTCTCGCCCTGTCGGCAATGGTCGCCTTTGGCATCATTCGCGTCGTCTCGGCGCGCGCCCGCCGCCCCACCGTCCAGTGGCGCGCACCCCGCCTGCATTCGCATACGTCCCAACCTTCCTCTGAGGGCCAACCCTGATGTCCGACTCAATGTCCACCTGTGAAAACTGCGGCATCAAGTTCGAGATGCCGGAAGTCGTCACTTCATCGAAGATCCTCTGCGCGAAGTGCGCAGCCGAACGCCGGGCCAAGCAGAAGGCCGCGAAGGCGGCAGCGGCCACTCCGCCGCCCGCACGCCCCGCGCCAGTCTCGCAGGCCGTCGGCGTGGCGCGTCCGAGTACGGTGACCCGCGCGCCGGCGACCTCCCGTGTCACGGAGTCGGGGCGCGTAACGCAGCCAGCGCGACATGATCCGGCAGCGCCGCACCACGAGATCGATCCGAGAAAGGTGCGCGAGGCCGATCAAAAGCGCATGGCCAAGATCGGGTGGCTCGTCACGGGCGGCCTCACGCTGATCACTGCCATCGTGCTGATGTTCGTGATGAACAAACACGACGACGTGAATACCGAGAAGCAAAGGTACGAACAGGCGCTGGACCAATTCCTGGCCGACATCAAGAAGGTAGACCTCCAGAACGAGGACTCGATCAAGGCCGCAAAGGACAAGATCACTGCGAAAGGCAAGCTCTGGAGGGGCTCACGCATCCAGGAAGAAGTGAAGGTGTGGCAGGACAAGCTCAACGGGCAGCAGGCGCTGCTCATCAAGACCCGCAACTTGAAGGTGAAATTGGCGGCCATCGAGGAGCACCTCGGAGGCGCGCCGACCGTCGCCATCCTCGGCAATGACTTCGCGGATGTGCGAGATCAGGAGCTCAAGATGCAGGCAACCGAGGCAGGCGGTGAGCTCCTGGAGAGATACAACAGGGCAGCAAAGGAAGTGACCAAGCGCTACGTCGAGGCCTTGCGCACTGCCGCGAGCGCCGCTGCCTCGGGCACCACCGGTGAGCAGCTGGCTCCGTATGGCCCCTACGAGGACACGGTCCGCCTCCTGTACCACGAGGCAATGGCCAACAAGGACAAGGAGGGGGAGACCTTGTACCAACCGATGTGGGTGCAGGCCTACAAGGAGATCAACGAGATCGTCGCGAAGCTGTTCAACGAGGCGTACCAGAGCCGCGTGCCGTGGAGCAACCTGCTCACCGACCAGGGGGTGTGGACCCCTGCAACTTCGAGCTCCTTCAAGTACACGTTCGGTGCTGGCCTGACGCTGGTCAACGAACCCGGAGAGCAGTCCGGCTCGGGCGGCCTCAGCTATACGCCCGCTGACAAGTGGCGCGACTACGTGCTCGAGGTCGAGGTCAAGATCGACTCGGGTTCGGTGGTCTTCTACACGCGCATCGGCGACAAGATGGACACGAAGGAGACCCCTGGGTTCACGCTCGGAACGAAGAACGCGACGATCCAGATCGAGTATGGCAAGACCTACAACCTCGTGATCAGCACGATCGGCAACCAGATGACGGTCACCGGCGATGGCATCGCCTGGGCCGACGAGAACATCAAGCCCACGAAGTCGCGCAAAGGTGAGGTCGGCATCGTGGCTCACGCAGGCACGACCGCGACCATCACGAAGCTGAGAGCTCGACACCTGCGGTAGCGCAGACTCGCACTCGTTCACGCGCGCCAGCCCCGCGCGAGCCATGCATCAACCGGCCCACCAGGCCGGTCTGGGCCTGAGCCCTGTACATCCCCTACCCCCATTTCGCCCATCCCGAACCAACCCTTCCCGGGCAGGAGCCAGCCATGGCCGGCAACCAAGACCCGACCGACAACCCTCTCAATCCTCTGCGCATCCTGGTCGTCCCGTTGGTGGACATCATGTTCCTCCTGCTGTTCTTCCTCATGCTCGGCACAGACATGTCGCAGCGTGTGACCGAAGACAGAAAGCTGCCGGGTTCCGACGTGAAGGAAGACCCAAATTGGAAACAGGAGACCACCACGGTGAACCTGGTCGGCGAGCGGGAGGACTGGCACGTGGTGATCGCCGGTGAGCACTACATCGATTGGGAGCACCTGAAGATCGCGCTCCACGAACTCGCCCATCAGCCCGGAGACGAGGAAGCAGGCAATGCGCCTGGAACCTACTTCTCGACGCGCGTCATCCAGCTGCGCGCCGCGGCAGGCGCGCCGTACCGGCTTGTCCAGAGGTTGATCCAGATGTGCTCGAACGCCGGCTTCTACAAAATCGGAGTCGGCGCCACATAGCCGATCAGTGGCAAGGCCTGAGCCTGATCCCGTCCAGCCCCTAACCAGCCCCCGATCCCCAACCAACACTTCCCGACGCAGGAGCCAGCCATGGCCGGTAGCCAAGATCCGAACGACAACCCCGTCGCCATCAACGTCGTTCCGATGGTCGACATCATCTTCTGTCTGTGCGTGTTCTTCATGTGCTCCATGAAGTTCAAGGAGCTCGAAGGCAAGTTCGAGTCGTGGTTGCCAAAGGACAAGGGGCAGGAGGATCGGACGACGCCGGACACGCCGATCGAAGAGATCCGCGTCGCCTTGCTCTGGGATGAAGCGAACAGCACGACGATCCGCAAGTTCGGCAACACGACTGTGCGCGACGACACGCAACTGCAGGATCTGATCCGCGACAGCCATGCCGGCTGGGTGCGTCTCGGCAAGCCGCAGACACCCGTGATCGTCGACGGTGCCGGGATGGTGCCCTGGCGCGACGTCGTGTGCGTACTCAACCTCGCCAAGCGCGAGAACATCGCGAAGATCCAGTTCGCGGCGGGCAGGGACTACGAAGCGAAGAGGTGAGCCGATGGTCCGCCGACCCAGGATCGGGTGGCTCGTCACCGGCGGCCGCACGCTGGCGACCGGCATCGTGATCGTGTTCGTGATGAACACGATCACGCGGGCCTCGGAACAGACGCCGGGGGGTGGTGAGCCACCGCATCCAGAAAAGCGAGACCCGGCTGAGATCAAGAAGGTCAACGCGGCACCGGGGACACTCATCAAGACCCTCTCCTTGAAGCAGAAGTTGTCCCTCATCGAAGCGCACCTCGCATCAGCGCCGACCACGGAGATCCTCGGCAAGCTCTTCACCGATGTGAGGGACGCCGAGCTCAAAGCGCAGGCAACCGACGCAGGGGGCGAGTTGCTGACCCTATACAACAAGGCAGCCAAGGAAGTGCCACAGCGCTACCTCGAGGCCTTGCGCGCCGCCGCGACTGCCGCTGCCTCCGCGACCACCGGTGAGGCGCTGGGTCCCTATGCGCCCCTCGAGGACACGATCCGCCTCCTATTGCACGAGGCGATGGCAAGCAGAGACAAGGAGGCGGAGGCGTTGTACCAACCGTTGTGGAGGAACACCTACACGGAGATCAACGGGATCGTCGCGAAGCTGTTCGACGACGCGTACCAGAACAAGGTGCCCTGGACCGACCTTCTGGCCGACACCTCGGGTTGGACCGTCGCAGCTTCGAGTTCCTTCAAGCACACGTTCGATGCCGGCCTGACGCTGGTCAATGAGCCCGGAGGACAATCCAGGTCGGGCGGCGTCAGCTACACGCGCGCGGACACGTGGCGCGACTACGTGCTCGAGATCGCGATGAAGATCGACTCGGGTTCCGTGGTCTTCTACACGCGCATCGGCGACAAGATGGACACGAAGGAGACCCCTGGGTTCACGCTCGGCACGAAGAACGCGACCATCCCGATCGAGTATGGCAAGACCTACAACCTCGTGATCAGCACGATCGGCAACCAGATGACGGTCACCGGCGACGGCATCGCCTGGTCCGAGGAGAACATCAAGCCCACGAAGTCGCGCAAAGGTGAGGTCGGCATCGTGGCGCACGCAGGCACGACCGCGACCATCACGAAGCTGAGGGCTCGACTCCTGCGCTAGCGCAGACGCGAGTCCCTTCCCCATGTGGCACCCCCACTCGCCAACCAGCCGTTCCCGTGCAAGAGCCAGCCATGGCCGGTAGCCGAGACCCGAACGCCAACCCTGGCAGGATCAAGGTCGTCCCGTTGGTCGAGATCATCCTCTGTCTGTGCGGGCTCGCCATGTGCTCTCTGATGCTCGAGGACTGCCTCGTGGGCTCCATGAAGGGCAGGGTGCTCGAAGGCAAGATCGAGACGTGGTTGCCCAAGGACAAAGTGCAGCAGCGCGAGGCGGCGCCGGACACGCCGACCGAGGAGATCCGCGTCGCCTTGCTCTGGGACGAAGCGAGCAGGACCACGATCCGCAAGTTCGGCAACGCGACCGTCCGCGACGACACGCAACTGCAGAATCTGATCCGCTACAGGTATTCCGGCTGGGTGCATTGCGGCAAGCCGGAGATTCCCGCGGTCGTCGTCGACGCAGCCGAGATGGTGCCCTGGCAAGACGTGATGTGCGTGGTCAACCTCGCCAAGCGCGAGAAGATCGAGAGGATCGAGTTCGCAGGGAGGAAGTGAGCCGATGGTCCCCGAGCCCACAGGTCGCAGCCACGCTCACTTCGATCCGACGAAGGTGCGCGCGGCGGATGCAAGGCGCATAGCCAAGATCGGGTGGCTCGTCACCGGTGGCCTCACGCTAGTGACCGCCATCGTGCTGATGTACGTGATGAACGAGAACCGCGGTGGGGTCTCCTCGAGACATGGGGGATGGTCTCTTGACGACTTCCTGGCCGACATCAAGAAGGTAGACCTCCAGAACGAGGACTCGATCAAGGCCGCAAAGGACAAGATCACGAAGAGCAAGCTCTGGAAGAACTCACGCATCCAGGAAGAAGTGAAGCAGTGGCTCGACAAGCTCAACGGAGCAATGTGCTCCTTCAGGGCGCCGGTCTTGATGAAGACCAAGTTGGACGCCATCGAGGCGCACCTCGCATCCGCGCCGCCCAGGGACATCCTCGGCAAGGACTTCGCGGATGTGCGAGATCAGGAGCTCAAGCAGCAGGCAAGAGAGGCAGGAGGCGAGCTCGAAGCGCGGTACAAGGCGACAGCCAAGGAAGTGACCAGACGCTACCTCGAGGCCTTGCGCACTGCTGCGAACGCCGCGACCTCCGCGACCACCGGGGAAGGGCTGGCTCCCTATGGCCCGCTCGAGGACACGATCCGCCTCATGTTGCAAGAGGCGATTGCCAACAAAGACGCCGAGGCGGAGGCCTTCTACCAACGGCTGTGGAATGAGGTCTGCCCTGAGATCAACGCGATCGGCGCGAAGCTGTTCAACGAGGCGTACCAGAACCGCGTGACGTGGACCAACCTTCTGGCGGACACCGCGGGTTGGACCCCTGCAGCTTCGAACTCCTTCAAGCACACGTTCGGCACTGGCCTGACGCTGATCAATGAGCCCGGAGCGCATTCCGCGTCGGGCGGCCTCAGCTACGCGCCCGCGGACAAGTGGCGCGACTATGTGCTCGAGGTAGAGCTCAAGCTCGACTCGGGTTCCCTGGTCTTCTACACGCGCATCGGCGACAAGATGGACACGAAGGAGGTCCCCGGGTTCACGATCGGCACGGAGAACACCACCATCCCGATCGAGTACGGCAAGGTCTACAACCTCGTGATCAGCACGATCGGCAACCGGCTGACCGTCACCGGCGAGGGCATCTCCCCCTATGCCGAGGACATCGAGCCCACGAAGGCGCGCAAGGGCGAGCCCGGCATCGTTGCTCAGGCAGGGACGACCGCAACCATCACGAAGCTGCGCGCTCGACACCTGCGGTAGCGCAGGGAGTGCGCATCGACCGGCTCCCCTGTCTCGGGGGCCGGCACGGTGAGGAACTCACGAGACGGAGGTGAACCGCGATCGCTGCGCGGCTACTTGCCCTTTGGCGGGTCGGGCTTCTTCTCGTCCTTCTTCTCGCCGCCACCCTCGAGCTCGGCTTCCTTCTTCGCCTTGCGCTTCGTGATGAATTCGTCGAACTTGTCGCGCGTCGGCCACTGCGCCTTCACGGCGTTGACCCACTCCCTGACCGTCTTCGCGTTCCACTGCGCCTTGCGTGGATCCATCTCTTCACCGAGGTCCACCGCGGCGTAGCCGACGTGCACGCCCATCGTGATGTTCATCAGCGTCGTGTTGAGTCGCATTCCCCACAACGCGGCGTCCGTGTTCTTGTAGTCGATCTCGCGCAGCTGGTTGATGAGGAAGAGCAGCGCGGGGTAGCCCATCTTCTCGAATTCGCGCAGCGCCCGGTCGGCCCTGGCACCCGAGCCGTCCTTGGCCTTCTTGAACAGCTCCTCCATCTTGGTCTTCTCCTCGGCCGTGACGGAGTCGGGGATTTCGAGCGCATCGCATTCCTTCTTCGGGTCGACGACCTCGGCCATCGACTTGACCGGAAACTTCTTCCAGGCTTCGGTGCCCGTCTCGCGCATCTTTTCGCGCTCGGCTTGGAGATCAGCGGGGGTCTTCGGCTTGGGAGGATCCTGCGTCTGGAATTCGGGGCTAAGCCGCAATGCCGGAGCCGCGGCCGGTGCATCACCGGGGCACAGCGCCAAGGCCGAGACAAGACAAAGGACTGGTCGTGAGATCATCGGAGTCGGAAGTCAGGGGAACGATCGCGACGGGAACTGGAGGTCGCTGGACAGGTCACAGTCCCGCCACGGGGGCGTACTCTATTGACTCTGCGCCGGGTGTCAAAGACCCGTCAGAACCATGGCTTGCGGGCCAGATTCCGTAGCGCGGGAGGAT
>Ga0111538_10001574_pt1 | contig 32108 bp, 31 predicted proteins | sample SoiMethybrSBSTD1_FD_79669 | JGI IMG/M metagenome (GOLD analysis project Ga0111538, IMG submission 79669) | Bulk soil microbial communities from a Populus tree surrounding site in Tennessee, USA - Soil MetaG P. TD hybrid SBSTD1 (version 2)... | ecosystem: Environmental > Terrestrial > Soil >... | reverse complement strand
CAACGAGTATTTCCTGTGTCTTAAGACCTATAAAAGAAAACACCAGTGTACCACCTTCCTGCGGTAAACTGAGTTTATAACTTCCTTCTGAGTCTGTGACTGTTCCTGTCGTTGAACCTTTCAATACAACGTTCACACCTGGCAAGGGTGATCCGTCTTCTTCAGCCGTTACCTTTCCGGTAACTGACCGTTCCTGCGCCATCACATTGCTCCAGGCAATTGTAAGGCACATACAACTTGCTAGTAAAATCTTCCTCATACATTTTAGGTTTGTTTTGGTTATTCAGATCCACCCTGAGGGCGTTACCTAACGATCGACAGGATGTTGAATCAAAAATGTCAAAAGCATCTACGAAAAGAATGACTTAAGCTATGGTATATTGATGCTTGATGTATCACACTACGTGGGGGACACGCAGTGTTTGTTGGCAATTTGGACCGTGTGGGGATATAGGTAGAATGTGGTAACGGTATGGCTATCCAACAGTTACCTGCAGCGGACAGGAATTGTCATAAAACAAAAAACCCTCCCGCCTGGAGGGTCGTCCTTCTGAGAAGTTTTTATCATTAACCTAAACTTATGAAGAAAAGTCTACTCATATGTTGAAGGATCGACAACAAAGGTGAATCACTAATGTGAATTCTCTGTCACCCACAAAGGATGAATTTGTTAAATAAAATATCAGCCCTGGTGAGCGACAACCCGGTAGATAACCAGATAGAAGAAGGAATCAGATAAGTTTTTCCAGGTTTGCTTTTGCAATCGCTTCCGACTTACTGTTAACCTGCAGCTTCGAATAAATATTCTTAATGTGGGTCTTCGCAGTTTCCTTAGAGATGAACAACTCCTCGGAGATCTGTGTATAGGTTTTCCCTTCAGAGATCAACTGGAGTATCTCAGTCTCACGTTTTGTAAGTGGAGAATTAGGGTTGACATGAAAATTGTCGATGACCATACGGGCGATTCTGCTACTCATAGGTGCTCCTCCTTTCACTATTTCTTCTAATGCTGATAATAACTCCATATAATTAGCGCTTTTTGTAATGTACCCTGAGGCACCTGCTTTTAGCGCTTCGAACACAAGTTCACTATCTTCATAAACGGAAACCATGATAATGTCCGTATGTGGACTCTTATCTTTTATGACTTTTGTACCATGGATTCCATTTACGCCAGGCAATTCAATGTCCATTAAAACAATCTCCGGTTTATCCCTGTTGAGATTAGCAATGGCCTCTTCCGCAGTGCCATATGCATTTACTACCATAAACTTCTGCGAACTGTTTACAATAAGAGTAAAACTATTCCTGATTTCCTGATCGTCTTCCACGATCATTACGCGTTTCTTAAAAGGCAAGGCCATACTTTAAAGTTTTATTAAGTGTGAAATTCAAAACGATTGTGGTCCCTTCATTCTTTACACTGTGTATACGTAAAAGGGCATTGATCCTGTTGGCTCTTTCCCGAATATTTTGAAGACCGTTCGATTTTCCTATTTCATCGGTATAAAATCCAACTCCATCGTCAACAAGGCTCATTTCAAAACCGTTGCCGTCGTCCCGCTTCAGGTTAAGGGTCACGTTGTGCGCTTGCGATGATTTGAATGCATTCGTCATCGCTTCTTTAAAAATAAGATTAGCCTCACGGCTAAATCCGTAAGGCAGTTTAATTTTTTCTTTTACACCATTAAATGCGCGAAAGTTGATATTCTTCTCTTCGAAAAGTTTTTCACCGAAGTCTCGAATATGAATGAATAGCTTGGACAACTCATCGTTTACGGGATCAATTGACCATATAAAATCGCGTGTTCCAGTGTAGAGATATTTTGCCGAGTCTTCAACCTTAGTATAAAGATCATGCCCTGTTCCATGGCCATTTCCGTTTCCATTCCCATTTAACTTTAGCAGGCTGACATAGTTAATAATACGAGTTAACTGGTTACCCATCTCATCATGAAAGTCACGAGCAATCTCTTTTCGAAGATTCTCCTGTTCTTTTTGACGAATACGTTCGAGCATCACTATCCGGTTCACCCTCTGCCTTACGCGCAGGAAGAGGATCAACGTTACAATGCCTCCTACAAGAATCACCATACCAACAATAAAGGAGGCAGTTTGGTAAAATGGTGTCTTAATTGTGAAATCATAAGCGATCCTGGTGTCAGACCAGCTTCCTCGGTTGTTCGTGCTCATCACTCTGAGTGTGTAATCACCTGGCGGAAGGTTACTATAGGTAACTTCATTCACTGACGAAGGTTGTGACCACGTTTTGTCAAAGTTCTCAAGGAAATATTTATACTTCACAGACTTGGAATAACGCTTATCCACACGGTTGAACTGGAAAGTGATATGATTCTTGTCCGGTGGCAATGAAGGTTGATAAGGAATTTTGAAAAAGCCGAATGTACTGTCAGCGTATTCCCTGGGTGAGTACTCACCGTATAAAATTTGAATATCTGTTAGATGTACATCGAACGAGCGAAGCCGCTGCTTATTCAGTTCGGTAAATTCATAAACACCGTCAACCAATCCAAAGTACTTAGTCTTCGGACTCAGAAAGAATGCGTTCTGATTGGTCTCTACTCCCGTGAGCCCGTTTTCATATCCAAAGTGCAGGTTCTCAACAACGTCGAAATTCTTGTCCAGTTTGACACGGTTAATCCCCTTTTCTGTTCCGATCCACAGGTAGTCTTTGTCGTCGGCAGCAACAAAGTAGATAAAGTCTGAAGCAAGTCCGTCTCGTGTAGTGACGAGTTTACGTTGATTTTTTACAGGATCGAATATTACTACACCAGTTCCGGCTGTACCGATTAGCAGAAGCGAATCCTGATACTTGTTGATACTGAAGACCGCAGTGTTTGCTAATTCAGGCATCGTGACCGACCCAACTTTGCCATCCTTTATGGTGTTGATGCCCAATTCTGTTCCGATGTATAATGTTTTAGTTGCTTTCAAATAGCGGGTTGCAATCATACCATTTGCCGCAAGTCCATTTTCTATGTTGTATATCTTAAACGATTTTCCGTCGTATCGACACAGCCCGTTTCCAGTCCCGATCCACATAGCATTCTCATCAAACTCCAGGTTCATTACTGAGTACCCTGGGAGACCATCCTCGCGTGTGATCCACTGGAATGAGTCTTTAACCTTATCGTACTTGCCGAGACCTTTTACGGTTCCAACCCAGATGGTTCCGTCAGGTCCCTCTTTTAGACAATGGATCATATTTCGATAAGTGTCAACCTCGTCGACATACGAGCTTATCTTTCCCTTCCTGATCTTCCATAATCCTTTGTTCATTGTACCCACCCAGCTTGCGCCTTCGTGATCTTTAAGTATGGCCATCACTCCTTTCATGTTGTCGGAGCTACATTGCATAAAATCCTGAATGAAATATTTAAACAAGCCATTTCCATTTGAAGCAAACCATGTATTCCCTTCAGAATCGATCAAGACCTGATTAATCTCAACGTCCTTCAAAATAGTATCTGCCTTGAGAACGCCGTCCTTTAACACTTCTTTAAACAATGTGCTGCCGTTGCTTGTCCAGAATATGCTTTCAGTTTGGTCGTATAGAAGTACATGATGGGGGATCTCCCAAGGAACCTTTTCTATCTTATGATTACGGACGTCGAGTCTGAATAGCCCATTCGTCGACTGCAAGAGAACATCCTGGTTGTGGTTGAATATATTACGAAGCTTGCCGACGCTGCCGTTAAATGGGATGGGTACATTGCCATTTGGCGTTCTTACGATGAACGAACCATCGCTGAGATAGAAACAAATTTCTCCCGCCGGAGCTACGTGGGCCGCCCATACTTGCTTATCTCTGAAGACCTGTTTTTCCCAATAGTAAAGTGAATCTTCGTAGATCTTACTTGTAAGCCCGGTAGAGGATAATAGAAAAAGGGTATCATTTACGGTGTAGACACGTCTGATCGGTTTTGATGAAGGATGAGAAACCGGCGCCTGGAATTTTTTGAAATTCAATCCATCGTACTTCGTGATTCCGCGGGGATGAAGGATCCAAAGGTTGTCTTTTTGATCGAACCTCAAGCCGATGACCTGATTAGTCAACAATCCATCGAGTGTGGTATAAACTTTGAATTCCCGTCCATCAAAACGCGCGAGGCCGCCACCTTCAGTACCGATCCACAGATAGCCACTTTTATCCTCCGCCAGCGCGCGTACCTGTGATTGAGGAAGGCCATCGATAGCTGTATAATTTCGCGTTGAATAAAAGAAATCCTGCGAAAACAACGACGGCCCCAGACCGAGAATACAGGCTAAAAATAATATCGCCCTAACCATGGTTAACACCCTGCAAAGTAGACGTTTGTTGTAATTTAAGTAATACCCCCGATTGTGGGATAAATTTTCCCGACACATAGAAGATCTTTTCGCCTTCCGTTGCAACATACATTTGTTGAAAAATGTTGACTCGAATGCTCTCTTTTTGACGGAGAACAAGGCTTTCATTGAAATTTACCCATTTCAAGTGCAACCTGAGGTACAATTGACAGGTCTAATAGCCATTACCCTCAACTATTATGATCAGGAACTACCTTCTAACAGGATTTAGAAATCTCGTCAAGCACCGCTTTTACTCTATTATTAATGTGGCCGGACTTGGATTAGGAATCGCAGCGTGTCTGCTGCTTGTAAGCTGGATAACGCATGAACTCAGTTACGATCGTTTCCATCGAGGTGCGGATCACATCTATCGGTCCTCTCTGGAATACAGTTTTGGTGGTCAGACCGCCAAGACATCAGTCTCACCAACAGCCTTGCTCCCAGCACTCCAAAAAAATTTCGCAGAGGTCGAGGCCGGCGTTAGAATTTATAACCCCACTTCATGGAGCCCATACATCATAAGAAATAAAGACAAGGTATTTCAAGAAGAGAAGTTCTATTATGCCGACAGTACATTTTTCGAAATATTCTCATTTGATCTTATCGAGGGTGATCCGCAAACCGCGCTTAAAAAACCGAATAGTATAATTTTGACCAGTTCTACTGCAAACAAATATTTCGGAAACGAAAACCCCATTGGAAAATCATTGGAAGTAAACAATGATGTATATACAATAACCGGTCTGCTCAAGGACCTACCTACGAACACAATAATTGACCTCGATTTCGTTGCATCTTTCTCATCTATTAGACAATCCAAAGAATTGATTTGGTGGAGCGCGAACTATGAGACATATGTACGACTGGCGCCGTCAACAGACGTAAAAGCGCTTACTGAAAAAACGGAAGCACTAGTGAAGAAAGAGGTTGGATCCGAACTATCAAATCCAGGCGATTACGTGCGATATAATTTTCTGCGTCTACCTGACATTTATCTAAAATCAGACATGTCCGAATGGGTTAAGGTAAGTGACATTAAATACATTTATATTTTTGGCGCTGTAGCTTTCCTGGTCTTGTTGATTGCGTGTATCAACTACATAAACCTTGCTACCGCACGCGCTTCTGACCGCGCTAAGGAAGTCGGTATAAGAAAAGTTGTCGGCGCAATGCGTAATCAACTCTTTCTTCAATTTACAGGCGAGTCGTTAATCATAACCTTCTTATCTCTCGCGGTTGGATTTCTCATCGTAAGGTTAGCCATTCCTGCCTTCAATGATATTGCTGGAAAGGCATTCGCAGCTAACATTGTATTTAGCCCATGGTTTGTTTCGATTTCAGTGATAATTTCTTTTGTTATTGCCTTAGCGGCCGGAGCGTATCCTGCACTTGCAATTACTTCGTTTAAACCTGTTACCGTCCTCAAGGGAAATTTCAAGACATCGAGGAAAGGCATTTGGCTAAGGCAGGGCTTAGTGGTTTTTCAGTTCTGTATTTCGACGGTCCTGGTTATCGGTACTTTAGTTGTAGTGAAGCAGCTGGATTATTTACAGCAAAAGAAACTTGGTTACAGCAAGGACAATACTCTTGTAATACCATCCGACAGAAAAACAAAAGATGTATATGAACAGCTGCGCACAGAACTGTTGCGCACAGGCGCAGCGTTAAACGTTGGTCGGTCAACCGAATCGCCAACCTCGATCGCTGGTGGATACTCTATCAATATCGAAGGCGCATCTAACGGCCCTGGAATGATTGTAACCGCTACCTCGGTTGACCAGGAATTCATACCGACACTTGGTATGGAGTTGCTGGCCGGACGCAACTTCACTGACGTCGATATTCGTAACGCCGCTTCTGACACAACATCATCTTCTTTTTCTTTTATCATAAATGAATCTGCAATGAAAGAATTAGGGCTTGGAGTGGAAAAGGCAATCGGCTTGCGCGTAAACATGAACGGCCGAAAAGGAGAAATTATCGGGATCGTGCAAGACTTTCACTTCGCACCCCTACATAAGAAGATAGGTCCTTTGGTCTTGTTCGACGAGGCCGATATATTCAATAACATCTTCATTAGAATTGGTAGTGGAGATGCCATGAATTCTATTGCAAAGATCAAGGCAATATATAGTGAGCTTGTTTCACATCGTCCATTTGAATACGATTTTATTGACCAGCAATATGCCTCAATGTATGACAATGAACAGCGAATGGGTAAGATCAATACCGTTTTCTCTTTTCTTGCAATTGTGATCGCATGCCTCGGCCTGTTAGGTCTGGTCTCCTTTTCAGCAGCCCAGAAAACAAAAGAAATCGGTATCCGAAAAGTGTTGGGAGCAACATCGTCAAGCATCGTAATGTTGATCACCAAAGACTTTACGCGATTAGTGATTATAGCTCTTGTCCTGGGGTTCCCCATAGCTTATTGGATAATGGGAAAATGGCTAAGTGATTTTGCCTACAAGACGGATATTGGAATTTGGCCCGTATTAATTTCGTCGGTGCTTTGTCTTGTAATTGCATTTGGTGCAGCCAGCTATCAGGCTGTAAAGGCGGCACTGATCAACCCCGCAGATACGCTGCGAAACGAATAAGTAAAAGTAGCCGTCCGTATTGGAATGATTCGCCTTGCTAAGGTCTAGAGGTATAGGGTATAGGGTATAGAGGCCTAACTTGTCATTTTTGTTCAGTGCTGATAATACTACTCTTTTTATGGAACTAAGGCAAACGACGTGCAAAAGATCAGAGTCCCCCGAGGACTCGGGGTGACTATGATTTGGTAACAACACTGCGAAATGAATAGACTACCAACCCCTATTCTCATCCCTAAACCCTATATCCTATACGCTTATACCTTTAGGCCTCTAGACACCTAGACCTTATACCTTTATACCTTTATACCTTATTCCTTATACCCTATACCCTATACCCTATACCTCCTCTTGTGACTTTCCCCAATCCTTCGCATTATTAGATCGTAATTGCAACGCATGTCCGAAGCGGAGATACAATACGAGTATTCTATCCTTGAGCGGTCGAGGAAGGATCCCAAGGCTTTCGGCGAGCTTTATGAAAAATACTTTGACCGCATCTTTAATTATGTTTACCGCCAAACCGACGATGAAGACTTGACCGCGGACCTTTGTTCTCAGACGTTTCTCATCGTGTTAAAAAACCTGGACCGGTATGAGTTCCGCGGGTTGCCTTTCTCGGCCTGGCTTTACAAGATCGCCGGCAATGAAGTAAACAAGCATTATCGCAAGGAAAAGAAGAGTAAGGTATTTAGTATCGAAGAGCTACGCGTCCGTGAGTTGATTGAACAGGCCAGTGAAAGCTGGGATGAAGAAATCATACAGCGGTTGCTTAATTACCTTAGGGATCTTCCCACCGACATGCTCGAAGTTTTGGAGCTTAGGTTTTTTGAAGACAAAGATTTCAAGGAAATTGCTTTTATCCTGGATATTTCAGAGAGTGGGGCAAAGATGAGAACGTATCGTGCGCTGGACAGACTGCGCAAGAATTTCAATCTGAAGATTAAGTACGATGGGAAGGAATGAAATACGACTAAGGCGGCAGAAAATGAGCTCGGGGCGTATCGCCCAACACCGGAACTATGTTGAGCTCATGGAACGGCACGAGCGCGATATCAGGCTTAGGCGTATCGTTAAGACGTTTATTTATTTTCTGATCATAGCCGCCTTATTGATCATATTTGTGATTGTACGACGGTGGGAAGAAAAGAAGGTTGATGGAAAACCAGAAGCAGCTGTTGTAATAAGTGAGAAAAGTTCATCCTCAAGAACATTAGAACTTAATACGATTTGGAGAAGTCGACCCATTAACCTGTAATGAATCTCAAGAAACGTTGCTTCAGTTATAGATCTCGAAGTCGTGTTTTAACTCCCATCGCTTCACTTTCCCATCCACTATAAGGTCGAAACTTGCAGTAGCGTAATACCGTCCGGCGACTAGCGGTTTATTATCCGGGTTGCTGCTCCAGGGAAATTTGAGGATTACAGTTCCGCCAGAAATATAAGTTGGAGGAACATCAGGATTGCTACAAAAGGCAGGGACTACATCAATGGGTGTTCCCAGTGGGAAATATAAAGACGGCGGCGTATCAAGGTTCTCATTGCTCTTGAAAACCAATAGGAAGTCCTGTTTGGAATACAACCCACATTCGTCGACCTTACGCCACCCAAGCATCTGCCCTCCATCGGTAACTAACTTCAAGGCAAGTTGGATATCGGTACCCTTTCTAAAGGATGTACCCTCGGTACCATCACCATCAAAGATTACGATTCCAAAATCCAACTTCTCGCCGGGGTCGCGCGGTTTGACGGCAGATATGTCTGGGAAAACATCTTGACAGCCACAAAAGAGAATGGATGCTGAGAAAATCGATAGCGCCGAAGCTATCTTGTGGAAACGGGATTTAGAAAAGATGTTCATATCCGCAATCATAACCTGCCGACATTCGACGCACCTACAATTTAGCTACTTTGCACGACTATTCAATTAGGAATGTGCCTAATTAAAGCCCGTCCTCGACAACGATAATTCTGATATCGCGAAATTCTTGAGGCGCAACTCCAAGGTGCTGAGGGAAGAAAAGTAACCAACAGTGCGGAACTGACATGTTGGTTACTATCGTAGAGAGAACTTGGTTATCGCTTCTTGGAAGCGCTAACCAATTCACCATAAGTAGGGATTTGTTGCATTATTTGCGCTCTCACCTGGGTTAACAGGTAAACCTCGGCCTGATAAAATTCGAATGCCACTATGGAATTGGTCGCCGCCTTGATTTTTTTGTAATACGCCTGCAGATTCTTTTCGTGGTCAATTCGGTTGGTAAAATATTGCGCCGCCAAAGAATCAGCCCTTGCTGGAGTCATGTTGCGATATGATAAAGCAGTCTTTTCGTAAAGCTTGATCCGGTTGATGTTTACACTTTTGCTTTCTTTATCATATTCATCGTAAATCTTCCAAAAGCTGACTGAGTCTTTTCCGGAAACAGGAACCAACTGTGTTATTGCCTCACGTTTTTGAACTCCAAACAAGTTGATAAGAGCTTCTGCTTCTGCATCGGACGTCTGAGCGAAGCCATTTAAGGAGATACCAACAAAAAGCAGGATCGCCATAGTAATTTTCGTTTTCATGTCCATGGGTTTATGACACAAGAAAGCGATTTTAAAGTTGCTAAAAAACAACATTGGGTAAGTTTCAGGGTTCAAGTTTCAAGTTTCAAGTTTTGGGATTCAGAAGTTCTTTCAAGTAATCAAAGATCAGCTTTATATCATCATCGTGTTGACCCACTTTCCTTTCGATTTGTTCGAGTTCTTACTCTAATCTTCTTTCGAGCGTTTGAACCCGATCTTGCGCATAGGTTCAGTACTTGAGTTCAATAGTCCTCTCAGGTATTTAAAGATCAACTTGATGTCGCTATCATGTTGTACTGCTTTCCTTTCTAACTTCTCGAGCTTCAATAAAATATCTTTGTGCGTAAGTAGTACTTCCCTGAGCCTTAGAAAAATCTCAATAATGCGTATGCTCATCGTGATTGCTTGCTCACTTTTCAAAACATTCGCCAACATCAATACTCCGTGTTCTGTAAACGCATATGGTAAGGAACCACCTAAATGCTGCTTTGAAGGTATCGCATTTTGCGATACCATATTTTCCACTTCCTTATCCGTCAGTTGGAACATGAAGTTTTCTGGGAACCTCTCTTGATTTCTTTTTACTTGTTCCCTTAGTCGTATCGACTTTACTCCATACAGTTCCGCCAGATCACGGTCTAACATTACCTTATGATTTCTGATCAGGTAGATCTTATTCATTACCACTTCATCAGGTATGACTAAACTTTTCTCTTTGCTCATGTTCGTAAAAACAAAATTTACATTTGAAGTCGCAATTTGCGATCTCAAGTTTACTATATAGCTCCAGGTAGATGAGGCGCCAAGGTCTATATCTCTTTGTTGACCTGACTTTCCCCATGTTGTGCATTCTGACTCTTCGATTAACTTCTTGGGTCATTCCATTATATAGTCGCCCATCCTATCATTTTACAAGCATAAAAAAACCAGTTCTTAAAACTTTTCTACAAGCTAAACTCTCATAGGGTGGGAATAAAAAAAGAAATCCTGACAACAAGTGTCATTAGGATAATTAAGTGGGTCCGCAGGGACTATTCGTACGCACAATCATGCGCACACGACCTCATGATCCCTGCGGGTGTCATCGAGTAGATATCAAATAAAAAATCCTGATAATAGGAATTATCAGGATCTATAGATTTCAGTGGACCCGCAGGGATTCAAACCCCGAACCTTCTGATCCGTAGTCAGATGCTCTATTCAATTAAGCTACGGGTCCGATATTGGCTGGTGTACCAATTTTTGGACTGCAAATGTAAAGAATAATTTCACTCAACAAAAACAAATAGGTTTTGCCCTGACGCCAAAAAGGCTATTTTTGGGCTCGCAAATGATATAAACTGACTGCATGATTAAGAAATTAGCTGGTATTGTGCTTCTATCCGGGATTGCTTTCGCTACCCTGGGCCAAGAGGCTACAACGACGACTACGACAACAAAGACGACAAAGAAGAAATCAGCCCGTCCGGATATCCCTGGGACCTTTATGCTTGAATTTGGATTCAACCGTGACGTTAGTGGTCCGCCTGACTTCAGCCTCGAATTTTGGGGATCGCGTACGGCTAACATCTACTATACCTACGATTTTCGACTCTTTAAATCGCCCTTTAGTTTCTCACCCGGGATTGGATTCAGCCTCGAACGCTACAAGTTCAAAGACAACTACATGGTAGCCTACGATGGGGATAACGAACTGATAATGCTTCCACAGGATGAGGCACCGGTACCTGGAATAAAAAAGTCAATGCTTATTACTAACTACATTGAAGCTCCACTAGAGTTCAAGTACACCATTAATCCTGATGACCCCGGGCGAAGTTTTAAGATAGCTGTCGGAGGACGCGTTGGCTTCTTGTATGATTCATTCAACAAAGTAAAGTACAGTGAAAATTCAGAAGTGAAAAAGTTTAAGGACAAGCAGGATTTTAACCTTAACAAATTCCGCTATGGACTCACAGGGCGTATAGGCTTCGGTCCCTTTAGCATTTTCGGATACTACAATTTGAGTCCCCTATTTGAGAAAGGCAAAGGCCTTAAAACGGATGACGTTTATAACGACTTCAATACTTGGACGATCGGGTTATCGCTCGCCAGCTTCTAGGAAATGATTGATCTAGGACTGAGGGGAACTAACCAGGAAAGGACTAAATGCGTTGTTCTGTGTTCTTTTTAGGCGCCTCCTTCTTGGTATATGTCGGGCAGGTGTATTGACTACACGCAGAAATGAAGGCGGCTAATACAACGAATACAACAAGCTTTTTCATTATTTACTGACTTTTGGTTATAACAAAAATATCATTCTTTTACAATAAAACAAACTGAGTGCCAAAGGCATCCAGGATGTTCAGTCACTCTACCAGGAGATTGCAGCCTCTAACATCGCTGTTATCAGCCCGTCCAAGCACTTCAAAACTCCCATCCCCAAAGACCCGGCCAAGGTCCTCTGTTTCAATAAAAGCGACAGAGTGACAATTCGCCAGATCGATGACATTAATCCCACCCGTTTCATTAAGTAACCCGGTCTCAAACGGGTCAGTGATCTCGCGTGCTATTACTTTCATCCAGGGAGGGCAAAAAAACCTCGCCTCCCCTTTCGTATAGGCCTGAGAGAGCAATTCGGTCATCCCATATTCGGAATAGACTTCCTTTGTTAGGAACGAATTTTTTAGGATTTTATGAAGTTCGTTTCGGACTATTTCTTTACGCCGTCCCTTCATCCCTCCGGTCTCAATCACTAAACAATGGCCGAGGTCTACTCTGTGTTTTTCCGCAAGGTCCATCAAAGCAAAAGAAACTCCCCAAAGGATGGTCCGTTTGTTATCGCTTTTTAGAGACTCCAAACGAAGTATTAATTTGTCAAGATCAGCTAAGTAGAAGCCCGAATAACTTGACCCCGTTTGTTTGATAAAATGGTCTATCATCGCAATAAGTGACGAGCCCTCCCTCTCAAGGTAAGATGGGAGTAATGCCAGCAGATGAAATTTATCAATAGGTCCGAAGAAGTATTCAAAGCACATCCGGGAATGATCAAGGTAGAATAACAGATCGCGAATTGAATGTCTGCTTGTAAGAGATGAAGAAGTACCGCTGCTGGTAAATATTACCTGCGAATTCCATTCTCCGGTTTTGATGTCATGGCTTTTGAAAAATCGAATCGGAAGAAATGGTATCTGATCAAGGTGTTTAATGGAACTGATATCAACTGGTAAATTACCGAGGAAATGGCGGTACACCGGATTATGAACCGCCTGAAAATGAAACAATTCGAGCGCAATTTCCTCAAATATGCTGTCGTTTACTGTATATAATTTTGATTCGAAATCCTTAAGAGTATCCAACGTTACAAGCCTTAATTGGGTCAAATGTACATGATGTCAGGATTAAAAGGCCTTCTGCTATTTGGAATTTCAACGGGCGTAGCTGCCTGCTTCGATCCTCCTGAATACCCAATCGTGCCTGAAATAGCTTTTGAGGATATTTCATTCCGCGAAGCTAAAGCGGTAGGTGAACGAGATGCTTTGACCTTAACTATTTCTTTCAGGGACGGCGATGGAAACCTTGGACTGTCTTCAACAGATATCGATCCACCCTTCCACGATGTGAATTACTATCTCGCGAACAATGGTGACATTATTGAGCTGAAAAAAAAGACAGTTTACGACGACCTTCCTCAATTCGTAGATGTTCCACCTGGTGTGACGGGCAAGCTTGTCACTAATCGAACGCCGAAGAATCCTTTGTACAAAGATTTGATCCCTACGTATGTTGATGATCATACTTCATGCACATACTATACTTATACTTTAAATGGACTTTATGTTGAGGAAGATGACATTCACATTTTCGATGAGTCTTATAACTATGAAGTGTTGTCCTATCCGAACCTTCCTAATGTGTACATGTTAGTAGATACGTTTTATTATCAACGGAATCCCACTTACGCAAACATCGATGTTGAATTCTGGGTAAAGGAGGGTAACGAGTATAAGTTGTTTGATTGGGAAAAAGAGTTTTGTACAATTTCTTTTAATCAACGCTTCATGGTCCTGAGTGACACGGACCGACCACTAAGCGGAAGTCTTCAATATGAAATGGTCACCAGCGGAATGAAAAGTATTTTTGGTATTAAGGCCCTTAAGCTGAAGGTACGTATCCGCGACCGAAGTCTGAACAACAGCAACTACATCGAAACTCCTGACTTTACACTCGAATGATCGCGAAGTTTCGATAGGTGTCACGAACTAAATGAACATCCAGGATCGCTCCAGTACCCGCTATGGGTGCTGTTTCCACTGAAAAAATGAACTTTAAGCCCACCACTCTGGGAATATAATTTTGACTCAAAACTTTTAAAAGTATCCAGGCGTTACTTAACTTGACCAGTTCTTAGGCATAGATGAAAGCAGCAAAGGGTTTACTATTATTTGGAATTTCGATGGGAGTGACGGCCTGCTTTGATCCGCCGGAATTCCCGATCACACCTGAAATAGATTTCGAAGGCATTTATTTCCGTGAGGCAAAGGCGGTTGGTCAAAGAGATTCTCTGGTATTGACAATTTCCTTTCGGGATGGCAACGGGGATCTGGGACTTTCTGCAACCGAAGTCAGCCACATCGATCCTCCCTACCACGATTTGAATTATTATCTCGCCACGCCAGACGGAGATACTATTTCGCTGAAAAAGAAGACTGAGTACCTGGAACTCCCACAATTTGTGGATGTCCCTCCGAGCGTTACTGGGAAACTTGTTACTGTTCGAACTCCCGAAGATCCACTCTTTGTTAATTTGATTCCTCCCTTTATTGACGCTCAAGCTTCATGTACCTATTATACCTACACATATGTTTATGTCAACGAGCCAGACATAGACATTTTCGACGAGACCTATAACGTTGATACGGTTTTACAATACAATGGTATCCCCGATATCTACGTGTTGCTGGATACATTCTATTATAAAAAGAACCCTAATTACGCCAATATTGATGTCGAGTTCTGGGTTAAGGAAGGCAGTGGATACAAATTATTTGATTGGGAGAAAGAGTTCTGCACGATATCTTTTAACCAGAGATTCCCGGTCCTGAGTGATAAAGAAGGTCCCCTCGAAGGTAGCCTTCAGTATGCCATGGTCACGAGCGGGATGAAGACTCTGTTCAGTATTAAAACCCTTAAGCTTAGGATCAGGATCCGCGACCGAGACCTGAACATCAGCAATGTTATTGAAACGCCAGAGTTTACCTTGGACAAGATAAAACGTTAGTGTTTCGCACAACAGATAAGCCACCTGTTTAATAAAGGGGAGAGAACCTTGAGGGATTGACCTCAACCATAAGGTTGTAAACCTTTTCAAATACATCCTCCGGATTTGGTTTTGAAAAATAATCACCATCAGACGCATAGGCAGGACGATGTTCCTTTGCAGTAATTGTTACTGGCTTGCTGTCCAGATACTGATAAGCATTCTGCTTTTCTAGTACTTGCTGCACCATAAATGACGTTGCTCCGCCAGGTACATCTTCATCCGCAAATACTACTCTGTTTGTTTTCTTTATCGACTCCAGTATTGAACTGTGGATGTCAAATGGGAGGAGTGTTTGGACGTCTATAACCTCACATGAAATGCCGAATGGTTGCAACGCCTCGGCCGCCTCCATCACGACCCGGCACATTGACCCATACGTCACGACCGTCACATCGCTTCCCTCCTTTAATATCTCAGGCACGCCGACAGGAACCATGAACTCACCAATATTGGCGGGTAGCCGTTCTTTCAAACGATACCCATTCAGGCATTCAATGATAACGGCCGGATCATCTGATTTAAGCATTGTATTATAGAACCCTGCGGCTTGCGTCATGTTGCGCGGCGAGATGATGTAAATTCCTCGAAGCGAATGAAGCAACATTCCAATCTGTGACCCTGCGTGCCATACACCTTCAAGGCGATGACCACGGGTCCGGACGATCAAGGGAGCCTTCTGTCCGCCTTTTGTCCGGTAATAAAGACATGCCAGGTCATCTGATAAAGTAGGCAGTGCATAGATGAAATAGTCAAGGTACTGGATTTCAGCTATTGGCTTTAAACCACGCAACGCGGTACCAATTCCTTGCCCGACAATAGTACACTCTCGAATTCCAGTATCCGTTACACGAAGCTCACCATGCTTTGCCTGTAATCCAGCAAATCCTTGATTTACGTCACCAATTTTTCCGACGTCTTCTCCAAATGCAAGAACGCGCGGATCACGACTCAGCGCAGCATCGAAACAAGCCTGCAAAACTTCCCTTCCGTCGACGAGGGGAGAGGTCTCCGTGTATACTGCTTCGACACCTTTTACATTCAACGCCGATTCATCGGATACGCTCATCATATGCGAGCTATAACGATCGATATTATCTACTTCTGCATTTTTAAGCCAGGTAATCATTTCAGCTCTGGCCTCTATCTCTTCATCAACGAGCAGTCTGGCTGCTTTCTTCGCGGCCCGCATTGTTTCAAGCCGTGTAGGATTGATCGCCTTAGCAAGATCCTCTCTTATCGGAATAAGGTCTCCGCTGTGCTGGCTTTGACGAATCGCCTTATCAATGATCCTTGTTACTATCGCCTGATCCTTGCGCACATCATCCATAAAGGCTCTCCACGCACGATCCTTAGCTTGCTTCGCAGATTGTTTTGCTTCACGTTCTATTGCATCGACTTCTTCAGGAAGGATTAACACCTCATTAATAATCCACTCCCTCATCTTACGGATGCAGTCAAATTCAACTTCCCAAGCAAGGCGTTCTTTCGATTTGTAACGTTCGTGCGAACCTGATGTCGAGTGCCCCTGGGGTTGCGTCATTTCCTGGACGTGAAATAACACCGGAACGTGTTCTTCCCTGCAGATCTTTTCAGCCTTTTGATAAGCTTCTATCAGTCCTGGATAATCCCATCCCTTAACTGTAATAATTTCAAATCCCTTTTCAGTTTCTGTGCGCTGAAGGCCGGCAAGAGCTTTTGATATACTGCCTTTTGTGGTGTGGTATTCTTGCGGTACTGAAATACCATAATCGTCATCCCATATCGACGTGAGCATCGGCACCTGCAAAACTCCGGCAGCATTTATCGCCTCAAGAAACATTCCTTCTGAAGTTGACGCATTGCCAATCGTGCCAAACGCTATCTCATTTCCATTGTTTGAAAGATTAGTAAACTCCGATAGCTGGGGATTGTGTCTGAAAAGTTTGGATGCATATGCCAATCCAAGCAGCCTCGGCATTTGACCAGCTGTCGGAGAAATATCGGCACTACTATTCCTGAGCTCGGTAAGGTCTTTTAGTTTGCCGTTATCATCAAGGAAACGGGTGGCATAGTGGCCATTCATCAGCCGTCCAGCAGATGCTGGATCTGCTTCAACACTTGTATGTGCATACAGTTGTGCAAAGTATTGCTGAACAGTAAGCTCGTCGATTGCAAACATAAATGTTTGATCACGGTAATAGCCGGCGCGAAAATCTCCTTTTCGAAAAACTTTAGCCATCGCTATTTGTGCGATCTCTTTTCCATCGCCAAAGATTCCGAACTTAGCTTTGCCCATGAATACTTCCTTTCTACCAATAAGACTTGCTTCGCGGCTTTCTACTGCGAGTCGGTAGTCGGCAAGAATTTCTTTAACCTTTGCCTGTGAGAATTTTACTTTTGCTTCTTTAAGTGCGCTCAAGGTTCAAGGGTTTATTTAGAGAGGAACAAGTGTTAGGTTTCAAAAATAGACAATCGGCCTTGACTTTCAAAAACGTTGCAACTTTCTGTAAGACCGCCAGTCGCCACTAGCGACTTCAGCGCTATCGCTTACGTGTGACTCAAACAAATAAATACCAAATTTATTATCTGCGATCTCAACCTCTGAAAAAATATAACCTTCCTCCATTTCCAATTCATGTATAGATTGTTCTGTTTTCATGTCGATAACCTTATAAAGCTCTGCCACAATTCTGTCATTAGCGTCATTGCTTCTAATCACATATGGGTATTGCTTTAGCGAGAACATCTTAAATCCCGAGAGGTGGACCTTTCCAATAAATTTCAAGTGCTTTTCGTAAAGCATGTAGTTTTCCATTCCCATCATTAACGAGCCATAAAAAGCATATTGACTGTCTCTGTTCATCGTTTTTCAGGATTTTCAAAAAATCAATGGGTCCCCCCCTACTTTCAAGGCCTGTTGGCTATATTTGAAGCCTCTAAATCGTTAGTACCATGGTCATAGGTGTTCCCCAGGAAATTAAAAATAATGAAAATCGAGTTGCTTTAACACCCGCCGGCACGCAAGAGCTAGTAAAGCGCGGACATGCGGTTTATGTTCAAAATAAAGCCGGAGAAGCAAGCGGCTTCAGCGATGATGAGTACATCAAAGCCGGCGCTAAAATGGTACTGGAAGCCGCTGAAATATTCGGCATGGCTGAGATGATCATGAAAGTGAAAGAGCCCGTCGAACCTGAATATAAACTCATTAAGAATGACCAGCTTGTTTTTACGTATTTCCATTTTGCTTCTTATGAACCGCTGACGAAAGCAATGATCCAGAGTGGCGGAGTTTGTCTTGCGTATGAAACCGTTGAAAGGTTAGATGGCTCTCTGCCTTTGCTTGTTCCTATGTCGGAGGTTGCTGGCCGGATGGCAATTCAAGAAGGAGCTAAGTATCTGGAAAAACCATTAAAAGGCCGAGGAATTCTTCTTGGCGGCGTGCCAGGAGTTCAGCCCGCAAAAGTCTTAATACTTGGTGGAGGCGTTGTCGGTACGAACGCTGCAAAAATTGCTGCGGGTATGGGTGCCGATGTGACTATCATGGACCTCAACATCAATAGGCTGCGCTACCTTGATGACGTGATGCCTAAGAATGTGTGTACAATCGTTTCTAACGAGTATACCATTCGTGAACACATCAAAGTTTCGGACCTTATTGTTGGTGGCGTCCTCGTGCCAGGGGCAAAAGCTCCTAAGCTTATTACGCGCGATATGCTTAAGACAATGCGACCAGGTACGGTTCTTGTTGACGTCGCAGTTGATCAAGGCGGATGTATCGAGACTTGCCGTCCAACAACCCACGAAGATCCCACATACATAATAGACGACGTTGTACACTATTGTGTCGCAAACATGCCGGGAGCCGTGCCATATACTTCAACACTCGCATTGACTAATGCAACGTTACCTTATGCAATACGGTTGGCCAATCAAGGTTGGAAACGAGCTTGCCAGGAAAGTATGGAATTACGCAACGGATTAAATGTTATTCATGGCGAAGTCGTTTACAAGGCTGTTGCTGATGCCTTCACTCTGCCCTACACGGATGTTAAGAAATTCCTTTGATCATTAAGCAGGACTCAATCCCACCAATAGTATGTTCTAATCTTAATACTAGATACCGCTACTTTGTCAAGTTTGAATAGATTGGCTTAGTACTATTGAGAATATCCAAATACCTTTTTACCGCAGAGGTTTTTTTAATGCATCAGTGCTGCTACTTCGGATGTGCCACGGCGAGCTAAATTCACTTGACACAATGGCTCACCTGAGCGCGGAGGGCCGCAGAGGGCAGGCGCGCTACGCTTGCAAGACAGCGCATCAGAACTTTCATCCATTCGTAAAAGCTCTGATGCATTACAACCAAGCATCGCGCGACTACGCACGATAAGAACTGCGCTCTGCGCCCACTGCGGATCTGATCAATTAAGAAAACAGAATAGCTTGGCTCACTGTGCCTCTCACCAATTAGCCGCAGTGTTGCATTCAATACCTCTGCGGTATTGCCTTTTAAAGAAGCCACGTCCAGTTAAATTAATAACCCTACTTCATGTTTGAATAGATTGGCCTCAAACGATTGAGAATATCCAAATCACATTTTTAAAGCATAGGGTTTTTAAAGGCCCGCCCGAACGGATCGTTCGATTCGGGCGGGCCTTTTAAAGAGTACTAAATACTATTCTAATCAAAGGCAGGTAATTCTTTAAGTATTGCTGTCTTTCCTTCGCTCCAATTCACCTCACAACAGATGTGCTCCATACCGTTTGTGACCGTGAGGTATCGCGCCTTCAATGTGTAATTGTACACCGACGCCTGATGTACCGTGCGTTGACTCAATTTTTGTGATGGTGATTTACATTCCACAACCATCCATGGCTGACCGTCGCGGTTGAATACAACAATATCAGATCGCTTTGACAACTTATTAAAAGTCAATCCGCCTTCGATCTTCATCAGTGCTTTTGGATATTTCAGGTCGGTGATAAGGTAATTAATAAAGTGTTGCCGAACCCACTCCTCCGGAGTAAGAACAAGATACTTTTTACGTATCTGATCCAATATGAATACTTTACCATCTTCTTCCTTGACTACACAATCATAAGCCGGCAGATTGAGCTTGATCATAGAACACAAATAAACGACTTTTTACTTCACACACGGTAAGCGCTTTCACGCACGACATATCCTTACGAATTCAACATTATCTATTATTTTAGTATATGAAGACCAAACAAGACATTGCCGAAAACTGGCTTCCTCGATATACAGGAATTCCACTCGACCAGTTTGGCGAATACATTCTCCTCACAAATTTCGACAACTACGTCAGCCTCTTTGCGAAGTGGCACGCCGTACCTGTCCATGGCCAAGACCGGGCCATGCGCAGCGCGACGGCCGAAGGCATCACGATCATAAACTTCGGGATGGGTAGCCCTAATGCCGCAACAATAATGGACTGCCTCAGCGCAATTAAGCCCAAGGCAACACTTTTCTTAGGTAAGTGTGGAGGGCTTAAAAAGAATGAAATTGGCGACCTGATTTTGCCCATTGCGGCTATTCGGGGTGAAGGAACGTCAAACGACTACTTTCCTCCAGAGGTGCCGGCACTCCCGTCATTTGCGCTTCAAAAAGCGATCTCTACGACGATCAGAGATAACAGCCAGGATTATTGGACAGGAACAGTCTACACTACCAACCGACGTGTGTGGGAATGGGATGATGACTTTAAAGCATACTTAAGGAAGATAAGGGCAATGGCGATTGATATGGAAACCGCTACAATATTTTCGACTGCTTTTGCCAACAAGATTCCCACTGGAGCGCTTTTGTTGATCTCCGACCAGCCAATGGTACCGGAAGGCGTAAAGACCGAGATAAGTGATTTAGCCGTAACAAAACAATTTGTTGAGACGCACCTAAAGATTGGAATCGATTCGCTCAAGCAGTTAATCAACAACGGCATAACGGTGAAACATCTCCGATACTAGTGTCGCAACAACTTAATTATGCAATAATAACTGCAGGTCACAAAGTCCACGATGAACGAGTTCTCGGGTGAGCACACAAAAAAAACCTTAATCAACAGTAAGAATTTTTAAATGTCAGCGAAATAATCACCGAAAAATATATCAGGCTTTAATTCCTGGCAACGTAACGTCTTTAGACTTCACGCTGAGCAACAAAAACGCGCCGGCTACAAAATACAGGGTGAGGAATAGCGCACTATTTCTCATATCTCCAGTCAATTGATTGACAAATCCAAATGAGAAGGTACCCACGACGATCGATAAATTAAATGTTACATCATAGAAGCTGAAATAAGATGTATGATCAATGGTATCTTCCGGGATAAGTTTGGAATAGGTTGCCCGTGATAAAGATTGAATACCGCCCATTATCACGCCAACAACAAATGCCAATCCATAGAACTGAAATTCATTTGTGATGAAATAAGCTCCAAGGCAAACAAGAATCCAAATGATATTCATTGTGATTAACGAAAACTTGTTGCCTTTATGGAATGATACCCTGGCGAAAAACCATGCCCCTACGGAAGCAACTAGTTGAATAAGAAGTATTGTACCAATTAGTTTGTCACTTGCCAGGTTGAGCACGTCGGTTCCGAAGAGAGCGGCGAGATACATCACAGTTTGAACCCCCGAATTGTAAAAAAAGTAAGCTACAAGGTAGCGTTTGAGGTCAGGAAGGTGGCGGAGGCTTTTCCATACCCTGGCGATCTCCATGTAACCGTTGGTCCATACGTTCCCAGTCGGTTTTCTGTCATAGACATTTTCGGGTAACAGTCTGAATGGGATCATGGCAAATCCTATCCACCAGACACCGACCAATAAGAAGGAAAATCGTGTTGCGGCAAGGCTGGCCTCACTTTCACTTCCGGCAAATCCAAATGAGGGCGCGTTGAGTATCATCACGAGACATACAACCATTAACAGAACACTTCCATAGTATCCCATGGAATAACCTCGCGCACTCGTGGCATCATAACGATCTTCAGTCACGATCTCGGGCAGGAAGGCATCATAAAAAACAAGGCTACAGGAGTAGCCGATGCTTGCAAGAATTGAACACAGGAGACCCCACCACAGTAGAGTGACATTATCAAAAAAATAGAGTCCGATGCACGATAAACTTCCAAGCCACACAAAGAACTTCATGAAATCCTTTTTCCTTCCGGTGTAGTCTGCGACGCCGGATAACAGCGGCAGCATCAACGCAACCATCAAAAACGACAACGAAAGCGCGTAGGAATACAATACAGAATTTTGAATTGTCAAGCCGGCGAATACCACATTATCATTGCCGTTCACAGTGGTCACTTCTTTATAATAAATCGGAAAAACGGCCGAGGATATGACTAGTGAATAAACCGAGTTAGCCCAGTCGTACATGTACCAGGACCTGACAATCTTTGGGTTATTCAATTGTGTAGCGACACTGATTCCATTCATAAGCAAAAAAAAGCCCCGATCAGATCGGGGCGATTTCGAAGCTATTTACCTTAACTTTAATCTTTTTCGATTCTCTGATTCGCTGAATACAGAATCTTCCGGGCATTTGCACGTCGGAGTTCTGTTTCAACGTCGGCGATAAGCCCTCGCTTGGCGGCATTATCAACCTTTAGAGAAACAGTGATCGCATCCCGATCCACTTCGTCTTGTTTGGCTTTCTCGGAGTTAACCCACTGGATTATGCCCTTTGTTTCAATGAATACGTCGTTCGCCTGAATTTTAGGTTCTATACCAAACTCTTCGGCTTTTTTAGGAGCCCCCACATAAAGGTAAGCTACCAACGACTTCTTAGCCAATTTCTTCAGCTGTGTGGCCTGCGGCATACGCTGCTCTACGTTGATGTTGGTCTCTCTCATTTTGGTTGTTACCATGAAGAAGAACAGCAACATGAACACCACGTCGGGCATAGATGATGTTGGTATTTCCTGTTTTGTCTGGGCTTTTTTCTTAAACTTTGACATAGCTAATTTCTTTTATGATCCACCTGCCTTCGTAGGCTCCGCGATTGAAAGGGCCATAGGAATCTCTACTGATCCATCGGGTCTTACGCCTCTGCCACGATCGTAGAGTTGCTTCCACTCAGGCTTCTGAGCGTTTTCGGGATCTGATGATATTTCTCTCCAATCTTTAACCGTTACACCGGCCCTCTCCGCATAAATCTCGTGATAGGCCGCTTGTACGGCATCCAGGATTTCAATGAACATCTTGTGCGTTGTACCACGGTCTGCCTTAAGGGACACAATCGCTTTTTCTGGATTGTCAGACGACGCAGGATCCTGACCATTGTTCATTATGAAGACCTTGATCTTATCGGTAAGATCGCGGTTTGTTGAAACCCACGGTTCACCCTCGATCAGGAGTTTATCGGATGAATTGATCTGGATCTTGAACAAATTGCGTTCCTGGATCTCAACGTCCGTCGGAGGCAATGCTTCCGGCGGCGGAGGAAGGAACAATAATAATCCCTTATCGCTAGACACTGTTGTTGTCATCAAGAAGAAGGTCAACAGAAGGAACGCGATATCTGCCATTGAGGCGTTCGGGATTTCCGGAGTCGATCGTGCCATGTTATTTGAAGGCTTTACTAATTTCAGAATAAATGAGTGCCAAAACTGAGAGCACTAGACTGATATAGAACAAAATCAACCCCGCACCAATCAACCTTGACGAAGCCGGCGTAACTCCAAGAGCCGCAGCCTTTAAGTTGACCTCCGAATCTGACAATGCATAGGCTATGACGAACAATACCACCACGATGCCAATCCCAATTGCAGATGTTATGAGCTTGCTAGGTTCCCGGAGCAAATGGATGATCGGGAACACAATTGTCAATGCGACTGCTATTATTAGCAGTGCATAGAATAGATAAAATCCAAAATCTAGCATATGCGTTCTTATTTTACCTTATACTTAACCAGGATGTCAACCAGAGAGATAGATGCATCTCCCATGGTGTTAACAAGCCCGTCGATTTTTGATACCAGGTAGTTATACAACACCTGAAGCACCATACCCACGATAAGACCCCCTACTGTAGTGATCAAGGCCACTTTCATACCACCGGCAACGATAGATGGAGAGATATCACCAGCTTTTTCGATGTCGTCAAATGCGAACACCATCCCTACCACAGTACCAAAGAATCCAAGCATGGGACCAAGAGAAATCATCAGGGAGATCCAGATCAAACCTCTTTCAAGTTTTCCCATTTCTACACCACCGTACGAAACGATTGATTTTTCAACCATATCTATACCTTCATGGTGACGCATGAGGCCTTGAGTAAAGATTGAGGCAACGGGCCCGCGAGTATTGCGAGTAATATCTAATGCCGCATTAACGCCTCCTTTAGAGATCGCGTCCTCAATTTGTCCCAACAACTTTTTGGTATTTGTAGTTGCCAGGTTAAGGATAATAATTCTTTCAATTGAAATGGCGAGACCGATGATCATACAGATCAGAATTGGTGTCATATATGGAACACCACCCGCTATGAACAGGTCTTTTAATATTTCGTGGAAGGTTTGCTCTTCTTCAACAGGAGCAGATGTGTCCACACTAGCCGTTTCTGCTGGCTGTTCTGCTGCGGGTTGTGTTGCTGTTGAATCCTGAGCAAACAGAGAAGAGGATGCCAGTACCCCTACGAGAGCGATAATCGCAAATAATTTTTTCATAGTTTAAGGTTTAAGTAGCTTTGAAAGCGCCAAAATTAAACGTTTTGTCGATTTCTAAACACTTTTTAGAAAATATTTCTATCGCCGGAGCCTACTTTCCTTTTCTTAGGCCTACAATCATTTCAACCAAATAAAGTCACGGCTAATTCTGAAAATCTTTGTAAGATATTGAAGTTCGGTACATTAGGAAAAGCAAAAAGCCCCGGGTGATAACCGAGGCTTTAGAACAGTGAGCGGAATTCCAATTCGAAACACTCAGCGGACCATGTCCGCCGAAGCCCACAACATAGAAAACCCGCCTACGCTAAAGCTTCGGCGGGCGAAGGCGGAGAGAGCGGGATTCGAACCCGCGATACCGTTTCCAGTATACACACTTTCCAGGCGTGCTCCTTCAACCGCTCGGACACCTCTCCTGAAATGCAAAATGGGGCACAAAGAAATCAATAAATTAAACGGTTTGCAAGCCGTCAGGCGGTCAATTCGCCGGCAATAGATAACCCAATAAGTTCCTTCGCACGTTCTACTCCGAATTCGCCAATGAGTAACATTAGCTTCGTTACCGCAGCCTCGGTTGTCATGTCTGCCCCGCTGATAACTCCAATTTGTTGAAGCCCCTTGCTAGTTTCGTAACGACCCTGCAGCACACGTCCTCCCGGACATTGAGAGACATTAAGTACGATGATACCGCGTTGTATTGCCTTCTTCAGCTCATCGAGCAACCATGTTAGCGTAGGAGCATTCCCCGAACCATATGTTTCCAGCACAAGAGCCTTTAGTCCCGGAACACCCAAAACAGCCCTCACCACATTGATGTCTATGCCAGGGAATAATTTTAAGATAGCTATGTTGGTCTCGAATTTCGATCGAAGCGTTAACTCAGCCGGCGCCTTCGGCGATCGTATGACGGAAAAGTTATAATCTATCTTGACGCCTGCTTTCGCTAGTGGAGGGTAGTTACCAGAGTCAAATGCATCGAACTGCATACTCTCGACCTTTTTCGATCGGTTCCCTCGAAGCAACTCATAATCAAAATAAATAGACACTTCAGGAACGAGAGCGAATCCATCCCTCCGGGCGGAAGCAATATCCAGGGCGGTGATGAGGTGCTCACGCGCATCCGACCTCGCCTCGCTTATGGGAAGTTGAGCGCCTGTAAACACCACGGGCTTTTGCAGACCTTCCAGCATAAAACTCAACGCCGACGTTGTATAGGCCATCGTATCGGTGCCATGTAGCACAACAAAACCATCCTGAAGTTGATACTGATCAAAAATAATCTTGCCGATAAGCTGCCAGTGCTCAATATTAATATTGGATGAATCAATCGGGGTTTCAAACGAAAAGGCTGTGATTTCGAGTGCCAGATTCTTAAGCGTAGGCAACTCGTGGAGAATATCAGCAAAATCAAACGGAACGAGAACACCCTCCCGGTCGTACGTCATGCCAAACGTGCCCCCGGTATAAATAATAAGGACGCGGGCGCGTGCTTTCCCCGGAAGAGCGGTATTGACGCTTACTTTTTTAATATTCATCATCAGGCTGAAAATAACTTTAACGCATTCTCAGTGGTGGAGCTTCTAACCTCATCAATGGAAACATTTTTGAATTCTGCAATCTTCTTTGCCACCAATGGTATATACGACGGCTCGTTCCTTTTTCCACGATGAGGCACCGGAGCAAGATAGGGACTATCAGTCTCCAGAACCAAATGCTTCAGATCCACTTCCGGTAACACTTTATCCAATCCTCCATTCTTAAACGTAGCAACCCCTCCTATACCCAGGTAAAAACCTAGCTTAATGACCTGCGTCGCTTGTTCCGCCGTCCCACTGAAGCAATGAAATATTCCTGTTAAATTTTCATCATGCACTTGCTGAACAAGTTCTATGGTCTCATTTATGCTTTCACGACAATGAATCACGATGGGAAGTCGATATTTTTTGGCCCAACTAATCTGTAATAAAAACGCTTCTTTCTGGTATTCATACAAACTTTTGTCCCAGTAAAGGTCCGTACCAATTTCTCCAACGGCTGAAAATTTCCTTTTGGATAGCCAGTCCTCCACAAGATAGAGCTCCCTCTCGAACCCCTTCTTTACAGAACAAGGATGTAAACCCATCATCGGTATGCACTGACCTGAAGACCGATCCTCCAGCTCCAACATCGCGTCTATACTGCTGTGATCGACATTCGGCATGAATATCTTTGTGACGCGTTGATCCATGCACCGCTGAAGCATGTCGATTCTATCCGAAACAAAATCTTCATGATAAATGTGTGCGTGCGTATCTATAAAGTAATCCATCCGTAAAAATCAAATAATAACTTTGAAATTATTCCATTAGGTATTTGCCGAAAATTATTATACCGATGATCGACGACAGCGCCGATGCAAACAGCACAGCCCCCGCAGCTATATCTTTTACCTTACCGGCAAGCGGTTTTTTCTCCAATGTCACCAAGTCTACAAGACTTTCAACGGAGGAGTTCAACATTTCCAGACCGATAACAAGGCCAATACACAACAGGATCATGCACCATTCAAGGCGGTCTATGTCAAAATAAAACGCCGCGCCGATAACAATCGTTGCGATGAAACACAAGACCTGCAGGTTCCGTTGATCGGCAATTCCCGCTATTATCCCACGAAACGCATAGACGAAACTCTTAAAAAATTTCCGCATAATTATATCTGTTGTATCTCCTGCGTGACATTACCTGGCACAATTTCGTGTAGTGCTTCCGTGAGACGATGTACGTCACCGGGAAATTGATTGAATCCGGTATAAGAGTGGGCGCTATTCCAGGCCTTCGTTATATCAAAATCGTGTTGTGCTACTGAATATGCGATCCCCTTGGTTCTTAACCTTGCTGCAAGATATTCTTGTTCGGTTTGGCCGGGCGTCGGTACAAATATCGCTTTCTTGCCCAATGCAGCCAGATCCATTATAGTACTGTAACCGCTTCGCGCGAGTATATATTCTGATTGCTCAATGATTGCCTGGAGATCCGTGCCTTTAAGGAAGTTAGCACCTCTGAATGTTGTTGATGGATTGTTTTCTTCCGAAACAATACCACGTACAATGTAGTGTCGCAATCCAGAGCGTAACAGTTCATCAACCGCAATTCTCTCAAACTCCGTGCGCTGTGGTTCGGGTCCGGATAAAATACAGAGAACGTCATATAAAATTCCTTTTGCTGGCCGCGGCGTAAAGCGCGATAACGACCCTATATACCTAACTTTAATTAAATGCCCTTTTTCTCCAAGTGACGTCAACTTACCTGACAGACTCCTACCATCCGGATAATCAGGGATCCAACACATCGAAAATTTTTTTATTAGAAAAAAATTGAGTTTCTGTACAAGTCTGTTAAGCCACTTAAATTTTTTGGGAAGCAAAATGTTCGTCTGGTGTGTTATAAACACGGAGGGAACTACAGAGGACCAACAGCCGTACCGGTTGTCCGAAATTATGAGGTCAATCCTGGAACTCTTTACAATTCGCTCGATCGCGTCGTGCTCCTTCTTTATAGTTGAAAGAAACTTTGGCAGTTGTTTCAACATGGTCCAGATCATCGAACCCGACAAAGGGTATACAGGACGATAGGCAGGTAACGATATGAATGTAAGCTGCGGAAATTCTATCTTCAAGAGCGCGAGGGAGTCTCCGCTGCCGCCGATCACGACATTACAATTCCGGTTGAGTAGTTCATTAATAATAGGAATACATCTCGTCGCATGGCCGAGTCCCCAATCTAAAGGTGTTATCAACACGTTCTTCATCCGGGAACAACTTTGAATTCAAACCCTAAGCCGAGAAAATGTTCAATATATCTAGGCAGAGCAAATGTGAGGTTTTTTTCTGCCTTATAACTATCATGAAAAACTGTTATTGAACCTGCGCGCGTAGCGTTGATGGTATTCTTTAAGCATCGCGTAGTAGACAACCCGTCATTGTAATCAATGGCCAGCACATCCCACATTATTATACTGAAGTTAGTCAACGACTTTATTTGACCTCGTGTGATCCGTCCGTACGGTGGCCTGAAAATGCGCGTGTCTGCTGAATCCATTGGCAAATGCTCAGCTATCTGTTTATTGCAGTATTCGACGTTCTTAACATAACTTGTTCGTGAAGTTTTCCAGCCGTTCAAATGATTGTGAGTATGATTCCCAACCTTTTGGCCTGCGCCGACTATCGCCTTAAAAATGTCAGGATGCTTTTTTATGTTGTCTCCGATGCAGAAAAATGTTGCTTTAATGTTAAACCTCCCTAGCGTATCAAGGACAAATTCCGTGGGACCTGGTACAGGGCCATCGTCAAAGGTTAGAAACAGTTGCTTACTGTTCGAAGGGATCCTCCACGTGAGTGAAGGGTAAAGCATCGGAAGGATAAAGGGCGTACGATGGACCATTATAAAACCAGCTGACCTATATCTACCACGCTACCCGACACGACATGACAGAATCGTAATGTCGTCGTGATATCCTTTTCGTCCTTTGAATGTATCAAGCGCCACAATGATATCCTGGTGGATGACCTTTAAGTCTTTGTTGAATGTCTCGTCGAACCTGAAATATTCCAACAACTTATCAGCACCAAACTCGTCCCCCTGTTCGTTTACGGTTTCGGTTAGACCATCAGTATAACAGAACAGCAGGAAGTCATCGATTCCGGTGATAAACCCTTCATTCAGGAAAGGAAGGGGATGCATTGCTCCGAGAACAGTTGAACCTTCCTCCAGCATACGAAGTCCATTTTTTCGATCCACCAATATCGGCGGATTGTGGCCGGAATTGACATAGACCATGGTCTTTAAGCGGATATCATAGATAGCCGCAAAAAAGGTAATAAACTTTTCACCCTTTGTATTTTCAAGGACCTGAAAGTTCAAAGCCTCGATTATATCGGTAAGGTTAGGAGTCTGCCTGAGCAAAGTTCTTAATGATGCCTGGAAGTTTGACATCATAAGCGCTGCAGGGATTCCCTTACCGCTAACGTCAGCCACGCAGATGAGGAACTGATTCTTGTTAATGGGGATATAGTCGTAGTAGTCGCCACTAACCATATCATGAGGCAGGTAGCTTGCTTCAATCTTCAGGGTTTCGGAGTTCGGCAACTTGTCGGGAAACAGAAACTGTTGAACATCGCTCGCAATCTCAAGCTCCTTTCGAAAGGATTCCTGAATAAGTTGTTTTCTGGCAAGTTTCTTATTCTCGATCGCAACAATAATGATATTGCTCAACGCCTGAATGAACTTTATTCCGTCCTCATTTTGATAATCGTCTTTCTCCAATCCGCCAACAAAGACAAGCGCAAGAGTTGTGCTTTTGTGTGTGACAGGGATGATGATGTCAAAAACTGTAAAATCACAGTCGTCGAATTCTTTCAGGTGTGTGATATCCTGAATGGTCTTGAATTCAGGAAGAAGATTAGCTTTATGAAAATGTTTTTTCGTTCCAAAGCTCACCTTGCAACTCCATTCATCGTCGAGCACAAAGAGCGCGAGTTTTTGGATGTTCAGATTTGAGCGAAGGGTGAAGTTGTATATCTTATAAAGGGACTCTTCAGACAAGTTATTGTTTATAGCCTGAGTAATCTCCAGCAATGCATTGAGCTGCAGTTCTTTAATTGCAAATTTGTCTTTGAGGGTTTGTTCAGTCATCGTACGGTAAAGTTAAACTGAAAAGCGAATTGTAGGCAACTCTTTTGGCTATCCTAAGATTTCTTTGTTCAGTTTATTGCTGACCGTGAGGGACTTTAGTTTCCTACCCTTCCACTCGAAGGAATTGAAGTGCGAAAGCAGGCCGATAACAACGACGTAGACTGGGTAAAGCACCTGCAGAATAGCAAAAGAAACCCAACTCCATTTCAGGTTCAGATACTGGCCAACATTTTTCAGAAAGAGAAGCTCGAGGCAAGCTCTGGTAAGCAGAAGAAGGACAATGGTCTGAACATCGATCCACTTTATTGCAAGAAGTAAGGGAAGTAAAACCGTTGTCAGGTGAAAACAGAAAACAAATACTGCCAATAGCCTGCTTACAATCGATTGATTGGTTGTCCATTTTCCGGCCCAACGTATCCGTTGCTGAAAAAGGTCTTTAAAGGTTCGATTAGGCAAAGTGGTGACCACTGACTGCGATGGGGTCGACGGTTCAATACCACCAGCATATGCATTCAACACCTTTCGCATGAGAAACTCGTCATCCCCTGAAGGTATATGTAAATTACCCTCGTATCCGCCTACTTCTTCAAACACTGATTTGCGGAAGGCCAGGTTAGCGCCATTACACATCACGGGAAGTTTCCATGCTGCCATAGCCATTCCTGATCCAATCAAACTGGCGAACTCAATGGCCTGAAGGTTAGAAAACGCGGAGTTGGCTTCCATCCTCACAGAGGCAATGACCATTTTCACACCGTCATTGCTGAACGAACCAACTAATGTTGAGATCCATTCCCTGGAAACCCTACAATCTGCGTCTGTTGTGATGACGATTGACCCTTTGGATGACTGAACACCCAACGTTAGGGCTGTCTTTTTTCCAACTCCGGAATTAGCCAGGACGCGAAACCGGGAATTTCTTTCCATGAAACCCTCTACGACCTTCACTGTGTTGTCTTCAGAATGATCATCGACGACAATCACTTCAAAAACATTATAGACCTGGTTTTCAAGATCTGCAAGGAGCTGTCCTATGTTCGATTCCTCGTTCCTGGCAGGAATAATGACTGAAACAAAATGCTCTTTTTCTTCCGACCAAGCCGACTTCTTTCGAACTAACCGGTTCCATCCTAAGATCAAGAAGCCAAGGAGAGCGAAATAGCAGGCGAAAATGACAATCGGAAATAACACCATTTGTTGCAATTTCAATAATTTACAAACGCTGGCTATCTTCGGCCGTGGGAAAATTGGAAAAAGAGAAGATCATACTGGGCCTGGATCCTGGGACGAATGTAATGGGTTACGGGCTCATTATAATACAGCGCAGCAAGGTTCAATTATTACAGTTCGGTGTAATACACCTCAGTAAGTATGTCGGGCATGAACTCAGGCTAAAAAAAATCTTTGATCGTGTACTTAGTTTGATCGATGAGTTCAACCCCGATGAGGTGGCGTTGGAAGCACCGTTCTTCGGAAAGAACGTTCAATCCATGTTGAAGCTCGGACGGGCTCAAGGAGTATCAATGGCCGCGGCGCTTTCGCGGCAAATACCCATCGTGGAATATGCTCCCAGAAAAGTGAAACAATCTGTGACTGGCAACGGAAATGCCTCGAAGGAGCAGGTGGCAAAAATGCTGATGACTCTACTTGCAATAAAAGAAGCTCCTAAACTTCTTGACGCTACCGACGCACTCGCCGTTGCGGTGTGCCATCACTTTCAAAATGCGCTATTGAAAGGAAAATCAAAATCGTGGGCAACATACCTTAAAGAGAATCCTTCAAGAATACGGGTTATCGGCAAGTTGTAACATCCATCCAAGCCCTACATTATAGCATCGCATGAAGAAAGCATTGATTCTCGTTTTAAGCAACCTTCGTCACGATGCGCGTGTAAGACGTCAACTAAATGCGCTGAAGGGGAATTATGAAACCACGATTGTTT
>Ga0111538_10001571_pt1 | contig 32127 bp, 41 predicted proteins | sample SoiMethybrSBSTD1_FD_79669 | JGI IMG/M metagenome (GOLD analysis project Ga0111538, IMG submission 79669) | Bulk soil microbial communities from a Populus tree surrounding site in Tennessee, USA - Soil MetaG P. TD hybrid SBSTD1 (version 2)... | ecosystem: Environmental > Terrestrial > Soil >... | reverse complement strand
GACAGATGACCCGGACGCGGTACGCCCCGTCGGGGTCCTGACTGATGCCGGGGGGGAGCGGAGGGGGCTCACTCATGATCGCGGCGGGCCTCCCGCCCGCGGGGCGCGGTCGTTTTTCTGGGCGGGCGCCGGCGGGGCCAGCTCCGCCCGGAGGTTCATCTCGAAGATCCGCAACGACGCGATGATCTGCCCCCAGGCCGGGGACAGGGCCATGGGGACGGCCTCGAGGATCTCCGCCCAGGTGAGGTCCAGGGCGCGGGCCACCCCGGCCTGGACCCGCGGGGACGCGGTCCCGGTGTGTTCCAGCCGGAGGATCGTTTGTGGGGAGATCGGGGCCCGTTTGGTCCCGGCCCGTTCGCCTAACGTAACCTGGGTCCACTGCTGGCGCTCCCGGAGGGCTCGGACGACGTGGCCAGCGTGCCACGACAAATGCGGGGGAGCCACGAAGTGAGCAGTATACATACGCTAATCCGGAAAAACTTCCGGAATACCGAATACTACCACGACGGTAGGGGATTGTAGTCGAATTCTCTTGACCCCATCGTCTCCACGGGGTATGAATTCCCGGTTCGGTCCGTCTAGCCCAGCGGAATTCCATAACCTTTTCGCCACCCCTTCCCGGCGGGGCCCCCAACTCCGTCACTTGGTGGAGAATTTTGGTGCAATGGTGCATACGGCGGCGTCCGCACGTGATCACCCGCCCCCGGTCCTCAAAGGTCTCCGGGCCTGGCGCCGGGTGCGAGACCTCACCCAGGCCCAGGTGGCCCAGCAATTAGGGATGAGTGTCCCCCGCTACAGCGAATTGGAACAGGGCAAGAGTCCGCCCAAGCTCCATATCGCAGTGCAACTCAGCGGGATCCTCGAGGCGTCCCTCGATGATCTGTTCCCGGATTGTTTCCCGGACAACGGAGGCGGCCATGGGCGCCGGCGGACGAAAACTTGAGGATTACCCCGATCTGCTGACCGACGGCGATCTGGCGGAGATCTACGGGATCTCATCCCGGACGATCCGGAACAAGCGGCTGGCCGGGACCTGGGGCCCGCGGTGTCTGCCGAATATCGGCCGGCCCCGGACGCCCCGGGCGGAGGTGGCCCGCGATATTGACGGGGTGGGGGCGGACCTCGTCCGGCGCTTAGGGCTGACCGCCCCCCGGCGGCCGGTGCGCAAGGCGGGGTGACCCATGGCGATCCGCTATGCGGTGGTGGCGCTGGGCGCCTTACGTCACCCTAAGATGCTCAGCCTCTCCGATCGGGGGGTCCGCTTGTGGCTCGCGGGCCTGGTCTACTGTCAGGAATTCCTGACGGACGGCCGGCTGCCGGCGGAGGCGGTCTCGGGCCTGCTCCCGGGGATCAAGATCACCCGGGCCCACCTGGACGAGCTCGAGCGGGCCGGCCTGTGGACCCGGGCCGTGGACGGGTGGATCGTCCACGATTATCTCCAGTGGAATAAGTCCCGGGCAGAGGTCCTCGAGCTCCGGCAACAGTGGCGGGAGCGGCAGGCCCGCCACCGGACGGGGGCGTAGCATGTCACGCGTGAGTCACGCGGTTTGTCACGGCCGTGACCGTGGGGGTGTCACGCGGTTTGTCACGCGCGTGAGTCACGCGTTTGTCACGCGTACACCTGTACCTGTACCAAAGATCTTCCGGGGATCTCCCGGGCGGAGCCCGGGGCACTTGGGGGGTACCGGGGGGGCCCTTCTGGTCAAATGCCTAGCAAAAAGCGGCAACTAAAGAAACGGGGATCCCAGGATCCGGCCTCACCCCGGGTGATCCTGGCCCTGACGCGGACCCTCGCCCAGACCCTCCCCGACACGGGATCTGACCGGACAGAGGTGATCAAAACGGCGTGCGCCAGGTCTGGTTTGACCTATTCCACCCGGACGATCTGGGAGGTCCTGGATCGTCTGGAGTGGCGGCGGGGGCGCCCGTGACAGCCCCCTCGGCGGCCGCCTATGTCACCCCCGAACGGCGCCGGCGGCGGGCCCGGCGCCAGACGCGGCTGGGCCTCATGCTGGGCTGGTATCGTCGGCGGGCGGCGATCTCCCAGGCGGACGTGGCTCGATCGGCGGGGGTCACGGTGGCGGTGGTGCGGGCCCTCGAGGCCGGCTCGGCGGCCACCCACCCGGGGAACCTGGCCAAGATCTCCCAGTGGCTCCTCCAGGAGGCCCCGCCCCTGACCCCGTTCCAGGCGGAGGTGTTCCGATGAGACAGACGGCGATCGGGCTGCTCGTCCTCCTGGGCGTCCTCTGGGGGGTGCTCCGGGCCCGCGTCCGGCGCCGAGACCCGGTGGACCACCCGACCCGCCTGGAGGCCCTGGAGCGGCTCCTGGGCCAGCGGACGGGGAAGCGATGACCGTTCACCTCCCGGCGGGGACCCGGCTCCCGGCGCTCGAGCGGGCGGGCCTCCCACCCCCCAGACGGCGGCCCAAGTACGGGGCCCGGCGGACGGAGGTGGCCGGCCGGATGTTTGATTCTGGCGGCGAGGCCGCCCGGTATCTCGAGCTCGTCCACGCGGAGCGGGCCGGGCTGATCCGGGCGCTCCAGATCCAGGTCCCCTTTCCGCTCCCGGTGGGCGTGGACGGGGAGGTGGTGGGTCACTACGTGGCGGATTTTGTCTACTGGGTGGCGGCGTCGGGGGTCCAGGTGATCGAGGATTACAAGGGATCGGCCGTGACCCGGACAGAAACCTACAGGCTCAAAGTCAAACTCATGCACGCGATCCACGGGCTGACGGTAACGGAAACGGCGGAGGTGGTCTGGTGATCCGGATCCTGTCGCTGGGCGCCGGGGTCCAAAGTTCAACCCTCGCCCTCATGTCCGCCGTGGGCGAGCTGCCGGCCCTCGACGGGGCGATTTTTGCGGACACCCAAGCGGAGCCGGCGGGCGTCTACCGCCACCTGGATTGGCTCGAGGGGGTGGTCCCGTTCCCGATCCACCGGGTGACGGCCGGCCACCTGGGCGAGGCGATCCACGCGGCCATGGCCGGGGACCGCCGGCTGGACGCCCGCCCGCCCTTTTATACGGGCGGGGGCGGGATGATTCGCCGGGAGTGTTCACAGGATTTCAAGATCGTCCCGATTCAACGCAAGCTCCGGGACATAACCGGGATCGGCCCCCGGAGCCGGGGCCCGCGATCGGTGGCCGTGGAGCAATGGATCGGGATCTCCTGGGACGAGGCCCACCGGATGCGCGATGCGCGGTTCCGATGGATCCGCAATGCCTATCCCCTGGTCGATCGCCACCTGACCCGGAGATCCTGTCTGGACTGGCTGGAGGCCAGCGGGTTCCCCCGCCCCCCCAAGTCCGCCTGTACGTTCTGCCCCTACCACGACGATCGGTACTGGCGGGATCTCCAGCGGGAGGACCCGGCCGGCTGGGCGGAGGCCGTGGCGATGGATCGGACGATCCGCCCCGGCATCCCTGGTCCCAAACGGCCCGCCGGGGAAGCGTGGTACTTGCACCGGCAACTGATCCCGCTCGAGCTCGTGGATCTCTCCACCGCGGAGGACCACGGCCAGGGCCGGCTGTTCGGCGACGAGTGTCAGGGGGTCTGCGGCGTATGACGGACCTCCGCCCCCTCTGGGTCCTCGAGGACCACGCCCTCCTGAACGCGGCAGAGGCGATCGTGCAACGGGCGGCCCTGCTCCCGGCGGAGCGGGATCTCCTCACCCAGGTCCTCGAGGCCGCCCGGGTCCGGGAGGCGTACGCCATGGCCCTGTCTGGCGAGGTGGCGCGGTGTAAGGCCGGGTGTCTCCGCCCCGGCGGCCGGCCCTGCTGGCTCGAGGCGCGGTGATGCTCCGGCCCTGTCAGGCGTCGGGGTGCCCCCTCCCGGCCACGGTGGGCGGACGGTGCGACACCCACGCCCAGGCCCTCCAGACGGAGCGGCAGGGGGAGCTGGACCGCCTCCGGGGGACGGCGGCGAGCCGGGGGTACGGGGTCAGGTGGCGCCACCTCCGGGCCCGGTTCCTGCGGGCGCACCCCCAGTGTCAGGTGGCGGGGTGCCGGCTCCCGGCGACAGACGCCCACCACCGCGTGGCCAAGCGGGACGGCGGGCCCGATACCTGGGACAACCTGGTGGCGCTCTGTCACGCCCACCATAGTCAGATCACGGCGGCCGGCGGCTGGGCCCGGCCGGGGGAGCGGTGATGCGCTTGGCCGGGGATGCCCTCGAGTATCTGGTCCCGGAGCCGGACCCGCTCCTCCAACTGTGTCCGGCGTGCGGGGCGTCGGTGGTCTGGATGGTGACGCCCATGGGCGTCCGCCTCCCGCTCTCCGTGGCGTCGATCCGGGTGGGGACGGATGGGCGGCGGTGGGCGGTCTCCCATGTGGCCGATTGTCCCCAGGCGGGAACGTGGCGGACGCAACGCAAGCGGAGGGGGGAACGATGACATTAACGCTGGAAAACACGAGCAGGATTATTGAAGTCAATGGTGTCCCGGCCCGCGTCTGGGAGGGACGGACTGAGCGGGGGACAGAGGTCATTGTGCTAATCACCCGAATAGCGGTCCACCGTGATCAGGATCAGTCGGCCTTTGAGGCGGAATTACTGGAGCAGGATCTACCGCGGCCGGCGTCCGGCCGGGCTATGGAAGCATTTCCGGCGCGGTTGGTGCTATGACCCGGGACGATCTCGATCGGTTCGTGGCGACGGTGCAACAACTCACGCCCCGGCCGGGCTGGGTGGTGATCCCCGCGGCCCATGGCCGGCGGGAGTCACTGGTCTGTCTCACCTGTGGGTTCGAGTCCTTCCACCCGCGGGACGTGGCGGAACGGTACTGCGGCCGGTGTCACAGGTTTCTGGATGATGATCCGCCCCCCCCGGCGGCGTAGGCGGGGGCGGGGCGCGGGGGGTGGCCATGCTGACCGCGGTCGATCTGGAGCTCGAGTCGGAGGATGCGCGGGCGATCCCGCCGGTGTTCGATCCGGTCCGGTATCCCCAGGGGACGCGGGTCCGGGTGGTCCCCACGCGGGGCCCGGTGCGGGCGGTCCTGTATGAGTCCACCGGGACGGGCTGGCGGTCCGTGCTGGTCTACACCTGGGATCTCGTGTCCCGCCCCGCGGCGGGGGGGAGTGGGGGGTGACCACGGGCTATCTGCTGGGGGCGTGGGCGGGGGCGCCGGCCGATCACCTGGTGGAGATCGTGGGCCGGACCTCCGTCCGTTACTGGGTCCGGGCCCTGACCCCCACCCCGCTCCGCTCCGGCCGCACGCTGGGGGTGGGGGGGGTGGCCTGGGTCCCGCGCTCCGCGGTCGCGTTCGTCCGCCTGTCCGGTGTGTCCCGGCCGGCCTCGCGGCGGGAAAACTTTTCCGCGAAACAGTTTCGATGAAATGTTTCCGGCGGGGAAGGGGGATCAAATCATGGGGCCGGGGCGCTGGGGACCGCCCGGTCAGGTCTTTACGTATGACGGCGTAATTGTGGCTTTTCCTTAAGGTTTTCATAGGTAAACTCCTATATGTCTGAGACCTGGCGGCGGGGCCGGCGGCCCAAGAGCCGGCAGATCAAGCTGGTGGAGGGGGCGGAGCTCCGCCGGCGCCACAAAACAGAACCCGTCTATCTCGAGGTGGCCCCGGAGCCCCCGATCCGGATCAAGGGGGACCCGGTGGCCCTCGAGGAATACCAGCGGATCGTGGCGGAGCTCATGGCGGCGAAGGTCCTGAACGCCTCGCACGGGGAGGCGGTGGCGATCCTCGCCACCTCGATCGCGGACCTCACCCGCGTAGCCCAGGACCGGGCCCGGATCCGGGCGGTCCCCCTCAAGGACCGAACCCCGGAGTTCTACCGGGTGGCCCTGGCCCTCGATCGGCGCTTCGATAAGCTCCAGCTTCAGACCATGCGGTTCCTGGGCGAGTTCGGCTGGTCCCCCATGTCCTCCGCCCGGGTCCGCCAGCTCGAACCGGACGGGCCGGGGGTGCCGGCCGTGGGCCTCAATCCGTTCGGGGCCTGGCTGGCCGGCCGGGCCAAGCTCCGGGGCTGAAATGACCAAGATCATAAAGGGCCTCTCTCCAGACGAATGGACGGCAGCGGCGATCGGATCGCTAACGGATGAGGCGTTAACGCAGATGATCCAGGCGGTAGCGATGATCTTCAAGTCGCTGAAAGATGAAGCGATCCGCCGGGGGCGCTGGGATGAGCTAAAGGGACAAAGGCCAGGTTAGGCGATGCTCCCGGACCCGGTGGGGATCTACGCCCGCCAGGTGGTGGCCGGGAAGGTCCCCGCCAATCACTACCACCGGGCCGCGGCCGCCCGCCACCTCCGGGACCTCGAGGACGGGGTCTGGGTGTTCGATCGGCGCCGGGCCCGGTCCGCGATCGAGTTCTTCCCCCAGCTCCGGCACTTCAAAGGCGAGTGGGCCGGCCAGGCCCTCGAACTGATGGCGTGGCAAGCGTTCCTAACCGGCTCCCTGTTCGGCTGGGTGGAGCCCCGGAGCCGGCGCCGGCGCTTTCGGGTGGCCTATATCGAAGTCCCCCGGAGCAACGGCAAATCCACGCTCCTGGCCGGGTGGGCGATCCTCCTGACGGCGTTCGATGATGAGCCGGCGGCGGAGGTCTACTGCGCGGCCACCAAGCGGGAACAGGCCCGGATCGTCCTCGACACGGCCCGCGGGCTGGTCCTCGCCACCCCCGGCCAGCTCCGCCCGTTTGTCGCGGTCTCCCGCCATGCGGTCACGGCGCCGGCCTGGGGGGGGAAGCTCGAGGCGGTCTCCGCGGACGCCCAGAAGCTCGACGGCCTCCGCCCCCATGGGGTGGTGATCGACGAGCTCCACGCCCACCCCACGTCTGAGGTGGTGGACGTCATGCACTCCGCCCTGGGCGGCCGGCGCCAGCCGGTGATCGCGGAGATCACCACGGCCGGGGTGAGCCGGGAAAGTATCTGTTTTGAACATCATACCTATTCCGTGAACGTCCTCACCCGGGCCCTCGAGGATCCCTCCTGGTTCGCGTTTGTGACGGGGATCGATGAGGGGGACGCGTGGCAGGAGGAAGGCTCCTGGGCCAAAGCGAACCCCAACTATGGGGTGTCGGTCACCCGGGACGATCTCGAGAAACAGGCCCGCCAGGCGGCCGGGATGCCGGCCCGGCAGTACGTGTTCCGGCAAAAGCGATTGAACGAGTGGCTCCAGACCGCGGCCCAGTGGATCGACCGGACGATCTGGGATGCCCAGGCCCAGCCCTACCCCACCGATCCGGCGTGGTTCGCCGGCCGGCCCTGTTACGGCGGGCTGGACCTGTCGGCAGTGTCGGACCTGACGGGGTGGTGTCTGGCGTTCCCCACGGACGAGCCGGACCAGTACGTCCTCCGGTGGCGGCTCTGGGTCCCGGAGGCGCAACTCCAGGGCCGGATGGGGGCGTCCTATCGGGCCTGGGCCCAGACCGGTCACCTGACCGTGATCCCGGGGGCGGTGATCCAGTACGACCAGGTCCGGGCGGACATTCTCGAGGACGCGGGGCGGTTCCAGGTGGTGGACCTGAACGTCGATCGCCTGTTCCAGGCCGCCCAGCTTAGTAACGAGCTCGCGGCGGAGGGCCTCCGGGTGTTTGGGATGGGCCAGGGGTTCCTGAGTATGGCGCCGGCGATGCGGGAGTTCGAGCGGCTGCTGGGGGCCCAGGCCCTCCACCACGGCGGCCACCCCGTGATCCGGTGGATGGTGGAAAACCTGGTGGTGCGGCGGGACCCGGCCGGCAACCTCAAACCCGACAAGGAAAAGAGTTCCGCGAAGATCGACGGCCTGGTGGCGGCGGTGATGGCCCTCGATCGGGCCACCCGCCACCGGGCCCCCTCCGCCTATGCGGATTCCCGGCTCCTGGTCGTATAATCGGCGGGACCTGTCACGGTGCACCGGATCGGCCGGCCGGGGGGGCTGGGATTCACTTCCGCCCGCCGATCCCGTGACGGGTCTGGAGGCCCGACTGCCGATGGTGATCCACCCCGTCCGTCCCCACGCCCTGAAGGATCCCCGGGAATACCAGCGGCCGGCCCAGCTCGCGGCCGCCCTGGCGGTCAGCCGGAAAACGGTCCACCGGTGGGCGGACAAAGGCGTGGTCGAAAAGACTCGACTGGCCCCCGGCCTGGGCGTTCGGGTCCGGCTCCGCCCCTAAAAAAGCGGGGACATCCGGGGACATCCGGGGACATCCGTCCACGGACCCCCTTCCCCTGCGTGGGCGGCGGCCCTACCGTGATCCCCCGTGGGGGTCTTTTCCGGCCTCGTCCAAGGATTCCAACAACGGTGGGGCGGGTGGAAGGCCACCTGGGACCCCACGCCCACGGGCCTCGGGCTCTCCGGCCTGGGGGCGGTCTCGATCGCCACCCTCTCCGACTGTGACGCGGCGTACGACTACGCCACCCAGTACGTCCGGGACCCGATGGTCCGGACCTGTACGGATTTCCTGGCGCGGAACGTCGCCCAGCTCCCCATGCACGTCTACCGGCGGCTTCCGGACAATTCGCGGGAGCGGCTCCGGGATCACGGGCTGGCGCTGACGCTGGCGGCCCCGAACCCCTCCGCCACCCCGTATCAGTTCATTGACGCCACCGTTCACGATCTCTTTATTTTCGGGTTTGGCCTGTGGGCCAAGCTCCACCCCGCCGGCGGCGGCCTCCAGCTCGTCCGGATCCCGCCGGCGCTCGTCCGGCCCGTCTGGCTCCCGCCGGCGGAGGCGGACGGCCTCGAGGCGGTGGCCGGGGTGGAGTGGCGCTACCCCAGCGGGGCCCCCGGCGTGGCCGCCCTCCGGGACCTGGCGCACTTCCGCCTGTATGACCCGGATCCGGCGTCCCTGGGCCTGTCCCCGCTCCGGACCCTGAACGAGCTCCTGAGCCTCGAGCGGTCCGCCCAGAAATACGCCCGGACCCAGTATCAACAGGGCCGGGCCTCCGGGGTGATCGAACGCCCGCTGGACGCCCCCAAGTGGACGCCCCCGCAGAAACAGCAATTTTCGGAGGACGCGGGGATCGTCCCGGCCGGCCGGATGATGGTCCTCGAGGACGGGATGACGTACAAGCCGATCGGGCCGTCCGCCCAGGAGGCCCAGGCGCAAGACTTCCGGCGGTGGTATCGGGAGGTGGTGGCGGGGCTCTATCAGATTCCCGCCCAGGCCGTGGGGATCCTCGAGGGCTCGATGTCCTACGGCTCCGCCAAGGAAATGCATAAGGTGGTCTATCAGGACACCCTGGGCCCGATCCTGGCGCTGCTCGAGCAAGAGATCGAGCGGGCGATCCTCTCCGAATTCCCCGATCGGGAGAACGTCTACCTCGAATTCCTGATCGACGAAAAGCTGCGCGGGGCCCAGGAAGACCGGGCGGCGGCGATCCGGACCCTCGTGGGGGTCCCGATCATGTCGGTCAACGAGGCCAGGGCCAAGGAAAACCTCCCCACCCTGCCGGATCCGGCCTATTCGCTTCCGGTGGTCCCGCTCAACGTGGATGCCGGCCAGGCCGCCCAGGACCAGGCGATCGCCCAGGCCCAGGCGGCCGGCATCGCGGCGCAGGCATAACGGAGATCCCCCCATGATCGAATACAAACGCGTCTCGACGCTCGCGGCCCAGGACCAGGGGCGATTTACCGCCCGGGTGGCGGTCACGGGGAACGTGGATCGCTACGGCGATCGGATCGTCCCCGGGGCGTTCACGGCCACCCTCGCCACGTGGGCGGCCCGGAGCCCGGCGAAAATCCCGGTGGTCTACGCCCACGCGTGGGACCGGACGGACGCGCTCCTGGGGGAGGTGGTGGCCGCCCACGAGACCGCGGGCGGCCTCGAGGTGGACGCCCAACTCGATCTCGAAACGGCGGAGGCGGCGAACGTCTACCGCCGGATGAAAGCCGGCGGCCTCTCGGAATTCTCGTTCGGGTTCGAGACGGTCTCCGCCCGGACCGTCCTCGAGGACGGGGCGGAGGTCCGGGAGCTCCTGGCGGTGGACCTGTTCGAGGTGGGCCCCTGTCTGGTCGGGGTGAACCCGGAAACCCGGCTGCTGGGCGTCAAAGGCGCCGGCCGAATCGGCCTGGCCCAGGTGGCCCCGCTCGCGGAGGCCCTCCGGCTGGTCCTCGAGACGGGCGCCCCGCTCTCGGATCTCGATCGGAAAGCCCTGGCCGCCCTCCGCCCGGTTCTGCTGGGTGGGGCGGCCCCCCCTGATCCGCCCCCTGTGCCTCCGGGGCCCGTGGATCCTGCCTGGCTCGATCGCCTCGGGGCGCTGATGCCCCCCCGGTAACGGCCCCCCGGGGCCCTGGATGCAATCACGGAGACACGGATCATGAGTGCCAAAACCATCTACGACGAGCTCCACGACGCGATCACGGAGGCCAAGAGCCTCACGGACGCGGCCGTGACGGAGAACCGGGACCTGACGGACGGGGAACGGACGCGGTTCCTGGACCTCCAGGCGAAAGCGGAGGCGATGGGGAAGCGGATCACGGCCCAGCGGGAGTCCCTGGCGTTTGGCGAGAAGTTCGCCGGCCTGGTCCCGCCGTCCGGCCAGAAAGGCGTCCCCACGCTCTCCGGCGCCCCCTTCCTGGGCTCCGGCGAGGTGAAGAAGTGGAGCCGGCGGGTGGTGGAGTCCCCGTCGTTTGCCACCTACAAGGCCGCCCGGGGGACGATCTCGCTGGACCTCGATCTCGAGGCCAAAGCCCTGATCGGCTATCCGGACGTCCCGGCGGCGACGGACGTCGCCCTCCCGGCGGCGACGATTGCCCCGATGGCGCCCCGGCGGCCCACGGTGGCCGGCCTCATGGCCCAGGGGACGACGGACGCGGGCGCGGTCCCGTACGTCGAGATCGTGGGGACCCAGCCCGCCAGCATGGCCCAGACCGCGAAGGGGGCCGCGAAGGTGGAGCCGGTGGTGGCGATCACCCAAAAGATCGTCCCGGTCGAGACGATCGCCGGGTGGATTCAGGTCCCCGATCAGCTCCTCGAGGACGTCCCGGCGGTGGAGTCGGTCCTCGAAAACCTCCTGATCAACATGCTGTTTATCGATGAGGACCGCCAACTCATCAAGGGCACCGGGACCGCCGGCGAGCTCCAGGGCGTGACCACCCTGACGGGCCTCGCCCCCACGGTCACGGGCGACAGTGCTACGGTGGCCGCGGCGATCCTCGAGCAGTACATGGCGATTTACGCCAGCTCGGGCTTTATGCCCACCGGGATCGCGATTCACCCGGCGGCCCTGCCGGCGCTCCTGCTGACCCAGTCCGCCATGGGGACCTTCATTACCCCGGGCGTCCCCTTCGATCGTTCCCCGCTCCCGTTCCGGATCTGGGGCCTCGAGACGATCGCCACCCCGGCCCTGACGGCGGGGACGGCGGTGGTGGGGGCGTTTGCCACGAATTCGCAACTGTTCCGCAAGCGCGGCGTCCGGGTCACCCTGACCAACAGTCACGCCGATTTCTTCATTAAGAACATCACGGTGATCCGGGTGGAGATCCGGGAGGCGGCGGTCTGGTATACGCCCGCGGCGTTCGGCATCGTGGACGGGCTCGGCACGGCGCCGGCGCTCGGCACGCGCTCCGGCCCCGCCGGCGGCCGGAATGAACCCGCCAGCCGGAACGAACCCGCCGGCCGGGACGATCGGGATCGGCGCTAGTGACGAAGCGGACGTAACCCGTGGCCGAACCCGTGACGCTGGCGTTTGCCAAACAGGTCCTCTTGTATGACCTGGACGATCAGGATCCGTTGATCGATCTCTTGATTGTCTCCGGGCGCATGCAGGCGGAAACCTATACGGGCCAGACGTTCACGGCCGCGGCCACGACGCTGGTGGTGGATGGCCCCGTGGGCGCGGTGACCCCGCTCCCCGGGGCCCCCCTCGCCAGTGTCGAAACGGTGACAGAGGTCCCCCTGGGCGGCGTGGCCACCCTGGTGGACCCGGCGGCGTACGTGGTGGAGGGGATCGGGGTTTGGGGGGTCCCGGGCCGCCTGCGGTGGATTGTTCCACGTGGCCCCCTCGAGCCCGTCGGCGGCCTCACGGTGGCCTATACGGTCGGGCCGGCGGCCCCGGAGGACGTCCCGGCGCCGGTGGTCCGGGCGATCCTCGAGCTCGTCCGGGACGGGTTCTTCCGCTATCAACAGGGGACCGCGACGGGGCCGGAGTACGGCCTCCCCTACCAGGTGGCGGCCCTGCTCGTCCCCTATCGGGTGGAGCTCCGCCCGGTCCTGGGAGATCTGACCGGCCACTGGGATCTGACCGGGCACTGGGTGACCACCGGCTGGGGGAGCGGCTGAGATGCCGGACCTCGGATCGTTTCGGGCCCGGCTCACGGTGGAACGGGGCGTCCGGACGACGGACGGCGCCGGCGGCCAGGTCTGGACCTATACGCCTCTCCCGGGGACGATCGCCGCGGAGGAGCTCCCGGCCGGCGGGATCGAGGGCCTGGACCCCCACGCCCAGCGATCGCACCGGACCACCCGGGTCCGGATCTACCGCGGCCGGCTCCCGCGGGATCTCCAACTCACGGACCGGATCACGGGGGCGGACGGGCGGCGGTTCGAGATCGTCCAGATCGATCCCGACACCGGCGGCTCGCTGGCCTGGCTCGAGCTCACCCTGGCGGAAATGACCCAGACGGTCCCCTGACCATGGCCAAGACCTCCGGCGACGTCTTTTCGTTCGGCCTCGAGGGGGCCGATCTGTTCCGGGCGGCCATGCAGGCGATCCCCCAGGTGGTCCGCAAGGAATTAGCGGGCGCGGTGGGGGAGGCGGCCGACATGGTCCGGAGCCGGGCGGCGTCCGGCGCCCCCCGGGCGTCCGTCACCCGGCGGGGGCGCTCGAGTGGCGACCTCCCCCGGAACGTGATCGTCGTCGGCCGGGCGACGTCCCTCACCCGGCGGGTGGGGATCCGGGATATTGATCTGGCCAGTCGGGGGAGCCGGAACACCTTCCACCGCAATCCCGGGGTGTATGGGATCAAGGCGGTGGAATTCCCGATGAAGCGGCGGCGGGGGTGGGGCAGTTACCACCCGTTTCTCCGGCCGGCCCTCCAGGGGGCCTCGGGCTGGTTTGTGTCCGCCCTGCTCCGGCGGGGCCCGGCGATCGAGGCCGCCCTGGTGGCCTATAACCGCGGATCGGCGGGCGGCTGATGGCCACGGCCTCCGACGATTTCAACCGGCCGGACGGCCCCGGGCTGGGCCCGAATTGGACCGTCCCCGCGGGGGCCCTCCGGACGCGGATCAGTGCCTACGCGTGCGGGGCGCTGGGGACGTCCGGGCCGAATGTTGGGGTGTGGAACGCGGCGACGTTCGGCGCGGACCAGTACGCGGACGCCCGGATCGCGGCCCTGTCGATTGCCGGCCCGGAATGCGGGGTGATCGTGCGGGCGGCCCTGGCCGCGGTGACCCATTATCGGTTCGGCGCGGCCCCCCCGGAGCCCCCGGATAACGGGTGGGAGATCAAGCGGATCGTGGCGGGTAGTTCCACGCTCCTGGCGTATGGCGGGGCCGGGGTGGTCTCCGCCGGCGATCGGATCCGCCTCGAGGTGGAAACCACGGGCGCCAGTGTCACCCTCCGGGCCTATAGCGGCGTCGGCGGGGATGAGCTCGTCACGACGTACGTGGACACCCACGCCGATCGTCTGACTACCGGCCAGCCGGGGATCTTCTTTATCGGGGAGTACGACAACAACGCCTTGGACGACTGGAGCGGCGGCGATCTGGTGACGGTCCCCCCGGAGCCCGTTCCCCCGGCCGGGACGGTCGGGAGCCGGGCCGGCTCCGCCCTCGGGACGGTCCGGCGGGCGGTCGTGGCCCGGCTCCTGGCCGATGAGGCCCTCCTGGCGCTCCTGGGCGGCGAACCCGCCCTCTATGCGCCCGTGGCCCCCCAGGGGGCGGCGGTGCCCTTCCTGACGTATGCGGTGGCCGGGGAAAGCCCGGTCAACCAATTCCGGCGGGGCGGCCGGGACGTGACCCTGACCCTGGTCGTGGAAGCGGCGGAGCTGGCGGCCCTCGAGGCCCTGACCCATCGCGTGTTCGAGCTCCTGGACCAGACGCGGCTCGATCTGGCGCCGGCCTGGAGCCCGGGGATCCTGACGGCGGTGGTCTCGGACGGCCCCACCCCGGCGGTGGAGGATGGGGTCCTCCTGTTCTCCCAGATCCTCACGTTCCGGATCCGGACCTGGGCGACGGGGCAGGCGGTGGCATGAGCGTACGGGCCTGGGTGGCGGAGTGGCTGCTGGCGATCGCGGCCAAGGTGGAAGGGGATCGGCCGGTGTGTACGCATCCGGACGAGTGGGTGACGCGGGTCCCCCGGCGGGGCGGTCCCGATCGGTATCAATGTTCGATCTGCGGTCACTGGGTGGCCGCCGGGAAAGGGACGATCCATGGCTTCTGATTATCCAGTGGCGGCGTTTCCAACCTACTTTGCGCTGGGGGAGGCCCCTGGCGCCGGGCCCGTGACCGACGTCTCGGTGTTCTTCAACAACGTGGACGCGGCCGTCGATACCCAGGAGCTCGTGGGCGACACCTTCACCCGGCGCTACCGGGTGCAGGGCGATCCGGCCCGGGCGGTGACCCTGACGGGTTATTGGAGCCCGGCGGCCCAGGAGTTCCTGGATCCGATCGAGGGCCAGACCGGGGTCCCCTACGCCTGGGGGCCCATGGGGACGGCCGTGGGCGGGCTGGTCTGGACGGGCGACTGTAACGTGGGGTACATGATCGGGCCCACGGCCGGGGTGGATGATTTCTACACCTTCACCCTCGAGATCAAGATCGTGACCCGCACCTCTGACACCCTGTCGGCCCCCACGGGCGCCACGGCCGGGATCCCCGGGGCCTATACGCCCAGCGGATCCGGGGCGCCGGCGGACCTGGCGGGAATGACGGGCGTCACGGCCAGCCCGACCTCGGCCTGGACCGCCGGCCAGTACGTCCGGACCGCGGCCCTCGAGTCCGTCCACTGGGACGGGACCGCGTGGGCGGCCGGGGCGGCCCCGGGGGCGCTGGCGGCCCGGGAGCGATCGGGCCGGGAAGGCCGGGAGCGGGCCTAAGCCCGGCGAGGGGGAGATTGAGGCCCGCATGAGTCGAGGGCCGGGCCCCGGCTCGATCATGCGGATCCCCCGTGGTGACCGGGGCCCACTCATTTTGTCCACCTGGGGAGGGGGGACCCTGATGGCAACGATCCACGACGCACCGGCCACGGCGGACCGGGAGCGGGCGGGCCGGGTGTACCGGCTCCCGGGCTCCGACCGCCCGGTCAAGTTTGAACACAAGCGCAAACGGGCCTTTGAACGGGCCCTGGCGGAGGCGGCCCGTGATTGGGTCCGGGACGGGCTGGGGGCCCTCGAGCGGCCCCACGACCTCCTGACCAAACAGCCCCTCTGGGCGGCCTCCCTGCTCATTGCCTACGGGGTGACCGACGGGCCGATCCCGGTGGACGAGGCGGACCGCCTGATCGACCAGGCGGCCGAGGTGGGGACGAACATGGAGCTCCTCATGCTCGAGCTCATGGCGGAATACAGCGGCCATAAGCCGGGCCCTCTGGCGCCGGCCCCGGCGGAGGCGGCGGCCCCCGGCGCCGGCGACGACGTCTCGAGTCCGTAGACGACTGGGGCGATCAGGCCCTGCTCGAGATCGGGCTGCTCCCCTGGGAGTTCGATCGCCTCAGCCCGCGGGAAGTGCGGCTCTTGCTCGAGGGGGCCCGCCGGCGGGAGACGCGGCGGTGGCGCCAGGTGGCCCAGCTCGCGGTCTGGCTGCTCCTCCCGTGGAGTAAGAAAAAGCTCACGGTCAAGGATCTGATCACGCTCCCGGACGAGTAAACGACGGGCTCCCCCTATGGCCGATATTGCCACCCTGACCGTCCGGCTGACCGCGGCCCTGTCGCAGTTCGAGCAACAGATGGGGGGCGCGGCCTCCAAGATCGACCAGGTCACCAAGGAAGCGGAGGCGGCCTCCAAAGCCTTCCAGAAAATGAGTGCGGGGTTTTCTGGGGACCGGATCCTCCAGGAGGCGACGACGGTCGCGGCCGCGATCGACAAGATCGGCGGGGCGACCAAGCTCACGGAAGCGGAACAGGCGAAAGCCAACCGGACGATCACGGAGGCGATCGCCAAGTACACGGCACTGGGCCAGGCGGTCCCCCCGCAGATTGCCAAGCTGGCCGGGGAGTTCAAGGCCCTCGAGGAAGGTCAACGCAAGGCGGCGGGAGAAACGGAGGCCATGGGCGTCTCGTTTCTCAAACTCACGGGAGCGTCGGCCGTCGGGAACCTCCTGGCGGACGCGGTCCGCAGCCTGGGCAGTGCGATCGCGGCGAGTGTGACCGATACGATCGCCTTTGCCGATCATCTCGCGGACCTCGAGGCGAAAACCGGGATCACCACGACGGGCCTGCAAGAGCTCGCGTTCGCGACGGAGCAAAGCGGCGTCTCGCTGGACAGTGTCACCCAGGCGACGACGAAATTGGGGGCGGCCCTCGTCGCCGGCGACAAGGGGGTGGTGCGCGGCCTGGAAAAGGTCGGGCTGAGTGTCGCCGAGCTCCGCCAACTCGCGCCGGACGAGCTCTTTATCAAGGCCGCCGATGCGATCGGCAAGATCGCCGATCCGGCGGAAAAGGCCCGCCGGGCCGTCGAGATCTTCGGCAAACAGGGCCTCGAGCTGCTCCCCGCCCTGACGGGCGAGATGGCCCAGACGGTGGCCCAGGCGCGGCAGCTCGGGATCGTGATCTCGACCGAAACGATCGCGGCGGCGGCCAAGCTCGCCGATCAGTTCGACATTCTCAAACTCCAGGGGCGGGCGTTCATTGCGGAGGCCCTCGCCCCCATGCTCCCGCTCCTGAACGATCTGATCACCACGACCACGGAGTTGGCCGGGACGTTCATCAACGAGCTGGGGCGGGCGTTCACAGACCGCGATCTGGTGCTGGCCGCCCGCGATCTCAAGGCGGCGATCGCTGAGGCCGTGGGGGTCGAACAACAGGAATTAGCCCGGGAACTGGCGCGGGCCTTTGTTGAACTGGCCGCGATCGCCGTGCGGGCGGCGGGGTTCGTGGTGCAGAGCTGGGCGGGCGTGGCCTCGACCATGGAGTTCGTCGCGATCGCGATTGCGCGGGCCATGGAAATGTCGAACCGCGGGATCGCGCTCGAGGCGAAAAGCGAGACCCAGCGGGAGGCGGCGGCGGCGGCGGCCGCGGAGTGGAAGGCCCTGGCCGATGAGCTCGTGATCGCGCAACAGGCGCACCATGAGATGGCCCTGGGCATGGGGCCGGTCATCGAGGGGCTCAACGACATGGCCGCGGCCCTGTCGGCCACTGCCGGCCCGGCCCGGGAGCTCAGCCGGGAAGTCCAAGACGCCCTCTTCGAGTTCAAGGATTTCCCGGAGCTCGGCGTGGTGGCCGGCGTGACCATGGCCGATCTCGAGCGGAACACCAAGAAAGCCCGCAAGGCGATCGGGGAGTTCGGCGACGAGACGGACGAGGCCCTCAAAAAGGCCACGACCGCCTTTGAGGCGTTCCAGAAAGCGCTCGACGCGGCCACCGGGCGGGGGGCCCGCCAAAAGGCCAACGAGCTCCTCCAGGTCCTCGAGGCAATCGAGCGGCAGGGGCTCTCGATCGATCCCAGCAAGCTCCGCGAATTTCAACAGGTCCTCCAGACCGCGATCGACAACGCCCGGCGGCTCGGCGAGGAGGTCAGCCCGGAATGGATTAAGTGGAATAACCAGATCATCCTCTCCGCCCAGAACCTCACGGCCACCCTGATGCCGGCGCTCCAGGCGTCCGGGGAGGCGGTCCGGGGCTTTATCGTCGGGATCCAACAACTCCCGTGGGACGCGCTCTTTGGCGGCCGGGCGGCCCCGAATATCGCGGCCCCCGTCCAGGAAGAACTGGACCGGGCGGCCCGCCTCGTCCGGCTGGAAGCGTTTGAACACCTCGGCCGGGAGATCGGCGAGACGATCGGCCGGGGGCTGATCGACGCGTTGGAGGGGGCGAGCGCGGCGGACGTGGGGCGGACGATTGGGGCCGGGCTCGGCCAGACCCTCGGGCAGCAGATCGGGAAGGTCCTGTCCACCCAGATCGCCGAAGGGATTGGGGGCGCCGTCGGGAAGACGGTGGGCGGGATCGTCGGGAGCTTCGCCGGCCCGCTCGTGAGCCTGTTCCTGTCGGGGTTCGGGCAAGCGCTCGGCGAGTTCCTGCAAGGGACCGCGAAGCAGGCCGGCGAGTTCCGCCAACAGATCCTCTTGGCCGGCGGTGGCCTCGAGACGATGCGGGACGCGGCGGAGGGGAATACGGCGGCCCTCCAGGCCCTCGACAGCCTCCTGCAGGCCAACCAGATCGGGAGTGCCAAAGCGGCCGCCGTGGCGTACGCGGACGCGATGGCGGAGGCGGAACGCCAGACCCACAAGCTCGGGGCCGCCCTGGACACGCTGACGGCGCGGGGGGCCCTCCTGACGCCAGAGCTCAGAGACGAATTGACGAAGATCGGGACGTCCCTGCAACCCCAGCAGGTGGCCGTGGCGTTCAAATTCTTCCAGGAGCAAACCGACAACGCCGCGAAGGGGCTGCAGGCGTTCGTATCGTCCAGTGGGAACGCCCTGGCCCACTTGCGGACGGTCCTGGACCAAGGGGGCAAATCGACCAAGGCGGCCGTGGAAACGCTGGGCCTGTCCTTCGACAAATTAAAGGACCTGACGCCAGAGCAGGCGTTCGACAAACTCCAGGCGGCCCTGGCCGGGATCGCGGATCCGGCGGAGCGGGCCCGGCTGTCGATGGAATTGTTTGGCCGGACCGCCCTCAAGAGTCAGGCCGGGGCGACGGCGGCGACGGCGGCGATCGGGGCGATCTTCGCGGATCTCCAGCGCCAGGGGGCGTCCGCCGGCCAGGCCCTCCAGGCCCTCCAACCCTCGATCGCGGCGCTCACCCAGCAGCTCGCCGTCACGGGCTTCACGGGGTCGGCCGCCTTTGGCCAGCTCTCCACCATGGCGGCCTTTGCGTCCGATGCCGTGTCGGGCCCGCTGTTCGAGGCGATCGGGGGCCTCGGCGATCTCCTGGTCGGGCTCTCCAATACCGGCGCCCTGACCCAGGAGATGTTTACGGGCCTCGCCGGCGAGGTGACGAATACCTGGAATGAGCTCGTCAGTATGGGCAAGGGCGGAGCGGCCGGGCTGGCCCTCATCCAGAAACCGCTCCAACGGGTCTGGGAGCTCACCAAGGATCACGGGTACGCGGTGGACGAGGCTACCCAGAAGCTCCTGGACGAGGGGGAGGCCGCCGGGATCGTCGGGGATCAGTTCCGCGATAGTGGCGATAAACAGGTGCGCGCGATCCAGGAGTTGGTGGACCGGATCGGCCAACTGATCGACGTCCTCACCAAGGACATGGTGGCCGGGGCGGAAACCGGCGCCAAGGGCGTCCAGACCGCGCTGGACAACATTAAAACGCCCACAATCGAGATCCCGGTGACCTTCAATATCGATGACTTCCCGGAGCTCCCCACGTTCTCGGCGGACGTCCAGGGGTCCGCGCTCTCCGTCAATGCCTCCGTGGTGGTAGACGGGGAGGTCCTGGCCCGCTCCACGGCCCGCCATATCCCCCGGGTGATGGCCCCCTACGGGATCGGGGCGTAGATCGTGGCGGTCTCCGTCACGGTGGCCGGCCACGAAATGATCGGGGACGTCCCCGGCGTGGGCCTCCGCCGCGAAACCCTCCGGGTGGAGGACGTCCTCACGGCCCGGGCGGTCTGCTCCTTCGGCCTGATCAATCCCCCGCACGTCCCCTCCGTGGAGGAAATTGTCGAGGTCACGATCGACGACGTTCTGGTGTTTGGCGGGATCGTGACCCGGGTCGATGCGGAGGATTGGGGTGATCGGGAAACCATGGTCTACCAGGTCACCTGTGCCGATTGGCTCGAGGTGGCGGACGGGGTCCTGATCAACGATATCAGCCCGGCCGGGACCCTCAAGGACGTCCTCGAGTGGATGCTGACCCGGCTGTCGAGCTACGGATTCACGCTCGATCCGGCCCAGGCGGACGGGCCCACGTTCCCGGCCCAGGCGTATCCCTTCCAGACCTACACCACGGCCTTAAACAACCTGACCGCGGCCGCCGGCGGCTGGACCTGGAAGATCAGCCCGGCCCAGGTCCTCGGCGCTTATCCCTGGGGGGCGATCCCGGGGGCCTGGGAGCTCGAGCCGGACGATCTGATGGCCGCCACCATGGAACGGGACCGGGCGGGATCGGCCTCCGTCCTCTGGGTCCGGTTCGGCGGCGGCGAGGGGAGCCCCACCAGTCTCACCTGGACCACCCCGGGGAACGGCACGCGCACCTACGATCCGCCCTATACCTCGATCAAGGTGGGCCCGAACGTGGTCACGGTGGACGGGATCCCGCTCCCGGTGTTCCCCGCGCCGGGGACCGGCTGGGTCTGGGACTATGCGGCCAGTGAGCTCCTCCAGGACCCCACGGACCCGGTCCTCGATGCCACCCATACCCTCACGATGACGTTCGAGGTGGCCTGGCCGTCCTACGCGGTGGCGTCGGTCCCGGCGGCGTATGAACGGGCCGTGATCGTGGACGCCCCGAACGTCACGGATCCGGACGTGGCCCAGACGATCGCCACGGCGGAGCTCGAGCGGCGGAGTACCTTTCCGCTCCTGTTCCGGGTGACCACCCGGCGGCCGGGCCTGATGGCCGGCCAAGCCACCCTGATCACGCTCCCCCAGTATGGGATCTATCTCCTGCCGATCCTCCTGACCTCCGTCCGCCTGGTGCACGCGGGGACGGCGGCGGAGGGGACCGATCCGTGGTGGCGCTTCGATCTGGACGCGATCGCGGCGAACAAGAGCCGGAGCAACTGGATTGATTTCTGGCGGAAGTCTGCCGGGACCGGCGGGACCGCCGGGGTGGGGATTATCACGGGCGGCGGGGGTGGGGACGGCGGCGGGGGCGGCGGGACGCCCGGGACCGGAGTGGCGCCAATGTTCCTGGGCGGGTCCCGGACCGTGACGGTCAGCGGTTGCACGGAATGGACCCCGATCGTGCAGTTCAATGACGTGATTCTGGATCCGGCGCTGTCGCCGATCTGGATGGTGCGGTGTCAATCGTGGGTCCTCGACAGTAGTTACACGGTCAACGTGCGGGTGGTGGAGATTGAGGGGACCTTCCCTGGATACGAGGCGGCGGCGGAGGTGGGGATCGGGACCGCGACGAACGCCACGGATTGGAACACCGTGGAAGCGTTCCAGGAGTTTCAGATCACCCTCCTGGCCGGGACGGCGGAGTACTACCGGATGGAGATGCAGATCAGCGATGCCGATGGTGAGGCCTGGGTCGCTGGCGCCTATGCCTACCCGGCGGGGACGCTCGCGCCCGCGGTGCCGGAGCCCTGACGGTGGCGACGACCTACTACGTGCAGAACGCCGCCGCACCCTATAGCCCGGCCACCTTTAAAGGCGCCTGGGACGATACGACCGCCTTCGTCTCCAAAGCGCTGGTCCAGGCGCCGGTGGTCAGCGACAGCTTTCTCGGCATCAGCGGCGTCGAGAACGTGGCGACCGCCGATTACGACGTCGGCCTCGTGCGGAGTGTGTCGGTGCCGCTCTCGACCCAGACGATTGCCGGGACCGTGAACCTCGTGTTCCAAACCGCCGCGACCTGGCCGGACCAGCTCACGAACTGGCATCTCCACATTTATGTGACGGTCGGCGACTCGGACAGCGTGCGCGGGACACTGCTTACCGACTACCGCGACGCCTCGGGGTCAAACTACTTTCCCTCCGGCGCCGCCGCCAACATTGCGCTCCAGAGTACGCAGTCGCTGACCTCGGTCAATGTGATCTCCGGCGATCGGCTGGTCATCGAGCAGGGCGGCTGCTGGCGCAATACCTATAGCGGCTTCAGTCCGAGTGCGACCATCAACATCGGCGCGCCTGCGGGCGGCGGCTTTTCCGATGCGACAGTCGGCGGGTCCACCTCGAACGTCCGCGGGCACTTCGACTTTTCCGCCACCATCCTCGAAGGTGCCGATCCGGAGCCGGAACCGTGTGTCTTTCTGACGACGACGCGGACCGATCGGGGTTACTTCCCCGATCGGGTCGCCATCGGCACGCCGGAGGATGGCGACCCCGGTGACCTCGCCTTCCCGGTGGATTCCTGTCTCGCCCTCGGCCTCCTGGCCGCGCGCACGCCTGGCGATCCGATCCTCTCGATTGATGCAGACGGGCAGGTGACGGCTGGCCCGCTCGAGGTCGGTGACATCGGCCCGACGTGGGTCGCCGTGAGTCTCGGCGGCAGCCGGGCCGCCAGTCTCCCGCTCGCCGCGGCGACCTACGATCTGGTCAACGCTGAGCCCGCCTTCACCGTGCCGGTGATGAACGTCTCGACGGCGCGCATCGTCGCCGATTGCCGGAGCCTCGATGCGACGGCGAGTGTGACGCCGCGCCTCGTGAATGCCTCGACCGCGGTGGTCGCCGGGACCGGTAGTGCCTGTACGGCCAGCGCGGCGGACTATAGCGGCACGAATCAACATCAGACGATTGCGGTGACCGTCGTCAGTGGTCAGACGTACAAGGCCGAGGCCATCGTCGCGGGCGCGGGTGCCGCGACCTATGCGACCTTCTGCACGATCCGGCTGGAGATCGGATAGATGCCGACCAATGTGCTCGTCCTGAATAAAAGCTGGCTGGTGACCGGCGCCGGCGCGCCCGAGGGCGTGCATGCCGGCCCGGTCGGCAGTGTCTATCTGCGCGAAGACGGCGGCACGGGGACGAGCCTCTACATCAAGGAAAGCGGCAGCGGGAATACCGGCTGGGTCGCCGTGGCGCCGAGTGCCGGCGGCGGGGCCCCGGCCGCCCACGCCCCCACCCATAAGACGGGCGGATCGGATCCGATCAAGCTGGACGAGCTCGGGAGCCCGACGGATACCCTGGCGCTCAACGTCTCGACGTCCGCCCACGGGCTCATGCAGAAGTACCCCGGCGGGACGACCACGTACCTGCGGGCGGACGGGGTCTTTGCCACGGTCCCGGCACCGGCGGTGGCGCCCCACGCCACGACGCACCAGGCGGGCGGATCGGACCCGGTCAAGCTGGACGCGCTCGCGGCCCCCACGGACGTCTCGACGCTCAACGCCTCCACGTCCACCCATGGGCTCCTCCGGAAGCTCTCGAACGTCGCCACCCAGTACCTCGACGGGACCGGGGCCTGGACGGTCCCGCCGGTGGGCGGGACGTGGACGGCGGTGCCGTTCAGTGCCGCCAACTTCACTGCGAGCGGGGGCGGGACGTGGACGGTCGGCGCCGGCGCCATCATCCTGAACCGCTACACGGTGATCGGGAAGACCGTGCACTGGTCGCTCTATGTGTCGTGGTTCTCGGGATCAAACACGATCGCCGGGACCGTGACGGGCCTGAACGTCTTCCTGCCGGCGATCACGTTCACGACCCCGATCTATCAGCGGGTCGCGTACGGCATTGATGCCGGGGTACTCGCCGAGATGCTGTGCCAACCGACGGGCGGGAGTGCCGTGCAGTTCTTCAAGATGAACGGTACGAATTTCACCGCCGGCACGACGACGGGGTTTATGACGACGATGACCTGGGAGATCACCTGATGGAAGAACTCGAACTGACCGACCCGGTGACGACGCCGCCGCAGACCACGGCGAGTTACAAGGTGACGTCGCTCGTCCTCGAGTGGACGCGGGTGCAGGCGCCGGCGACGAGTGAACCGGGCGTCGTGTCGATCCACCTCCGGAGCAACCTGGGGGAGCCCTTCGCGCACCAGTACCTCGGCCAGGAGGCGACGGATCTGATGAAGTGGATGAATACCGCCAACTTCTCCGTCAACTCCATGCACAAGCGGATCTTGCAGAAACTCTCCGCGGACGGGGTCCTCCCGGGGACCGTGACGGGCGCCCCCGATCCGCCGGCTGGGCGGACGGGCCCATGATCCCCCGGGGGGCCGGGCTGCTCGTCCTCCTGGCGCTCCTCGGCGGGTGTGCCACGGGCGGCGGGGCCAGGCGGGAGGTGATGCGGCGGCTCCCGCGGTCGATGATGTGTGGGGACGGGTTCCCGGTGCGGATCCTGGTCGGGCGCGACTGTCCCCAGGGATTTTGTGGTTATACGTGCGCCCCGGAGCGGTGGCACGACGAGAAACACGAGGGGGATCGGCATGCCTACGATTGAGACGATCGGCGGAAACCCGGCGGAGGGGGGAACCCTGACCCTGACCGGGGCCGGCTTTGGCGCGAAACCCACGGCGGCCCCCCTGGTCTGGGAGACCTTCGCGGGCGGCCGGAAGTCCTCCGCCCTGACCAACAATGCGTCCGGCGGCGAGATGGTCTATGACCAGACCGCGGTGGTCCGGCCGCGGCGGACCCATGCGGCCCAGGCGGACTACAGCAAGAGTTCCGGATCGGACGGCCAGTGGTGCTCCTTCCAGTACAACGCGGGGACGGCCCCCCGGTGGTATGTGTCGTGGCGGGTCTATCTCCCCGACACCTGGCACTGGGGGACCACCGGCCACGGCGGCGGGGACGATGGCCTGGCCAATATCAAGATCGTCCGGTTTTTCCCCACCGGCTCGAACTACACGAACGTGGACGCGGTCCTCCATAGCTTCGACAATATGAATTGGCGGCGGGCGTACGAGCACGAAGGATCCTGTGATGACGATTACATCCACGGGGTCCCGTGGCTGGACCAGACCTTTAGCCTGAACGCCTGGCATCACTTCCGGGCGGAGTACGGCGAGAATTCCGCGGTGGACGCCCCGGACGGCGTGTTCCGGATCTGGGTGGACCAGACCCCGATCCTGGACGATCGGGCGGTCCTGACGAACGTCAGCAGCGATAGCGGCGGCCACCAGGACAAGCGGCCCTATGTGATCGGGTTCTGGGATTCCTGGGGGTACTCCGGCGGCCCGATGCCCCTGTACTATGCGGACGTGGTGGTGGATGACACCTGGGCCCGCGTGGAGCTCGGGGACGCCCCCACCTGGGAGGGCTGTACCACGCTCGAATACCAGCCGGCCACGGCCTGGGCGGACGGCGCGATCACCTGTACCGTCAACCGGGGGGCGATCGCGGACGGGGCCGCGGCCTGGGTGTATGTGACGGATCCGGACGGCCGGCGCTCCGCCGGCGTCCCGCTCGCGGGCGGCGGGGAAGGGATTCCGGTCCCGCCAGAGCCAGAACCCGGGCCGGACCCCGGGCCGGACCCTGGCCCCGATCCCGGGCCGATCTCGCACGCCACCACCACGGAGCTCCTGGTCACGGATCAACCCGCGCTGCTACCGGAGTTCGCGATCGCGATCTCCCCGGTGGGCCAGACGATCGTGAGCGGGGAGACCGCCACGTATCGCGTCACGGTGACGGCCGTCGGCGGGTTTATGGATTCGGTCAACTTCAGTGTGGCCGGCGCCTCCACCGGGACGTCCGAAACCTTCGATCCGCCCATGGTCGCGGGCCAGGGGACGGCCACCCTCACGATCGCGACCAGTGCGTCCACCCCGGTGGGGACGAACACGATCACGGTCACGGGGACCAGTGCCGGCCTCCAACATACCTGTTCGGCGTACTTCAACATTACGACCCTGGTGGAGGGCCGGAGTGTCGAGCAGCAGGATTTCGCCCTGTCGGTGGACCCGTCCCAGGTCACGATCCAGCCCGGCCAGACGGCGAGCTACCTGGTGACGGTCACGCCCTCCGGCGGGTTTGCCGGGGCGGTCACGTTCTCCGTCAGTGGCGCCTCGAGCAAAACGAGTGAATCCTTCGATCCGCCCACCGTGACGGGGGCGGGGACGTCCACGCTCACGGTGGTCTCGACGGCCGAGACCCCCCTGGGGACGAACACGGTCACGGTCACGGGGACGAGCGGATGACGGCCCGCCGGCGGCGAACGCTCCCCGGCGTGGTTCACCTCGAGGTCCGGGGGGATGTCTGGTATCCCCGGTTCAGCCCGGACGGGGCGGTAGTCTGCGGGGATGAGGTGGGATCGGTCTGGACGCTCACGGACGGGCTCCGGCCCCTCCCGCTCCCGGCCGGCGGCCGGTGTGGCGCCTACCGCTGGCTGGACGCCGCCACGATCGTCTACTGGCAACCCACGGGCCCCGGGACGGCGCGGCTCTGGCGGGCCCGGGCGCCGGCCTGGACCCCGGACCAGGTGGCGGTCCCGGAGGGCCGGGCGGCGGGGAATACCTGCGAGGCTGGCGCCGGCGGCTGGGCGTCGGTCCTGGTGGACGGCTGGCGGCTGACGATGAACGGCCAGGTGATCGCGGGCGAGTACGGCGGCCTCGGGCCCACGGCCGGCCGGACGATCGTGGTGGCCGATCGCAATCCGGACCGCTGGCACGGGTTCGACCTCCCCACGGGGTCCCACCTCTGGACGCGGGGCCGGCCGGCGGGCTCGAACCTCTGGCGGACCTCGGCGGACGGGTGGATCGGGTTCGGCTACTACGGCCCGGCCGCCCTCGAGCTCCCGGACGGGACCCCGCGGGACGTCACGCTGGCCCCCTGGGCGACCGAGGGCCTGGTGGCCGTGGTGAAGACCCCGGACGGGACGCGGTGGGCCTGGAGCGGCACGTATGACCCCACGGGGGCCGGCTGGGTCTACGGGCGGCCCCTCACCCCGGACGGGCGGCTGGTCGATGATCGGGCGATCTGTCTCGAGCTCCGCTCGCAGGGGGACGCCTTCGACGTCTGGGCGGACCCGGCCGGATCGTTCTTCCGGATCGCGGCGTTTGCGAACGTGGCGCCGATCGGGCCCGTCCTCCGGATTCTGGACGTCCCGGCCGACACGCCCCGGACCCGCGTCCCCGTCCCGGTCACGCCGATCCCCCCCAAACCGCCCGATCCGGAGCCTCCACCGATGAAACCGCCCAAGATTACGATCACGTCCTATACCCCCACGACGGTCACGATCGGCGGCGAGCCCTGCAAGGCCGTCTACGGCCTCGAGACCGGCTCCGGGCCCCTCGCACGGATCGAGTGGCTGACCCGGCCAGACGGGCCCGGGACGCCCTGGCTGGTGGTGGCGAGTAACGATCCCGCCGATCCCGATCACTCGTTCCGGTGGACCCAGCCGGGGGTCTGGCTGATCGCCGCCCGCGGGGTGAACGACGCGGGGACCCACCAGACCGGGGCCCGGCGGGCCGTGACGGTCCAGCCGGCCACGGTCCCCCCGGAGCCAATCCCGCCGGCGGGGCCCAAAACGCTCGCGATTCGAACCCAGAGCGGGTTCCTGTTCTGCGCGGAGAACGGCGGCGGCCGGGAGGTGAACGCCACCCGGACGGGGATCCCTGATATCTGGGAGTCCTTCCACCCGGTCCCCCAGGCGGACGGGACGGTGGCGCTCCGGGCCGATAACGGCATGTACTTGTCGGCCGATCAGAATACCGGGCTCCTGATGGCGGACCGGACGGCGATCGGGCGGGATAGTGCCGGGCGGTCCTGGGAGTGTTTCACGCTCGAGGTGGACCCGGACGGCGAGGTCGCGATCCGGGGGACCGGGGGCTATCTCTGGGCGGAGGACGGCGGCGGCGGGGCGGTCCGGGTGAACGGGGACCGCCTGGACGACTGGTCCGTGTTCCTGGCGGAGCCGGGATCGACGGCGACGGTCCTCCCCCCTCCCGGGAGTAAACCCTCGATCGAGCTCGCGGGGCGGGTCCACGGCGCCTTTCTGGGCGTCCCCAACTACACCTGGGGGTTCATGTATCCCGGGTGGTCCGCGGAGAAACGGGCCGCCTATCGCATGACCCTCAAGGCGGCCGGGCTCACCCATATCCCGTTCGCGGCCTGGGGGGCGTACGGATCGGAGCCGCAATTTGATTTCCGGCGGAACCCCCAGGGCCTCCGGGACCTGATCACGGAGACCCAGGCGGACGGGTGCGTGGTGGTCCTGTTCGGCATTACGGACGGGCTCCCCGGGGACCCGGGCTATACGGAGGATGACGCCCACCTCTTTATCAAGAATTGGCTGAGTCAGTTCACGGACCTGATCCGGATCGTGGCCACGGGCTGGGAATTCCCGCAGATTAACAGCGGCTTCGGGGACAAGACGGCCCCCGGCTCGACCACCGGCAACCTGCCAGGCGGGACCGGGGCCCCGGTGGCGGTGGACGTGGTGGCGTGGGATCCCCGCCCCCATGGGGTGGAGACCGCGGCGGAGCGGGCCCACCATGTCCTCATGCGGAAGATCCGGCGGCTCCGGGAGTCGGCGGAGGGGACGCCCACGGGCCACGTCCTGGCGCCGGGCCCCCACGGCTATAGCCCCCTGGGCCCGCATAGCAACCGGCTCTACTTCGCGTGGAGCGGGGACGCCCACCTCCGGATCGCCCAGACCCTCCGGCAGACGTTCGGATCGGACGCGCTGGTCTATTGTCACTTCACCCCGGAGCGGATCACGGGCTGGCCGGACTACAACCACACCTCGAGCGATCCCCGCGGGGAGGCCGATTGGTGGGCCACCGGGGACAAGTCCCGCCACCTGACCGGGATCCTCTATCAGCGGCCCCCGGATGAGCCGGAACAGTACACCCAGGCCCATACGACCGGCGGGACGGACGAGGACGGCGGCCACGATATCGGGGACGCGGAACGGATCACCCATACGTGGGGGATCCAGCGGACCATGGTGGCCTTTGAATTCTCCCGGGATATGGGCCGATCCGCTCGCCTGGCGAAGGTCTTTAATCCCGACCCGCGGCTGAGCGGGAACACGAACCAGCCCGCCTGACGGAGCTCCTGATGCACTACGGCCTCCAGACGCACTTTGACGCCCGGATTCCGGCGGCGGACCTCGAGGCGGTCCGCGGGTTCGGGTTCGGCTGGTGTCGCCTGGACGCCCAGGCCGTGGACGTCCCCACCATGCAGACCATGATTGCGGACGTGGAGGGGGCCGGGCTCCGGCCCCTCACGATCCTCTATGACCTCGATCGGCTCGAGGCCGTCCCGCCGGGGCGCTGGGTGGAGTGGGGGAACGAATTAGACTTCACCACCCCGCCCCGGGAGTATCGGGACAGTCTGGCCGCGGCGGCCGCCCTGGGGGCCCTCCTGGGGATCCCGATCGTCGCCCCCTGTATCTCGAACCTCGATCTCGATTCGCTGCGGTGGTGCGACCAGGTCCGGGGCAAGGGCTGGCCGGCGGGCGTGGTGGGGATCTCCGTCCACCGCTACGGGGACGGGACCTTCGACTGGTCCCACCCGGGGTTCCGGACCCGGGAGGACGAGGTGGTGGCCCTCCGGCAGCTCTGCGACGGCCGGCCGTACCTGGTGACGGAGTTCGGGTATAAGACCGGGACCGGCGCGGGGTTTGTCACGGAGGCGGACCAGGCGGCGTACATCACCCAGGAGTGGGCCTTCTGGCTGAAGGAAGGGGCCCGGGCGGCGTTTCTCTATCAGCTCAACGACGGGCCCACGGCGGAGGAAGGATTTGGTATCCGCCGGTGCGAACCGGACGGGACCCTGATCGGCTGGAAACCCGCGGCGTGGACCGTTCCGGTCCCGCTCCCCCTCGACGGAGATCCCCTATGACTCTGCTCTCGATCGTGGTGACCCTGATCGTCGTCGGGCTCCTGCTGTACGTGGTCGAGGCGCTCCTCCCCATTGACGCCACGGTGAAGCGGCTGATCCACATCGTGGTGATTGTGGTGGTCCTGCTCTGGCTGCTCTCGATCTTCGTCCCGGCGCTCGATATTCCGATCGGGCGGCGGCCCCTGGGCTGATCGCAGTAGACTGGCGGGCCTCCGGGAGAGATCCCCCCTGGGACCGGGCGCGGCCGGGGGGCCCGGACCCCCGGAGTGCCCAGACCTGTCACTCCTGGCAGGCGAAAGGGGGCTGGTGCCCCTCGCTGGGGCCCCCCTGCTGGAAGTGCTTGATTCTACAGGCTAAAGTGCGGCAGGTTTCAGCCCTTTCAAGGCCAAAACCCGGGTTCAAATCCCGGCGGGGACACCCCTAAAACCCGAACAAAACCGGGCAGTCTCCACTGAACTTTCACTTTCGCCCGGGCACCATAAGTGGAAGAACGGCCCTCAAAAAGCTTAGGAAAAACGTTCAACGGAACCGGCCTGGTGCCCCCCTGGTGCCCCTCCTGGTGCCCCCCCTGATGTTTTAGCCCTTCGTGGGCCACGTCCTCAGCCCTCTGGGAGACCCGTACACAAACAAAGGGGGCACCAGGGTGGTGCCCCCCTGCCCCGTCCCCCGGGGCCACGGTGTGTGTGGGAGTCTGGCTAGAGTAACTTCATGGCAGCGATTCCCAGCCCGGCCAGGGCGATCAGGGTCCCCACGTTCCACCGGATGATCTCCACCTTCACCTGGGCCAGCTCCGCCCGGAGCTCGGCGGCCGTCACCCCGATCGCCGCCCGCACCGGCGCCAACTCCGCCCGCAGATGATCGACCGTGACGAGCTCATGGCCGGGGGTCTCCCGTTCCCGGCCCAGAACGGCCCCGGCCGCCCGGACCGCCAGGCCCTCGTCTACGCCCGCGGCTTTGAGGGCCGTATACAGCTCTTGGACGATCGACGTCACCTAGTCCTCCGCTCCCTGATCCGCGGCCGGCTCCGCGAAGATCGGGAGGGGGGCAGTCACCTTGCGGGGCCGGCCGCGCTTCCGTTTGGGCGTGGCGGCCGCGGGCGTGGCGGTCCGTGGGCGGCCGGGCTTCCGCGTGGGGGCGGCGGCGGGTTTCGCGGGGCCCGCCTGGACGTGTTTCCGCCAGGCCGCGATCGCGTCCGGCGACGTCCCCGCCGGGAAGCGTTTCCGGATCCGTTTCCCGCTTGGGGTGACGGCGGTGGCGCGGACGGGGGTGGCCTTCCCCCGGGGCCCCGGCCGTTCGGGGCGCGGCGGCACAGGAAACGACGTCCGCATTTCCTGGAGATAGGCGGACGCCAGGGTGGGCGTCGGGGGGGTGAGGGCCTGGAGGACGGTCCGCCAAGCAGACAGTTCCCGCTCGAGGCGGTCCACCTGGTCACGGATAAACGACAACGGATCGGGCTGGGGCATCTCTGAACCTTTCGTTACTTGGCCGGGGCCCGGACGAGCCGGGGCCCCGGGCTGGGGACGGTATGGGCCACGGCGGCGAGGCCCGCCCGGATCGCGGGATCCCCCGCGGCCAGGCTATAGCGCTGGGTCTGGCTGACGGACGAATGGCCCAGGATTTTCTGGGCCGTATGGACGGAGCCGGTGGCGGCGAGGACCTCCGTGGCCATGGTATGCCGGAGATCATACGGCCGGCGGAACGGGGGCGGGGGGATGCCCAGGGCGGCCGCGGCGTCCCGGTGGACCCGGTGCCAGACCCGCCCCACCCACGCCATTTCAAACGGGACGCCCAGGCGGCCCGCGGCCTCGAGGGCCTCGAGGGCCTGGACCACGATCGGGGGCAGGGGACAGAGTCGGCGCTTCGGGCCGCCCTTCGCGGTCCGGATCACCAGGGCGGCCTCCCCGGCCTGGAAGTCCCCCGGCTGGACCCGCATGAGCTCGCAGGGCCGGACGCCTAGCATGAGGACCAGGAGGATCGGGCGGGCCAGGCCGGCCGGCGGGAGGTGGCGGACGGCCTCCGCCACGAACCCCTCCGGGAGGGCCCGGGGATCGTCGTAGCGGGTGGGATAGTCGGGGACGGCGGCGACGGGATTCGGGAGGCCCAGGCCGCGATCGAGGACCGCATACACCTGATAGAGGGCCTGGCGGATCTTCTTCATGGTCCCATAGGCGAGGGGGAGCGGGGTCCCCCGGACGCGGCGGCCGCCCTCGCGGAGCTCTACCTGGCGGGCGGAGAGCGGGAGGCCGGTGGTCCGCCACCGTTCCAGGATTTCCTGGATCTCGATCGGGGTCAGGCTCCGGCGGTCCCGGCCCCCCACCACGCCCACCCAATACTCGAGATGGCGGGCCCGCTGGGTCCGGCTGGCGGCATTGTCACAGGTCCAGGCCCGGAGGTAGCGATCGACGTCGGCGGCCAGGGACCCCCGGGTGGCCTGGGGCTGGCCGGCCCCGGTGTTCCGCCGGATGACCCGCAACTCCGCCTGTTGGGTGTCGCGCCACCGGACCATGGTCCCGATCGGCGTCCCGCGGGGAAACCGTTTGCGGCGGGGCGGGAACGGGCGACAGATGACCCGGACGCGGTACGCCCCGTCGGGGTCCTGACTAATGCCGGGGGGGAGCGGTGGGGGCTGACTCATGATCGCGGCGGGCCTCCCGACCGAGGGGTGCGGTCATTGCGGGCGGGGGCCGGCGCCGGCG
>Ga0111538_10001570_pt1 | contig 32135 bp, 24 predicted proteins | sample SoiMethybrSBSTD1_FD_79669 | JGI IMG/M metagenome (GOLD analysis project Ga0111538, IMG submission 79669) | Bulk soil microbial communities from a Populus tree surrounding site in Tennessee, USA - Soil MetaG P. TD hybrid SBSTD1 (version 2)... | ecosystem: Environmental > Terrestrial > Soil >... | reverse complement strand
CGCGTTGTCGTCATCGGTGCCGGCTTCAGCGGGCTGACGGCGGCGTACGAGCTCTCGCGCGCCGGGTATCAGGTGACTGTGGTCGAAGCTCGCGGCCGGGTCGGCGGGCGAGTGGTCAGCCTGGCCAATGTCGTTCCCGGCAAGAACGTCGAAGGCGGCGGCGAGCTGATCGGATCAAACCATCCCACCTGGGTGGCGTACGGCGAGCGATTCAAGCTGCCTTTCCTCGACGTCAGCGAGGAAGAGGAGTTCGAGGCGCCGATTGTTCTCGGCGGAACCAAGTTGAGCGCCGACGACTCCGAAGCACTGTGGAAGGAGTTGGACGTCGTTAACGAAATGAATGCCGACGCTGCCCGAATCACGGATGCGGATCGGCCGTGGACGACGCCAGGCGCGGAGGCGCTCGATCGCCGGTCGCTTGGTGCCTGGATCCAAAGCCTCAAGACGTCTGACCGGTGCAAGGTCGCCCTCGACGCCATGATGGTGGCGGATAACGGAGTGAAAACCGAGTGGCAGAGCTATCTCGGTAATCTGGCGATGGTGAAAGGCCACGGGCTGGCCAAGTACTGGACCGATACCGAGGTTTACCGGTGCCGCGGCGGCAATCAGCAGCTCGCACGGCGACTGCAGACCGAGATCGGCACTGGCCGCGTGCTCCTGTCCACGCCCGTGGAAGGTGTGGTCGTCACCGACCGCGGTGTCACCGTGAAGCTCGCCAACGGCACGACGCTCGAGGCCGACGATGTGATTGTGACGGCGCCGCCGTCGGTGTGGAACAAGATCGGGTTCGAGCCGCCCTTGTCTCCCGCCCTTGCTCCGCAAATGGCGTCCAACGTGAAGGGCCTCATCGCCGTGCAAGATCGGTTCTGGAGGCGCGCCGAACTCGCACCCGACCTGCTCTCGGATGGAGCCGTCAATCTCACCTGGGACGCAACCGATGGTCAGGCCGGGCCGGGTGCAGTGCTGGTGGCCTTTTCCGGCGGCCCCGACGCCGACACATGCAGGGCGTGGGCTCCCGGCGTCAGGTTCGAGCAATATCTCGTTGAACTATCGAAAGTCTACAAAGGCCTCCGTCCGAGTTTCGTGAAGGGACAGTTCATGGACTGGCCGTCCGACGTGTGGGCCAAAGCGTCCTATTCGTTTCCAGCCCCAGGGCAGGTGACGACAATGGGGCCGATGTTGTGGCCGACGAGCGGGCGGATGCACTTCGCCGGGGAGTACACGAGCTACGCCTTCATGGGCTACATGGAAGGCGCGCTGCACAGCGGCGCCCTCGTCGCACGCCAGCTCGCCGAGCGGGACGGCGTTGCCAAGAAGGCGGCTTGAGATGACACGGGGCCAGCGCGGCGGCTTTAGCAACCTCGTTCTGCTGCTGATTCTGGTAGCGTTCGTGGGCTGGTGGCTGGACAGATCCCCAGAGGAATCCGATGAGCCAGAGGTTCCGTCCGATCGTGTCGCGCGGATCGAGCGCGAACTTACTCCAATAGGTTCACAGGGTTCACAAGCTTCAACGGGTTCACAGGGTTCACAGGGTTCACAGGGTTCAGCAGGTTCGCAGGGTGCAGCGGGTTCGCCGAGTTCGAATGGTTCGCCGATGCGGGAGGGGATTGCGGCGCTGGTGCTGATGGATGTGTCGGGTAGCATGTCCGAATCGGTGAGCGATGGCGGGCAGGAGCGTCCCAAGATCGTCGTCGCTCGGCGGGCGGCGCAATCGCTGATTCACCAGTTTGCCACCTACGCGGCTGGGCACCCGGACGAACCGGTGCTCGTCGGGCTGTTCGAGTTCAGCGAACGTCGAGGGGACCCGAGCGTACGGGAAGTGATTCCGCTGTCGCCGGCCGATCCGGCGCGAACGGAAGCCGCGCTCGCCAGAATGCGGGCGGATGGCGGCACGCCGATCGGTGATGCAATGGTCGCCGCCAAGCGGGCACTGGACTCGTCAGGCCTGACGCGCCGGCACCTCCTCGTGGTGACCGACGGCGAGAACACCGACGGCTACAAGCCGGCTGACGTGATGAAGGCGTTGGCCCGCCGGCCGGAGCAGGAGCGTCCGTCCGTGTATTTCGTGGCGTTCGACGTCGCGGCCTCACGCTTCTCCGGAGTCCGCGATGGCGGCGGGTTGGTGCTCGAGGCCGCAAACGCTGCCGACCTCGATGGCACGCTCAATTCATTGCTGACGGGGAAAATCCTGGTCGAGGGTCCGTAGTCCTTCCTACCCCTTCGGGGCCACGTAGCTCTGACGGGCGCGCGGCTTGAGTCCGCCTTTGTTGACCCGCACATCGATGTCATGCACCTTGCCGTCTCGTTTCGGCGGGGCGAAGCCGAGAAGGTACTGGCTGTGCAGCTCGTCGGCTACCGCCGCAAAGGCCGCGTCGAGATCCTGCCCGAGTCGAATTTCCCTGTAGCCGCCGCCAGTCCGCTCCGCAACGAGCGCAAGGCCGGGATCGGGCATGTCGGCGAGGAGCGCTGCCTGGAGGCCGCCGGGACCGATGGCCGGCGGCATCGGACGTGAGCTCCGACTGCGCATGCCCACGCCGAAGATCATCACGTCCTCACGGCGCGCGCGCTCGATGATCTCGGCCTGGCTCATGGGACGCTGGCGGAAGCTGAATGGCGGGCTGTCCTTCCCGTCGCTCAGCACGAGGATCACCGCACGCTTGTCGTTGGCGTCGCCGAACGTGCCCAGCGCCTGATCGATGGCGCGCCAGAGTGGTGTCGGCGCGTCGGGGTCAATCCCGGTAGGCAGCGCCGATCGGAGCTCGCCCGGAGCGTTAGTGAACGACGGGCTCATCGTGATCTGCTGCCCGAACGTACCGACGCGCGCGACATCGTCTGGCCGGAGCCGCGCGAAGAGCTGCGACGCGGCGGAGCGCAGCACCGACAGGTTGCCTTCCATGCTGCCCGAAACATCCAGCATGACGATGAGGCGGATGGGTTGAGGCGTGTTGTCGAACTGCGTGACGGGTTGCGGCTTTCCCTCGTCGCGCACTTCAAAGTCGTCCCGCGTGAGGGTCGTGACAAGCTTGCCGTCTCGATCTGTCACGGTGACAAAGACTGGAACGGTGTCAGTCGCACCCCTGAACACCGGACGCTGTTGCCCGGCCACTGCCAGCACACAGAGGACACTCGCCGCGAGTGCCCCACACGTAACGAACCGCGTCATGCCACCACTCCTTCATCCGCGGGCCAGGCATCTCACCTCCAGTCATATCACGAGCCGACAGACTGTGGACGTGGAACTTCTGACCACGTCTTCTTGCACGTCCACCGATGGCGACCCATAATGACGCTGGAGTTGTAGTGCTTAGAACTGTCGTCCTGCTGGCGATGATCATCGGTCTGGCTGTTGCCGAGGAGCCGTATGCCCCGCAGTTGAGCACGCCCCGCCTGGAAAGTATTTCGAAACTGTTGAAGGCGGATCGCGCCAAGCTGAATCTCGAGCGGGAAGAGGTGCAGTACCAGGAGGACGTGCATCAGCAGACGCTGGCGGATCTGGCGCAGATTTATTCGCCGGAGCATGCCGATCGCCTTCAGGTCACGTACGTCAGTTTTACTCCGGAGAATGCCGCCAAACCGGGTGACGACCGTGGCTATGGCCTTCACATCGTGAAGCGGCTCGATCTGCCGTTGCCCAATGGCGAGACCAAGACGATCTATGTGAATGAGCAATGGCCGGAGGACAAGCCGTCAAAGGGCCTTCTGCTTCCCGACGAAATCCGGATCCAGACGCAGGTTCGCGCCGGCGCGCGTCGGGCGAAAGGCAGCGAGCAGCTCTATCTCTTTGATTCGCTTCGCGTCGGGTGGGGCCCCCACAATCGAGATCCACAGCTGGCACGTCGTACGGTCTACCGAAGAACCAACGACAAGAACGAATTCAAGGCCACTCGTTCTTCGGTGTCGGCGCCATTTGCCTGCGCCGGATGCCATCAGTCAGAGAATCGTTTTGCCGAGAATTTCCTGGCTCGAGGGGAAACACGAAACTACGAAGCCATCGTTCAAGACAGCCAGTTCAAGCTGCAACCAACCGAGATGCGCGGTTACCGGGAATATATCGCCTACCTCGAGCGCTCTGGCACTCCGGCCGCGGACGTGCAGAAGACGAAGCAGACGCTGTCGAATCCTGCCGCCGCCAGTTCAGTGCCCGGACTGCTCGAGGCGATCAAGGCGATCTCCGAAAGCGGCGACATTCCGTGGCTCTCGGACGATTTCCCCGTCCAGACTCAAGGGCTCGATCTGGTCAAGGACCAGCACGGCGTCTATCGCGACTCGTCCGGCCGGTGGTGGATGGACGCGCTCGACGATGTGCTCGAAGGCAAGTATGTCTGGTGGGAACCAATCCCCGTGATCCCGTGAAGGTGCTGCTCGCGAGGTAGTCGGCGAACACGTTCGTTGCTACCCACTGTGTCAAGGCGTGGCTAGTACAGGCTCGATCCTCAAAAGGGCTCCGGCCGCCTCGTCGGTCAACAAGTACAACAGTCCGTCGGGGCCTTGTCGGATCTCACGGATCCGCTGCTTGAGTTCCATCAGCAAGGGGTCGCGGCGGGTGGGCAACCCTCGAGCGTTCAGCACGATTCGCTGCATTTGCTGGCCGACGAGCGCGCCCACGAAGATGTTGCCCTTCCACTGCGGAAACTTGTCGCCGGTGTAGAAGGCCATGCCCGACAAGGCGATCGATGGCGCCCAGAAGAGCAGCGGCTGTTCCATGCCCGGAGCGCCAGGCTGTTCAGAAATCGGCCCGGAACTGCCGGTAAGGTCTCCGCTGTAAGAGCGGCCGTAGGAGATGACGGGCCAACCGTAGTTGCGCCCGGCTCTGATGATATTGAGCTCGTCGCCGCCCTGCGGACCGTTTTCGTTTTCCCAAATCTCGCCGGTGTCTGGATGAAGGATCAGCGCCATGGCATTGCGGATCCCAAGCGCGTAGAGCTCCGGTTTGTACCCGGGCCGACCAGCAAACGGATTGTCGGCCGGTGCGCTCCCATCGTCGTTGAGCCGCAGGACCTTACCGAAATGATTGTTGGGATCCTGCGCATCCTTTGGCGTCGCGAGTCCGGGGCGCCGGACCTCTGGAATCGGCACGCCGATGGCCAGATAGATCTTGCCGTCGCGGCCGAACACGATGCGAGCCGCCGACGCTCCACTCACCTTCGTGTCCGTAACGAAGATGTCGCGGACGTCAGTCAAGGCGTGGGCGCCGTCGTAGCGTCCGCGAGCCAGGGCGGCCCAGGCCACCTCCGGCTCACCCGGGCTTGGTTTGTAGTACGTGAAGTACAGCCATCGGTTCTGCTCGTAGTTTGGATGCAGGGCGATGTCATTGAGGCCCTTCAGATTCCGATCGAGCACTTCTGGCATGCCAGAAATCGGCTGTGGATCGAGCACGCCGTTGCGGACAATGCGAAGCCGCCCCGCACGTTCCGTGATCAACAGGCTGCCGTCTGGGAGAAACGCGAGCGCGTAGGGATGGGAGAGTCCCTTCGTCGGGACCACTCTGAACTTCGGTCCAGGTATCGGACTGCCGCTCGGCCCGCGAGACGAGCTGTCGAAGACCTGTGGGCCATCTGGCAAGGTGTCTCGCGCCGGGGCAGGAGCCTGTTGCGCGCTGCCAGAGGCCACGATCAGACCGAATAACACGCCGACAATCGCGGCCCGGGAATCCTCCAGCAACATGCGGAGCCTCATCGATCCTCCTTGCTTGACTCGTCCTGAGACAGTCGTGTCATCCTAACATCAGTCGAAAGCGGACAGCCGAAAGGAGCATCCCCATGTCTGCCAGATCGAGGAAAGTCGTTCTGCTCGTGACCCTGGTCGCGGTCGGCATTGGCGCGTGGTCGTGGTGGCCGGCGCCGCCGCGGGCGATGACGGAGAGCGGACAAGGGCCGGTGCTCCAGTCGATTGGCCCGCTGACGTTCGGCGCCGATGGAACCCTGTTCGCCGCCGACACCGGTGACGCGTCGGTCTTTGCGCTCGATGTCGCCGGCCTGGCCAAGGACAGCGCGCCAGGCACCCAGACGGCCGAGGCCGTTGATCAGAAGATTGCCGCGGCGCTCGGTACGACCCCAACCGATATTGCCGTGACCGATATGGCAGTGGACCCGGTTTCGCGCAATGCGTTCTTCGCGGTGCAGCGAGGCCGCGTGCCCGCCCTGGTTCGCATTGACGGCGCGGGCAAGGTGTCCGTTGTGCCGTTCGAGAACCTGCGCTACTCGAAGGCGGCGTTGCCCGATGCGCCCACCGGCCTGTTCGCGCGTGGCGCCCGGTCGGAGGTGGTCACCGACATGGCGCTCGTGGACGATCGTCTCTGGGTGGCGGGCCTCTCCAACGAGGAATTCAGCTCGAAGCTGCGATCCATTCCCTATCCCTTCAAGACCGTCGATCGCGGCGCGAGCGTCGAGATCTTTCATGGCAGTCACGGTGAATGGGAGACTGCGTCGCCGATCTACGCGTTCGCCCCGTACTCGATTGGCGGCGAGCCGCGGCTGGTTGCCGGTTATCTCTGCACGCCGCTGGTGACCTTCTCCATCGCCGAGCTCGCCCCAGGCGCGAAAGTGCGCGGCAAGACGATTGCTGAATTGGGCAACATGAACCGTCCGTTGGACATGGTGGTGTATCAGAAGGACGGGCGGGACTTCCTGCTGATGTCGAACAACAGCCGAGGCGTGATGAAGATCCCGACCGAGGCGTTTGCGACCGCGGCCCCGATTTCATCGCGCGTTTCAGGCGAGAAGGCCGGTATCGGCTATGAAACCGTCACCGGCATGCGCAACGTCGAGCAGCTCGACCTGCTGGACGAGGGCCACGCCATCGTGCTCGTGAAGGGTGGCGATCTGCGCGTGGTGGCGCTACCGTAGCGGCTCGGGACAGACCATATCGATCCAGACCCGCTTCTCGGAATCGGCCGCGTCGCCGAAGATGAGAAGGTGGCCGATCCCTGCGGCGCTTCGCTCGGGAAAGGCCTTCGGATCAACCGACAGCTGAATGGACTGCCAGCCGGACCCTGGCTTCACGTGGGCATCGGCCGAATCCGCCTGCTCAGGGTTGCACGGAACGTTGTTTGTTCCTGGAATCGTGCAATAGGCGCGCGCGCGCAGTTGCAACGCGTGCGCGGCATCTGTCTTCAGTTGTAGGCTGACCGCGTTCGAGAGAAGCGACGATGTCTCGAGCTTCGCAATCCAGTGGTTCCTCTGGTTGATGTAGGGGTTTCTCACGAGCCACTCGCGGAACTTTTCGGGGTGATCACCACCGATCGTAAAGCGAGCGGATCCGAACGGCACGCCTGGCGCGGTAAAGGAGCGAGGAAAGTTTTCGGAGGTATCCGGTTCGAGCGACACGGTCGTCAGGAACCGGGTTTGGGTATCTTGCGGCCAACGGCTCATGTCGTCAAAGCTCGCGCCGTAGCCGATGCGGTTCTCGGGAATCGACCAGCCTTCGATCCCGTTATCGAACGCCGCGCAGGACGCTGGCGCGCGCACGGTGAAATCGCGCTGCTCGTGAAGAACCTCCGACCGTCCCAGCGACCGATAGGGCACCTGGAGATCCATTCGCCAGCTGGATCCATATGGGAGAGGCGGCTGCCCACCCGGAGCGATCGTAATGCTGTAGGCCGCTGATGAACCTGGCGCCTCGCCCGTCAGCGTGAGCGTCGCCGACACATCGGCCGCCCCGGTCGAAGCCTGTTCAAGCGGCCGCAGCGTGACCGTCGGCGTCAGCAGCGTGGTTTGCCGCGGGCTGATTTCAGCCCGTATCGTCAGCGGCGCGCTCGTGGTCGGCGTGGCAGGCGGCCCTGGACGGCTGTCTCGTGGTCCATTGAAGACATCGACACGGTCAATCCGAGGCGAACAGGCGGCCAGGGTCGACACAAGCAGAGCGCCAGCGATCGAGCGAATCAGTTCGCGCATGGCCGGCCGCATTATACGAAGAGTTCACTAGAATGACCGGATGTCGATTCTCGATTGGCTGCGCACGGCGCGCCCGGCAACGGCCGCGGACCAGGCAGATACCGATACTGTGCTTCGGATTGTCAAGGAACTGGACAAACTCGAGCCCCGGCTCGGCCGTTACCTGGCCGCGTTCGCGTACGTCTTGAGCCGGGTGGCGGGCGCGGATCGCCACTTCAGCGAAGCCGAAACCACGACGATGATCGATCTGATCGTGGAGTTGGGCCACCTGCCCAGAGCCCAGGCGATTCTGGTTGTGGAGATTGCGAAGAGTCAGAACAAACGCTTCGCGGGGACCGAGGACTATCTCGTGACCAGGGAATTCCGGGAGATTGCGTCAGACGAAGAACGGGGAGCGTTGCTCGACTGCCTCTTCGCGGTCGCCGCCGCGGACGCGGCGATCTCGCCGGAGGAGGAAGCGCAGATCCGCCAGATCTCCAGCGAACTGGGGTTCGCTCATGCCGACTATGTCAACGTCAGGCTCCGCTATTCGGACAAGCGGACGGTTTTGCGGAAGGACCCCTAAGCGGTTCAGGGTGTGACAGTGACCCTGACCAGGGAGTTGGTCCAGCAGCACTGGAACCCGCCACCGCCGTCCCCGGAGTAGTCGTTCGCCGTCACCTGCAGAACGTACTCGCCCGGCTCGCTGAATTTCGCCGTTGTCGAGCCCTTTCCTTGATACGGCACGTTCACGCCGCCGCCCTTCAGGTTGTCGAGCGTGGGGCGCTGTTTGTCGAACGTGACGGTGCCGGGCCCCCGATATTTCGTCCAGTTGAGCGTGACCGGGACTCGCGATCCGCGCATCGGTGCGCTGGAGTTGTTCGTGTACTTGGCATCGTCGTCCGTCCAGACGGCCAACTCGAGCGGCGTCGAGATCGATGTCGTGCGCGTGATCGCCTTTGCGAGCGTGCCGACCGGGCCTTGAATCGTCGGACCAGTCTCGGCGAACCGGATCACTGGGGGTGTATTCCCGACCGACGAATCCTTGAGCGGACTGATGTTGTAATCGGTGTTCAGTCTCAGTGGAATCGAGTTGGTCTGCCCGTTGATCGTGATCGTCCACGTCAATCGCTGCTGCGGCGTGAATGCCTTCGGCACGGTTAGGACCAGAATACCGGTCTGGCGCCCCGGCAGGAAATGCGTCGGCTGTCCCAAGTCGGGACCACCGGGTTCGATCCTGTTGTTGGGTCCGATCGGCACGTCCACTTCGATCGCACGATTGCGGTTCAGGTAGCCGGCCAGGAAGTTGTGAGTGCCATCCGGATTGTCGAACCAGCCCTCGTAGGCGGGGGTCACGCCAGTACCAAACTGCTTTGCGGGCTCAATCGGGATTTGTCCCGCTGAGACGATGACGACCGCCGACAACGCCGACAACAGGCCCACCCCAACGATCTGTGCAGTTGATTTCATGGCTGGATTCTCACTCTACCGATGCGCCCGCGAGTCAGCGGACACCGTCCGTGGCTTCGCGGTGGGCGATCTCTCAAAAAAAAGGGAGCGGAGCCGAAGCCACGCTCCCTGCAGTTTGAATCGACCCGCGATATCTACTGCTGCTGAGTATTGGACACCTTCGCCCGGCGTTCCGCCACGAGCGCGTTGTATTCCTCGTCGCTGAGATACACACAGTTCATCCACGCATGCGCCATCTCGTCGACCGTGCGATCGCCATACCCCACCCACTGGTCCGGATCCGGGTTGTTCTTGTTCGCCTTGGTGTTGTCGTAGAAGGCGGTGACATGGATGATCGTGCCCTTCGGGAACACCGGGGCCGCATCGTCGGCGTAGATGTAGTTGGTCATCCAGTTGAAGTTGAAGTTCCCGACGTAGCTGACGATCTGGCGCTGGCCGGTCGGCAGAATCGCCTCGACCTGCATCGACTTGCCGCGCAGGTGGAAGTGCGGTTGGAAGTTGGTGATGAGCGTGTTGTCTCTCAATACGGTGAAGCCCTCGGTGCCGGTGATCGAGTTGGGCGGAATATCGAGACGCTTCGAATTGTCGATGCCGGTGAAGGGGACGAGGTAGCTGCGGTGTTTCGGCTCCTCGCCTTTCGGGTAGAACCAGAGACCGATTTCGGTTCCGCCGGTGATCTCTTCGCCAACCGCGTGGATATGCTGATCCCAGGCGATCTTCTCGCCGGGCACGAGTAGCTTGCCGGTTCCGGGACGATAGAGGTCGTAGCCCTTACCGACCGCCCATTCCATCAAGAAGGGACGGGCGTCGATCGCACCGGCGTTCGCCTGGGCGCCGCCGCGCGCCGGGGCAACGGCCTCAGGATCGTTGTTCAGCACCAGATACGCGACTGCGTGATGCACGATCTTGCGGGCCTTGAGATTGGTCGGACGAATCTCGACCATCTTCACCCAACGCGGTTCCGTGAGCGGGATGTCGCTCTCCGGCCGCCACCAGGAATCCTGGTGCACGGCGGGCATCGTGCCCTCCGGAGAACTGACGACGAGATCGGGAGGCCCAAACCCGTCACGCTGACCTTTCCACTCGTTGGTTGTGACGAGCGGCTTCGGGGCCGGCATGTCTTTCGGGTTGCCTTGCGGTGCGCCCTGGTCGACCCAACTCACGATGGTCTCGATTTGCTGATCGGTGAGCGACATGTCGTTCTTGAACTTCTGGACGCCGACGCCGCGGTCGAGATGCCACGGCGGCATCTGGCGCGTGGCGACGCGGTCTTTGATCGAGCGCGACCACGGCCGCACGTCTTCAAAGGTGATGAGCGACATTGGCGCGATCGAATTTGGCTGATGACATTCCTGACATTTCGCCTGAAGAATAGGCGCCACGTCCTTGGCGAAGGTCACCGGCTTGGCTGAGTCCGCCGCCAACACCGGCACCGAGAATGCCAGAGCAGCGCCGAACATCGGAAGTGCTTGCCAACCCCACAATCCGCGACCGCTCATAGAGTCCTCCTCATGCGTCCGCAACGCTCACCACGCATTTTAGCTCGTAATCGCCCTCGTCCCGCGTAAGGGTCGCGTAAGGATAGTGGTGGCAGGACGGAGGGGCGCGGCGTGGTCAGATGAACCACGCCGCACTGCCAACGGTCTCTAGAAGGTCGCCTGGAAGCCGAACTTCACGAAGCGCGCCGCCAGAATCTCGGACGGGAGGCGCCAGTTCCCGCCGTTCACGGCGGGGGCCGGGCTGTACGTCGAGGTCTCGCTCAGGATGGTGTCCGCGTTGAACGCGTTGTATACGTCGATGATCCCCTCAAGGACGGTCCCACCGAAGCGGAACCTCTTGGAGACTCGCACGTCGAGCTGATTGAGCCGCTTCTCGAACATGCTGTTGGGCTCAAGCAGGTTGATTGTCGTCGTCGTGCTGCCCGTCAGCGAGGTACGACCCGACCCCGGGAGCCATGTGATCTGGTTGTTCGCGAACGCGTAGTTCGCCGAGATCGAATTCCCGGGCAGATTCTGGTACGTGCCACTGAGCTGGAAGTCCCAGGGCAGCGGATACGCGCCCGAGACCTTCAGCTGTGTCTGGAACGGGTTCGGACGATCGCAGTTTCGGAGCGTGCTGGGATTGTCGATCACCTGGCAGGTATTGGTGTTGGTTCGGCCGGTGGTCGTGCCGCCGCTCAGGAAGGAGCCGTTCCTGAACCGCGCGGTCGTCGTGACGTCGAAGCCGTCGTAGACCGTGGAGCGGGGTTCCCCGCACGGCGCCAGGATGATGGTGCCCGCACCGGTTGGGCAGGGCTGCAGATTCAACGAGTTCAGAAACACCGTGTTAGTTTGCGACTGGCCCTGTTTGTTGGGATTCAGATCCCAGTTGCTGTCGATCACGTAGCCGCCGCCGTCCGGCAGCGCCGGATCGATCGGCGCGGTCACGGTGAACGGAGTGTAGTCGCCCGGCGTCGTCAGCGTGTTGTCGTTGACGGTGGTGCTCCGGTTGCTGGTCACCGTGCGGTAGTAGCCGAAGTTGACGGAAACCCGCTGCATCAGCTCGCGCTGCAGAACGATCGACGACTGCCACTGCATCCCGCGATTGCTCGTCAGGATCGCCGGATCAGTCGTGGCGGTTGTGATGATTCCCTGGCCGAAATTGTTTTGATCGACCGCCCCGCACTCCCCGTTGGCCTGGTTATTGGAGAGGTTGCAGTCAGGGATGTAGTTGCCGTTGCCGATAACGCCATTCGAGGGGTTGGCTTTGCCCAACTCGTCGGTCCAGACCCGGTTCGTCGTGAGCACCGAGGTGACGACCGGCGCATTGGCACGGGCCAGAGCGTTAGGCGACTGCGCCGAGACGTACTTGCCCAGGCTCATCTTGAGGGAGGTCTTGCCGTTGCCGGTCAGGTCGTACGCGGCGCCGAGGCGCGGGGAGAAGTCGGCCCAGCACGGCACGCACTCTACCTTCGGGAGCGACCGTGCACCGATATAGACGTTCGCCGGCTGCTCGAGCGCCGGAACGAAGTTGTCCAGGTGGTCGTAACGCAGCGCCAGATTCAGCGTGAGGCGCTTCAGGGTCCACTGATCCGAGCCATAGATACCGAGATCGAGCTTCATGCGCTCCACGGACCGGTAGGGGATCGCCTGCGTGATCCGGTTCGGGATCTTGTTCGCGAACCTGTAGGTGACGGGGTACTCGATGCCATTCAGCGCCACCGTGTTGACCGTGTTTTCCTGATCACGAATGCCTTCCATCGTGAACAGACCGATCTTGAAGTTGTGAGAACCGGTGATGTACGACAGATCGACCTTCTGGTTCGACTGCGAGCTGATGTGGTACCCGTACGAGTAGGTGTTGACGCCGAGCGAGTTGTAATTGATGCCCAGGGTCTGGTCGTTGGTCGCGATGTCGTGCAGACCCACGCCTTCCTGCCGCAACGTCGGGAAGTTGAAGATCAGCGTCGTGACGCCGGCGTTGAGCAGCAGCCGGCTGCTGATCGGATGGTTCCAGATCACCTGCGTCAGATAGTTCGGGTTGGCGAACGACCACCGGATGACCGACGCGGGATCCGACGCCGTTGACACGCCAACGTGGCAGTCGCAGTTGTTCTCGACGTCCACGGAGAAGACGAACTTGTCCTTCGGCGACGCTTGCCAGGACGAACGAAGGGTGTGCGTCCGGTTCACTTCGTCCACCACCGACCGACGGCTCAGGTCGGGGTTGTAGAAGGTCACGCCTGTCGGAAACGGGGTGCCAGCTGGCGTCAGGCCCGGAGCGGTTCCCTGAGTCGCGTTGAAATAGCCGAGGGCCCCGCCCGACGTGTTCTGCCCGGCAGCGATGAAGTTCGAATAGCCGAAGGAGCGGTGCGCCGTGTAGAACCACAGCTTGTCCTTCATGATCGGCCCGCCCACAGCGCCGTTCACGTCCCAGATGTGATTGACGGTCGGGACTTCTTTCAGGTTGCGGTCGATGTTCGCCTGGGAGAGGTTGTCGCCCTGCAGCCCATGCTCGGTGTAGTTGGTGAAGTAGTACACGGAGAACCGGTTGCCGCCTTCCTTCGGGACGACGTTCACCTGCACGCCGCCGAGCTCGTTGTCGGCCGTGTTGCCGCCGAGCGCGAGCGTCACCTCCTGCGCCGCTGCGGGGTTCACGTAGAAGCCGCGCCCCGAGCCTTCCATCGAATTGAACCGCATGCCATCCTGCAGCAGGCGCTGATCGTTCCCGCTGCCGCCATGAATCGACATCGTCGCGAGCTCGCCCTTGTTCCCACCGACGTCCTGGGAACCCAGCCCGACGCTGATTCCGGGCGTGAGGGCGGCGAAGGCGGCAATCCCCTTGTTGGTGGGGAGGGATTGGAGCATTTCGGCCGGCAGCACCTTCGACGTCGTCACGTTCTGCACGTCAACGACGGGCGCTTGCCCCGTCACGGTCACCGTTTCGTTGAGTGTGCCGACCTTCAACTCGGCATGGACCGTTCCGGTCATTCCCGAACTGAGCGCGATGCCTTCAACCACCACCGGAGCGAATCCCGGCAGCGTAAATGTGATCGTATAAGTCCCAGGTACGAGGTCGACGATCTTGTACTGACCCTGGTTGTCCGTCACTACGATGCGCACTTTTTCGATGAGTGCGGGACTCGCCGCCTCCACGGTGACGCCCGGCATCACCCCGCCGCTGTTATCTTTGACGACGCCCGCCAGGCCCGCTGGCACCTGCGCGAACGCGCTCGATACGAGGAGTAGCAACGTTCCGACGACGATGACGACCGTACAGACTCTCGTGCGCATCGGTGCCCACCTCTCGCGAAACGACGGTTGAAATCGAACCCGGCGGAAGTTATACAAGGATTCCGTCGGAAATCAATCGACAAAATCACGTGCCACGCTGATCTGCGAGAAGTTCTCCTGTCCGGAAACCGATGAGCCACGGCATGGCCCTCGTCCGCGACCACGAGTCCTTATGGTTTCAAAATATCGCGAGCGCGTTGACCGGGAATCCGGTGCCGCCAGTGACAGGCACCGGAGCGACGGTCAGCAAGAATTCCCACCGGTTCAGCTTCGACGCCGTATCGCCGAGCGCTTCCAGATCCTGGTTGTCCATGATGTCGATGCCCATCGCCGTAATCGCCAGCGTGTGGACAGGAAGGCCGACGCCTTCGACAAGCGACGGCGTTACATCCTGTGCATCGTCGGACGCGAGAAAGGAAACGCCGCGCGCCTTGAGCCACGGTGCAACCGAGGCATGGTAGCCGGCCTCGTTCCGCCCGACGTTCCATGGGCCGAGCTTCTCGCGGCGCGCCCAGCGTCCGGTGCGCAGGAAGATGGCGTCACCGGCTGACACCTTGATGCCGGCCTTCTTCTCCCAGGCTTCGAGGTCCTCGATGAAGACCGGTGTGCCCGGCTCGAGATACGGCAGCCCCCTCAGTCGTGGGATGTCGATGAGGATACCGCGCGTGACGACGCCGTTTCTTAGGTTCTGGACGCCGAGCTTCGTGCATCCCTTTTCCGTGAGGACTTCTGAGCTTTGGTGACCGTTGTAGGTTTGACCCTTATAGGTGATGTGGCAGAGCGCGTCGATGTGGCTGTGGGCATAGCCGTGATACGACACCCTGTAGGTGTCGGTCGAGAAGCCGCGATTCATCGTGTGCTCGAACGGGCTGCCGTTATCGGGCGCGGCTTCTGTCAGGGGAGGATGACCGAGTCCGATGACGATGCCCTGTTTGGCAAGCGCGAGCGCCTGCTTCCGCTTCGCGTCGGTGATGAGATTGGCGGCGCCGAGCTGATCGTCTGGTCCCCAGCGTCCCCAGTTCTTCACCTGGTTGAACATCTGATCGAACTCGTCGGCGTTCTTTGGGAAACGCGCCGCTGAGGGTCCGGGGCCAAGAAGTGGCTCGGCGGGACCGCGACCCTGACCTCGGCCAGCACCACCGCGCTGCGGATCAGATGTCGCCGGCTGGCCAGCGGGAGGCTGACCCGCTGGAGGCTGGCCGGCTTGCGGCTGACCTGCGGGAGGCTGGGTTTGTGACGCAGGCGGCTGATCCCAGTTGCCGTTCGCCACGATGCTCGCGGCTCCCAGGCTGAGCCCGACGGCTGCGATGGCACCGGTCAGAAGCCTTGCTGTCATCATGTTCCTCCCGCGGAGTGTTTGCGTCAGAAGTGCAAAACCGCGGCGATCATACATTGAGCGGTGGGAGACACCGCGAAAATAACTGCACGGAAATACAACGATCGACTACCCTCACGAGGAAGATGCGACCAGTCCTGCGGGTCGTCGTCCTGGTCGCGACGGCGCTGCCGATCGCGATCGCTCTTTCCGCCCAGCAGCGGCCGCGGTCAATTGCGCGCATCTTCGTGACGGTTGTCGACGAGGCGGGCGCTCCGGTGCTGGATCTCGCGCCCGATGCGTTCGAAGTCCTCGAGGCCGGGGCCAAGGTCGAAGTGGTGCGGGCGTCACTGGTCACGGAGCCGATGCGAATCGCGCTCATCGTCGACACGAGTGATCAGGCCAAGACCTCCCTCACCTCCATTCGCGCAGGGCTGCATGCCTTTCTCGATACCGTGCCGTTGCAGGACGAGATCCTGCTGATCAGTTCCGGTGGTCAGGCACGCGTGCGGCTGGCGCCGACGCTCGATCGCCAGAGATTGAGCCGGGCCGTGGACGATCTATTCGCGGAGGGTGGGGCCGCGGTGCTTCTCGACGCGTTGCGAGAAAGCTGGACGCGATTCCTGCGCGATGCGAAAGACCGCTGGCCGGTCTTCGTGGTCGTCGGGACCGACGGTCCAGACAACAGCAGCACACGTAACCCCGAGTTCCAAGTGTTCATTCGCGACATTCAGAACGCCGCCGCGAACGCGCACGTCATCATGCTGACCGCGTCGTCGACCCGTTCCAGCAGCGGGTTCACATCGATTACCGCGAGCCTGAACGTCACCAGCTATACGGGCGGACGCTACGAATCGTTGGCCACCAGCACCGCCCTGCCATCGACGTTGAAGAAACTCGGCGAACAAATCGCCGCGCAACAGCAGCGGATCCGCACGCAGTACGAAGTGGACTACACCAAGCAGTCAGACGATCCGCAGGCGCGGATTGGCGTGCTGATCCAACGTCCGGTCGCCGGTATTGGATTGTCGATTGGACGGCCGATCGACTAGTCGCGCCGAGCGGCAGGCATGCAGTGGCGTGGTAGTATCCGCCGGTCTTCATGGGCCAAAACACCGTCTCAGGACCGAAGCGCGGCCCACGAGAGCTGGCGTCCACGCTTGATGCGCATCCCACCGCGCAGTCCGCTCTCCCTCTTGCATTCCCGCTGACGTTCACCCTCTTACTGCTCCCGATCAGCCTGCTGCCGGCCGTCCGGAGCAGCCCGAACGCGGTGTGGTCTTTCTACGGCGCTGGCGCGGTGCTCCTGGCCTGGACTGCGGTGACACTCGTCGGCGCTCGGCGCCGTGGACGACAGTTGGCGATCGAGGTCGTGCTTCGTCCGCAGCACTATCTCCAGGCCTGTGCGCACCTGAGCATCCTGGTTTACTGGGGGTGGTACTGGCGCGAGGTCTACCACTCGGCGCCGCTGATTGCGGCGCAGCTGGTCTTTGCGTACGCATTCGACTCGCTGCTGACCTGGTCCCGGCGCGACACCTACACGCTCGGGTTCGGGCCGTTCCCGATCGTGTTCAGCACAAATCTCTTCTTATTGTTCAAACCAGACTGGTTCTACTTTCAATTCCTGATGGTGGCGGTGGGCTTCGCAGCCAAGGAGTTGATTCGTTGGAACAAGGACGGTCGCCAGACCCACATTTTCAACCCGTCATCGTTCACGCTGACGGTGTTCTCGGTCGGACTGCTCCTGACGGGCGCGAGCGGCATCACCTGGGGACAGGAGATTTCCGAGACGCAATTCAATCCGCCGCACATCTATCTGCTGATCTTCATGGTCAGCTTGCCTGCGCAGTTCCTGTTCGGCACAGCCACGATGACGCTTTCGGCCGTCGCGACGACCTACCTGTTCGGCCTGGGCTACTTTGCGTTGACCGGCACCCACTATTGGTTTCCGGTCACTGGATTCTTCGCGGAACCCATCCCCATCGCCGTCTTCCTTGGTATGCATCTGCTGTTCACCGACCCCTCAACCTCGCCCCGTACTGAACTCGGACGCATCATTTTCGGCATGCTCTACGGACTCAGCGTCGTCGCACTCATTTCGATCCTGATCGCCCTGAAACTGCCGGGGTTCTACGACAAGCTGCTGCCGGTACCGCTGCTGAACCTGATGATTCGGGGGATTGACAGGACGGTGCGTGCAAACCCGTTGAAGCGATTCGATCCCGGAGCGCTGGCCAAAGGTCTGATGCCACGTCAGCGCAACCTTGCGTACCTGTCGATGTGGGCGGTGTTTTTCGTAGCCATGCAGTCCCTGATCGGATCGCAAGCGACCCTCATCCGCGGCGATTTGTTAGTACAGCAGGGCCGAATCGAGGAGGGGATCGCACGGTATCGCGAGTTCGCCGAAAGCGACCCGACTGACTCGGTCGGTTACCAGAAGCTCGGGACGGCGTTGATGCAGGCAGGACGCTTTGCCGAAGCGGAACCGCCGCTTCGGCGCGCGATCGAGCGGCAGCCGGACAATCCAAACGCGTACAACAGCCTTGGGGCGTCGCTGATGCAGGTCGGACGATCTCAGGACGCTGCCGCGGCATTTCAACGGGCCATCGAGTTGGAGCCGGACGCGCCCTTGGCGCATGGCAACCTTGGGCTGGCGCTGGTGCGCCTAGAACGATTCGACGATGCCGTGGCGCCGCTTCAACGAGCGGCCGAACTGGAACCTGACAGTCCGGACGCGCATCGCAACCTTGGAGTCGCGCTGATACGGGCAGGACGCGCTGCGGCAGCCGTGGCGCCGCTCCAACGAGCCGTCGATCTGCAGCCGTCCGCTGCCGAAGCGCACAACGCCCTCGGGGAGGCGCTGATTCAAGCTGGAAAATTCAAGGATGCGGTCGGGCCCCTCCAGCGCGCGCTGGAGCTAAAGCCGGATTATCCAGAAGCGCACTACAACCTGGCGAATGCCCTCGCGACGCTCGGCGACTCGAGCGCGGCGCTCACCCATCTGCGTGAAGCGCTTCGATTGCGGCCCGGCTGGTCACTGGCCTTGACGGCTCTCGCAGGGGTCGAGGCTTCACAAAACGGATCAGACCCGAACGCTCATCGCGCGAAACCACAGGAACGTTGAGCAGGCGCTGTCCCGAGCGCAGTCGAGGGACGCCGGCTGCTTTGACCCGAGCCCAAGACACCGGTACAGTCTTCAGGTGCCACTAGACTCAGACGCCGCTCCGCCCGAACTGCCTGAACAAACCGATGCGTCGGTCCAGAGCGAGCTCGATCGGGAGGTCGCGCGCCGTCGGACGTTCGCGATCATCTCGCATCCGGACGCCGGCAAGACGACGCTCACAGAAAAGCTGCTGCTGTATGCCGGTGCCATCGAGCTGGCCGGAGCAGTCCGCGGCCGGAAGGCCCGTCGCCACGCCACGTCGGATTGGATGGCGCTCGAGCAGGAGCGCGGCATCTCGATCACCGCCGCGGCACTCGAGTTCGAGCTCGAAGGTCGCCGCATGTCTCTCCTGGACACGCCCGGTCACAAGGATTTCAGCGAAGACACCTATCGCGCTCTCATCGCCGCCGACAGCGTCGTGATGGTGATCGACGCGGCCAACGGCGTCGAGGACCAGACCAGGAAATTGTTCGAGGTCTGCCGGCGCCACCGCCTGCCCATCCTCACGTTCATCAACAAGCTCGACCGCCCGGCGCGCGATCCGCTGGAACTGCTCGACGATCTGGAACGGACGCTTGGCATCTCGGCGGCGCCGGTGAACTGGCCGATCGGCAGCGCCGAGAAGTTCCGCGGCGTCTACGACATCGATCGTAAGGCCATGCTGTTGTACGAACGCGAGGCCCAGGGGCAGTATCGCGCGCCGGTCGACATCTCACAGCTGGACGATCCAGCGGCTCGCGAGCTGATTGGAGCGAGCGAGTACGCCCACTTCATTGAATCGCTCGAAGTCACGAGGGCAGCCGGCACGACGTTCGACGCGGCCGAGTACCGGGCGGGACGTCAGACCCCCGTCTTCTTCGGGAGCGCCCTGACCAACTTCGGCCTCGAGCCGTTTCTCCGCGCCCTCGTTGAACTCGCCCCGTCGCCGCAGCCCCGCATCTGCGACACCGGTGTCGTCAATCCAACAGACGATCGGTTTACGGGTTTCGTCTTCAAGATTCAGGCGAACATGGACCCCCGCCACCGGGATCGCGTGGCGTTCGTGCGGGTCTGCTCGGGGCGCTTCACGAAAGACATGGTCGTCTTCAACAGTCGAGTCCAGCGCCCGGTCAAGGCCTCGCGGGCGTATCGCTTCTTTGGACGCGACCGCGAGACCATCGACGTGGCCTATGCCGGCGATATCGTCGGTCTCGTGAACCCGGGGCAGTTTGTAATCGGAGACACGCTGCACTCGGGCGCTCCGCTGCGGTTCGTCGATCTCCCGCGTTTTCCAGCCGAACACTTCGGGCGGGTCCGCCTGAAGGACACGCGGTACAAGCAGTTCGACGACGGGCTCAGGCAGCTCGAGGAGGAAGGGCTGATGCAGCTCTTCTACCTGACCGGCGGCCGTCGTGAGCCGATCGTCGGCGTCGTCGGCGCCTTGCAGTTCGACGTGATTACGAGCCGGCTCCGGACCGAGTACGGTGTGGAGGTGGCGATCGAGCCCGCCGCATACGCGCTGGCCCGATGGCTTGCCGATCCGGCGGCCGCGGCGCCGTTGCTGTCGACGTTTGCGGGGGAAGTGGCGGTCGCCCTGGACGGCCGCGATCGTCGGGTGTTGCTGTTCAGTTCAGCCTGGGAGTTGCAGTACTTCGAGCGCCAACACGCCGATATCGCGTTGCTCGCTGAGTCGCCCGTGGAGACGGTGAGTACGAGATAGCAGGGGAATTCGTGCGCGCGGTTGGAGACGCCAGGGGATCGTTGTAATCGTGTTCAGGCTCAAGCTAGCCCGTCGGTTCACCTCGGAACTCGTTGGGTTTCCCGGGTAACGTCGGCACGACAAAACTCGTTTCCGATAAAGCCAGTTTCCAATAAGATCCCAGTGTGCGTTCAATCGTGCCGAGGACCGGATACGGACCAGTTGGGAACGTCGACGGGAGGGACGCGAGAAGTAGTCCCATGAACGCTCTCACGTGCCCTGTCTGCGGTACCAAGTCGCTCGTAACGGTGATCTCTCGGAGCGAGGAAGGCGGGCTGCGGCAGGTTTGCCAAGAGTGCGAACGCCGCCGTCTTTGGCACGAACGAAGCGGCGTGTATCAGATCGCCAGCCACTGGGCGAGGGTTGTCATCTTCGCTGGCGTCCTCCTGACCCTACTGACCCTTACGGTCGACCGACTCGCGATCAGTGGCCATTCCGGATTCGGTTGGCGGCAGATTACGGGCGCAGAGGTTGGCCTCTTGTGCCTCGTGGTCGGGCTGCTCGTCGGGCGCGGCGCGGTCGGGATAGCCGGGCTCTTCTTGCTGGTGCTATCGCTCGGCGCCGATGTTCTGCACGTAGGGCACGCCCCCGGCCTGGGCTGGCGAAGTCAGATGGCGTTGGCCCTCGCCAGCTTGCTCCTCGCTGGAGGCATGCTTTGGCAGCGCGCGCTGAAGAAGTCGATGAACGCAGGCGGGCAGCACTAGGACATCAAACGCGACCGATTTCTGGGTTGGTGCGTCACGCTTCTTTGCGTTCCTGAACGGCTTCCTGGACGGCATCCTTCACCGCCCGCTTGACTACCTTTTTCATGGAGTTCTTGAGGGCTTTGTCGTGGAGGACTTCGTCACCGGCATGCGCGACCGCCTTCTTGACCGCCTTCTTCACGGAGCCAACGATTGGGCTCAACTCCTTCGTGAGCGCTTTGACTGCCTTCTCCGATTCCCCGTCGACCGAATCGACTCCCTTATCCTTGCCCTTCCGTACTTTGTTCGAGCGCTTGCGGCCCCAATCAGATTCGAACGTTTCGATCAGTTGATTCACCGCTTTGGCATCCCGGACAATGAGGCCCAGCTCGCGGCGGGAATCGAGCTCCGCCGCACGCAGGCTCTGACTGCCGATGAAGACTTCGCGGCCGTCGCGGATGATCGTGCGCGTGTGTAGCCGCACGCCACCGAGTTTTCGCACGTCAAAGGGAACCCGGCCCGCGACCGTGCCGATGACTCGAATCGCGACGCCGGCCTTGTCGCGCTCGTTGAGCACGCGCAGCATTTCCTTGTCTGAAATCCGCGGATCGTAGATGCGCAGTTCCTTCTTGGCGCCCCTCAGGAACGCGCCGAGGGTCTTCCTGGCATTCACCGGACTGACGACGAACGCCGCGTTCTTCGGCGCATACTTCGTTCGGCTGCAATCGGCTCGGAAGAGCCGCAGAGCTTCGTGCACCCACGCCGCGCGTGTGGTCACCACGCCAAATCCTCGGCTCCGCTCCATATCGAGGCGCGTAAAATTGGTGGACAGCACATAGAGCACGCGACGATCGATCACCAAGTATTTGTCGTGATAGCGGATCAGGTCGTCTGAGGTGCGGGCGACGATGATGCCGGCGTCGAGAAACCGCAGCTCAAGCTTCCGCAGGCTCTGCTCGCCGCCGCGGTTGGCAAAGGCGATCAGGGCGGTCACGCGAACGCCCTTGGCGGCGGCCGTTTTCAACGCCACTTCCACGTCTTTGCGGTCGAAGCGGAAGATCGCGATGTCGATGGTCTTCTTGGCCCCTTTGATCGCCGCGAGAATCGGGGTCGCGCCATCGCGAGGTTGGATGATGAGCTTCACGATATCCCCCTTCGCGCGGGCGAGTACCGCAACCGGTTCGCGAAGTCAGTGGGGTAGTGGTTTCGAGAGCGTTTACAGAGCATCAAGGGCCGCGATTCTTTTCCGCATTGCCTGTGTGAAGGTGTCGATTTCGTGCGGCTCATAGCCGGCGGCGCGAAAGCCGTCTCGGATCTGAGCGGTGGACAGCGCCGACAATCGCTGTCCCAGCCATCGTGCATCCGCTCGGGGGATTCGACTGGTGATGGCCTGCATTCTGGAACGCTGAATGTACTGCGGGAGATTGACGGCCAGCAGGAAAAACGGGCGGCTGCGCAGTTCGAAATCGACGAACTCGGTCGTCGTGCTACTGACAAACGTCGAGGTGGCGTAGTCGCCTGGTGAGCTCTGCGATCCCGAGAAGACACTGCCGGTCCTGCCGAATGTCGCGCCCACGTCGGACACGACATACCGGCGTTCGCCCCCGAGCTCGTAGATCGCGTTGTTGTCAGCTTTCAGATCCCAGTTGTTCAGGATGGCCATCATCGTCCGGAGGCCGTTGAATTCCCGCGTCCCCACAAACGGATTGTCGAACCAGCTCCATGGGCCCGCGTTCTTGAGCCCAGGGAGTTTGCGTTCGAAGCGCGCCCGGCGAACGGTGCCATCCTTGCCAATGAGGTTTGCGCCGCGGCGGAGCGTCGGCGCACTCGTCAACTTGAATTCTGGCACGTAATAGTCTTCGTCGACGAAAAAGCCAGCGGCCCAGAGAAAGCGGGTCGCCGCGGTCTCCGATTGCGGCTCCTCCCCGAGTTTGACCTTCCATTCAACGCCCTGTTGGTCTTTGACGGTGAACTTCGGGCTGGTCGCCTGCAGATCTTCTGCAATGAACGTGAACCGGCCGCGCGGGTCCGGCGCGTGGTCGGAGCCGCCAACGCCATAGAAAAGGTTGAGGGAGCTGGCATTAGCAGGGCTACGCCATAGCGCTGCCCCGGGAAGGCCCGGCTTGTGAGCGACCTGCCGATTCGGGATAGAAGCGCAGCACGAACAGACGAGACATACGACGACAAATACTCTTTTCGGTGTCGTCGAGGTGCGCTGCGTGGCGGCCAGTGGGGTCGAAGAGCCGTTGACGGAGCAACTTCGGGGCATTACTCATGAGTAGAGCAACGGCGATACCATGAACGTGTCGGGAACCAGCTCATGTGATGAGGCGTCGGCTCGACCATTCGCATCTCGTCAGTCACCCACCAGGTTCGTAATCAATTCGTGAAGAGATCCGCGATTTGTCGCCTGATGACGCCAGGTACATCGCTTGCCCGGCACGCCGGCGGAGTCTCCTCAAATGCCTGGACTACGTCCGTTGGCGGCGGTGTGTCTGATCGTGCTCTCCTTCACGTACTTTCACCCCGGACCGAATACGACCCTTCACGCCCAATCGCGCGTACTGGAACTGAACGATGCGGGCTGGAAGGCGCTCCAGAAAGGCGACATCGATCGGGCCGTGAGGAGTTTCGCCGAAGCGCTATCGATTCAACCCAACGATCCTGTGCTGCTGCTGGGGGCCGGCGCTTCGGCGCAGGCTCAAGGGAAGCCGAAAGAGGCGATGACGCGGCTCCAGCGCGCTTTGGAGCTGGATCCAAAGCTGGCGCCTGCTTCACGACTGCTGGGTCAGATTGCGTATCACCAGGGGGAAGTCGATCTGGCGATCAAGACGTATGAAAAAGCGCTGAAGCTGTCGCCCGATGCGGAGTTGTCCAGCGAGCTGGCTGCCTGGCGGAAGGAAGCTGACGTTCACCATTCGTTTGAGGAACGACGGTACGACCGCTTCCGAGTGCAGTTCGAGGGGCGCGCCGAAGAAGCGCTCGCGGCCCAGGCGACCACGATGCTGAATGCGGCCTTCTGGCGTATCGGCCAGAAGCTCGGCGCGTATCCGTCGGATACCATTGTCACCATTCTCTATACCGAGAAACAGTTTCGCGACATTACCCGCGCCCCGGAATGGTCCGGTGGCCAGTATGACGGCCGGATCCGTCTTCCAGTCGCAGGCGCCTCCCGCGACCCGAGGCTGTTCGAGGAAGTGCTCACGCACGAACTGACGCACGCGATGCTGTCGAGCCTGGCGCCCCGAGGCATTCCCACCTGGCTGAACGAGGGCCTCGCGCAGTATTTCGACGGCTCAGATCCACAGGCGGCGAAACGGCGCATGCAAGCGATCGGCGGCTCGTTCCCGCTCAGCAAGCTCGAGGGCAGCTTTCAGCAGCTGACTGCGGCGCAGGCGCAGGTGGCCTATGACGAAAGCCTGCTGGCAGTCACGGTGCTCTTCGATCGTCCCGGGTTCGGCTGGACGCGTTTGCTGCAGACACTTGCCGATGGGCAGCCCTTTGACCGCGCGATCGAAAGCTTCGGTTTCACCTACGCCGACCTGGAAGCGTCGTTCAAGCGGTAGACCGATCGCCCGATCTGACGATCGCCCGAGCTGAAGGTCGGGCCTACGACCCGGCCTACGGGCCGGGCGTGCCGCATATCGCCGTGTTAGGATCGTCGCGCCCATGCCGAGTCGCGCGGCCATCGATCCTGCATTCCTGGCGCTCCCATTCGATCGTCTCTCCGATGCGGCGCTCTCTCGCGCTCGGGAGCGCGGCGCCACCTACGCCGACTTCCGGTTCGAACGCCTGCGCGGCCACATGATCGTCGCCCGCGACCGTGAGCTTGAAACGTCGGTTCAGAACGAGTCGATCGGCTTCAGCGTCCGCGTCATCTATAAGGGCGCGTGGGGCTTCGCTGCCGGCATCGATCTCAGTACCGACGCGGCGTCAGATGTCGCCACTCGCGCCATCGACGTCGCTGAGGCGCTCGCACGGCTCAACACGGAGCCCGTGGTGCTGGCCGACGAACCGGCCTACACAGACACCTACGTCTCGAGCTACGAGATCGATCCGTTCACCGTTCCGGACGCCGAGAAGACGAACTTTCTGCTTGGCTTGAACGAGCGCGCACTGGCGTCCAGCGTGATCGATCGCGTGACCTCGTACCTTCTTCTGGTATGCGAACAGAAGTTTTTTGCCTCGCTGTCAGGGTCGCGCATTACGCAGCAGCGTGTTCGGGTGAAGGGCGATCTCACCGCCGTGCGCATCGACAAGGCCACCGGCGGTTTCGAGACGATGGGCTGTGCGGTGCCGCCGGCCGGACGAGGCTGGGAGTTCTTCACACGGGGCCACGACTTCACGAAGGACGCGGACGAGATTCCCGGCCTGCTCGAGCAGAAGATGGCATCCCCCTCCATCGAACCGGGGCGCTACGACCTGGTGATTGATCCGACGAACCTGTGGCTCACCATTCACGAGTCGATCGGCCATTCGACGGAGCTCGATCGCGTGCTGGGATACGAGGCCAACTACGCCGGCACGTCGTTCGCGACACTCGACAAGCTCAATACGCTGCAGTTTGGCTCACCGATCATGCACGTCACCGGCGATCGAGAGGTGAAATGGGGCTTGTCGACAGTCGGGTATGACGACGAGGGGGTTGCTGCACAGACCTGGGACATCGTCCGCGATGGCGTGCTGGTGGGGTATCAGCTCGATCGACAGATGGCGCACAAGCAGCGCTTCGGCCGATCGAACGGCTGCGCCTTCGCAGATGCTGCCGATCACGTACCGATTCAGCGGATGCCCAACGTCTCGTTGAGCGCCAGCCCGAAGCCGATCACGCTGGACGATCTGATTGGCGCCGTGGACGATGGGATCTACATCGTCGGCGACAAGAGCTGGTCGATCGACATGCAGCGCTACAACTTTCAGTTCACAGGTCAGAAGTTCTTCAGAATCCGCGGCGGCAAGATTGTCGGGCAGGTCAAGGACATCGCCTACCAGGCCAGAACCACCGACTTCTGGAATGCGATGGAGGCCGTCGGCGGCCCCTCGACGTATGTCCTCGGCGGCGCGTTCAACTGCGGCAAGGGTCAGCCGAGCCAGATTGCGCCGGTCAGCCACGGATGCCCGGCGGCTCTTTTTCGCCAGATCAACATCCTCAATACGGCGCAGGAGGGGCACTGATCGACCTTCCCGGTTCCATCGAGCGCGTCCTGCGGCTGTCGACGGCCGACGCCTGTATCGTCATTGGCCAGCAGGAGGCGGTGGCGAACGTGCGGTGGGCCAACAACACCGTCACAACCAACGGCGCGGTGGACAAGGCGTCGTTGACGATCGTGTCGATCATGGGACGGCGCGTCGCCTCCGTCACCCGCACCCACTTCCCGCCAGACCAGCTTGAAGCGATGGTTCGAGAGTCGGAAGCGGCGTGCAGGAGCCGACCCGAGGCGCCAGACTACATGCCTCTTGTCGAACGCAACGGCACACCCCACGTGGACTGGGCGGCGGCGCCACCCGCGGCTGACATCCATGTGCTGGATGCGGTGGTGCCGCAGCTCGGTGACATGCTCGATCGCGCGCGCGGCTCGCAGACCGCGACCTTCGGCTACACGGAGCACCACGCGTCGACGGTGTGGCTGGCGAGCTCGGGAGGACTCCGACTGCGCCACAGCGATCGGATCGGCAAGGTCGAAATGACCGGCAAGACGCCGGACTTCTCGCGATCGTCGTGGGCGGGACAGGCGACCGCAGACTTCAGTGACGTCGATCCGCGCAGCCTGCTGGAGGGGCTGCGCCAGCGGCTCTCATGGTCGGCTCGACGGATCGATCTGCCGGCCGGTCAGTATGAAGTGCTCCTCGAGCCGTCGTGCACGGCCGACCTGGCGATCCGCACCTACGACTACATGACGCGCCGCGACGCCGATGAGGGCCGCAGTCCGTTCTCGAAGCCGGGCGGCGGCACCCAAATCGGCGAACGGCTATTCGGCCACGCGACGGTGTACTCGGACCCCGACGAGCCTGGCGTGCGCACCGCCCCGTTCCATGTCGGAGCCGATTCGAGCAGCGCCGCGTCGGTGTTCGACAATGGCCTGCCGGAGTCGCGGACCGATTGGGTGGGCAACGGCACGCTGCGCGCGCTCGTCACGCCGCGCTACTGGGCCGCCAAGTCCGGCTCCGAGCCGGTCCCGTTCATCAACAATCTGATCGTGGCCGGCGACGGACCCGCGCTCGACGAGATGATCGCTCAGACCGAGCGGGCGCTGCTCATCACGTGCTTCTGGTACATCCGCACCGTGGATCCGCAGACCGCGCTCGAAACCGGGCTGACGCGCGACGGGGTGTTTCTCGTCGAGCATGGGAAGGTGGTGGGGGCGGTGAACAACTTCCGCTGGAACATGAGTCCGATTGCCGCGTTCGCGCAGGCGACGCAGTTCGGGCGATCGGGAATGGCACTGCCGCGCGAGCACGACGAGTTCCTGCGCGCGAAGGCGCCGCCGGTCCGGATCGAGCGGTTCAACATGAGCTCGCCCAGCGAAGCCACGTAGACCGCCGACTCAGGGCTGAGAGCTGAGGGCTGCCCTTAGCCCTCAAGCCTAAGCCCTGATCACGTTTTGTCTTTGTCTCGTGGAGCGAGGAGCGGCACGGCGTCCCCGGGCGCCGACTTGAGCAGTCCCTGCTTCGTATAGGCCAGCAGCTTGTCGCGCGTGTCCACGATGTCGAGATTGCGCATGGTCAGCTGGCCGATGCGGTCCTGTGGCGAGAACGCGGATTCGCCCTTTTCCATCGTCAAGCGCTCCGGCTTGTAGGTGAGGTGAGGGCTGACCGTGTCGAGGATTGAGTAGTCGTTGCCGCGCCGCAATTCGACCGTCACCTCTCCTGTGACCAGGCGTGCCACCCATCGCTGTGCGGTCTCGCGGAGCATGATCGCCTGCGGATCGAACCATCGCCCCTGATACGCCAGTCGACCAAGCCGACGGCCGCTGTCGCGATATTGCTCGATCGTGTCCTCGTTGTGGATGCCGGTGACCAGGCGTTCGTAGCCAATGAACAGCAGGGCCATCCCAGGCGCCTCATAAATCCCACGGCTCTTGGCTTCGATGATCCGGTTTTCAATCTGATCACTCATCCCGAGGCCGTGCCGTCCGCCGACGGCATTCGCCTCCAGCATCAGGGCGACCGGATCCTCGAACAGCTTGCCGTTCAACGCGACGGGCTGTCCCTCGTCGAATCGCAGCGTCACCACTTCGGGCTTGATGGCCACGTCCTCGCGCCAGAAGGCGACACCCATGATCGGCTCGACGATTTTCATTCCCTTGTTCAGATGCTCGAGATCCTTGGCTTCGTGGGTCGCTCCGAGCATGTTGGAGTCGGTCGAGTACGCCTTCTCGATGCTCATCTTGTAAGCGAAGCCGGCGTCGCGCATGTACTCGGACATCTCTTTGCGGCCGCCGAGCTCGTCGATGAACGCCTGATCGAGCCAGGGCTTGTAAATGCGCAGATCGGGATTGGCGAGCAGCCCGTAGCGATAGAACCGCTCGATATCGTTGCCCTTGAACGTGCTGCCGTCGCCCCAGATGTGCACCTGGTCTTGCTTCATGGCGAGGACGAGCATCGTGCCGGTCACTGCGCGGCCAATTGGTGTCGTGTTGAAGTAGGGGAGACCCGCCGTGGAGATGTGGAAGGCGCCGCTTTGCAGCATGGCGAGGCCTTCGCTCACAAGCTGCTGGCGGCAGTCGATGAGACGTGCCCGCTCGGCGCCGTACTGTGTCGCACGCTTCGGAATGTCGTCGTAGTCGGTCTCGTCCGGTTGACCGAGGTTCGCCGTGTAGGCGTACGGAATCGCACCATGCTTCCGCATCCAGTGAATCGCGGCGCTGGTATCGAGACCGCCGGAAAAGGCGATGCCGACTTTCTGTCCGGCGGGAAGGCTCTGAAGGATGGTCGTCAAATCGGGTCTCCCAGGGGACCAATCATAACCGGCTTGGATCGTGCCGCTGGATCGGGTACCGGCGGATCGCATACCGCTCGATCGTAGGCCCGAGCTTCAGCTCGGGCGTCGTAGCTTCAGCTCGGGAGTCGTCGTCCGGTGGGCCACGACGTCAACGTCTTGGAGTCCCGCGCAGAATCCTGATGACCGTCAGGATCAGGAAGACCGCCATCGCGAGAAGAATCAAGCGCGTGATTGACACTTTTTAGCCTTTAGCCCTGTAGCCCTTAGCCCTGGCAGTCTTCCTGGTAGCCCTCAGCCCTGACAGTGTTCCTTACTGCGTCGAGCCGATAGCCAGCAGATCGCGATCGGTCCTGAAATACCAGCGCCCGTCAACGAGCGCTGGGGATGCGAGGACGGTGGCGTTGAGCTTGTTCACATGGAGTAGCTCGAACTTGGGCCCGGCGTGCAGCACGAAGGTCTCACCCTCGTCGTTGGTGAAGAAGACTTTGCCGTCGACGCCAACGGGTGAGGCAGAGAACCCTTCTCGAGTCGCGATGCCCAGACGTCCCTGCCACAGGACCTTCCCCGAGCCCGCGTCGAACGACGTTGCCACGCTCGCCATGTCGTTGACCAGATACAGCTGATCCCCAAACAGCAGGGGCGAGGGAACGAACGGCGATCCTCTGGGACTCTCCCACACGATGTGCGTGCGCGTGACGTCGCCCTTGCCTCCGGGCCGAATCGCCAGCGTCGGGCCGGCGCGCCCGGACGAGCAGAAGACCAGGCCGTGTCCGACGACAGGGGTTGGGATCACTTCGTCCAGATTCCCGCGGGCCATCCAGAGTTCGTTGCCGGTAGCCGGGTCGTACGCCATCACGTGACTCTGGCTGCTGACAATGATCTCGTCGTGGTCGAACGCATGGATGGCGATCGGCGTGCTCCAGCCGATCATGCCGCGGCGCGGCGTGCGCCACAGCGTCCGGCCGCTCGTCGTGTCGAGCGCGGCGATGAAGGCACCGCCATTGGCTCGACCCGCATGATCCTGGAAGACGATCAGGCGATCCTTATAGAGCAGGGGAGACCCGGCGGTGCCATGGTAGTTGTCGAAGGAACCGAGCGAGGTGTGCCAGAGCACCTTGCCGTCGAGATCGACGGCCATGATGCCCTTGCTGCCAAACGAGGCGTACACGCGTGCGCCGTCCGTGCTCGGCGTCGCCGAGGCCAGGCTGTTCTTCTGGTGTCCGTACTCGGGTGTCTTGTCCGGATTGATGGCTTCCCACAGCAGCTTGCCATCGATCCGACTGAAGCCGAGAACGGACACGCGGCCGTCGTCTCGTCCGGTGGTCAGAAAGATCCGGTCTTTCCAGACTATGGGGGATGAGTGCCCACGGCCGGGAACTCGTGTACGCCAAAGGACGTTCTGTTTGTCGGACCAAGTGTCGAGATAGCCGGAGCCGGATGCGAGTCCTTGTCCGCTCGGTCCGCGCCAGCGGGGCCAGTAGCCTGCCGCCTCTCCGGATGGTGTCACCATCGTGACGTCGCCAGCGGACGCATTGGCGCCGGCAGTTGCTGGAGCTTGTGCCAGGATGCGGGATGCAGCGTCGGTTGCCAGGATGGCTGCGGCGAGAAGAAGGCTGAGCCCGGTGCCGCGTGCCTGGATTACCCTGAGCTGCATCCAAGCATTATAGCGACGTCCCGTTGCATCAAATCGCTCGTGTGCTTCGCGACTTCGTGACGAACGATCGATGACGTGGCATGTGGCATAGAATGCACGGATGCCCAAGTTGACGGTTGAAGGATATGGCACGTTCGACGTGCCTCAGAACAAGCGGCTCGTCCTCGCGATCGAGCAGGATGCGCATGTCGATATTCTCCACGCCTGTGGCGGCAACGCGCGCTGCACGACGTGCCGAGTTGAATTTATCGAGGGAGAGCCGACGAAGATGACGGCCGCCGAGAAAGAACGCCTCGCCGCGCGCGGCCTGACAGGTGTGCGGTTATCCTGTCAGATTCTTGCCGACCACGACATGACCGTCCGTGCGATCAGCCGCCTTGAAGGCTCAGGTCGTCCCGACCCCGGCAGCACGCCGGAAGAAACCATCACCCCGCCTGCCGTCTGGCTCTAAAGAGCCAGACGGAATTAGGAATCTACAATTTTAGAATTCAAAATGCGCAACAAGTCGTTTCGATGAATTCTAAATTCCTATTTGTCAATTCCTAATTGAGCGCGAAGCGCTATCGCAGAGGCTCTGCGGTGAAGATCACGCCGTTCTGATTGCTGATGAAGGCGTAGCCGCACGGGTCGGTGGTGTCCTTGACCATGAACCAGTAACCGTTCTCGGCGACGTCGAGCGTCAGCTTCCAGCCGGGCAGGATGTCCTGCGAAGGATTCAGGGAGATTTTTGAATCTTTCATGTTGACGGCGAACGGCGCCCCGGCGAGCTCGTCCTGCCGAAGATATTTGCGGTCCCTCGCCTCGAGGCGATTGGCTTGGATGTTATTGATGGTCCGCGTGGCACCGAGCGCCTCACGCCGGCGCGCGGCCTGGTCTGCGGTTTCGGCCGCTCCGTGGAGGCACGATTTGACGGCGGTTCCACTCTGTTGACCCTGTGAGCTTGATTGAGTGTGCTGAGCGCGCGTCACTCCGCTCGCGAAAAGTGACAGGGCTGACAGGGTAGCGGCGAACGTCAAAGCTCTCGTCATCATCCCTCCTGCGTTTTCTTCGCAGTTGAATTCCAGACCCATTCTTGAATTCCTAATTGAGCGGAGCGATCATCAAGGTGAGCGCCTTCGAGTCGCCCGCTGCAAACGTCACCCGAGCGGCGAGTGCTCTCAGACGCAGGAGCAACTCAGGATCCTCACGCGCAAATGCCCGTTGATCGAGATTCTGGACCGCAACGAAGGCGTATTGGCCCGGCCGCAGCCACGAGATTTCGAAGCCACCGTCGGCGTGGGGCTGGATAAGGTACGGGTGCCTGTTTGGGAGCTCGAGCACTTCAGGGAAGACCACAACGGTGTACTGCTTTTCCAGTCTGTGTCCGCTGTTCATTGCCTCGCCACTGATGTCCGCCCACTTGCGGCGTTCGAGCTGGCGCTGCTCACTCAGGGCAGACGCGTAGGGCCGGCTTGCGCCCAGAAGAACAGTCGCCGCGATCGCGAGAAAGGCGGCGAGCCGCATCATCTGCTTCCACATGCGTCCGCT
>Ga0111538_10001569_pt1 | contig 32141 bp, 37 predicted proteins | sample SoiMethybrSBSTD1_FD_79669 | JGI IMG/M metagenome (GOLD analysis project Ga0111538, IMG submission 79669) | Bulk soil microbial communities from a Populus tree surrounding site in Tennessee, USA - Soil MetaG P. TD hybrid SBSTD1 (version 2)... | ecosystem: Environmental > Terrestrial > Soil >... | reverse complement strand
TGGAGTTCCGGCAAGGACAGCGCGTGGATGGTGCACACGCTGCGCGCCAGGCCAGACATCGAGCTCGGGGCGCTTCTGACGACGATCAATGAGAGCGCGCAGCGGGTGGCCATGCATGCGGTGCGCACCGAGCTGTTGCACGCGCAGGCCGATGCCCTCGGCCTGCCGCTGTGGCAGGTGCCGATCCCTCACCCGTGCCCGAACGAGGTCTACGAGCAGGCGATGGCACACGCCGTCGCACGCGCCGTGTCAGAAGGATTCACCCACGTCGCCTTCGGCGACCTGTTTCTTGAAGACGTCCGGCGGTACCGGCAGGAGCGATTAGCCGGAACTGGGCTCACGCCGCTCTTCCCACTCTTTGGAGCCAACACCGCGGAGCTGGCCAGAGAGATGGTGGCCGCCGGTCTCGGTGCTCGACTGACCTGCATCGATCCTCGGGCCCTGGATCGCGCCTTCGTCGGGCGCGAATTCGATGCGGCCCTCATCGACGAGTTGCCAGGGTCAGTGGATCCGTGCGGCGAGCGCGGCGAATTCCACAGCTTCGCTCATAAGGGCCCGATGTTCAGCCGACCGATTCCAATCACGAACGGGATCGTCGTGGAGCGTGACGGCTTCGTCTTCGCCGATCTGACGCTGGCCATGTGATCGAAACTCGACGGCCAATGACGCAATGACTCGATGACCCAATTCCCTGATTCCTATCCCTGCCGTATTGTGTGCCTGACAGAGGAAACAACAGAAACGCTGTACCTGCTTGGCCAGGGCCACCGTATCGCGGGGGTGTCAGGGTACACGGTGAGGCCGCCAGAAGCCCGCGAGAAGCCGAAGATCTCTGCGTTCACCAGCGCACGATTCGACAAGATCATGGCCTTGGAGCCGGATCTCGTGCTCGCGTTTTCCGATCTTCAGGCCGACCTGACGACCGAACTCATCAAGCGCGGATTGAACGTCGTCACCTTCAATCAGCGATCGATCGCCGAAATCCTGCAGGTGATCCGGATGATCGGCGGACTGGTGGGATGTCAGCACGAAGCCGCGGCGCTCGCTGTCAGTCTTGAGGCCGGCCTCGACGATATTCGCGCATCGGCCGCGAGGTTCCCCACCAGACTACGAACGTTCTTCGAGGAATGGGACAACCCGCTGATTTCGGGAATCCGATGGGTCGAGGAACTCGTCGAGATTGCCGGCGGCCAGCCGATTTTCCCGGAGCTCAGTGGCGCCGGGCTCGCCCGCGACCGCATCGTCGACCCGCTGGAGGTCGCGCGGCGGAATCCAGAGATCATCTTTGCGTCGTGGTGTGGCAAACGAGTCCGGAAGGAGACGATTCGAGACCGCGACGGCTGGAGCGCGACCGCCGCCGTCGCGCACGATCGCATCTTCGAGGTGAAATCGACCTATATTCTGCAGCCGGGGCCCGCCTGCCTCACCGAAGGCGTCCGGCAGCTGCACGCCATCCTCACGCGAGAAACAGCGGCTGCTTCGGCGCGGGCATGACGCCGCTCGCCGCGGCCCTGGCGAAGAGCGCCTCGACGGCGCCTCGTCCCTCCGTCCCGAGATCGACCGAGTACTGATTGACGTACAGGTCGATGTGTCGGTACATGACGGCTTCGTCCATTTCCTGTGCGTGCTCCCGGACGAACGGCAGGCTGGCCGACCGGTTGGCAAATGCGTACTCCACGCTCCGTCGCAGCACACGGTTCACGACGTCCTTCACGCCGTCCGGCAACGCCCGCTTGACCACGATGCCCCCCAGTGGGATGGGGTGCCCGGTTTCGCGCTCCCAGTACTCTCCCAGGTCGATGATCTTTTTCAGGCCCCTGGCCTCGTACGTGAATCTGTTCTCATGAATGATCACTCCGGCATCGACTTCTTCATTCAAGACCGCAGATTCGATCGCCGAGAAGACGAGTTCGACCGTGTTCCGCGCCTCTGGAAAGGCGAGACCGAGCAGGAGGTTTGCCGTCGTGAACCTCCCGGGAATCGCGATCTTCAGGTTGCCCGCCGCCACATCAGCGCGAGAAATCTCCCGCTTTGAAATCAGCAGCGGTCCGCAGTTCCGACCAAGGGCGCTCCCCGCGTCGAGCACGACGTACCGATCGGCACAGTAGGCGTACGCGTGATAGCTGAGTTTGGTGACCTCTGCCCGCCCCTCGAACGCCGACCGGTTCAGGGCCTCCACATCCGCCAGCTGCAGCGAAAACTCGAGACCTTCCAGATCGATCCGCCGGTTGACGATCGCATCGATCATGAAGCAATCGTTTGGGCAGGGCGACACACTGAGTGAGAGGTTCACACGGCCTCTAGAATCCCGCCGACAACCGCCGCCAGATTGCCGAGGGCTTCGGACATCTTCCACGCACCGCGGTTTCGCTTTTCGACGAAGTTCGACACGGCACGCACCTGCGCAAACTGAACGCCATGGATCAGGCAGGCATACATGAATGCGGCCCCCTCCATCGTTTCAACCTGCGGCTTGAAGCGTTGCATCACAGCCGCAATCGACCGCTCGTTGCCATGAACCGTGTTGACGGTAATGCCGGACACACGCGGCAGCTTCAGGAGCACGTCGTTGGCTGGCGGCGACGGGTTCCTCAGCTCGGCGCGTGTGTATGGAGTATTGTCGCAATCGGTCAAGCCCAACTCCTCGATCGTGAGAAACCGGTCGTCGTCCTCAGCACCCAGTTCGACGATGCGATCCGACAGGGTGTGTACGACTGTCCCCGGTTCGAGCGTGCGGTCGAAGCTGCCGCACACGCCAACGTTCAGAGCCATGGCATAGGAATGCTCTACAAGCGTGCGCGAGCACCATGCGGAGGTGGCGACCATGCCGACGCCGGTGGTGAGCAGATGAACCTCGTGACCAGCGAACACATACCTGGTGAGCCTGACACCTTGCCGCGCGGCTTCACTGAACCTGGTCACGACGGGTGCGACCTCGCCCTCGGTTGCGGCCACCAGCAGGATGCGCATAAGCCAGGCTACTCGACGTCGTCGTCGGTGCTCACCACGGTGTACGGCTGTGATGCGCGTCTGACGACAATCGTCATGCCGAAGGCTACGAGAACCGTCGAGGCGATCAGCCCGAGATAGATTCCCGTGCCGACCCGCGTGACTGGTGGGTCGACCCTGGACGAGCCTTCGACGATCGCGACCGCCTGGGAACGTGTGAGCGCACGCTCACCCGCCATTCTCGGCATGATTCGCCACGATAGGAACATGATGCCGAGAGACGCGAGGCCAATCACCAGGAGGGGGTGGCGCGAGTTGCGTCGCGTGATCAGGCTGAGCGTTGCAAGCACCGCCGCCAACGCACCGAAGCCGAGGATCCAGAGCGCCGCCATTTCGGTCATGCCCGAGAGAGAGACATCGCCGACGTGGATCCAGGGGAGAAACGCGCTCAGGCTCAGCGCGATTCCCGAGAGCAGGGGAATGAAATACGCCCGCATTCCAGGGCGAAACATTTCGCTCCAGCTCATCCAACCGAGTCTAGCACACGGGTTTTGGGGGGCGTAGAATGCGGCTGAGGGCGGAACCGATGAAATCGATCAAAGCGATTCTCGGAGCGCGTGAAACGTTCACCGTCGAGCGCAGCGCGTCAGTCGCCGAAGCCGCGAGATTCATGGCTGATCATCAGATCGGTGCGGTCCCCGTTGTTGAGGATGGCCGATTGGTCGGCATCTTCTCGGAGCGCGACGTGCTCAACCGCGTGGTTGCCGCTGCCCTTCCTCCCGACACGACTGCGGTTGGCGAGGTCATGTCGTCCAATCTCATCGTGGCCGAAGCGCACGAAGATTACGAAGTGTGTCTGGGCCGCATGCAGCAGTCGCACGTGCGGCACTTGATCGTCCTGGAAAATGGTGCGCTCGCCGGTATTGCGTCAATGCGAGACGTGCTGGCGGCGGACCTGGATGAAAAGACCGAAGCGATTACGCTCCTGAACGCCTACGTGCACTACATCCCGGCCGATTTCCACAAGCTCAAAACGTAACGGCCTACTCGACCTCGCGACGTGCGTCCTCCACCATGGTCTTGATACGATCGATATTGGTCTCGCGGACGGGGCACGTCGAATCGGTGGACACGCACTGCGCGAGGGTCATTCCGCAGCCGCAGTCGCATCGGGCTCGATTGGCGGTCTTGAGAGCGGATCGCTTCTGACCGGGATTCAGCGCCGAGAAATTCACGACACCGATGGCGTCTTCACCGTAAGCAACGCCCGACACCTGTGACACGGCATAGACCACGAGCGCCACGAGGCCAAGCGCCGCGATCCACTTGACTGCGTTGAGCGACGGCGACGACTTCCTCCGCCGAGCTTGTCCTCTCGAACGCTTCGACACAGCCCTTGAGCAACCTCCGCAGCAGTCTATGCCGGATTTATCCGCAGGAGCGGGGAGTTGGGGCCGGCCCGGAGTATTCTCTTGAAGGCCACGCCGGGAATGGCCGACCCACATCCACGAGGAGGAGATCAATGAAAGGAATCACTTGGGCGACCGGTGCTGCGGCGTCGTTGTGGATTGGGATCGGCGCAGGCTCGTTGGTGGCGCAGCAACCGCCACAACCGCAGCCGGCGGCCCAGCCATTTTTCGTCGGCAATGCCCTTGGCCTCCCGATCAGTCCGGCCGCCGACGGCGCGTTCAACCCAATCTCGTCGAACGTCAAGGTGTACGGCGCCATCTACTCTGCCGAGAGCTGTTCGTACGATGCGGTTCGGAATCTGATCGTCGTCCCCAACCGTGGCGTGGGACAGGCGGTGCAAACCAACAACGCCTGGGTGTCGCTGATCAACCACGACGGATCGATTCACACCGCCCGCTGGATCGGTATCCAGAACCCCGGCGATCAGCGGAGCAATCTGAAACCGCCGCTGGTCTTGAACGAGCCGGCGGGCAGCGACATCGCCAACGGCGTGCTGTATGTGGCGGACCGCGATGGCGGTACTGGGCCGAACGTCCCCACCGTGTCGGTCATCCGTCGGTTCACCATGCTGACGGGTGCACCCGCTGGCGAAGTCCGCGTGGAAAAATCGACCGGGTTCAACGATATCGAGGTCGCCGACGACGGCACCATTTACGCGACGCAAACGGGTGCGGGCGGCGAGAATCCCGATCCGACGAGCTGGCAGGTCTGGAAAATTACCCGCGACGGGACCGCATCGATCTTCGTCCAGGGTGCGCCACTGCGTCAGCCGAACGGCATCGCCTTCGATCCACAGGGCAACATCGTCGTGGTAAACATCGGGACGGAGGACGTGCTGACGTTTTCCCCGGCCGGCCAGCTGCTTCGGACCGAGAAGGCGGTCCAGTCTGGCAACGATGGCCTGGTGATTCTGAGCAACGGGACGAAGTATGTGAGCAGCGTCCAGAACGGGGGCGTGTCACGGATTCGTCCGGGCCAGCCGGCGGATCTCATTGCCCGGAACATTCCGAACGCCGCATCGATGTGCTACGACGCCGGAGCGAATCAGCTGGTGATTCCGATGAACGCCAACAACGCCCTGGCGTTCGTGCCGCTCAACTAGCGTCCTGAAACTCCTCGTGCCACGCCATCTGGATGGCTTCGAGCTTGGGCTCGTTCGACGTCTTCGGATCGTCGTCGAAGCCGTCGAGCGCAAGGACGCGATCCCGTAGATCCGTGAATCGAATCGTCAACGGATCCACGCCCGGGAACTTCTCGGCGAGCGCAATGCCGATGTCTTCAGCGTCGGTCCATTTCACGGCGTACCCTCCTGGGTCTTGCGTTCGGGACGCGTCGATTTCCCGAGCTGGATGCCGCCGCCTTCCTGCACATAGTTGCGTGTATACATCGGCAGTTCGCACACGACGTCACCGGAAATCACTGCCTGGCAGCCGAGACGCGATTGCGCGGTCAGGCCCCACGCGGTGTCGAGGCGATCGGCTTCGTCGTCCTGCATCTCGCTGAGATGCTGTTCGCCCTGTCGGATGATGACGTGGCAGGTGGTGCAGGCGCAGCTCCCACCGCAGGCGTGTTCGAGACCCAGGTCGAAGTGCTTGGACACGTCGAGGAACGATTCGGGCTTGCCGTGGTGCGAGTACGGGAGCTTGCCGTGCTCGAACTCGACGGTTCGAGTCTCCCCGTCAATGATAAACGTCACTTTGGGCATGTGGCTTTCAACTGATCTCGTCTACGTTCTTCCCCGCCAGCGCGGTATGAACCGACCGGTTCATCATGACTTCCGCGAGGTGCTTCGTGACGTCGTTCAGCACGTGTGTGGCCTGCAGGATGACGTCGCGATCGGTGCCGTTCAGCACCTGTTTCAGCGCGGCCAGCGCCTCGATGATGCGGGCCCCTTCATCCGCGGCGAGATCGCTCTTCGCGATCTCGGCAAATTCCGGCGCACGCAGGGATTTCTCGGTGTGCATGATCACTGACTCGGCTTCATTACGGGCGTCGATCAGCAACCGGGCCGCGAAGTCGGCCTCCGCGTGCTCGAACGACTCGACCAGCATGCGCTCGACCTGCTCGTCGGTCAGCCCGTACGACGGCTTCACCTCAATCGTCTGCTCGATGCCGGTTCGCAGTTCGCTTGCGGTGACGCTCAGGATGCCGTTGGCGTCGATCTGAAAGCGCACCTGGACGCGTGGCATGCCCGCGGGCATGGGTGGAATCCCGCGCAGTTTGAAACGCGCGAGCGATCGATTGTCTGCGACGAGCTCTCGCTCGCCCTGAAGCACGTGGATGTCCACGGCCGTCTGATTGTCGACCGCCGAGGTGAACATCTCGCTGCCGGTCGCGGGAATCGTCGAGTTTCGCAGAATGATTTTCGAGACCACGCCGCCCATCGTTTCGATGCCCAGCGAGAGGGGCGTGACGTCGAGCAGCAGCATCTCGCGGTTGCCGGTGACGAGATTGTCGGCCTGCACGGCGGCGCCGAGGGCCACGACTTCGTCGGGGTTGAGCTCGCTGTGCGGCGTCCTGCCGAACAGTTCGCCGACCATCCGATGTACCAGCGGGATCCGCGTGGACCCGCCGACCAGCACAACTTCGTCGACCTGCGACGCTGTCAACCCGGCATCAGCCAGAGCCTGCCGACACGGCTCGAGTGTCCGCTCGATGATCGGCCGGATCTCCTGATCAAACGTCGCGCGCGCGAGCACCGACCGGTATGCCTTCCCTGGCATTCTCTCAATGTGACCCGATTCGTCATTGACGCCGAAATCGGGGAGAACGATCTCGGCCTCCTCCCGGTCAGAGAGATCGTGCTTCGCCTGAATCACGGCCTTGCGAACCAGCTGAACCAGGGTTGGATCGTACTGGCCGTCCCGATGCACGACGAGTCCGGACTGCTCAAAGCTGTCCATGAACGCCTGGATGAACGACCGATCGATGTCGTCACCACCGAGATGCGTATCGCCGTTCGTGGACAGGACCTGAAAGACGCCGTCTTCGACGCGCAGGATGGAAATATCGAAAGTGCCGCCGCCAAAATCGTAGACGGCGATGACGCCGGTGTGACGCTTGTCGAGGCCATACGCGAGTGACGCGGCGGTCGGCTCGTTGATGATGCGCAGCACCTCGAGGCCGGCAATGCGTCCAGCGTCGCGCGTCGCCGTGCGTTGCGCGTCGTTGAAGTAGGCGGGGACGGTGATGACCGCTCGTTCGACTTCGAAATCGAATTCGCCCTGTTCCTTGAAGAACGCTTCCGCGCGGTGCTTCAGTTCGCGCAGGATGAAGGCGGAAATCTCGGGCGGTGTGAACTCCCGATCGCCGAGGCCGATGCGCACCACGCCGTCGGGTGCGCCCGCGACCTTGAACGGGAAGAATCGCGCCTCGTCCTGCAGGTCCTCGGCGCCCTTGCCCATGAAACGCTTGACGGAGTACACGGTCCGCGCCGCGTCAGTCAGCAACCGGCGCTGCGCCTCGCGGCCGACGTAGATGGTGCCTTCCGCCGACGCGGACACAACCGACGGGACGAGTCCGTCGCCGCTGGCATCGCGGATCACGACCGGCACGCCGTCCTTCACATAGGCGACGAGGCTATTGGTGGTGCCGAGATCGATTCCGACGACTTTGCTCATACTGCGAAAACGCTCTCCAACGTGGAGCATGCGTGCGCGCCCGACCTCAAGGTCGGGCCCACGATCGCGAACGTCACCGCTTGTGCGCCCGACCTCAACCTCCGGCCTACGATCGCAAACATCACAGCGCCAACTCCCGCTCGATTCCAGCGATCAGGTTATTGATGTAGTTCCGTTCGAGCATCCGTTCGTGCAGCGCCTTCAGCACGGGGCGACGATCCTCGACGCTGCCACCAGCATCGACCAGCGCGTCCCATTTGGCCGAGAGCTCCTTCAACTGTTCCTCATGCTCGTCGCGCTTCACGTCGATCGGCTGGCGAGCGCTGTGCAGCCGCGCTTTCCACTCGCTCTCCGGCGCACCGGCCTCCCGAAGTGACCGTACCTCGTCGAGCTCCTCGTTCAACGCAAACACTTCCTCGAGCAGCGCAGGCGGCACCGCTCCGGTCTGAGAATTGGTTGCCGAGCGTTCAGCGCTGCCGGCGGCCAGGCCCTCGAGCTCCAGCAGGTATTCAATGCGCGTGACCGGCTGACGCAGCGTCCGGTAGGCATCGTTCAAATATGACGAGCGCTCGAGGCTCGCCCGCCGCTCCGCCAGCGACGCGTTGTAGAAGTAGTCGGGATGAAACTGGCGGCTCAGCGCGCGGAAACTCTGTTCGAGGGCGTCGACGTCGAGATTGAGCTTGCGAGGCATACCGAGAAACGTGAAATAGTCCCCCTGGCGCCCGAGGGTGAGAATCTTCGTGCACTGAGGACAGAAGTGCACGTCGATCGGCGCGCCACCGCCGCACGTGCGGCAGACTTGAATGGTCGGGGCAGTCACGCCCCGAACGAGCTGCCGCAGCCGCAGTTCGACTTCGCGTTGGGGTTGTTGAAGACGAACCCTTTGCCCATCAGGTTCGTGTCGTAGTCGAGGACGGTGCCGTTCAGAAAGAGCAGGCTCTTCTTGTCGACGAAGATCTTGGCTCCATCAGAACCCTCGAATACGTCATCGCCAAAACGCGGCTCCCGTTCCCACGCGAAGGTATAGCTCAAACCGGAACAGCCGCCGCCCTTGACGCCCACGCGCAGTCCTCCCTCGTCCAGGCCCTGTTTGGCCATCAACGTCCGGATTTTCCGCGCCGCGGTTTCAGTGATCTCGATCATGTCAACTGAATGGCAGGATTACAGGATGGTTCGCGACAAATCCTGCAATGCTGCAATCCTGCCATCTCCAAATTCCAGTGTCCCGTCCTACGCCGTCGGCTGTGCGTGCGTGTCGGCCGTCTTCCCCGTCACGCCCTGTTTCTTCTTGTAGTCGCTGATCGCCGCCTTGATCGCATCCTCGGCGAGCACCGAACAGTGAATCTTCACCGGCGGCAGGCTGAGCTCAGCCACGATGTCGGTGTTCTTGATCGCGAGCGCTTCGTCGACCGTCTTGCCCTTGAGCCATTCGGTGGCCAGGCTGGAGCTCGCAATCGCCGACCCGCAACCGAAGGTTTTGAACTTCGCGTCGTCAATGACTCCCGTTGCCGGGTTCACCTTCACCTGCAGCTTCATCACGTCGCCGCATTCCGGCGCGCCGACGAGCCCCGTTCCGACGTTCGGATCTTCCTTCGGAAGCGATCCGACGTTGCGCGGGTTCTCGTAGTGGTCAATCACCTTGTTCGAATAAGCCATTGCTGCTCCTCAAAGTCCGGCTGAAGCCGGACACTACGTTTTGACTTCGTCGATCGAAGATTCAGTGAACTTCCCACTGCATCGTCGATAAATCCACGCCCTCTTTCGCGAGCTCGTACAGCGGCGACATCTCGCGCAACCGAGTGACGACGTTGATCAGCTTGTTGGCCACGTAATCCACTTCTTCGGCGGTCGACCAGCGGCCAAGGCCGAACCGGATGGATGAATGCGCCAGGTCGTCGCCCGCACCAAGCGCCTTCAGAACATAGGACGGCTCCAGGCTGGCCGAGGTGCACGCCGATCCCGAGGACACCGCCACATCGTTGATCCCCATCAGGAGCGACTCACCCTCGACGTACGCAAAGCTGATGTTCAGGTTGTGCGGCAGCCGGTGCTCGGTCGACCCGTTGATGTAGATCTCATCCAGACCCTCGTGCAGCTTCTTGTCCAACCGATCGCGCAACGCGCTGAGACGCTTGGTATCAGCTTCCATTTCCAGCCGGCAGAGCTCGGCCGCCTTGCCGAAGCCGACGATGCCCGGCACGTTCAGAGTGCCGGAACGCATGCCGCGCTCGTGGCCGCCGCCGTCGATGATCGGGGCGAGCAGCACACGCGGATTTCGCCGACGCACGTACAACGCGCCGACGCCCTTCGGGCCGTACATCTTGTGCGCGCTCATCGCCACCAGATCGACCTTGAGCTCGTTCACATTGAACGGCACCTTCCCAACCGCCTGCACCCCGTCGGTATGGAAGAGGATGCCCTTCTCTTTTGCGATGGCGCCAATCTCGGCGATCGGCTGGATGACGCCGATCTCGTTGTTCGCGGCCATGATCGAAATGAGAATCGTCTTGTCGGTGATGGCGTTGCGGAGGTCGTCGAGTGAAATCAGCCCGTCCTTCTGCACCGGCAGGTAGGTGACGCGATAGCCGTCTTTCTCGAGCCGCTTGCAGGTATCGATCACCGCCTTGTGCTCGGTGACGCACGTGATGATGTGATTCCCCTTCTCGCGGTACATCTCGGCGACGCCCTTGATCGCGAGGTTGTCAGACTCGGTCGCACCGCTCGTGAAGACGATCTCCTTGGCGTTCGCGCCGATGAGGTCGGCCACCTGCTTGCGTGCCGTATCGACCGCCTCTTCGGCCTCCCAGCCGAAGGGATGGTTGCGGCTCGCGGCATTGCCGAAGTGCTCCGTGAAATACGGCAGCATCGCTTCGACTACGCGCGGGTCAACCGGCGTCGTCGCGTGGTAGTCCATGTAGATGGGAAGTTTCACAGCCATGTTTTTCTCACAAATGCGTATGCAGCACCGCCGCTTGTGCGGGGACTGCCGGCACGTCGGCCGCCAGCTCGGCGATCGTGCATTCACCAAGAGCGGAGAGAATGCGTTCGCGCACTCTCCACAACGGATCACGGACGTTGCACTTGGCGAACTGATCGCACGTGCCTTCATCCGTCGAACAGGCAGTCACGGTGACAGGACCGTCAATCGCCTGAATGACATCGGCCACCGAAATCTGGAGCGGCCGGCGCGCCAGCTGGTAGCCGCCGCGCGTCCCCTGATGAGAGGCCAGGAGGCCGCGTCGCACCAGCCGCTGCAGCACCTTCGCCAGCAGCTCGATCGGAATGTCGTACTGCTCGGCGATCTCGCGCGCGCTCGAGGAGCCACGATCGCCGCGCAGGGCCAGGTGTTTCATGGCCATGAGCGCGTAGTCCGCTTTTTTCGAAAGTCTTAGCATTGTTTTGAATGGCCGCGGGCGAGCCCGCCGAAATCCGACCAGCCAAGTCCTATATTAGTATTTGGGCTGACTTGGATCAACCTTATCAATCCAGTCCAGGATCCCGCCCTTCAGGTTCAGAACCCGGCTAAACCCAACCGAACGAAGAAAATCGGCGGCTTTCGCGCTTCTTGCGCCCATCTTGCAGCTCACAACGATCTCGTCATCCTTGTTGAGCTCGGCGTAGCGCCGAGGCACTTCTCCAAGCGGGATGAGGATCGTGCCGGGGATCCGGTTGATCTGATACTCGGTGGGCTCGCGCACATCGACGAGGGTGAGCTTATCGCCCCGATCGAGCCGCTGCTTCAGCTCGACGGCAGAGATTTCGAGGTTGTTCTGAACGTTCACAGGGGCGGACTCCGGAGCGGCTGGATGAATGCCGCAGAACTGCTCATAGTCGATGAGCTTGGTGACCGTCGGATGTGTGCCGCACACCGGGCAATCGGGATCTTTCTTGAGTTTCAGCTCTCGGAAGCGCATGCGCAGCGCGTCGTAAATCAGGAAGCGTCCAACCAGCGGTTCGCCAATCCCGGTGATCAGCTTGATCGCTTCGGTCGCCTGAATCACGCCGATGACACCCGGTAGCACGCCGAGCACACCCCCCTCGGCGCAGCTCGGGACGAGCCCGGGAGGAGGCGGTTCGGGATACAAGCAGCGATAGCAGGGGCCGTCCTTGGTCGCGAAGACCGAGGCCTGGCCCTCGAACCGGAAGATGCTGCCATACGCATTCGGCTTGCCGAGCAGCACGCAGGCATCGTTGGTGAGATAGCGCGTCGGGAAATTGTCCGTACCGTCGAGAATCACATCGTAGGGTTCAAACAGTTCGAGCGCGTTCTCGGACGACAACGCCGTTTCGTACGTCTCCACCTCGATAAGTGGATTGATCGCGGTTAGTCGATCCTTCGCGGATGCGAGCTTGGAACGGCCCACGTCGGGCGTGCCGTGGATGATCTGGCGCTGGAGGTTGCTGAAGTCGACCACGTCGAAGTCGACGACGCCAATCCGGCCGACGCCTGCGGCGGCGAGATACATGGCCGCGGGCGATCCCAGACCGCCGGCGCCAATGCACAGCACACTACCCGCCTTCAGCTTCCGCTGACCATCGACGCCGACCTCCGGCATGATCAAGTGTCGGCTGTAGCGTTTGATTTCGTCGTTGGTGAGCTGAGGAAGCTCACGATCGGCGCCGGCGCCGCCGCCTGTGGAATTCTTGACCCGAGTGCCGCGATCGCGGTCCAGGATGGTCTCGACCCCGCCCGCGACTGACGGAATGATGCTGATCGTATCGGCGGAGGAGACCTTGGTTTCTTCCTTCTGCAGATAGCGGATGTCCTCGTCGTTGAGGTAGATGTTGACGAAGCTCCGCAGCTTTCCCTGCTCGTTGAACAAATGCGCTTTCAGCCCGGAATGCTTCTTCGTCAGGTCCGCCAGAAGCTCGCCGACTGTCGCGCCGTCGGCGTCGACGGCATCTTTCTTATCCGTGTACGGTCGAAGCGGTGTCGGAATCAGGATTCTTGTCGCCATTCAGCTCGCCCTCTTCAAAACGTGATCGATCTTCCTTGAGAAACCAGACGGTCATGTCGCCCGCAGCGCCCGCGGCGACGGCCACAATGATGTACGCGAAATTAGGCCACGCGTGATCGAGATCGAACTGCGAGGGCCGCGCCGGATGATCGGGATGCGAATGGTAGAACCCGAGCAGTTCGCCGCCCTTCTCGCCCGCCTGCTGCTCCGCAAGACGATAGTCGGACGGCCGCACCAGAAAGCGCCGGCGTGGTCCTTCCTCGGTCATGTTCGGCAGCGCAACGGCGGCCGTGATCTCGTCCGCCGAACCAACCAGCGCGCCACAGCACTCGTGCGGATAGGTGTCCTCACCGTGCTTTCGAATCGCTGCCTCGACCGCCGGCCCCAGTCTCATGGGCTAGTCCTCAGCCGTCCAGAACGATTCCGAGAGATACTTTTCCGCGCCGTCGGGAAATACCGTGACCACGACGCCTGGAGTGCCTGTCTCGATCCGACGCGCAACATGGAGCGCTGCCGACAGGGCCGCACCAGACGAGATGCCCACGAGAAGACCCTCCTCGCGGGCGAGGCGCCGAACCAACCGGTGGGCCTCCTCCGTGCTGACGGCCAGATCTTCATCGGCCAGCGTCGCATCGTAAATCGCCGGCACCATCGCCGACCCCATGTGCTTCAAGCCCTCGAGCCCATGGAACGGCGAGTCGGGCTGAAACGAAATCACCTTCACCGCCGGGTTGAACTGTCGGAGAGCCCGCGCGGTCCCCATGAACGTTCCGCTCGTTCCGAGGCCGGCGACGAAATGAGTGACGCGACCATCGGTCTGCTCGATGATTTCCGGGCCGGTTGCTTCAAAATGGGCGCGCCAATTAGCGTCGTTGCTGTACTGATCGGGGTAGAAGTACTTCCTCGGATCGGCTGCCACGAGCCGGCGCACTTCGCGAATCGCCCCGTCGGTGCCTTCCAGCGGATCGGTCAGCACGAGCTCGGCGCCGAACGCGCGGAGAATCAACTTGCGCTCCGGGCTTGCGTTGTGCGGCAGAAACAACTTCACCGGATAGCCGCGCGCCGCACCGATCATCGCGTAGGCGATACCGGTGTTCCCCGACGTGGCATCGACGATCGTGAGGCCTGGCCGCAATGCGCCCGAGGCCTCGCCCTCGGCAATCATTCGCGCCGCCGCGCGATCTTTCACCGATCCACCGGGATTCTGCCATTCAGCTTTCGCGTACAGTTCCACGCCCGTCGTCTCTCGTTCGAACCGACGAAGCCGAACGAGCGGCGTCCGTCCGATCAGGTCAACAACCGAGTTGGCTGGGCGACTGGCCGTTGGACTCGCAGGCTGAGATGGGAGTGGTGAAGGGGACATACGATATGCGACCGAACAAGTCCGAATTATAGCAACGGACGATAGTGCGCTGTCAAAAAGACGAGCGCTGTATGCTGAAAGCCGATGACCCTCGCCGAGTCGCCGCAAGCCCAAACACAACAGCAGGATCCGGACTGGCTGACGCGCGTGGGCGGGCGGCTCTTCACCTGGCGCACATCGGTGCCACTGCCGATTGCCCTGGCGCTGCTTGCGATTCCCGCTCCGAGCTCTCCTTGGCGGTTTCTGGTGCCAGGCGTAGCCCTGACCGGTGTCGGCGAGTTGATGAGGCTGTGGGCGGTTAGACAGATCGGCGCGATCTCGCGGACCCGCAGCGACCGCCTGGGTCCGCTCGTTTCAACCGGACCATTTGCAAGCGTCCGCAATCCGCTATATCTCGGAAATATTGCGCTTTGGGTGGGCTTCAGCCTATCGGCCGGGCTGGCGTGGATGGCTCCGCTTATCGTGCTGTTCCTCGCTTTCGTCTACCACGCTATCGTCCGCTGGGAGGAAAGCCTCCTCGAATCCAGGCTGGGAGAGAGTTATCGCGCCTACGCGGCCCGTGTTCCGCGATGGATTCCCGTGCGAATCCCGACGGGGCCGCGTTCGCTGGCGTCGTTCTCCTGGCGCGACACGCTCTTCAGCGAGCGCGGGACGCTCATCGCGATTGCGATCGGCTACCTCCTCCTTTGGGCCAAGCACAGCGTTTGAGCGGTCGAGCCCGAATCGTCTTAAATCGCAGCCAAGGGGGAATCTTTGCTATCCTCGGCCGCACCGGGGCGACAGCCGGTGATTTCGGTTCTCATATTTCGGAAGGAGTCAGCGATGGAGCGAAAGAAGGCCTCCGACTTTCCGCAAGAACTCCTGGATATCTTCCACGAGTACGTACACGGCGACATCGATCGGCGCACGTTTCTCACTCGCGCGAACAAGTTCGCGGTTGGCGGTCTGACCACGGCGGCGCTGTTCGAGATGCTCAAGCCCAACTACGCGTGGGCGCAGCAGGTCCCGAAGGATGACGCGCGAATCCGAACGGAAGTGGCCACGGTGCCGTCGCCCCAGGGCAACGGGTCGATTAAGGGCTATCTCGTCCGCCCTGCGGGCGCAGCCGGAAAATATCCGGCGGTGCTTGTGGTGCACGAAAACCGCGGACTCAATCCGTACATTGAGGACGTCGCGCGGCGCCTCGGCACCTCGGGCTACATGGCGTTCGCGCCGGACGGCCTCACCTCGGTTGGCGGTTATCCGGGTGACGATGAAAAGGGAGGGGCGCTGTTCGGCACGGTGGATCGCCCCAAGATGACCGAGGATTTCGTCGCCGCAGCCACCTGGCTGAAATCGCGACCCGACGCCACCGGCAAACTTGGCGCCGTGGGCTTCTGTTTCGGCGGCGGCATCGTGAACACGCTGGCTGTCCGAATGCCAGACCTTGCAGCGGCGGTACCCTTCTATGGTGCCGCGCCGGCGGCCGCCGACGTGCCCAAGATCAAGGCGGCGGTGCTCGTCCATCACGGCGAGCTCGATGCGGGCCTGGTCGGGAGATGGCCCGCGTATGAAGAAGCGCTGAAAGCCGCAAAGGTCACCTACGAGGGCTACGTCTACCCGAAGGCGAACCACGGCTTCCACAACGACACGACGCCGCGGTATGACGAAGCAGCGGCGAAGCAAGCCTGGCAGCGCACGCTGGATTGGTTTGCGAAGTACGTGAAGGCCTGAGCGACGATCTACCGCAGAACCCGCAGAAATCGCGGAGCCGATCTCAATTGGCTCCGCGAGCTCTGCGAGTTCGGCGGTCGATGGTTGGTGCAGCCGGCTGGTGAAGCGTCTGCCAAAGGTACCAGCACGCGACCGACCGGTAGGGCCGCCACGACTCGCCGATCTTCAGCAACCGCTTTGAGTCGGGCCTTTTCCTGAGGCGATAGAGCTGCTGGACGGCCTTTACGATGCCGAGATCGCCTACCGGCAGCACGTCTGGCCGATGAAGCCGAAACATCAGGAACATTTCCGCGGTCCAGCGTCCGAAACCCTTCACCGCCGTCAGCCGCTCGATCACTTCGTCGTCAGGCAGGCCCTCGAGCGCATCAAGGTCCAGCCGACCGTCGATGATCCGGGCGGAGAGATCCCGCAGATAGCCAACCTTCTGACCACTCAACCCGACGCCGCGCAAGGCGGCATCGTCGAGCCGCGCGACGGCTTCAGCGCTCGTCACGGCGTTGTCGGGGAAGAGCGCGGCGAGTCGACCGAAGATCGTCGCTGCGGCCTTGGTGGACAGCTGCTGACTGACGATGGCGCGCGTCAGTGCGGTGAAATGATCATGATGCTGACGCCCGGCCATTCCGCATGGTCCGAGGCGCTTGATGGCGACGGCGAGGATTGGATCGCGGCGCATCAGCAGGCGCCGCGCGCGAGCATAGTCGGCTGGGGTCATGGGTCGTGGACTGGCCTTTGGATTGCGGCCGTTCAGCCGTAAGGGTACTTCGCCCGAGCTGAGCTCGGGCCTACCTTTCCGGCCTACTTTAGCGTGACTGTCAGGGTTACTCGGGCGCGAATCTCGATTGTGCCCGGCTCGACCGGTGTCTCGACTGCCGCGACCGCCGCCGAGGCTCGTGTGAGATCCATCGCCATCGGCCGCGGCATCGATGGCGGCTGACGATTGTCTTCGATCTTGATGACCCGGTCCACGGTGCGGCCGGCACCTGCGGCTGCCGCGTCCGCGCGCCCGCGGGCATCGACAACCGCCAGCCGAAGCGCGTCGCGCTCGGCACCGGCGCGATCCTTCAAATCGAACCGGATGCTGTTGACCGCGGTCGCGCCGGCCTGAACGGCCGCGTCAATGACGTCACCGACGCGTTCCACGGCTTCGAGGCGTACCTCGACGGAGTTTCGCGCGACGTACTCGCGCGGCACGCGCCGGCCGTTGACGAAGTCGAACTCCTGCTGAATCGTGTAGCCCAGCGTTCGCACCGCTTCCCTCGTCACCCCTGCCGCGATGATTCTCTGCTGCACCGCGGTCATGGCAGCGCCATTCTGGGTCTGCGCGTCCCGCGGGTTCTTCGCGCGCGATTCCACGGCCACCGTCACAAAGGCCAGATCGGGCGCGCGGCTCACGACCGCTTCGCCGCTCGTCACGATGGCGGGCAGTTGCGGGCCGGGCTCTTGCGCCGCCAGTGCGGTTCCAGCGAAAAAGACGATGAGAAGGGCGGAGATCAAGCGGCGCATACGATACGAAACCCTATGCTATACGCGTAAGTATCTGGCGGCACCGGGTGGCGGCAACTGCACCGCAGGGATTTGACGTCGGTGTTCACCCATGAGCCTCCGCGAACGATTCGCATGGCGCTCTCCCGAGGCCCTTGCGGATCCCGCGCGTCGCCCGCGGCGTAATACTCGGACCCGTACCAGTCGGCCACCCATTCCCAGACATTGCCCGCCATGTCACAGAGACCGAACCCGTTCGGCGTGTACGTCCCCGTGGCCTTCGTGCCCCGCTGGTTTTTGGCCGACGGATCGACCAGGTAGTTGGCGTGCGACGGATCGATCTCGTTGCCCCAGGGGTATCGCCCGCCTTCGACACCGCCGCGCGCAGCTTTTTCCCACTCCGCTTCTGTCGGCATACGGACGAGTCGCCCGAGAGTCTGTGACAGCCACGCGCAATAGGCCATGCCATCTTCGTACCTGACCAACACGACGGGATGGCCACCTCGGCCCAAGGGTGGCTGATCGTTGACCCAGACGTACTGGGCAGCCAGATCCTCGAAGGTCGCGTCCTGGGCAGCGGCCGCAATCATCGGAAGAACACGAACCGCGGGTGACGGGTGGCCGGTCGCCCGGACGAATCGCGCGTACTCGTCGTTGGTAACTGGAAAGCGGCCGATGAAGAACTCACTGACGTACACACGGTGGACGGGACGCTCGTCGGCATCGGCATCCGACGCGCCCATGAGGAAATCCCCAGCCGGAATGCGCGCCAGATCGGGCGCCATGTCAAGCGTCATAGAGTCGAGCGGCAGGCGATGGTGGACATTGGTCGACATTCATCACCACGTGGTGAGTATAGTAGATTCGCACGGCACGACCTTCAGACCAGACCTGCATCCATATGACACCCCTCCAGGGAATCACGGTACTCGACCTGACTCGAGTGCTCTCCGGACCGTACTGCACCATGCTGCTCGGCGATATGGGCGCCCGCATCATCAAGATCGAACAGCCGGCAAAGGGGGACGACACACGAGCGTGGGGGCCGCCGTTTCTAGAGGGCGAGAGCGCGTACTTCTTGAGCATCAATCGGAACAAGGAAAGCGTCACGTTGAATTTCAAGCAGCCGGAAGGCCGTGATGTGCTTGACCGCCTCATCGCCAAGGCAGACGTTGTGGTTGAGAATTTCAGACCGGGCACACTCGCCAAAATGCAGCTGGACTACCCGTCGCTGGCGGCGGCTCACCCGAGGCTCGTGTACTGCTCGATCTCCGGATTCGGTCAGACCGGTCCCCGCACTAGCGAAGCCGGCTACGACGCGGTCATGCAGGCCGAAGGCGGCCTGATGAGCATCACCGGAGCTGCAGACGGCCCACCCTTCAGGCTGGGCGTGGCCATCGCTGATATCGTGTCCGGCATGTTCGCCGCGCAAGGTATCGCCATGGCGCTGTTCGCTCGCGAGCGAACGGGCCGCGGCCAGGCCGTGGACATCGGCATGCTGGACTCGGTGACCGCGCTGTTGACCTATCAGGCAGGGATCTACTTCGCGACTGGCGACGCGCCGGCACGCATGGGGAATCGTCACCCGACGATCGTTCCGTATGAGACGTTCAACGCCTCAGACGGCGAGTTCGTGCTCGCCGTGGGGAACGACGAACAATGGAAACGCTTCTGTCGTGTGGCCGAGCTCGCTGAGGACGAACGTTTTGCGACCAACCGGCAGCGGGTCACGTTGTACGACCAACTCAGACCGATCCTGGACAAACGGCTGCGAACCGAAACGCGCGAAGTCTGGATTGCGCGGCTCACCGCGGCCGGTGTGCCGTGCGGCGGCGTTCGCAATCTACAGGAGGTGTTTGCCGACCCTCAGGTGGTCGCCCGCGAGATGGTCGAGAATGTCGAACATGCGACGATCGGACCCTTGCGCGTTCTGGGTACGCCGCTGAAGCTGTCGCAAACGCCCGGCGGCATCCGCACCGCACCGCCAACGCTGGGCCAGCACACCGACTCGGTGCTGACGCGCGATCTCGGCATGGCCAGCGGTGATGTTGACGCGCTGCGTATGAAAGGGATCGTGTAGATGGAAATCTCGGACGTGCGACGGCGGCTGACCCAGACGATTGAGCGCGCGAAGCGCGAGGCTGCCGAGCGGCGCGCCCGGCATGATGAGGCAGCGCGCGACTATGCCGTTTTCCTCGAGCGTGTCGCGGTTCCGGTGTTCCGACAGGTCGCGAATGTCCTCAAGACCCAGGGCTATGCGTTTCGCGTCTTCACCCCGAGCGACAGCGTGCGGCTCATGTCCGAGGCGAACGCCGACGACTACATCGAGTTGTCACTGGATACGAGCGGCGGGCAGCCGAGCGTCATGGGTGCGACCAGACTTGCCCGGGGCAGACGTGTGCGAGAGTCTGAACGGCCACTTGGAACGCAGCCGATTCGAGATCTCAGCGAAGACGATGTCCTGAGTTTCCTGCTGATGGAACTCGAACCCTTCGTCGCTCGTTAGGGCTGGGCCGTGCCTCGAACGCGTCTGACGCGACGTGGCTCAGGCCAGGCGTTCGACGGCAGACGTATCGACGCCCTGCCGTTTCAACAAAGCGAGAAACCCAGCCCGATCGGCCGACCGGCGATAGGCTTCCTGGACATCAACCGCGCCGGACTGCACATACCCGACCAGCGCGTCGTTCAGCGGCATCATGCCGACCTTGCGGCCCCCTTCAATCGCCAATGGCAGCTGCGACGTCCGGCCCTCAGCGAGGACGCTGGCCACCGCCGGGGTGTTGAGCAGGACTTCTCTGGCAGCGAGCCGGCCGCCTCCCCGTTTACGCAGCAGGACCTGCGAGACCACGCCACGCAGATTCTGCGCCAGTGAGATCTGCACCTGACGACGGTACTCCGGCGGATAGAGATCGATGATGCGATCGACGGCGCCGCTCGCGTTGTGCGCCGGGAAGCCGCCGATGACGAGATGGCCCGAGGCCGCCGCTTCCAGCGCCAGGTTCATGAGCGCGGCCGTCCGCACTTCCTCCAGCACCAGGACGTCGGGATCTTCTCTGAGTGCACCGCGGGCGGCAGTGTACAGTTCGTCGGCGCCGCCGCGCACTTCGCGCTGGCTGATCAGCGAGCCGTTGCGCTCGTGCACCACGTTGATCTCGCTCTCGATCGAAATGATGTGATCGCGGCGCGTCCGGTTGATGAGATCCACGAACGCCGATATCAGCGTCCGCTTGCCGCTCGCGCGCGGCCCGGCCACGAGCACGAGTCCTTCCGGCTCTATCCCGAGCGCCTGGATTTCCCGGCTGAGACCCAGCTGTTCGGCAGTGATCGCACGAACCGGCATCATCCGGAACACGCCACCGGGGCCGCGGTGATCACGGAAGCTCAGGCAACGGACGCGGCCGACTTCCGGAAGTTCGGCAATCCACTCGCTGGCGACACCAGTGCGAAGCGCTTCAGCATTGCGCTCGGGCATCAATGTCAGCAGCAGCGACTCGACGTCGTTCGGTCCCAGAATCGGCGCGCCGTCGAGCGTGTAGATTTCGCCGTCCACGCGGACTGACGGACGCGACGCCGACGACAAGTACAACATCGAAGCGCCGCGGGCCGCAGCCAGACGGAGCAGCTGATCCAGGTTCGACAGCGCTTGCGCGGCGAGAGGCGGCGGCACGTCCGGACGGATTGAGTTTCTCGCCAGCGGGAGCACGGCCGCCATGTCGGGCCCCGCCATTCCGTTCTGCGCGCGCGGCGGCGGAGGCGTTTGCCAGTCGGGCGTCGACAAAGGTTCGCGCATCGGCGGCGGTGGCTGCCACGCGGCGGCCGGCGGCAGTTCTCCCAACTTCGAGGACGCCTCCCAGGCGGACGACGGAACATCACGGACCGGCGTCGGAAGCGTCGCCTGCCAGGCTGGAGCCTGCGCGGGCGTTTCGCTGACGGGCGTCGGAACGTCAGGGACTGGAACCGGCTCGGTTTTGCGACTGATCGACACTGGAGTGTCCTCCACCGGAGTCGGCGCCGCTGGAGCGCTGACCGGCATTTCGATGTGCGCCACGGGAGCCGGCGCGGGCGTTTCGACAACAGGTGCGGGAGCGACAACGGCCGCAGCCGCGACACGAGCAGCCGGGCGTTCAACAACGGGAGAAAAGACTTCCGGTTCCGGCGACGCTTCCGTCACCGCCGGTGGAGCGGTCTGATGAACAACCGCTGCGGGTGGTTCAACGACTAGTGGCGCTGGCGCATGTGCAACCGGTGCGGGTGCTTCAAGAACTGGCGGCTCAGAGGCCTCCACAACTACCGTCGACGGCTGCGGCGCGCTGACGAGCGCAGGCGGATGAGCGACCTCGACAGCAGGGGCTGGTGTTTCAGCAAGGCGCGCGAACGCTTCCGCAGCTTCCGTGATGAGAGGCAGCGCCGGTTGATCGAAGGTGGCCGCTTCAAAAGCTCCGAAGGCTCCGAAAGGCGTCGAGTCGACGTCCTCAGTCGGCTCAGGCGTGAGCGAAGGGTCGTACGGTTCGAGCGTGAAACTTGGCGTCTCCGCCACCGGCGTCGGCGCGGGTGCTTCGCTGACCAGATGTGGCGACTCCCACTCGGCTGTGAGCTCTGGTATTTCGCTGACCTCCGGAGCCTCCCTGCCACCGATGGCCGGCGGCACGTCGCCGAGCGGCGCTACCATCTCAATCGCCTGCACGACGGACGGTTCGCTCTCGTGCAGAACCGGTTCGCTGAGTGGCGCGGTCTCGGGCGCAGACGTATGAATCTCGGGGACGGCCGTTTCAATGAGTTCCGGCGCCGGGTGCTGATGCACTGGTGAGAGAACCGGCGTCAGCGGCTGCCACTCCGAATCGGTCGCCGATTCAACACTGGCGTGAGCCGCTGGAGGCGCAGACATCTCGAGGTGAGCCGACGGAGGCTGCGACTCAGGCCACAGCTGGTCAACGTCAGGGAGGCTCAGATCATCGTCAAAACCAGGACTGGCTTCCGATGGCAGATGCTGCCGCATCGGAGCGGCGGTCTCGATGGTGAGTGAGCCCGACGTTTCATCGAACGCGACGTCCGTGTCCGTTGCGGCGAGTTGGTCCGACACCGAAGCCGTCGTTGAAGCCGGCCACAGTTGCGAGGCATCGGGAAGACTCAGCGCGTCGTCCTTCGCGGACGTTGTCCCGGCGGCGTTGCTTACGTTGCTTACAGGGATGGCGGACACCGGCGCCGGCGCGGACGGGATCGTTGACGCGGGCACCTGAGGCGTTGACGGAATCGCCGTCGATCCAAACACATCGCCCGACAACCGGTCCTCGGCAGCCACCTGCCGGCGTCGAATCTCGGCCCAGACGTCGTCTCCCCCGCGCGCGGCTACGATCGTGAAGTACTCGCCGGGGAACTCCGGCATCGCGGGCAACTCGTGCTGGGCGGCTCCGAACTCGTCGAGCGCTCGTTGGGAGTCGGGCGGCAGCAGCTGGTTGACGATCCCGGTGACCGCTTCGAAGGTCAGACCACGAGTTGCGAGATCGACTTGCCCGGTCGGAGTCACCACGTACGGCCGGTCCCCCACGTGCATGACGACGGCTTCACCGTCGAGACGGATGATCGCTTGGAGGAGTGACGGAACCAGTGTCATTGAGTCCTATTGCGAGCTTCTCAGGCGACCGAGGTGCACATTGCTGCACACCGCTGCAGCCGAAACGTGCACAGCCGCACAGGCTCAATGTCGGCTCAAGTCAGGACGCGCATTAGGAAGAATCTGCGGGGCCGACGCCGACCTCGTAGATGCGTACGAGCTCGACCAGCTTGTAGCCTCGCGTTTGATACGGCGGGACAACCCGCTCCGTCCTGAGGTACTGGAGCATTGCCGCATCGGAATAGTCAGGCGCTCCGATTTCCGGGATACCAGTCAACCGCACTTCGAGGCCGGCCATTGTCATGACCTTCTCGAGCCTGATACGAACCGCCGGCAGGATCCCGAACCGCCTGGTCCGCTCCTCGAGCGGTCGCGTTGCGAACGCGACGAAGATCTCGTTGCTCATGAAGTTGTAGTCGGCTTCGGATCGGCTCGCGGGGGCGTCCTCCACGCGGATGACGTCGATCGTTTCCAGCTCCTGGAGGCGATCCAGCAGCGTCTGGGTAAACGTCCCCTCTCCCGACCATTTCGATGTATCGACATTCATGAAATCTTCACTCTGCAATCTGCCGTCTGCACTTTCATGCTGACAAGTCTGTCGTCAGCACGCTCATGGTTTCTGAGCCCGGTGAATGGCCATGAGGCCACCGAGAACGCGGTAGTACCTGACTCGCGCGAATCCGCGCGTTTCCATTAGGCGGGCGACCGCCGGCGCGCCGGGATACCGTCGAATCGAGGCTGGGATGTAGCGATACGTATCCGGATCGCGGTGCAGCATCCAGCCGAGCGCACCGCCCACGATCGTCAAGTAGGCAAGATACACGGTGCGGACAAGCGGGTTCGATGGACGATTGAAATCGAGTGACACGGCCTGGCCCCCCGGGCGAAGCACTCGCAGGATCTCGTCGACTGCACCGGTGAGGTCAGGGACATTCCTGAGACCGTAGCCGGTCGTGACGAGATCAAACGAGCCGGCAGGGAACGGCAGCGCCTGCATGTCCCCGACCAGAAACGCCGGACCGCCAGTCGCCTTGCCAACCGCGAGCTCAATCATCCTCAGGGTGATGTCGAGACCGATTACCTGGCACCCGCGCCGATGAAGCGCGAAGGCGATATCACCGGTCCCGGTTGCCAGATCCAGCGCCCGGACGCCCGGCGAGGGTGCCGCCAGGGCGATCAGCCGACGTTTCCACGCCCGGTCGCGGCCATAGGAGAGCAGAACCGTGATCAGATCGTAACGATCGGCGATCGTGGCGAACAGCGTCCGCACGTAGCGACGCTTCCCATCGGGTGTAGCAATGCGATCGTGAATCGACATCCGCGAATCAGACTAGGGATAATAGCGTGGCATGCTGCCATCGAGTACGGTCGAGAACTATTTGAAGGCGATCTTCCAGGGCCAGCTGCAGCTGGAGGCCGGGGTTCGTCTCGTGCCGATGGGCCAGGTGGCCAATGCGCTCGGCGTCACTCCAGGAACTGCCACCACGATGGTCAAGGCGCTGTCCGAGTCGGGCCTTGCTGAATACGAGCCGTACAGCGGCGTCCGGCTCACGCGTGCCGGCGAGAAACTTGCCGGGCGGGTTCTCAGGCGGCATCGGCTGGTCGAATTGTTCCTGGTGCAAGTGATGGGCATGAGCTGGACCGAAGTCCACGACGAAGCCGAGCAGCTCGAGCATGCCGTCTCGGAGCGTTTGATCGAGTTGATCGATGAGATGCTGGGACGGCCGACGCACGATCCGCACGGCGACCCGATTCCGACGGCCGGCGGTACGCTGAGGGCGAGCCCTCTCGAGAACCTGCTCACCTGCCCGCTCGGCACACCACTCAAGGTGATGCGGATCACCGACCAGGATCCGTCGTTCCTCCGCTTCATCGAAAGCAACGACTTGAAGCCAGGACAGGCGATTCAGGTGGAGACCCGCGATGCCGCGGCTGATTCTGTGAAAGTGCGGCGCGGCAATCGCGCGACGATTACCATCGGCGCCCGCGCGGCCTCGAAGCTCCTCGTCGAAGCTGTTCCCTGAGAACTCGCCTCAGACCGGACACTAGAGAACTGATCAGAGGGAGTCGAGAAACGCGAGCAGTTGCGATCGCCCCGCGCCATCGAGCTTCAGGAAGAGCTGGCGAGCGCTTTCCGCCTCGCCCCGATGGCGTTCGATCGCCTCGAGTGGCGTGCTCGCGGTCCCATTGTGCAGAAGCGGACGTCGCACGCGAAGTCCCCAAAGCGCGGGCGTACGGATTTCGTGCGGGAGCGCGGCGCCCTGGGGAATTCCGTCGCCGGTGCCGATGTCGTGGAGCAGCAGATCCGAGAAGAGGGGCACTGCCCGCCGATCGAACAGCGGAAGTCGCGAGGGCCCGGTTTCGAGAATCGCAACATGACAGGCGGTGCAGCCAATCTGTCCGAACACTCGTTCACCCGCCTGAACCCCTTCGGTGATCGCGCCGCGCGGCGGCGGCCCCAGAAACTTCATGAACGCTTCGAAGTTGTCGATCGCCGCCAATCGCGTCCGCCGATCGGGCACATCTTCGGGGTCGCGGGTGGGATCGCACAGTCGCATCTGCGCGGGCGACACGCCGGCCGCCAGCTCCTGCGGGAAAAGTTCATTGGTGATGCCCATCTCGTTGCGATAGGCATCGGCGCTGAAGGTGCGAAGGGTGGCATGCTGCGACTTCCAGCCGAATCGCCCGACGCGGGACCGCCCGGTGGCTACGTCCGTGACCACCGCCGCCCGACCGCTCACGCCGTCGCCGTCGCGATCGTCGGGATCCGCCAGGCTCAAAAGCGTTTCGTCGGGAATCGCTTCCACGAGCCCCGCGCCAAAGGTCGGGATCGGAACCCGCCGAATGATGATGTTCGCCTCGACTGGAATCTTGGGCTGACAGCCGTGGGTCGGTGTGGAGAAGAGATGAAAGAGCGTGTCGAGAGCAATGCCGTCGGAACCAATGAGCGGACGAATGTGGCCATCGGCGTCACGATAGGCCGCCCGCACTTCCGAGACGAGGCTGACGCCGCCAATGGCCGGTACGTTGTGACAGACGGCGCAGCTCGCCGCGTTGAACGCCGGACCCAGTCCTTCTTCGGCGGTCTCCACCTCGAGGAAATCCTCTAACCCGAGGCGGAAGCGCTCGAACTCAGCGGGCAGAAGCCCGGGCAGCGGATCGCCAAACCCTCCGGACTGTCCCGGGAGAGACGACGAGGTCGCAAGAAACACGGTGGCAATAGCGACCGATGCGAGGGCCAGGCGCCGAATGCTCATGGCGTCGCAGCTTTCGCGCGCACGCGCAGTTTGCCGCGCATGAATCCGTGCCCGGCGCCGCACAGTTTCGAGCATTCGAACACATAGTCGCCAGGCTCGGCAATTTGAACCACGACGCGCGCCTCGCCGCGACCACGTCGCGGGATCTCCACATTGATGGCGCCGGGTCCGATCAGCCGGAACCCATGTGTGGTGTCCTCACTGCTGATGCGCAGCTCGACCCGAGTCTCCGCGTCGATTGAGATCTCCGAGGGCGTGAAGGAGAACCGCTCGGCCACGACGTGCACCACTTTCGCCGGCGCCGGCTGATCCTGGTGACCGCGGAGGGATACGGCCATCAGCGCCACGCACGCCAGGACCACCGCCACGCGGAGCAGGCGTCGTTTCATCTAGAACCACCATCCCAGACCGACGTTGATCGACCGCGGCGCAGGGACCGCAGTGCTCTTGTTGCGGACGTGCGAATAGTCGAACTTGATCGCGACATCGGGATCGAGCCAGTAGGTCGCGCCGAGCACCCAGGCATCGCGATCGAACTGCGGCAGCTTCACATACCCGGCCGGCATCCGAAACTGAGTATCGAAATTCTCGTAGCGAGCAAACAGCGCGGCGTCGTGCGGAAAGCGAGAAGGCAGAATGCGATAAGCGGCCTCGAGGTAGGTGCCTTGCAATTGTTCGGCGACGTTCGGGTTGACGCCTGTGTTCCGAGTGATCGCGGCGTTGAGATCGGCGGCGCCCCCGATGAAGACCCGCGCGTGCTGCGCGCGCGTTTCCAATCGACCCCGAGTGAAGCGTGCGTCGAACTCGTAGAGTCCAACCGTTGTGTGAATCGTCGGGACGTTGAAGCCGGTATTGCCGCGCCAGAAGCTGACGCCGAGCTGGAGACCGCGAACAGCGACATACTCCAAGCGCCCTGTCACCGCGACGTTCCTGACCACCGCTTCGGAGCCGTGCTGCGCGCCATCGCGAAGACCTTCCCCGGCCGTGAACGCCGTCGCGTCGAGCGGCGCCATCGCATATATCCGATATCGGAAGCCGCGGCCGGCACTGCCGTGAATACCGGCGCCCGCTTCAAACCACGTGGTGGGAATGATGACAGTGTCGACAAACGGTCGCTCGACGCCATGAAACACCGGCGGCTCGTGCCGCTCGTTGATGATGCCGACCGGCACCAGGATCATCCCCGCCCGGAAATTGATTTCGGACCGAAGCAGGTAGTCGATATACGCCTTTTCGAGCGCGAGCTCTCCGCCTTCCTCGAGCCCCTCCACAATGGCATGCTCCAGTTCCAACTCGCCGACAAACCGCAGGCGATCAGAAAAGCGGTGGTAGAACAGCAGGACGAACCGATGGAAGTCGATCACGCCAGGAGTGGCACCGGTCGGCTGATTGACGTGGAAGTCCATGTAGCCGGACACCGGCCCCGACTGCGGCGCACTCGACGGAGCGGGCGTGGCGGCCTGCGCGAGAGTCGGGCCGGTGACGCTGACGGGCAGCGGCGCGGGCGCGCGACCGGCCGGCACCACCGCCAGGCACGCAGACATTACTTGACAGGCTAGAAACATTTATTTTGAAGGCTGAAAACTGAAGCGAGTGTAGGCCCCGGCCCACACCGTGTCAAGCGGAAGTCGTTAGAAGGTCAACCTCCTAGAGCAGTTTGATCGCCCCGAGGTCGAGATTGAGATCCTCAGGGGTGAGGCCGAAACGCTTGCCCATTTCGCGAACCGTCTCCTCGAGTCGCATCAGGGCGACACCAACCGCTTCGACTTCACTGTCGGTGAGCGTGTCGCTTTCCATCCGACGGATGGCCTGCCGCTCCATCAACTGACGCAGGAACTCAACGATCGTCAGCACGAGTTGCGCGACGGACTTCTGAACATCGTCGGGATCGGGGTTCCAGCGCATCGGCGCTGTGGCGCGGCGCTTGACCTTCACCCCCGGCCGCTTCGCGCCGGTCCGCGGCCGAACCGGTCGCATCCGACGTTCAAGCTCGCGTTTGAGCACCCGAAGTTGAGCGGCCGTGACCGGCGTGGCGCCCACAGTCCGCGAGCGGCGTGGCCGACGCTTCCGGGTCGTCTGACGCCTGCTCACCGGCGTGTCCGCGCCGACGGTGAGCGCCGGCGCCGGCCAGCCTTCCGGCTTCGCTCGCGATCGTGGGGAAGCACACGATCGGCAGCACAGAGAAGGGCGGACAACCGCAAGTAGATGAGGTCCACGCCCGCCACGCCGAGCGTTACGTCGCCTGATGCCATGACGCCCTTGTTGAGGACGTGATCGAGCAGATCCAGCAGGCTCGTTTCGGGTTCATCGAGCACGCTGTCAACGAGGGGAGACGGGCGTGGGTTCACACGGGCCGGCAGATTGCGGGGCATGTCAGTCCTGGACGAAGCTGTACGGCGGCCACGGCCCGGTCAGCGAGATCAGGTATCCCTCCCGCTCGAGTGCGCGGGCTCGGCGCAAGGCAGCCGCGCGGAACGACGCCGCACGCGATCTCGGCACCAGAAACACGGCGTCGAGCAGCATGGTCCCGGCTGCGGCAGCCAGCGAACGGCGCGTCGCGAGCTTCGATCGACGCGCGAGCAGATCATACAGTTCCGCCGCCACTTCACGTGCGTGCCCCACCAGCTCGACTGCCGCGTCCCGTTGTGCTTTCTTGCGCGCAAGGTAGGTGGCTCCAGATCGTTCGCCGCTTACGCGTCGAACCGATCCGCGCCGAGCGTCCGTCGCCTGTCTCGCGCCTAGCATCAGCCGCAGCCCCCACTCCTCGTGCTTCAGCACGCGTGCGAACGCCGCATCGATGCGCCGCCCCTGTTCGCGAATGTACTCGACCGCTCGCTCATCGTTCTTGAAGATCGTGAACAGCTTCATGGGCAGCAGCCCGGCGGATGCGATGAAGGATTCGACGACGGCTTCATGCGCCACCGCGGCACGAGACACCCAGTCCAGATCGCTCAGGCCGTCCTTGATGGCGGCCTCACCGTACCGAGCGAGCGGCACATCGGCGACGACCAGCCAACGGCGTGCGGCTGGTGACCGAGTACGCCCGCCCGCGGCCAATTCGAGCAGCCGCGGCGGTCCTGACCCGGGAAGACCCTTGGGCAGGTGACCACGGGTGGGTGCACGCGAGTCTGCGATCACGCAGTAGACATACGTGCCCTTAACGGCTTTTGCGGTCATTGGTAGCGACCCAGTCACGCGCCCAGCGTTCGAGCGCGGCCACGCCTCGGGGCGGCGGCGCGATGAGCGGGGTCTGGATGATAGCGCACTCCGGGAACCGCCGGCGGCACACACGCTTCAGCCGCGGAAGCTCACGGCGCTCTGCTGCAGCGGTGGCGCGACAGTGCACACACCGCCCCGGCGCGACGGTCAGAGCGTTCACGATCAGGAGCGGCACATCGAGATGAAGACGACGAAGACGATCGAGCAGCCGCTCGGTTTCCAGGCGAGGCAGCACCGCAGCGCGAGAGACGACAAGGAAGTGTGCTCGACGCGGATCGCGCATGAGCGCCTGGACGGCTCGAATCGACTTGGAGATGTCAACCAACTCGGTCGCCAGGCGACCAGGGCGAACGAGATCGCGATACTTCAACAACACGCGCAGCAGCACACCAACCCACTCGCGAGCGATTTCCGGCATCTCGAGCAGGCGAAGCGCATGTCCCGTGGGCGCGGTATCAATCACGATGAGATCGTAAGGCAGTGGACCGGGCTCAAGAATCGAGACGAGGCCGAAGAGTTCGTCGATCCCCGGCGGTGCGAGATCGATCAGCCCGCTTGCCGCTCCACCGCTCAACGCGAGCCCCGCGCCTGCGGCGGCGCCGATTTGCTCGAGCGCCGCCTCGAGATCGCCGCGCCTTGCTGCCAGAGCGCGTGTCGCATCGAGTTCACGTACGTGCAAATTCGGCGGGCCGTGAGGAATCCGGACAGGCTCGTCACCGAGCGGGTGGTCAAACACGTCGGCCAGCGAGTGCGCCGGATCGGTGGATATCAGCAGGACCTGCTTGCGGGGCTCGTCACGAGCAAGCCGCATCGCAACGACAGCGGCAGCCGTGGTCTTGCCAACTCCTCCCTTCCCTCCAAGAAAGAGGAGCTTCGCACCAACGGGCAGAGGGATCGAAAGTTCGCGGCCAGCTCGCTTAGAGACCGGACGGATCGTCTTCTTCACCGCGCGTCCGTGGCTGGCTCGAGCGGCCACGAACGGAGTCAGTAGAGACCTGCTCAACTGGGCCAGCACGTTGACACCTCGCGGCTCTCGCACGCGGGTGGAAAGGAGATGGAGGACAAGCTTCGGCTTCCGGCGGGCTGCCAGGTGGGCGACGCGATCCAGCACCTGTCGCTCCGCTGCGCGCCGCCCATCGCACATCCGACATGGTGGGCCGTCAGGCGTCACGCAGTTCACCACGAGCGATCGAACGGGAATGCCCGCGGCATCAAGCACCGCCAGCGCGTCGCCGGTTTCGGCCAGCGAGAGCTCTTCCGGGAGCATCACCCAATGGACGGTTGACCGCGCAGGATCGCGGAGCAGGGCGCGGGTGTCCGCGGCCTGCTCCGCCAGCAGCGCGATCAATCGATCGGCGGCCTCGGGGCGGCGCACCCGCGCCAGCTGTTCTCTGATCACCCGATGTTCTTGCTGAAGAACATCGAGCACATCCGCCACGGTCCCAACGGTTTCTGGTGCGGCCAGCAGGCGCAGCATGTGGCCGGTGGGCGCCGTGTCGACGACGATCAGGTCGTAGCGGCTCGAAGCCAGCCGAACGATTTCCAGTATGCCGGCGAGCTCATCGATACCTGGAAGTGACAGTCCCAGGAGCGCCTCGACGTCGTCCCGATCGAGCCACGTGCCGTGCTCGACGATGTCGCCGAGGGCAGGGCGATGCTGGCGAAGCCAGCGTCCGAAGGCACGCGGGGCATCGAGCTCGGCGGCCTGAAGCATCGAGCCCGTCGCGCGGCTGCCGACGGCAATCGTGGTGACTCGCGAGGAGAGTCGTACGGCCAGGGCGTCGCCCAGGGAGTGCGCCGGGTCGGTCGACACGACGAAGACGCGGGAGCCGGTGCGTGCGGCCGCGACGGCGTGCGCCGCGGCGCAGGTCGTCTTGCCAACGCCGCCCTTGCCTCCGTAGAAGAGAAAGTGGGAAGGCACAAGGGGCAGGAAGGAAAAAGGAAGAAGGGAAAAGGAAGAAGGCAGAAGGAAGAAGGTTATTCCTCGAAGGTTTCGATCTCGACGCTGGAGATCTTGTCGTGCGGCGACATCGTGAAGACGCCCTCCGAGGCCCCTTTGAGCTCTCGGATTCTGGCGAGCACATCGCGCTCGATGTCGGCAAACTCCTCGTCGGAGATCTCACCAAGCTCGAGCCGCATCTGGGCTTCGAGCAGCTGCTCCCGCAGCGTCGTGTCGTTCTGCGACTCCGCCTCGGCCGCCGCGACGACCTTGTCGAGGACGAAGCGAAGACTGCCGATCAGCAGAGAATCGAGAATGAACATGTTAGGCCCGCTCGAGCTTGAGCCTGATGTTCACGAAGTTGTACGGCGGCCACGGACCGGTGTACTTGAAAGTCAGTTTGTCGAAGCGGCTCGCAATCGATTTGACCTTGGCATCGAACGCGCTCTCGCGATCTCTCGAAATCAGAAACGCGGCGTTCATGATCATCTTGTCGCCGATCGGCTTGTTGATGCGCGAGGCCACCGACACGTCGCGCAGCTCGTCGAGGATCTCCGCGA
>Ga0111538_10001567_pt1 | contig 32145 bp, 29 predicted proteins | sample SoiMethybrSBSTD1_FD_79669 | JGI IMG/M metagenome (GOLD analysis project Ga0111538, IMG submission 79669) | Bulk soil microbial communities from a Populus tree surrounding site in Tennessee, USA - Soil MetaG P. TD hybrid SBSTD1 (version 2)... | ecosystem: Environmental > Terrestrial > Soil >... | reverse complement strand
GCTGGGTCGCTGGGTTACCGGGAGCTGTGCCAAGCCAAACCGAATTACCCAGCCACCGAGCTACCTAGCCACCCAAAGACCCAGCTAACGTCCGCGAACGACCAGTTCACCGCGCATCTGGGCGTGCCTGGAGTCGTTGGTGAGATTGGAATAAAAGGCAAACGTGCCCGCACGATCGGCGCGGAACTCCAACGTCGTGGAGCCGCCCGCGGGTACGCGCCGCGAGACGCGATACTCGTCAATCGTCACGCTGTACGCGTTGTCTTCGCTTTGCACCGTCAATTTGACCAGGTCGTCCTGAGCGACCTCGATCCGAGCCGGGGAGAACCGGTAGTTGCGAGCCGTAAGCGTGATCTCGCGTCTATTGGGGGCCTGCTCCTGAGCAATTGAATGGAGCGCTAAAGGCGAGAGCAGACCCACCACGCCTACGACCAGGAGGCTGGACGTCCGACTCTTGAGCTTCATCTATGCATTTTAGACGACCGGGACCGTGTCCCGGTTCGTCGATGCACAGGATTGCCTAGTCTTTAGCGGCAGGCGCAGGCGCGCCCGCTTTTTGAGCCTCTTCCTGCAGCAGCGCCTTGCGGCTGAGCCGGATTTTGCCGGTGGGGTCGATATTGATGACCTTCACCAGGATCTGCTGGCCCTCTTTGAGTTCGTCGCGCACGTCCTTTACGCGGTGATTGGCGATCTCGGAGACGTGCAGCAGGCCGTCGGTGCCCGCCATGATTTCGACAAATGCGCCGAAGTCCGTAATGCGCTGCACCTTGCCCATGTAGGTCTTGTTGAGCTCGGGCGTTGCGGTCAGCTCCTGGATGATGCCGATCGCTTTTGCGGCCGACTCACCATCCGAGGACGCGACGTTGACCTGGCCGTTGTCCTCGACATCGATCTTCACGCCGGTACGCTCGATGATGCTGCGAATCATCTTGCCACCGGGCCCGATGACGTCGCGGATCTTGTCGACCGGAATCTTGATCGTGATGATGCGCGGCGCGAACATCGACATGTTTCCGCGCGTCGTCTGAAGCGTCTTGGCCATCTCGCCCAGGATGTGCATCCGGCCGGCTCGCGCCTGCTCGAGCGCTTTGGCCATGATCTCCGACGTGATGCCGGTGACCTTGATGTCCATCTGCAGCGCCGTGATGCCGTTGGCCGTGCCGGCGACTTTGAAGTCCATGTCGCCGTAATGGTCTTCGGCGCCCGCGATGTCGGAGAGGACGGCGTACTTGCCGGTCTTCTCGTCCATGATGAGCCCCATCGCGATGCCCGCGACTGCAGAGGTGATCGGCACGCCTGCATCCATCATCGCCATCGAGCCACCGCAGACGGACGCCATCGACGAGGAGCCATTGGACTCGAGGATGTCGGAGACAATGCGAATGGTGTAAGCGAACTTCTCTTCGGCTGGGACGACGGGTGCGAGCGCACGTTCGGCAAGTGCACCGTGCCCAACCTCGCGGCGGCCAGGTCCTCGCTGCGGGCCAACCTCGCCGACCGAGAACGGCGGGAAGTTGTAGTGGAGCATGAACCGCTTGTACTGCTCGCCGGTGACATGCTCGATCTTCTGCTGATCGTCGGCGGTTCCGAGCGTGCAGCTGACAAGTGCCTGGGTCTCGCCGCGCGTGAACACGACCGAGCCATGCACGCGAGGGAGAATGCCGGTCTCGGTCCAGATCGGGCGGATCTCGTCGAACTTGCGGCCATCGAGCCGCACGCCGCGTTCGAGAGCCTCGTCGCGCATGATCTTTTCCTGCAGCTCGTGAAAGATGTGTTCTGCATCTTTCTTCTGCTGCGCGTCGCCTTCCGGCAGCGACTCCAGGAGGTCCGCGAGAACGGCATCGACCTGGCCGTAGCTTTCAAGCTTCTGCTTGATGCGCATCGCGTCGGTCAACGGTCCGCGCACCTTGTTCTCGACTTGCTCATGGAACTCGGGCGCAATCGCCTTCGCTTCGGCCACGACTTTTTTCTTGCCGGCCGCCGACTTCAGCTCTTCAATGCCCGCAACGATCTTTTTGATCGCGGCGTGCGCCGCTTCGAGCGCTCCGACGACCTGAGCTTCCGAGACGTCCTTGGCGCCAGCTTCGACCATGACGATGCCGTCACGCGTGCCGGCAACGATCAGGTCGAGGATGCTCTGCTTTCGCTCGGCGTAAGTCGGATTGATGACGTACTCGTTGTTCACCATGCCGACGCGAACGCCGGCGACGGTCTTTTCGAACGGGATCTCGGAGATCGCCAACGCGGCGGAAGCGCCAGTGATGGCGAGCACGTCTGCGTCGTTCTCAGTATCCGCGGACAGGAGAAGCGCGATGATCTGCGTTTCGTATCGCCAGCCAGACGGGAAGAGCGGCCGGATCGGCCGGTCGATCAATCGGCTCGTGAGCACTTCCTTCTCTGCCGCCTTGCCCTCGCGTTTGAAGAATCCCCCGGGGATCCGTCCGGACGCATAGGCGTACTCGCGGTAGTCGACAGTCAGCGGAAGGAAATCCACGTCCCGGGCGCTCGCGGCACGCGAGGCCGTAACGAGCACCATGGTGTCGCCGGACCGCACGATCACGGCGCCGTGGGCCTGCTTGGCAAGCTTGCCCGTTTCGAGGGACAGCGTGCGGGATCCGACCTGGATCTCGCGCCTCTGCAATTTAACGTTGTGCATGTGACTAGGTTCTACTTACGTATGCCGAGACGCTTGATGAGGTCGGCGTAGCGCTCGGAGTCTTTGCTCTTGAGGTAATCGAGCAGCCGCCGACGCTGGCCTACCAGTTTCAGCAATCCCCGGCGGGAGTGATGATCCTTTGCGTGGATCTTGAAATGCTCGGTGAGGTAGTTGATCCGCTCGCTGAGGAGCGCGACCTGAACTTCCGGCGACCCGGTGTCGCCGTCGTGTGTCTTGTATGTCCCGATAATACCGCTCTTACGATCCCTGGTTAACGCCACTGGTGGCTCCTTCACGAACGGTTCAGACCTGAGTGCCGATGGCCTTGTTGCCCGGGCATCCACCGAACCGCCGTACGGTCTTCTATGTTACTGGTCCCCTAAACATTTCATTCTAAATCAGTACAACGGCCGGATGCAAAAAATCACCAGGAGCGGCAACGTTCGCCAGCGCAATGAGTTGACCGTTCTGATCGAGCAGCCGCACCCATGCGCCCTCGCCTCCCGGCATCGATTCCTGCCCTGACTGGACGTGCGATCGTTCCAGCATCCGGCCGTGCGAGACACGTTTTCGGCCTTCCGCATCGAGGCAGATTGCCGGCAAGCGGGGCAGGAGACGCTCCAGCGGCAGCCATCCCTCCGTGACGGCCGAACCGACGCGCTGTACGTGCTCGAGTCCGACCGCCTGGTCGATCGTGAACTCGCCGCTGCGCGTCCGGCGTAAAGACTCGAGGCAGGCGCCAGTCCCCACCAGCTCACCCAAGCGGTGCGCAAAACTCCGGACATAAAACCCGGACGAGCATGTGATGGCGATGCGAGCCGAGGCGCCCGTGAGCTCGAGCAATTCAGCGCGCCCGACGCTCACCGGCACTGCCGACAGCGTGACCGCTTCGTCGCGGCGCGCCTTCGCGTACGCTCTCTCTCCGCCGATCTTCTTGGCCGAAAACGCCGGCGGAACCTGCTCGTAATCACCGCGCAGCGGTTCGAGTGCCGCCTCGATCGCGGCAGCAGTCGGGACGAGCCCGGAATTCGCAGTTTGCGCTCCGGTGATGTCGTACGAGTCAGTCGCGACTCCGAACCGCACTGTCGCTTCGTACTCCTTGTCGGAGGACACGAAGAACCGGACGAGTCGCGTGGCCTGGCCGCAGGCCAGCGGGAGTACGCCCGTCGCCAGCGGATCCAGCGTCCCGGTGTGACCGATGCGACGCTCATGCAGTGAACGTCGCGCAACCGCGACGACGTCATGCGACGTCAGGCCCTGCGGCTTGTTGACGACGAGAACTCCGTCCATGAGTAGGCCGTAGGCAGCGTGCAGTAATTGCGCAGCCCTACTTTGCGAGTTCGATCGCCTTTGCCAGCTTCTCCTCGAAGAGCACCTTCAGCTCTGCGAAGTCTCCGCGTACGGAGCAACCAGAGGCATTGGTGTGGCCTCCGCCGCCGAACTCACGGGCGATGGCATTGACGTTGATGTTTCCCTTCGACCGCATGCTCAGTCGCCAATCGCCAGGGCCGTTCTCCTTGAAGAACGCCACCGCGACGATATCCTTCACCGTGAGCGGCAGATTGACCAGTCCCTCGGTGTCGTCGTAGGTGCCTCCACACTCGCGCGCGAGCTGCTGATCGACGTACACCGTGGCGATGCGGCCGGACGGATCGAGCTGCATCATGTGGAGCACCGCCCCGTACAGTTTCAGTCGCGCGAGGTTGTTGCTGTCGAAGATGCTGCGCGCGACGGCTGGAGGATTGACGCCCGCTTCAACGCATCGGCGGCAGATGTCGAACGTGCGCGGGGTGATGTTGGAGTAGTGGAACGCGCCGGTGTCGGTGAGAATCGCGATGTAGACATGCGTCGCAATCTCGGGCGTCAGCGACACGCCGAGCTCGCCGATCAGGTCGAACACCATTTCACCGCATGCCGCCGCCGACAGGTCGAGCCAGTTCACCGCTCCGTAGAGCGCGTTGCCGGGATGATGGTCGATGTTGATCACGTACCCGCGCTCGAGACCCGCGATTCCCGTCCGTTGCGCGTCGCCACACTCCAGGATGATGACGGCGTCGCCCGGGTCGTCGATGCCCTCGACAACCTCGATCGAGTCTACGCCGGGAAAACCCTGCATCTGTGGCGGCACGCGATCACGGCTGACGACCCTGGCGTCCTTGCCAAGGCGCCGCAGCGCGAGCGCCGTCGCCAGCGACGACCCGATGGCGTCGCCGTCGGGACGCGCATGTGAGGCCACGACGAATCGGTGCCGGCGGCGGATCTCGTCAGCGACGCGAGCGGCCGTCGTATCAGCGGTTGTGGTGGTCATGCCCGTTGGTGTCCTCGGTCGCCTCGTCGCCCTGGCTGTCGGCGCCGCACGCCGCCCCAGCGTGATCATCATCGGCTCGCTGCGCCGCAGCGGAATCGTCGCCGACCCGCTGCGCCTCTTCCTTATGCAGATCGCGCAATATCTGCTCGATCCGATCCTGATGGGCGATGGATTCGTCGAAGCGGAACTCGATCTCCGGCACGCGCCGCAGGCGCAGGCGGCTGCCGATATGACGGCGTAGAAACGGCGTCGCCCGTTCGAGCGCCGCCGCGGTGTCGCGGCGGGCGGTGGCATCACCCATCATCGTGTAGAACACGCGCGCCAGCTGGAGATCCGCCGACATCTTGACACGGGTCAAGGTGATGAATCCGATTCCGGGATCGTGGACGACCCCGCGACTGAGCAGGTCGCTCAACTCTTGTCGTATCTGATCGCCGACGCGGTCAGGTCTGTGGCCTTGAGGCATTACGTGAGGTATTCGACCTCCGACCGTGAAATCAGTCCCGGTTCGAGGCGCTCGATTTCGTCCGCCGCGGCAGCCAGTTCCTGTTCGACATGAACCGTCGTGTTCGAGATGGCAACGACGCCGAGGCTGGCGCGTTGCCACAGGTCCTGATTCTCGAGCTCTGCGACGGCGACGTTGAACTTCTGAAGACGGTCCTTAATCCGCCGGAGCACCATACGCTTGTCCTTCAGCGACTGCGCGTACGGAATGTGGATCTCGACGTGAAGAACGGCTACGCGCACACGGCACCCTTACGCCGTAACAGCCACGCGCTCCATCGTGAAGACTTCGATGACGTCGCCCACCTTCACGTCGTTGTAGTTCTGCAGTCCGATTCCGCACTCGAGCCCGCTCTTCACTTCGCTCACATCGTCCTTGAAACGTCGGAGCGACGAGATCTTGCCTTCGAACACGACCACGTTGTCGCGCAACAGACGCGCCTGCGTTTCGCCCGCGCGAGTGATTCGTCCGTCGGTCACCATGCAGCCGGCAATCGAGCCGACCTTCGGGACGCGGAACACTTCGCGAACATTAGCCGTGCCGATCCGGACCTCTTTGAAGGTCGGTTCGAGCAGGCCTTCCATGCTCTTCTTGATCTCCTCGGTGACGTTGTAGATCACCGAGTGGAGGCGGATGTCGATCTCTTCGCGCTCCGCCATCTCCTGTGCGTTGCGATCGGGACGGACGTTGAAGCCGATGATGATTGCATTCGAGGCCGACGCGAGCAGCACGTCCGACTCGTTGATCGCGCCGACGCCGGAGCGGATGATGCGAATCTTGACCTTGTCGTCGGACAGCTTGGCCAGCGTGTCCGCGAGCACTTCCGCGGAGCCCTGCACGTCGGCCTTCACGATGAGTGGCAGCTCCTTCACGCCGCCCTCGGCGATCTGCTCCTTGAGCGACTCGAGAGTCAGGCGGCCACCCTTGGCACCGAGCGCGCGCTCCTTGGCCTGAGCCTGACGGAACGTGGCGATCTGCCGCGCCTTTGCGGCATCGGCAACTGTCTGAAATGGATCGCCTGGCTGCGGCAGGCTGGTCAGCCCGAGCACTTCCACAGGAGTCGCGGGGCCCGCCGCTTTCACCTGCCGCCCGCGATCGTCGATCAGGGCGCGCACCTTGCCGACGACCGGGCCGGCGATGAAGTTGTCGCCGACGTTGAGCGTACCGTCCTGCACCAGCACCGTCGCCACAGGACCGCGACCGCGATCCAGCTTGGCTTCGAGCACTGCCCCCGACGCGCTGCGCTTCGGATTGGCGCGCAGCTCGAGGATGTCGGTCGACAGCAGAATCATCTCGAGCAGTTGATCGAGGTTCTGCCGCTTCTTCGCGGAGACCGGCACCATCACCGTCTGTCCGCCCCAGTCTTCCGGAACGAGGTTGAGCTCGGCGAGCTCGCGCTTGACATTGTCCGGGTTGGCGCCCGGCTTGTCGATCTTGTTGATCGCCACCACGATGGGAACGTTTGCAGCCTTGGCGTGATCGATCGCTTCCCGCGTCTGCGGCATCACGCCATCGTCGGCGGCAACGACGAGCACGACGACGTCGGTAACTTTCGCACCGCGCGCGCGCATCAGCGTGAAGGCCTCGTGACCCGGTGTGTCGAGAAACACGACGCTGCGGCCGTCGCCGACATCGACGTGATACGCGCCGATGTGCTGCGTGATGCCGCCAGCCTCGCGCTCGGCGACTTTGGTCTCCCGGATCGCATCGAGCAGAGATGTCTTGCCGTGGTCGACGTGACCCATCACGGTGACCACGGGCGCGCGTGACTTTATGTCCTCGGGCTTGGACTCATCGCCTTCGGCCGAGACGAGCTCCTCTTCGAAGCTCCGCATCTCGATCTCAGCACCGAACTCACGGGCGATGTCCTTGGCCGTCTCCATGTCCATCGTGCTGTTGATCGTCATCATCATGCGACGCATCAGCAGCTTGGCCAGCACGTCCTTGACGCGGACATCGAGCTTGTCGGCAAGATCCTTCACGGTCATGCCCTCAGCCAGCGTGATGATGCGGGTAATTGGCGGCGGGGCACTGGGTGCCGCCGGCGTCGATGGCTGTGGACCGCGATCGCGACGGGCTTGTTGAGGACGTGCGACCGGCCGCGCTTGTGTTGCCGGTGGCCGTTGGCCAAACGGCGGACGCTGTGGTGCCGGCGCCGTTCCTCCCGGCCGCGCGAACTGCGGCTGTTGCGTGCGCACGGGCTGCGATGGCAGCGGGCGCGGGCCACCGAGCATTCCCGGCGTGGTCGGCCGCGGCGGCGCGTACGTGCCGCGCGCCGGTTGTGCTGTACCGCTGCCTGGCCGCGGCGGTGTCTGCGTCCGTCCTGCTGCCGGTGTCGCGGCTTTTCCCGTTCCCGTTGCCGGCGGAGTCGCAGGCGGCTGCACGATACGCGGCTGAGTGACCGGTGGACGCTTCGCAGGCGCGAGCGGCCGCGCCGGTTGTGGTGTCCTGCCTGGTTCTTCGATCCGGAGGCGAATCGTCGGCGGAACGAAGCGTCCGGTTGGCGCTGGCGGAGCAACCTGTGGAGGCGCTGCCGCGACAGGCACCGGAGGCTCTTCGACTATCTCTTCGACGATCGGCGGTTCTTCGACGGGAGGAGCTTCGGGCACAGTTACGACCGGGGGGGCTTCTTCGATTTCGACATGAGGTGGTGGTTCGACCTCGACAACTGGTGGCGGCGCGACAACGGCGACCGGCTCTTCAACTGGCTCCTCGACAACCGGCGGCGGCGGGGGAGGAGGCGCCGGCGGAGCCACGACCTGCGGCGCTGACGTGGTGACGTCGGCGGGCGCGTGGGGCTTGGTGGTCTTGACGAGCCGAGGCGGACCAAGTACCGGGGCGGCCGGCTTTGGAGGGTCCGCTTTCTTCGGCGCCGGAGCCTTCTTCGCCGCGGTCTTCGCGACCGGCACGGCATGCTCAGCGAACATGTCGCCGCCGGGAAGGGAGATGCTTCGCTGTCGCGCGAGCCGCTCGACGAATGAGCGCGCGACAACCTCCTCGATCGTGCTCGAGGCGCTCTTCAGCTCGATTCCGTGATCGCGCTTGAGCAGCGCGAGCACTTCCTGGCTCGTCGTGCCGAGCAGTTCCGCGACCTTGTATATCCGAACCGTTGCCAAATCGCTTCCTTATGTAGTGTCCGGCTTCAGCCGGACCTCTTCGCATTCGTAGTGTCCGGCTTTGGCCGGACCCACGCTCTACTCGCTCGTCTTCGCCTCGTCGCCTTCCGCGCCGCCCTCGCCGATGGCCGCCGCCGGCTCCTCTTCGGACGCAGCTGGCTGGCTGGCCGTATCGTCGTCCACTGCCGCGGTCGTTTCGCCTCCAAGCGCGCCGAATTCGGCCTCAACCTCGCGCCGTTTCTCTTCCTCGCTCTTGATGTCGATACGCCAGCCGGTCAGCTTCGCCGCGAGGCGGACGTTCTGTCCCTTTTTACCAATCGCGAGTGACAGTTGTTTGTCCTCGACGACGACCTCCATGATCCGGTCGCGTTCGTCGACGATCGACACGCGTTGCACCTTCGCGGGGCTGAGTGCGTTGGTCACCAGCTGCACTGGATCTTCCGACCACTCGACGATGTCGATCTTTTCGCCGCGCAACTCGCGAATGATTGCCTGGACGCGAGTGCCCTTCATGCCGACGCATGCGCCCACCGGATCGACGTCGCGCTCACGCGAGTACACCGCGACCTTGGCCCGGTCTCCGGCCTCGCGCACCGCACCACGGATCATCACCGTCCCGTCGTAGATTTCGGGCACTTCCTGCTCGAACAGCTTGATCAACAGGGCAGGGTCGGTGCGTGACAGGACGATCTGCGGCCCCTTCGCGCTGCGATTGACGCCCTTGATCACGGCGCGAATCCGCTCGCCCGGCGTGTAGCTTTCCGCGCGCGACTGCTCCTTCCGCGGCAGCACCGCTTCCACGCGACCGATCTCGACGACGAGGTCGCCGTTTTCGAACCGCTTGACCGTGCTGTTGATGACTTCGCCAACGCGGTCGTTGTACTCGGCAAAGATGTTCTCGCGCTCGGCTTCGCGCACCTTCTGGAAAATCACTTGCTTGGCCGTCTGAGCAGCGATTCTCCCAAGCACGTCGGTGCGCTTGGGGAACTCGATCTCCATGTCAACTTCGGCTTCTTCGCCGTACAGGTCCTGCGCTTCCTTCAGCGAGATCTCCGTGGCATCGTTGGTCACGTCAGTCACGATGTGCTTGATCGCGAACAGATCGACTTGCCCGGTTTCGGGATTGAACCGCGTCTTGAGGTTCTCGTTCGTCTTGTAGTACTTGCGCGATGCGGTCAGTACGGCGTCCTCGATCGCGGTGATGATCGTATTGGCCTCGATGCCTTTTTCCTTGGCGAGCGCCTCGATCGTCTGCATCAGCGGGTTCTGCATTTCTTCCTCAGAATTCAACTTCCAGCCGGCCGCGGGTGATCAGCCGCACCGGCAACCTGTGCAGCCGTCCGTTCAGCGCTTCGAGCAGGACGACGTCTCCATCCACGCCGCGCAGGTGCCCTTCAAACGCCTTCTGCCTGTCAACCGGCTCACTGACCACCACTTTCGCAAGCCGCCCGGCAAACCGTTCGTAATCCGCGACCTTGCGTAGAGGACGATCCAGCCCGGGTGATGAAACCTCCAACGTATACGCGAACGGGAGCGGGTCCTCGACATCGAGAATCGTCCCGATTTCGCGATTGACCTGTTCGCAGTCCTCTATGCTCACACTGTCGTCAGTCGTCGCCGACGGCCCGGGCCGGTCGATGAAGACCCTGACCACGTGGCCACTTGTTTCGCGCCGGCTCTGGATGTCCCAGACCTCCAACCCCCGCGCGGCGGCAACCCGCTCGGCAATCGCCCGAATCTGCTCAAGCGGTTGCATCACCTGAACTGCCTGAAACAAAAAAAGTGGGCACGAGCCCACTTGGAGTCTTCCTCCGCCTAGGTGACCCTCAAGCTTATCACGCGGATTCCGCCCCGGACAACGGCCGCTCCTCGCGCGAGCACGCTTCGATGGAGGCGGGGCGCGCCATGAGATCGTAAGCGCGGCTGCCCACGACTTCGACGTCGAGGAAATCCCCAGGGGTGATGGCCGACGGGTCGCAGTCGGTCAGATAGACCTGAGGGTCGATCTCGGGCGCCTGTCCTTCCAGCCGGCCACGCAGCACCAGGTCATGCTCCGCGGACGGGCCATCAACCAGTATCCGCAATCGGCTGCCGATCCGGGACCGCTGGGCTCGGGCGACGATCCGCCTCTGCAGTCCCATAAGGCTGCTCTGGCGTTTGCGTTTCAGCGGCGCCGGTACGTCGTCGTCCAGACCGTGCGCCGACGTGCCCTCTTCATGCGAGTAGGTGAACACGCCGACGTGATCGAACCTGACCGCCTCGACGAAAGACTGCAACTCAGCGAAGTCTTCCGTTGTCTCGCCCGGGAATCCGACGATGAACGTCGTACGTAATGTGACGCCTTCAACTCGCTGCCGGATCCGGTCAAGAAGCCGTTCATAGCTCGCCCGCGTGCCGGGACGTTTCATACGTTTCAGAACACGGTCCGAGGCATGTTGCAGAGGCAAATCGACGTACTTGCAGACCTTCTCACTTTCCGCCATCGCGTCGAGCACATCGTCTGTGATCGTCGTTGGATAGAGATACAGCATGCGGATCCACTCGAGCCCGTCAATTCTATTGAGGGCTCGAAGCAGTCGAGCCAGCGCTCCACGCTCGCCGCGATCGATGCCGTAGAACGTCGTATCCTGTGAGATCAGCAGCAATTCTTTGACGCCTTGTGCCGCCAGGCGCTGCGCTTCGGCAACGATCGATTCATGCGTGCGGCTGCGGTATTTGCCGCGCAGCGTGGGGATGATGCAGAACGCACACTTGTAATCGCAGCCCTCGGCGATCTTTACGTACGCGTAGTGCCGGGGCGTCGCAAGAAGACGCGGCGTGCTTGCGTCGTAGAGGTAGGTGGGAAGTCCGCCTTCGCCTGCGGCTTCGGCTAGACTCGCCGTCGCAGGCCACGCTTCCGACGGCTCGGTCTGTCCAGATCTGATGGGCTCACCGTTCGAGCGGAGTAGCGGGATAACCCCACGTCCGTAGGGCGGGTCTTGTTCTTTAGACCCGCCATTCCCGATCGCCTTCACGATCTCGGGGACTTCACCCGTGCCAAGAATTGCGTCGATCTCCGGGATCTGCTCGCGAAGCTCATCGCGATAGCGCTCCGCCATGCAGCCAGTGACGACCAGCCGCCGGCAGGCGCCCGTCTTCTTGTGCTCGGCCATCTCGAGGATGGTGTCGATGGATTCCTGCTTCGCCTTGTCGATGAACGCGCAGGTGTTGACGATGAGCACGTCGGCATCGGCGGCATCGCGCGTGAGCTGATGCCCCTGCTCGTGGGCGAGCCCCAGCATCACCTCGGAGTCCACGAGGTTCTTGGGGCACCCGAGCGAGATCATTCCAATCTTCACAACCTTCTAAGGATACAGGGTATCGTCGTCTCGGCGGATAATCCCTTCTATTGGCATGTCCAAAACTGACCACATCGACGTTTCGTCGGCACTGAAGGGAAAGGCGCCGACAGGGAGCCGGGTCACGGTCCGTGGCTGGGTACGTACTCGCCGCGACTCGAAGGCGGGCCTCTCGTTCATCCACCTCCACGACGGGTCATGCTTCGATCCCATTCAGATCGTCGCAGCGAATCAACTGCCGAACTATGAGAGCGAGATCAGGAAGCTGACGACCGGTTGCGCCATTACGGCCTCGGGAGTCTTGAGTGCGAGCCAGGGTCAGGGGCAGACGGTTGAAATCCAGGCGGATGCGATTGAAGTCGTTGGGTGGGTGGACGACCCCGAGGCTTACCCAATCCAGCAGAAGAAAACGTCATTCGAATATCTCCGTGAGGTCGCCCACCTGCGGCCGCGGACGAACACACTCGGGGCGGTCGCGCGCGTGCGTCACTGCCTCAGCATGGCCATACACCGCTATTTCCACGAGCACGGCTTCTACTGGGTGCACACGCCGATTGTCACAGCCAGCGACGCAGAGGGCGCCGGCGAGATGTTCCGCGTCAGCACGCTCGACCTCGCCAACCTTGGCGCGATCGCAAAGACGCCGGAGGGGCGGGCCGACTTCACCAAGGACTTCTTCGGCAAGGAGGCATTTCTGACCGTCAGCGGTCAGCTCAACGTCGAGACGTACTGCCTGGCGCTCTCGAAGGTCTACACATTTGGTCCGACGTTCCGCGCCGAGAACAGCAACACCAGCCGTCATCTGGCCGAGTTCTGGATGGTGGAGCCCGAGATCGCATTCGCCGATCTTGCCGCCAACGCGGACCTCGCGGAGTCGTTTCTGAAGTACATCCTGAGCGCTCTGCTCAACGAGCGCGGCGACGACATGAAGTTCTTCGCCGAGCGTATCGACAAGGATTGCGTGCGGCGTGTCGAATCGTTTGTCAGCTCACCGTTCGAACGCATCACCTACACCGATGCCATCACCGCGCTCGAGAAGAGCGGCAAAGCGTTCGAGTTTCCCGTGCGCTGGGGGATGGACATGCAATCCGAGCACGAGCGATGGCTGAGCGAGGAGTACGTCAAGGCGCCCGTCGTCGTGATGAACTACCCGAAGGAGATCAAGGCCTTCTACATGCGCATGAACGACGACGGGAAGACGGTGGCGGCGATGGACGTGCTGGCGCCAGGCATCGGCGAGATCATCGGCGGCTCGCAGCGCGAAGAGCGGCTTGACCATCTCGACCGGCGGTTGACCGAGATGCACCTCGATCCCAGGGTCTACTGGTGGTACCGGGACCTGCGGCGCTATGGGACAGTCCCGCACGCCGGGTTTGGCCTCGGCCTCGAGCGCACGATCATCTACGCCACGGGTATGGGCAACATCCGGGATGTGATCCCGTTCCCCCGCACGCCTGGTCAGGCGGCGTTCTAGCTCGCGCAATACGTTTCAAGTCCCAACTCCCAAGATCCAACTCCCCCAAAGCCAGGTGCCTTTGGGAGTTGGGAGTTGGAATTTGGGAGTTGTTGCGTTTTCAGCACCGCTAAAACGTCACTAACGACTTCTCCAACCGCTCCCGCGCCTTCGCACAGCGCTTGAGCACGTCGACGGGATCGCCCGTGTCGGACACTTCGAACATCAGCGCACCGTCATAGCCGATCTTCTGCGTCTCCATCATCGCTGCGTCCCAGTCGATCGTACCGAGATACGGGGCGAGGTGGTCGTCCCGTTTCCCCCCGTTGTCATGCACGTGAGTTGTCCACAAGTGACCTGACAGCGCTTCGATTGCCTCACCGAGATCACCCATGAGATGTGCGTGGCCGTAGTCCAGACACACGCCGACGTCGAGGCCGTCCAGGTCGTCCTCGACCAGGCGCGCCAGCGACTCGGCGTCGGACAGCGCGTTCGGAATGACTTCGACGGCCACTCGCACACGCACCCGGGCCGCCACCTCGACGATTTCTTCGATGCTGCGTCGGGCAGCGGTGGCACTGTTGTCGCCCGCGTGCGTCTGCTCGCTTGCAGGAACCCCCAGGTGCAGCACCAGATATTGGAAGGGGAGCTGACTGGCGAGCGCGAGCGCTGCTGCAGTTTCGGCGACGGCTGCTTTGCGGCGCCCTTCGTCGGAAGAGGCGTTCGAGAATGCGCCGATCCAGCGTCCGCCCTGCATGCGCTCGACGATCGGCGCGTGGACCGAATGCAGGCTCAATCGCGTATCGGCGAGCCACTCGGCAAGTTCAGCGATTGCCTGCGCGTTGCCGTAATCGAAATGTCCGCGGGTCGCGAATAGCTCCACTTTCTCGAAGCCGTGCGCGGCGACGTGTACGAGGTGATCGCGGCTGAGCCGGTGTTCGTGGAAGAGGTGCGTGGAGATACCGAACTGATACATGGGCAGTTGATCTCTCTTCCGAGGGACCAGTAACTCAATTCTAGTCTGGCCGGATCAACTCCCAACTCCCAAAATCCAACTCCGAATGTTTCGATGGGCGCCTGACGCTTGGAAGTTGGAAGTTGGAAGTTGGGAGTTACCTGAGTTCTTCCATATGAGCCGAGAGGATCTCTCGCAGGCGCCAGAACCGGGAATCGCGCTCGACGTTGTGGCGCACGTACGCGATGGTGCGAGGAATGTACTGGATGTACACGGGATTGCTGCGAGTCGCCGCCTGGAAGCCAAACGTGCCGAGCGCCTTGAGATTGCGTTGCAGCGCCATGAGATCGAACCGTCGTCTGAACACGCCCGCTTCGTTGCCGGTGCCACCGCGCTCGGCGCCCACACCGCGCAGCGCAAGGAAGAACGCGATCAGCTCGTCGACCTCGCGCTCGCTGAAATCCATGTACGAGTCGCGCAGCAGCGACACCAGGTCGTAAGTGTCGGGCCCCATGCGCGCGTCCTGGAAATCGATGATGTACAGCTGGCCGGCATGCAGCATCAAATTCCGGCTGTGATAGTCGCGATGGCAGAACACGCGCGGCTCGGCAGCCAGTTCTTCCGCGATGCGGAGAAGCTCGACACCCAGGGCTTCGCGTCCGGCGGGAGTGAGGGCTGCACCTCGATACGCTTCGAGGAAATGCTTGACGAAGAACTGCAGCTCCCACGACAGCTTCTCGACGTCGAACGCGATGCCGTATGGCAGGTAGCGGTCCGAAGCGAGGTCGCGCCCTCGCTGCTGCATCCTGGCAATGAGTGTGACTGCCTGACGGTACAACGCGGCATGGTCGGCGCGGGTTGCTGCCCCCAGGTGCGCCTGCAGTGTGACGTCTCCGAGGTCTTCCAGTGCCAGTATGCCGAGCTCGTTCGAGTGTCCGAGGATCGCCGGCACCGGAACGGGCATGGCCGCCATCAGGCTCGCGACGTTGGCGAATGGCAGTTGCTCGACGTCGAAGGCCTGCGGATACACGGCTAACACCTGCGACGGCGCGTCCCGCAACAGGATCCGAAGATATCTGCGATCGGACGCATCGCCCGTGAGCGGGACTGCCTTCGCGCCTTGCTGCGCGAGGCCAGTCTCGGCGAGATAGCGGTCGATGCGGGGGCGGACACTATCGGTCATGAACTCGTCTTGAGTTGGGATTGGGAGTTGACACGCGTTGCTCCCTTAGAGAGAGCCGATCGCCAGTCCGTCGATTCTGCGTTCACCGGACGCAAGCTCATCTGACGCAATCCGTATCGTAACGCCATGCCAGGATGTATCGGCCGGAACGCGCACGCCGTCAGTGACCACGCATTCCCGCAGCATCGCTCCGTCTTCAACAATCACATCGTCCCACAAGAGGCTCCGCTCGACACGAGCCGTCGGGCTGACCTGCGCGTTCGCAACTGTGTCGATGGCCTCTCGTGTCGCCAGCGTGAGTGAGGTGTCGAGATAATCGGACGGCGTCCCGATATCGAAGAACTCGGCGCGAGTGCGGAAGGCGCGAACCGATCCCGGCTGTGCTGCGATGAGGGCTGAGTAGAGTGTTCGAACCTCGGAGGGAATGCCCGCTGCGACCGAATCGAACGCGGCGGCCTCGGCGACCTGCACGCCGATGAAGTGATACGAAGGCTCCAGGGCCGCGCGCGGCACCCACCCGGCGAATTCGCCGTCGGGCGTGACGCGAACCCCACTGTATTTCTCCGGCTCGGTGTTTGGCACAACCGCCATCGTGACAAGTGCTCCCGAGCGGCGATGATCATCCACGACTGCCGCGAGGTTGACGTCGGTGAGCGTATCGCCATTGACGATAAGAAACGTGCCGCGGTCCGGGACTCGGGATCCGGGACTCGGGACTCCGGGTTCGGGGTTCGACAAAAGCGGAAGCGCTCGCTTTGGTCCGCCGGCGGATCCAAGAACAGGCACTTCCCACGAGTAGCGGATGCGCATGCCCAGCTCGGCTCCGTCGCCGAGAAGCCGTGTGAGCGTGTGCGGCAGATGATGCAGGTTGAGCACCACATCGAGGACGCCGGCCGACGACAACGATCGCAGGATGCGCCGGATCAGCGGGGTGCCCGCGACCGGGAGCGCGGCTTTCGCGCGAACGAACGACAGCGGTCGAAGTCGTGTGGCGAGTCCAGCCGTCAGGACGAGTGCTGGGACCATTCGTCGGCGAACATCATGTCGGCGCCGGTCAGCCCCAGCAGCTCTCGACGCTGCAGGAACAGCCCGCGATACGAATCGAGGACGTAGTCCGACTCGCTGCGCCCGAGCGCTCGCGCCAGGAACTCGATCGCGCGCTCACCGCCCTCGATTTCGACGAAGGTGCCGATCGGCGTTTCATCGAGCGCGATCATCGCGTCTTCAGCGGCGAACTCTTCCCGAAACTTCTGATACCGGAACCAGACGTGCATTCCGAGTGATTCGAGCACACGGATCAGGACGTCGCCATCGCTCACGACTGTCTCGTGTTCCTCGCGTGTCTTCATCCGGCTGGGCTGCATCGGGCCCTTGAACGTCAGCAGGCTGCGGCCTGATTCACTTCGGACGCGCAGTGCGCATCCGCTGCGTCGAAGTGATTCGTCGCTGGTATCGAAGAGCGCATCTTCCTGGAGCCGCCGGCACTTGAGTGGGGCAGCGCCGGCAGCCAGAATGGCCGTCCGCGCCTCGCCGGCGCTTTCGAACTGCAGTTTGATTTCTCGTTCGATCATGGTGGGCTCTCGGCTCTGGACTTGCGCGCGCGCCTTCAGCTTTTGGCTTGGGTTCCGGGCTTCCAGGTTCCGCGTTCCGGGGTCCTGTCGAACAAGGCCCCGATTATAAGCACGATCGAACAAAAAGAAAGCCCCGGACCGCGACCTGCGACCCGGGGCCGAACATTAACGAACACTGAGGCTGCGATCAGGCCCGGGAGCGAAGGCCGTCTACTCCTTCGTGACCGTAATGAACGTCTCCTGGCCACCGCGGAGCACACGCAGGAACGCGGTGCCGCCAGAAGGAATTCGCGCCAGTTCGCGCTGCGCCTCCGTCGCCGATTCGACCGGTTGCCGGCCGACACGCACGATCACATCACCAGGCTGCATTCCCGAACGCGCGGCCGGACTGCCTTGCTCGATCTCGGTGACGACGGCGCCGCGACGATTCTCGAGCCGCAAGCGACGCGCGATCTCCGGTGTGACATTCTGCAGCGTGAGGCCGAAACCGCTGCTCGTTTCCTGCGCGTGATCGTCAGGTTCACGATTGCCACCGCGCGCGGTGGTCTCCGCTTCGAGATCCAACTGATCGACGGTGATATTCACTGTGCGTTCCATTCGGTCGCGGACGACGCGAAGCGGAACGGTCGTGCCTGGCCTGGTATTGACGACCATTCGCACCAGCTCGTCGCGCGAGGTCACAGGCTTGCCGCCGAAGCCGATGATGACGTCACCAGGCTCGAGACCAGCCTTACTCGCGGCGCTATCGGGTGACACGCTCTGGACGACGGCGCCCTTGCGATCCTTCAGCCCGAACTCGTCAACCGCTTCCCGCGCGATGGAGCCAACGGATACGCCAATGCGGCCACGGACGATCTTGCCCGTCCGCAGTTGCGGCAGGAGTTCCCGCACCGTGTTGCTGGGAATCGCGAAGCCGATGCCAATGTTGCCCTGCTGTCTGGCGTCGGTGTAGATGGCTGTGTTGATGCCGATCACTTCACCGCGCAGGTTGAGGAGCGGCCCACCCGAGTTGCCAGGATTGATCGCCGCGTCGGTCTGGAGCACTTGAGCAGAACGGCCCTCGGCAACGGTGAACGGACGTTCGAGCGCGCTGATGACACCGACGCTGACGGTGTGAGCGAGACCGAAGGGGTTGCCGATCGCCATCACCCAATCGCCCGGCTGCATCTGCGCCGAGTCTCCAAACTTGACTTCGGGCAGCGTGTGGTCCGGCTTCTGCGTCAGCTCGATCAACGCGCTGTCAGTCAGCGGATCGCGCCCGACCACCTTCGCGTCGTACTCTTGATCGTCGTCTTCGCCGTAGAGCGAGACCTTGATCTTGTTCGCGCCCTCGACGACGTGGTTGTTGGTGAGGATGAAGCCGGCTTTGTCGATGATGAAGCCGGTGCCGGCGGCTTGCACCACCTGCTCACGCTCACGCGGCCGTTGGCCACCGCCACCGCCACCGCCGCCACCACCACGCGGCTCCTGTCCACCGAAGAAGCGATCGAACAAGTCGCTCCCGCCGAAGAACTCGCTGAGGTCCTGGGCGCGCTGCCTCGACTCGGTCCGGATGTTCACGACCGCCGGCATCACCGTCTTCGCGACGTCGCGAAACGTGTTGGCTGTCAGCGGACCCGTGAGAGGCGCGCTGTTCATCGGCGGCGCCACTGCGGTTTGCGCGGACGATTCCGGCGCCAGCCCAAGCCGCGAGGCTATGACCAGTGCCGCCGTGGCGGAGGTCATCGCGATGAGTAGTGCGTAAAACCAGGTGTTTCTTCGGTTGGACATCAGAGCCTCCAAACCCTTTCCCTCGATATTGTCGACCTTTTTCGGTCCCAACTTCACACCAGATGACAGGGCGACGTCACACCAGTTGAGCGGCCGCCTTAAACCGTCACCACGTCGGTTTGCCGCGGTCCTGTCACAATTGCCTCGCGTTCGCCCCGGTACATGTTGATTTCGGTGCGGACGCCGAACGATTCGAAGTAGAGGCCCGGTTCAACGGTAAACCCCGTACCGGGCAGGAGCCGGCGGTCGTCGTGCGTTTCGTAATCGTCCATATGGACGCCGTTCCCATGCACCGACTCCCCGAGGCTATGACCGGTACGATGCACGATTCGGTCGCCGTAGCCTTGACTGTGCAGCACGGCACGAGCTGCCTCATCCACTTCCCACCCGCGCAGGTCGCGTCCCGCCTGGGCTGCATCGACGACAAGACGAATCGCTGCGTCACGCGCGTCAGCCACCGCGCGAAATGCGCGCGAAACCTCGTCGGGCACGCGTTTTGATGTCACCGCGACCCACGTGATGTCTGCAAACACTGCGCCCGCATCCTGCTTCTTTCCCCAAAGGTCCAGCAGGAGCACTTCGTCTGCGACCACAGCCCTGCACTGTTCAGCCGTCGGCAGGTAGTGCGGATTGCCGGCGCTGCCACCGACAGCCACGACCGGCGGGGAATCGGTGACCAGTCCCTCTTCCTCGAACCACTTCATCATCTGCTGTTGAAGCTGGTATTCCGTGAGCGCGCGCCCATGTGTTACAGCATCAAATGCTACGCCGAACGCGCGGTCCTTGATGCGATAAAGCGACTCCGATGCGGCGCGATGTGTCGCCAGTTGGACAGTCGTCCATCCGGCTTCGAACTGTTGGACGAGATCCCCGGACGAAACGATTTCCACGCCGCGCGCCCTGATCATCTCCACTGTGCCGGCGTCGACACGTGACAGGTAGGGTATCGCGCACATCGGCGAGTATTCCATGGCCACGGTTTTCAGCCCGGCAAGCAGTTGCGTCAAGCCGGCTTCCAGCTGCTGCCGGCCGGCGTAGACCACGCGCTCTCCAGGGAGCGCGTCGAGATTGTTGCGCTCGATGGCGTGGACCAGTCCGCGTGGTCGACCATTCGCGGGAATGAGGTAATACCACCGCCGGGTCGTCATGTGTGTGCCGGTGGTCAGCCCAGCCAGCCGCGCCGCGATGGGGTTCGACCCATGAAAGTCGTACAGCAGCCATCCATCCAATCGGGCCTTTCGCAGACCTTCTTGAATTGCACCCAGATCAAAGGCCATCAGGAGATTCTAAGTCCGGACTCGCGATCCGGGATCGGGGACCCCGGACTCGGCATTAACTGCACCAGTCTTTCGACGCCGATACGGCCCCAAAGGCCGGATCGCGGATCCCGAACGCCGAGTCCCCGAGCCCCGGATCTCGAATCCCGAGCCCCGATCCCGAGCCCGGTCCTATAATCTGAGGTGCCAGCCTGCACTTACCACCTATGACACAGCGACTTGCGTTCGCCTTGACTCTCGCGGCCCTCAGCGGCGGTTTGCTCGCTGCACAACAGCAGCCGGTGTCACAAGCGCCCGCGCCGCCGCCGCAAGCGCAGCAGCCTGCGCAACAAACGCCAGTTGATCAGCCGCCGGTTACGTTCCGGGTGGAGGTCAACTACGTCGAAGTGGACGCCCTCGTCACTGATGCTGATGGAAAGCCGATCGCGAACCTGACGAAAGACGACTTCGAGCTGTTCGAGGACGGCAAGAAACAGGATGTCGCGACGTTCGCCCTGGTCAATATCCCGATCGAGCGCGCCGAACGCCCCCTGTTTGCCTCTGGCCCGGTCCAACCCGACGTGCAGACCAACGATCACATCGAAGGGCGCATCTACCTGCTCGTGCTCGACGATCTGCACACCGACGTGACCCGCTCACCACGGGTGAAGGCGGCTGCGACGAGGTTCATCGAGAACAACTTCGGCACCAACGACCTGGCGGCCGTCGTGTTCACGGGCCGCTCCGGGGACGGCCAGGACTTCACGAATAACCCGCGGCTGCTGGTCAATGCGATTAACAAGTTCAGCGGACGCAAACTGAGGTCGGCCACGCTCACGCGCATCGAGGGCGCGCGAGTCGATCCAGCAACCCAGCAACTCGCGCCTGGCGATGACATCGACCAGATGGATCGGGCGTTTCGTGCCCGCCAGATGGCGAACAACGTTCGCAAGCTCGCCGAATTCATGGCCGGTGTCCATGGACGCCGCAAATCCATGCTGCTGATTGGTGAAGGGGTCGACTACGACATTTACGAAGCCGTCGGACAACTCGGGTCGACGGCCTCGTCGGTGTTGCTCGATACCCACGACGCCATTGCGGCCGCTACACGCGGCAACGTCACCATCTACACCATCGATCCACGGGGATTGATGAATGCCGAAGGCGACCTGATCGAAGTCGCGGGGACGGTGGGCGATGCCGATTCGCGATCGATCGCGAACGAGATGCGGCTGTCACAGGACAGCCTGCGTGTGCTGGCGGATAGTACCGGCGGTTTTGCCGCCGTGAACCGCAACGATCTCAACGGCGCCTTCGATCGCATCGTGAGCGAGAACAGCAGCTACTACATGCTCGGGTTCTACTCGACCAACGATCGCCGCAACGGACGCTACCGAAAGCTCGAAGTGCGCGTGAAGCGGCCCGGCCTGCGTGTGCGGAACCGCACGGGATATTACGAAGCCCGCGGCCGCGCGCCATCGCAGCCGAACGCGTCGAACTCACCCACGGCTCTCCCGGTTGCGGTGACAGAGGCGCTTGGCAGCCCATTGCCGATGGCCGGCGTGCCGATGAAGGTGTTCGCGGCGCCCTATAAAGGGCAGGCACCGAATGCGGCCGTGGCCCTGGTATTCGAGATCGACATTCGGAACTTCGACTTTGTCCAGAACGGCGGAACGTTCAACGAGCAGGTCGATGTGGCATTCACCTCCGTGAACACTCAGGGGAAGGTTTTTCCGGGCGAACGTCAGACAGCCACGCTCACGTTGAAGCCAGACACCTACGAACGCGCGAAAGCGCGTGGTCTTCGCGTTCTTTCACAAGCGAATTTGCCGCCCGGGCGGTATCAGATACGGGTCGCCGCAGGTAGTAAGTCCGGCAAGGCCGGCAGCGTCGTCTACGACCTCGAGGTGCCGGACTTCAGCAAGGAAGCGTTCACGATGAGCGGCGTGTCGCTGACTGCCGCTTCAGCAGGGCAGGCGCCCACGATCAAGCCGAAGGATCCGCTGGGGGATTTCCTCCCCGGTCCGCCGACGGCGACACGGGAGTTCGAGAAGGGTGATCTGCTCGTGCTCTTTGCGGAATTCTATGAGAACGCGCGCGGCAGCGCCGCGCACATGCTGGACTTCAAAGCCGAACTGCGTGCGGAGGGTGGCCGCGTGGTGCAGCAGGTCAGTGACGAGCGGTCCTCGACTGAGTTGCAAGGGAGCAACGGCGGGTACGGCTTCCAAGCCCGATTGCCTCTCGAGTCCGTGGAACCGGGCCTGTACGTCATTCATGTGGAAGGGCGCTCGCGCGCAAACCAGGACACCGTCGCGACTCGTGAGATCCAGATCAGGGTGCGCTGACCCGTGTGAACGAGGGCGATGCGTCTAGATCTGATCCAGACCGTCGCCTTTGCCGGCCTGATGTTGTTCGTCGGATACGGCCTGAAGCGGCAAGTGCTGTTCCTCGCTCGCTACAACATTCCGGCGCCGGTCGTCGGCGGCTTGCCGGTCGCAGCGTTATTTGCGCTCCTGCACGCCTTCGGGCTGCCGGCCCCGACCTTCGACACCACCCTGCAGACGCCGCTGCAAAACAGCTTCTTCGCATCGATTGGATTCGGCGCCAGCGTCCTCGTGTTGAAGCGCGGCGGCCCACTCGTGGCGATCATGATGGTCGTTGCATCCGTCGCGGCGTTCCTGCAGAACGTCGTCGGCGGCGCTACCGCAATTCTCCTTGGTGAGCATCCGCTGATGGGTGTGCTCGCGGGTTCGACGACGCTGACTGGCGGGCCCGCGACCGGCCTGGCGTTTGCACCGCTGTTCGAGCAGGCGGGCGTGCAAGGGGCTGCGACGCTGGCGGTATCGGCAGCAATGGCTGGCATCATCGCCGGCGGTCTACTGGGTGGACCTATCGCGACGTACTTATTGCGACAGCGACCCCGATGGATACCAAGCGAGGCTGCGAGAGAGCGAGTGACGAACCTGGTGGAGGACCGGACGGCCGAACCGCCGACGTCGGCGCCGGTCGGTGAGGACGTGGAGGCCTACGCGCTCGTCAAGCACCTTGTGCTGCTGACCGTGTCAGTGGGCGCGGGTGCGTGGGTCAGTTCCGGCATCGAGAGCATGGGACTGCGGCTTCCCGCGTACATCGGCGCCATGATCGTCGCGGCGTGCATACGCAACCTCGACGACTGGACCAGGGTGATCGGTATCTCGCAGAAGACGATGGACGATCTGGGAGAGGTGGCGCTGACATTGTTTCTCGTGATGGCGCTGATGACGCTCAGGCTGTGGGAGCTCGCCGGGGTTGTCGTTCCGCTCTTTGTCATTCTTGCCATGCAAGTTGCACTGGTCGCGGCGCTCTGCGTGTGGGTCGTCCCGCGCCTGATGGGGTCTGACTACGACTCCGTCGTCATGGCCGGCGGATTTTGTGGGTTCATGCTGGGGACCACGGCGAACGCCATGGCCAACATGGGAGCGCTGGTCGAACGCTACGGACCCGCGCCGAAGGCGTATCTGGTCGTGCCGCTCGTCGGCGCGTTCGGCATCGACTTCGTGAATGGCCTCCTCATCACCGCGACAATCAACTTCTGGCGATAAATGGGGTCGGGAGTCATTTGATCAGGACAGTCTAGATGCCGAGAATCCGTTTCAGGAGTGTCCTCAACAAATGACTCCCGACCCCATTTCGCTTAACCTGCCGGGACGTGTGGCGGCGCCACTCGCGTATTCGGGGTGGTGGGTGACTGGCGTCCTGATCTGGTTCCTCGAACGTCGCGATTTGTACGTGCGCTTTCACGCGGCGCAGTCGTGCGTCGTGTTTGGCGCGATTGCGCTGGTCGTGACGATCCTGTCAGCCCTTGCCGCGACGTCGCTCCTGTTCATGCCGAACGCGTTCAGGTTCTGGGTCTGGGCGACGGGGTTGTTTTGGGTTGCGGGAGTGATCCTGTGGCTGGTTGCCATCTGGCACGCGGCAACCGGACGCCTATGGCGCATTCCTGTTGCCGCGGGAATCGCCGATCGAATGTGCTCGTGACCGACGGAGCAGAGGCAGGCGCATTATGAGACCCGGCCATCTAACACGTAGAGGCGGGTCTTCAGCACCAACTTAAGACGCAGAGGCGGGTCTTCAGACCCGCCTGACACTTATAGCTTCGGCAGAAGCGTCGTCTTGATCGTGCCGTTGGCGTGTTCGAACTTGTACTGATTCCGATCCATCTTGGGATTGGTCGGCACCTTCAGCACCACTTCGATCACTTCGCCCGGCTGCAGCGGTTTGCGGTATCTGAACGGCTGAGAGCCCGTCACCGGATCGCCCGCCTTGTCGTACCAGAACTCATCCACCTTCAGCCCCGCGATTGCGCCGTTGGACAGGTTCTTGATCTTGATCGTTGTCACGATCATGTTGCCTTCGCGCTTGCTCACCGGCTTCAGGTAGCCGATGGTGGCTTCGCCGCGGACCGGAGGCACGAGCTTTTTCGGCGCGCCTTCGTCGTTGGGTTTTTGCGTCTCCGCAGCCGGAGGCGTTACCGCCGGCTTAGCTTGCCCAGCCGATGCGACCGCCGCGGCGAGCGTCACGCCGGCGAGTACGAGAAGAAGATTTCCAGGACGGTTCATGGCTGACCTCCCTTACCCTGCAGCTCGCTTTGTGTTTTTTATTGCCTCCGGCCAACGTCCGGCTGCCAGGACGGCCGGTCCACGAGGATCCGCGTTCGCTACATCACCAAACACAAGCGACTTCTTGAGTAAGCGCGGGCATTATAGCTACATCTCCCCGTTCCAGTCTTCCGGCTCGGGGTTCACGGATCGGAATATCTCGAGGTGCCACTTTCCACCGCCCCACGGCTCGATGACCTCGGTTGCCACGACGTCCACAAGAATCTCAGCAAACGTGCGCCCTTCCGGGTCGCCATCGAGATGGTAGGCGGGCTCGTCCCATCCGAAGTTCGGATACAGGATCACTGACAAAAACAGATCGTACCCGTCGTCAACGACCAGGATCTGGCCGCAGGGACGCTTGATGGTCGAGTGATAGATCAGGTACTTCTCGGCGCTGTGGGCACGGATGTAGCGCTTGAGCGCGAACTCCCGCGCGACGATCTCTTCAACGGCGATCTTCTTTTCCCAGCAGTCGCGGCAGTAGCGTTCCTCGCCGCGCGGCTCCGAGACTTCTTTCGCCTCACAGAGGGCGCACTTCGTCTTGGCGAGGTTCGATTTTCGCGGCGCCATCCCCTAATTATATCTGCTCACTAGAAGGCGAGTGTTTCGCGGCGGACGGCGGGCAAATACATCTCGCGCACGTAATCCTTCACCATCCGGCGCGCGCTGAATCCTGGCAGCACGGTTCGAATCGACTGCTTGACGATCTGTAGCCATTCGCGTGGGATGCCTCGACTGTCGCGTTCGTAGAAGGTCGGGACGAGTTGCTCTTCGATCAGGGTGTACAACGCCTGCGCGTCGGCCCAATCCTCCGCCCCCTGGTCGTTGGAGTCGGCACGCCCCTCGATGAGCCATCCGTTCTCGCCAGTGAATCCTTCGGCCCACCAGCCGTCTCCGATCGACAGATGCGGGGTTCCGTTGATGGCGGCCTTCATCCCGCTCGTGCCGCTGGCTTCCATCGGTTTGCGCGGGTTGTTCATCCACACGTCACACCCCTGGACGAGGAAGTGCGCGACGTGAAGATCGTAATCATCGACGAACCCGATCCTGCCGCCGAACTTGGGGTCGAGCGCACGGCGGAAGATCTGCTGCAGCTGATGCTTGCCGACTTCATCGGCAGGATGTGCTTTACCGGCGAACACGATCTGCACCGCGCGGCCCGGCGCGTTCAGAATTTTCGCGAGGCGATCGGCGTCCGTGAACACGAGCTCGGAACGCTTGTAGCTGGTAAAGCGCCTGGCGAACCCAATCGTGAGCGTGTTCTGATCGAAAAGCGTCGCGGCGGCGACGATCCTCGCCGCGCTCACATGTTCGTGCGTCCATCGGGCGCGCGCACGCTCGCGGATGAAATTCGACAGGAACGACCGCAGCGCCTGCCGCGCCGCCCACAACTCTTCGTCCGGGATGTCCATGACGCGATCGATCACCGCCGGGTCGTCGTGCGAGTCGAGCCAGTTCTGGCCCAGATGCCGCTCGAGCAACGCGGCGATCTCGGACGACATCCACGTCGAGACGTGCACGCCGTTGGTGATCGAGCGGATCGGCACCCGTTCGACGGGGACGCCCGGCCAGATCGGCTGCCACATCCGCTTGGTCACCTCACAGTGCAGGCGGCTGACGCCATTGATCGCGCCGCTGGCGCGCATCGCGAGCGCCGTCATATTGAACATCGGGCCGCCGCCGTTGTCGTGGTGACCCAATGCGAGAAACTGCTCGCGGTATCCACCGAGGTCACCCCAGGCGCCGGCCAGATGCGTTTCGACCAGATGGAACGGAAACGCATCGTGTCCCGCCGCAACGGGTGTGTGCGTGGTGAAGACCGTGGTGCTACGAACTTCGGCGAGGGCGCTTTCGAAGTTCGCGCCCGCCTCACAGAGATCGCGGATGCGCTGCAGCACCACGAAGGCCGCGTGGCCTTCGTTGAGGTGGTACACGGCGGGCTTGTAGCCCATGGCCTTCAGCACGCGAACGCCGCCGACCCCGAGGATGATTTCCTGCTGGACTCGCGTCTCGCGGTCGCCACCATACAGGCGCGCGGACAAATCTCGGTCCCATGGGGCGTTTTCTTCAAGATCGGTATCGAGCAGGTAGAGCACCACTCGCCCGAGGCGCACTCGCCAGACCGCGACGAGGACTGTCCGGTTGCCGAGTGGGACAGCGGTGATACACGGCTTGCCGTCCGGCGTGATCGCCGGTTCGACTGGTGCGCTCGTCCAATTCAGCTTTTCGTAGACCTCCTGCTGCCATCCATCGGCAGTCAGGCTCTGATGAAAATAGCCCTGCGGATACATGAAACCGACGCCAATGAGCGGCAGTCCGAGATCGCTCGCCTCCTTGCAATGATCGCCCGCCAGCGCTCCCAGGCCGCCGGCATAGATCGGCAGCGATTGATGCAGCGCGAACTCCGCGGAGAAGTAGGCAATTTGTTTCTGGGCGAGCTCGGGATGCTCGCGGTGACACCATGTCGCGCGCGAGGAGCGCAAGGCGTCAAGGCGGGCCACAGCGGCGTCGTAGTTGGCGAGCCACTCGGGATGGGACATTGCCCGTTCGAGCGCTTCGGGCGTGATCAGTTGCAGCATTCTTACCGGGTTGTGCGCTGTGATCCGCCAGAGCGCATAGTCGAGCTGTCGGAAGACTTGCCGCGCGGGTGGCGTCCAGCTCCACCACAGATCGCGGGCTAACGCCTCGATACGATTGATGCGGTCAGGAAATACGGTCAAGATTGCTGGTCTCCGTCGACTGCGCGTCCGCGCGCCGTTTGGCGCAACCCGGGTTCGGCCAGGCGCAAGTGGATGGCTGGTTCCTGCTGGTGGTCTCGCACGCGAAACCTGCATGCTAACACTGTCGCGACGTCCGGTCCGATGGTGTATGCTGGTGACGTCGCATGGCCAGAAACGCCAGACCCACCGCTGCGAAACGCGAACGCGAGAAAGCCCTCATCGAGCGGCGCCAGCAGAAGGCCGCGCGTCGTCAGGATGCGAAAGACCGGAAGACGACGACGGGTTCGGACAGGGCGGACGGCGATCCGGATATTGCCCACATCAAGCTAGGGCCGCAGCCGCCTGCAGACTGGCAGGTCGAAGACAGCTAGTCAACTCCACGAGTTGGCCGTTTGCGTAGAGGCAGGCGCTTACAGACCCGCCTTCCTTGAGAGTAGTGTGCTCGTGGAGAGGCGGGTCTTTCGACCCGCCTTTCTTCCAAGTTTTCAATTCGCCGCGAAGCAGTACAGCAGGCCCGCGCCGCCCGTCGCCACGAGATTCGGCTGGCTGCAGCCACGCGATCCGTGCGCCGAGTTCCATGACGAGTTGCCGCCGCCGGTACGGTCACTGTGCCCGAGCATCACGCTGCCTTTGCCGTCGCCGTTGCTCGAGTAGTTGCTGCAGGTCGTGTCCATGTCACCAGCAATGGCGCGGCCCGTAGAGTCCGAACCGGTCAGGATGTCATGCTGGTTCGGCATGTCGCCGACCCCATTCACAACCCCGCCCTTCTCGGTGAGGGCGAACGTCTTGTTGATGCTGTTGCGATCGCGCTGCACATCGCCGTGGAGATCGGCCACGTTGTTGGCAATGAGCTGGCCGCGCGCGTTGAACCAGGGACCAGCGCCGATGCGATCGCGCGCATTCACGGCCGGCTGACCACCAGCTGCAGGCTGACTGAGATAAGCGCGCCAGGTACGCCCGGCAGGCGTCTCGAGTCCACCACCCTTTGCCATTTGTGCACAGTAGGCGTCGGCTCCGGCGATGCCGCCATAATTGGCACCGTCGCCTTTGCCGACACTCGTGATGAAGAACGAGGCGGGTCCCGCAGCGCCACCGCGCCCGCCGCCAGCGGGCTGCTGAGGCGCCTGGGCGAACGCCACAAGCGTTCCCAGTGCGGCAAATGCTGTCGCCGCAAGAACATGTCGCATCCTTCGCATCTGGATTTCCTCCTGTTTTCGGACTCCCGTCTTTGGGCGCCCGCCTTCGGTCTCTGATCCTGGTTCTTGTTCAGGTATTTCGTTTCCAGCTAGTTATGCCTTCGGCCGGGAAGGCGGGTAAAGTAGCACATTCCGCCGTGTCCACGTTGTCTCGACCCTCGATGTCGAATCTTCGTTACGCGGTCTGGGCCGCCGTCATTACCGTGTCCGGCACTGGCGCCCTCGGACAATCGGTGTCTCCAGATACGTCTGTCGTTCGCGTGGGTGATTACGTCGAGCGTTACTACGCCCGCGCGCAGAGCCTCGTCGTCGACGAGAGTGTGGCGATTCAACCCCTTGCCCTCGACTTGAGAGCAGAAGGATTCCCTCGCCGCTTGACCTACGAGCTCCGGGTGGAGTGGAACCCGGATTCGGACGACGATGTGCCCGCGAAGGTAACGAGGCAGTTGCTCACGATCAACGGACGCCCACCCAAGCCCGATCAGGAACCAGAGTGCCTCGATCCGCGAAGCACGTCCCCGGAACCGCTGGCGTTCTTACTCGCAGACCGTCGCGAGAAGTTCATTTTCAAGGCGGCTGGGCTGGGGCGCGTCGACGGCCGGGCTGCAATGATGATCGACTATCGATCGGTGAAGCCCGAAACGCCAAAGGTCGAGTGGCGGAAGGAGTGCGTCAGCATCGACCTTCCGGGTCGCGCGCGTGGCCGCATCTGGGCCGATCCCGAAACCGCCGAGATTCTACGGCTCGATGAAGGCATCACCGGACTGGTGGATATCGCGGTGCCCGCCGCACAGCAGCGCGCCGGCGGGTCGCCATACATGACGATCGAGCGCGCCGACAGCTCTATCAGGTACCGTCGAGTCGCATTCACCGATCCCGAAGAAAGCTTGCTGCTTCCGTCGAGCATCGATACCACGACGATCGTCAGGAATTCAGGAAGCCCGCGCGTTCGCATCTCGCAGACCTTTGGCAACTATCGCCGATTCGTGACCGGCTCCCGCCTCATTCCCTAGATCGGCCTTGCAGACCTCTGCGCCAACCGGCGCGCGCCTTGCCGATGCGGCTACAATCCCGAGCGTAAGGAGGCTGCGTGACCACGATGTCCGACGTGCCAGACGCCGCAACGCTGATTGCCCGCGCGGCTTCTCTACGACCTCTCCTCGAACGGAACGCCGAGAAAACCGACGGGCAGAGACGACTGCCTGACGAGGTCGTCCAGGCGCTGAAGGAAACCGGCCTGTGCGCGCTGATGGTGCCGCGGCGTTTCGGTGGGTATCAGACGTCGGTCCGCACCTACATCGACGTGATGAGCGAGCTCGGTCGAGGCTGCGGCTCGACCGCATGGGTCGCGAGCCTCATCAATGTATGTGCCTGGCTGGCGGCGCTCTTTCCCGAGCGCGCGCAGAGCGACGTCTGGGAGTCGAATCCTGACGCGTGGGCAGCGGGCTCACTGGCGCCAAACGGCGAGGCCACTCCGGTCGACGGCGGATGGCGCGTGAATGGCCGGTGGCCATGGGCGTCGGGATCGCTGCACGCGCAGTGGGGCGCCTGCGGCATCCACATGAAGAACGAGCGCGGTGAGATGGCCAACTTCGGTCTGTCGCTCATGCCGATGAACCAGCTGACGATCGAGGACACCTGGTTCATGGTCGGCATGAAGGGCACCGGCAGCAACACGATCGTGGCCAAAGACGTGTTCGTGCCTGAGCACCGGTTCCTGCCGTATCCCCAGGCATTCGCCGGCACGTATCGTACCGAGTTCAAGGATGAAGTCATCTACCGGGTCGATCTGGTTCCGGTGACGGTGCTGATCCTGGCCGGCTCGCAGATCGGTGTGGCGCGCGCTGCGCTCGAACACACCATCGCGAAGTCGCGATCGCGCGGCATCACGCATACCAATTTCCCGCTGCAGGCCGAATCGAGTGGCTTTCAGATGCAGGTGGCTGAAGCCGCGATGAAGATCGATACGGCCACGCTGCATGCGCAGCGGGCAGCTGATGATCTCGATCGCGCCGCTGAGGAGCGACGTCACATGGATCTGACCGAGCGCGCAAGGGTCCGCATCGACACGGCGCTCGTCGCGAAGTACTGCCGCGAGGCGGTCGAAGTGCTCGTCGCCGCGCATGGCACGTCGAGCCTCGCTGATTCCAATCGCCTGCAGCGTTTGTGGCGTGACGTGCACACCGCGAGCCATCACGCAATCACGGAGTGGCAGGTGAATCTCGAGGTTTACGGCAAGGCACTGCTCGGCGTCGAGCCGAACATCACGCATTTGATCTGACTCGGCTGACGTGAGCCGTCGTGTCCGTGGGCGAAGAGCCATGAGAATCGCGGTCTTCTCGATTGCTCTCGTCATCATCGCGATGGGTGTGGTCGCCTTCGTTGCCCCTGAGTGGTTTCATTGCACACGCTGTGCGTCCGCAATGGCGTAGAGGCGCGTCTTAGTTAACTTTTTCCGTGCCTGTCTCTCCTGTAGCATGCACGCCAGGTCCCCGCGAATGCTTCCGGCACATATCGGTCGGTACGAGATTCAGCGGCCCCTCAGCAAGGGTGGAATGACGTCGCTGTATCTGGCAAGGGAGCCGGAGTTAGATCGCCTGGTTGTCATCAAGCTGTTCAAGGAGGAGTACTCCGACGACCGGGAATTCCGTGAACGCTTTGCCATTGAGGCCCGCACGCTAGTAAGGCTCCAGCACCCGAACATCTTGAGCGTGTACCAGATTGGCGAACACGAGGGTCACCCCTTTCTGGCGATGGAATACATCGACGGCGAGACGCTCAGGCACCGTCTGGCCCGCACACCACCTTTGAAGCTCGCAACAGGTCTGAAAATCGTCGAAGACCTGTGCGCCGGACTTGCCAGCGCGCACGATGCGGGCATCGTCCACGGTGACATCAAACCCGACAACATCCTGATCGACCGGCAGGGGGTCGTGAAGGTATTCGGGTTCTCGACTCCACGCAACGTGCCCGCGACGATCGTTGGTAACTACAGCTATCTTTCGCCGGAGCAGTTGCTCGGTGAGACGGTCGACAAGCGAAGCGACCTCTTCGCTGTGGGTATCGTGCTATACGAGGTCATCGCCCAGGAGCCGCCGTTCCCCGGTGATTTTCACGCCGCGTACCATCGCGTGCTCACAGCCGGTCCTGTGCCGCTGGAGGAGAGAGTCCCGGACGTGGATCCGGCGCTCGTAAGGATTGTGATGCGCGCACTCGAGCGCAATCCCGGCGACCGGTATCAGGACGCACCCGAGATGAGGCAGGAGCTGTCGCGCACTCGACTTGACCATTATCCCGACGAACCCGACGATGCGCACGCGACGATTGTCTTGCCGGCGCCGAGCGCGCAAACGATCCGCTACCGTCGCGAGGCGACCTCCCTCCCGCGGCACTCAGCGCAATTCACTTCGAGCGGATCCAACCACGGCGCCCGTCGTCGCGTGGCCCGTCAGTCGATACCTCGATGATCGAGCCGCTC
>Ga0111538_10001565_pt1 | contig 32152 bp, 32 predicted proteins | sample SoiMethybrSBSTD1_FD_79669 | JGI IMG/M metagenome (GOLD analysis project Ga0111538, IMG submission 79669) | Bulk soil microbial communities from a Populus tree surrounding site in Tennessee, USA - Soil MetaG P. TD hybrid SBSTD1 (version 2)... | ecosystem: Environmental > Terrestrial > Soil >... | reverse complement strand
GGAAATATCGGAGGACTGGCCGACGTGGTGCAAAGTCCCATATACTCGACCGCGGTGGGCCTGGCGCGTTACGGCGCCCGGGGGCAGCGATCCGGTGCGCCCATCGACGCGAGCGACGGCACACTCGGCTCCCGCCTCCGCGAATGGTTTGCGAAACTTTTCTAAACCGCGGAAGCAAGGAGGCGTAATGGAGCATGGACGTGGCCGGCGGCCGATGTTCGCGATGGACGACGAGCGCGAAGTTGCAAAGATCAAGGTGATCGGGCTCGGCGGCGGTGGGTCCAACGCCGTCAATCGCATGATGGCCGCGAAGTTCACCGGCGTCGATTTCATCGTCGCCAATACCGATCTGCAGGCGCTCCGCTCCTCGCCCGCACCCCAGAAGATTCAGCTCGGGGCGCGACTCACGAGCGGGCTCGGCGCGGGCTCCAATCCCGAGGTTGGCCGCAACGCCGCGCAGGAAGACAAGGACACCATCAAGTCCATGCTGGAAGGCGCGGACATGGTGTTCGTCACCGCGGGCCTCGGCGGTGGGACCGGCACCGGCGCGGCGCCGGTGGTGGCGGCGATCGCCAAGGACCTCGGCATCCTCACGGTGGCGGTGGTGACCAAGCCCTTCCACTTCGAGGGCCGGCGCCGCCAGCAGCAGGCCGAGTCTGGCATGTCGGATCTGCGCAACGTCGTGGACACGCTCATCACGATCCCGAACCAGCGCCTGCTCGCGGTGGTGGATCGCGGCACCCCGCTGATGGAGGCCTTCAAGGTCGCCGATACCGTGCTGCTCCAGGCGGTGCAGGGCATCTCGGATCTGATCTTGGTGCCCGGCCTCATCAACCTCGACTTCGCCGACGTGCGCACGATCATGTCCGGCATGGGCATGGCCCTGATGGGCGCGGGCACGGGCAAGGGACAGAACCGCGCGCTCGACGCGGCGCAGAAGGCGGTGGCGAGCCCGCTGCTCGACGAGACCTCCATCGAGGGGGCGCGCGGCATCCTCATCAACTTCACGGGTGGCCCCGACATGGCCATCCACGAGGTCGAGGAGGCGGCGAAGATCGTCCAGGAAGCGGCACACGAGGAAGCCAACATCATCTTCGGCGCGGTGATCGACGACTCGCTCCAGGACGAGGTGCGCATCACCGTCATCGCCACGGGATTCACCGAACGAAAGGTCGAGATGAGCCCGACCAGCAGCAAGGTGCTCGAGATGCCGCCGCGGCCGAGCCGCGCGCCCGTCCCGGGCCCGTCCTGGCGCCGCCGTCTCTCGGACGCACGCGGGGAGAGCGGCGAGTCGATGGCCGAGGAGGATCTCGACGTGCCGGCCTTCCTGCGGAGGCAGGCCGACTGATTCGCCCGGCCGCTCCTCCCTCGTCGCCCGAGGCCGCGTGCCCGGGCGGTCGAGGGAGGGGATGGCCCCTCTCGCCGCGCGCGGCTCGGCGGCTCCGCGTGAGACAATGCGAGCGCCCATGGGCGCGCCCTTTCTCACCTCCTCATTGCTCGAGCGCGCGGGGCTCCCGCATCTCTTCACCACGCGCCAGTTCCCCGGCGTCGCCGCCTCCGGCGACGCACCGGAGGTCTTCACCCCGGAGGCCCAGCCGCTCCTCGCCGCGCAGGGCCTCGCGACGCCGCCGGCGTTCCTCCGGCAGGTCCATGGCGCGGAGATCGTGGTGGCCGAGGGCGCCGGCCGCCTGGGTGCCGCCGACGTCCTCGTGACCGAGCGTCGCGGCCTGCCGCTCGCCGTGTTCACCGCCGATTGCCTTTCGGTGCTGATCTACGACCCGACCCATCGGCGCCTGGCGGCGGCTCACGCCGGCTGGCGCGGCACCGTACAGTCGGTGGTGCGCGCCGCGGTGGATCGGCTGGTGGAGGCCGGCTCCCCCCCCGATGGTCTCGCCGTCGGCATCGGCCCTTCCATCGGGCCATGCTGTTACGAGGTCGACGTCCCGGTCATCGACCGCCTGCGGGCGGCCTTCCCGGGCGGCTGGGAGCGCTGGGTGACGCCCAAGGGCCCCGGCAAGTGGATGCTCGACCTCTGGAAGGCCAACGAGGATCAGCTGGCCGCCGCCGACGTCGATCCCGGGATGATCGACAATCCCCGGCTCTGCACCGCCTGCCACGTCGACCGCTTCTACTCGTATCGCAAGGAGGGCTCGACGCGGCTCGGTCGGGTGGGTCGCCTGGTCACCCTCGCGGCGCTCCCGGGCTAGCGAGGTCACCATGCTAGACTCGCCCAACCGGACGGAGGTTTAGACGTGCCGGACGGGGGTGCAAGCGTGGCGGACGGTCCAGTCGACATCAAGGCGAACCTGGAGAAGGTCGGGCAACAGGTCGAGCGCGCCTGCCGCAGGGCGGGCCGGGATCCATCCGGGGTCCTCTTGATCGCGGTGTCCAAGACAGTCGAGGCCGAGCGCATCCGCGCCGCGGTGGGGGCGGGAGTGGCCGCGCTCGGTGAGAACCGGGTGCAGGAGGCCAAGGAGAAGGTGGCTCTGCTGGGGCGACCCGTGCCCTGGCATCTCATCGGCTCCCTCCAGACCAACAAGGCGAAGGACGCCGTGCAGCTCTTCGACTGGATCCACTCGGTGGACCGCCTCGAGCTGGCGCAGGAGCTGGACAAGCGCGCTGACGCTGCTGGCCGAACGATCCGCGGTCTCCTGCAGGTGAATCTGGGGGACGAGCCGCAGAAGGGCGGCGCCGCTCCGGGCGATGTGAAGCGGCTGCTCGACGCGATGCGGGGCCTGCGCCACCTCGCGTTACACGGTCTCATGGCGATCCCGCCCATGAGCCTGGATCCCGAGGCGGCCCGGCCGTTCTTCCGGCGCCTCCGCGAGCTGCGGGACGCCGCGGGGGTCGAGCACCTGTCGATGGGGATGAGCGCGGACTTCGAGGTCGCCATCGAGGAAGGCGCGACCATGGTGCGGGTCGGCACGTCGATATTTGGTCCTCGGCGGGGGCCTGCCGGCTCCCCGCCGGGGCCGAATCATCCAAGGGAGACACGGGCGTGAGCATCAAGGGCAAGAAGGTGGGCTTTCTGGGGGCCGGCAACATGGGCGAGGCCCTGATCCGCGGCATGCTGCAGGCGGGGCTCGTGCCCGCCGGCTCCATCTTTGCGAGCGACCCGCAGCGTGAGCGCCTGGCCCACATCGCGCGCCAGTACGCCATCCGCGCCGTCGAGCACAACCAGGACCTCGTCCGTGATGCCGACGTGGTCGTGCTCGCGGTGAAGCCGCAGATCATGGCGACAGTGCTGGCGGAAATCGCGCCGGCGGTGGACGCGCGGACGCTCTGCATCTCCGTGGCGGCGGGCGTCCCGACGGGGACGATTCGCTCGCACCTGGGCCGGCCGGTCCGGCTGATCCGCGTCATGCCCAACACGCCCGCCCTCGTCCTCGAAGGGGTCACCGCGATCGCGCGCGCCGATGGGCTCGAGCCGGGGGACCTCGAGACCGCGCTGGAGCTGTTCGGCGCGGTGGGCAAGGCGGTGCTGCTCGAGGAGGATGCGCTCGACGCGGTGACCGGGCTCTCCGGCTCCGGGCCCGCCTACGTGGCCATCGTCATCGAGTCGCTCGCTGACGGCGGCGTGAAGATGGGGCTCGACCGCGCCACCGCGATGACGCTGGCCGCGCAGACCGTGCTCGGCTCCGCCAAGCTCATCCTGGAAACGGGGGCTCATCCGGGGCAGCTCAAGGACATGGTGTCTTCCCCCGGCGGCACGACGATCGCCGGGATCGCCGCCCTGGAGGAGGGCGGAGTGCGGCGCACCTTCATCAACGCGGTGGAGCGCGCCACCCTGCGCTCCCGCGAGCTGGGGAGACCACGCTGACGTGCTGCCCTACAACTTCGTGCAGTTCATCGGCTGGCTGCTGGACCTCTACTCCTACGTGATCATCGCCGCCGCCCTCATCACCTGGGTGAGCCCGGACCCCCGCAATCCCATCGTCCAGTTCCTCTTCAAGGCCACCGAGCCCGTGCTGCGGCCCGTGCGCAGCCTCTTGCCGCCGTGGAAGACGGGAGGCCTCGACCTCTCGCCGCTGATCGTCATCATCGCCATACAGTTCATCGAGCGAGTGATCCTGCCGTCGCTGTACTGAGGAGGGAACCGTGCGCATCACACCCATGGACATTCGTCAGCAGCAATTCACGGTACGGATGTTCCGCGGCTTCGATGTCCAGGAAGTCGACACGTTCCTGGAGGACGTCGCCCAGGACTACGAAGCCCTGATCAAGGAGAACTCGCTGCTCAAGGAGCAGCTCGCGGTGCTCGAAGACCGGACGCGCGGCCTGGAAGACCGCGAGAAGGTGCTTCAGCAGACCCTGGTCACCACCCAGCAGCTCACCGAGGAGATGAAAGATGGGGCGCGCCGCGAGGCGGCCCTGATCCTCCGCGAGGCCGAGCTCGAGGGCGAGAAGCTGCTCGAGTCGAACCGATCCGAGGAGGCCGCGCTGCGCAACGAGATCCTCCAGCTCAAGCGCCAGCGCCGCCAGGTCGCCGAGGGGCTGCGCCAGACCCTCGAGATGTACCACCGGATGATCGACCAGGACCTCAAGGAAGACTCCGGCGAGGGGGACTGAAGCGGTCATGGCCGAGCACCTCGCCGTGCGCGTGCAGCCGGGCGCCTCGCGCGACGAGATCGTGGGCTGGCAGGGCGCGGCCCTGCGGGTGCGCGTGAGCGCCCCGCCCCAGGACGGCCGCGCGAACGCGGCGGTGGCGCGCCTGCTCGCCGCGGCCCTCGGCGTCGCGCCCTCCACGGTGGAGCTGGTGCGCGGCGCCGGCGGCCGCGACAAGATGTACCGCTTCCGAACCCTCGACGTCACGGCGGCGCGCGCCCGCCTCGGCGCGCCCGCGGCCGTCGATCGAGGCGCGCGGTGATCACCCCGCTTCGCTGGGACGGCGACCGGCTGGTCCTCGTGGACCAGACGCGTCTGCCCGTCGAGGAGGTCGAGCGCGTCTGCGCGACCTGGCAGGAGGTGGCCGACGCCATCCGCACCCTGGTGGTGCGCGGCGCGCCCGCCATCGGCGTGGCCGCCGCGTTCGGCGTGGTCCTTGCCGCGCGCGCGAGCCGCGCGCGGGACTTCGACGCCTGGCAGGCCGACGTCGAGGAGGCGGTCAAGGGCCTGGCCGCGACGCGGCCCACCGCGGTGAACCTCTTCTGGGCGCTCGAGCGCATGCAGCGCTGCGTGCTCGCGGGACGCGGGCAGCCGCTGGACGCGACGCGGGCGGGGCTTCTCGCCGATGCCCAGGCCATCCTCGACGAGGATCTGGCCGCCAATCGCGCCATGGGCGCGCATGGGGCGGCGCTGGTGCCGGCGGGCGCGCGCATCCTCACGCACTGCAATGCGGGGGCCCTCGCCACGGCGGGATACGGCACCGCGGTCGGCATCATCCGAGCCGCCCACGAGCGGGGTAAGCTCGCCCTGGTCTGGGTGGACGAGACGCGACCGGTGATGCAGGGCTCCCGGCTCACCGCCTGGGAAATGGTGAAGGAGGGAATTCCCCACCGCCTGATCTCGGACGTCGTGGCGGCCTCGGTGATGAAGCGCGGCGAGGTGGACCTGGTCGTCACGGGCGCCGACCGTATCGCCGCCAACGGCGACACCGCGAACAAGATTGGCACCTACGGCCTCGCCGTGCTCGCCCGGCATCATGGCATTCCCTTCTACGTGGCGGCGCCCTCCTCGACCATCGATCCGTCCATCCCCTCGGGGGCGTCGATCGTCATCGAGGAGCGCGACGCCGCCGAGGTTCGGCAGATCGCCGGACGCCTGACCGCGCCGGCGGCGTCGCCCGTGTACAACCCCGCGTTCGATGTGACGCCCGCCGAGCTGATCACCGCGATCGTGACCGAGCGAGGCGTGTTCCGGCCGCCGTACGCCTTCTAGCCGGACGGGACGCAGGGGTTCGCGATGAACCGCGCCACCGAGTCGGCGCGCCGCTATCACGACCAGACGGCGCACTCGCCCGAGTCCGTGCGCACGAGCGGACACCGCCTCATCTGGGAGATCCAGCCCTCGCCGTTCAAGATCTACGCGGATCTCGAGCCGCTGCCGCTCCCGCGCGATCTCCCCGATCTTCGGATGGATGCCTTCGCGGCGCTCGACGCGGCTGGGCAGGGCGCCGCGCCGCTGGACCTGGCGCGCCTGGCTGCCCTGCTCTTCTTCTCGGCCGGTATCACCCGCACGAAGGAGTACCCGAGCGGGGGTCGCCAGTTCTTTCGCGCCGCGCCGTCCACCGGCGCGCTCTACCAGACCGAGATCTATGTGGTGGCGGGAGACGTGGCGGGTCTCGAAACCGGCGTGTATCACTTTTCACCGGGGGACTTCGCGCTTCGCCGCCTACGCGCCGGCGACTTCCGCGGCGCCCTCGCCGTGGGGGCGGCCGACGACGCGATCGGCTCCGCTCAGGCCACGGTGATCGCCACCGCGATCTACTGGCGCAATACCTGGAAGTACCAGGCGCGCGGCTACCGGCACCTCTTCTGGGATTCCGGCAGCCTCCTCGGAAATCTCCTCCCCGCCGCCGCCGCGCTGGACGTGCGGGCGCGCCTGGTCACCGGCTTCGTCGAGCGCGAGGTCAACGGCCTGCTCGGCCTGGACGCCGAGAAGGAGGGCGCCCTCGTCCTCGCCCCCGTGGGCCCCGAGGGCACCCCGGCCGCCACCTCGCCGGTGATCGCGCCGCTCACGTATCGCGTGGTGCCGCTCTCCTCGCGCGAAGCGGACTACCCCGCGTTACGCGATGCCTACGCCAATTCGTCGCTCGAGTCCGAGGCCGAGGTGTTGGACTGGCGGGAGGCGGGCGGCGGCGCGATTTCATCTACCATCAGCGGGGGCCCAGAGATGGCCCCCGCTCTCCCCCAATCCGCCAGCGGGGGTCCAGAGATGGCCCCCGCTCTCCCCCAATCCGCCAGCGGGGGCCCAGAGATGGCCCCCGCTCTCCCCCGATCCGCGGACCTTGCCTTGCCTTCCCCGAGCCTGATCAGCTCACGCACGCTCGGCGAGACGATCATGCGGCGCGGGTCCACGCGGCAGTTCTCGGGCGAGGCGATCACGGCGCAGGCGTTGTCCAACGCGCTGTACCACGGCGCCCGGGGCTGGGTGGCCGACGTGCCGGGGGGCTTCGTCGAGCTCTTCGTGAACGTGCACGCCGTGGAGGGGATCGAGCCCGGCGCCTATCGCTATGCGCGGCACGCGCATGCCCTCACGCGGCTGCGGGCGGGCGATTTCCGGGGCGAGTCGGCTTTTCTCACGCTCGAGCAGGCGCTGGGAGGCGCTTCGAGCGCTACGGTGTTCTTCCTCGCCGATCTCCGGGCGCTTCTCGCGCGCTGGGGCAATCGCGGCTATCGCCTCGCCAATCTCGAGGCGGGGTACGCGGGTGGACGGCTCTATCTCGCCGCCTACGCCCAGGGATTCGGCGCGACCGGGCTCACGTTCTACGACCGCGCGGTCGTCGACTTCTTTTCCCCCGCGGCCGCGGCGCTCGACGCGATCTTCGTCACCGCGCTGGGCCGGCCCGTCACGGGCCGACCGCGTACGCTGGTTGCGCCGCCCGCGCCGCGGCACCCGTAGGCCAAGCGGCCACCCCGGTGTGCTAACGTGGAATGGATGCACACGACGACGACAAGGAGCGCTTCATGAAGAAGTATCAGCTGATGGCCCCGGGTCCGACGCCCGTGCCCCCCAACGTGCTGCTCGCCATGGCGCAGCCGATGATCCATCACCGGACCCCGGAGTACGATGCGCTGTTCGCGGAGATCCGCGCCGGGCTCAAGCGGTTGTTTCAGACCGCGCAAGAGGTGATTCCGTTTGCCTCATCGGGCACCGGTGCCATGGAGGCCGCGCTCGCGAACACCTTGTCGGCGGGCGACGTGGCGATCGTGCTGCGGGCGGGCAAGTTCGGCGAGCGGTGGGAAGAGATCGCGCGGGCCTTCGGCGTCACCGTGGTGCCGGTGACGGCGCCGTTCGGGCAGACGGTGGCCGCCGAGGCAATCGCGCAGGCGCTTCGCCAGCATCCCGCCGCCAGGGCGGTGCTGATGCAGCACAGCGAGTCCTCCACCGGCGTGCTTCACGACGTGCGCGGCATGGCCGCCGTCACCCGCGGCACCGGCGCCCTCTGCATCGTGGACGCGGTCTCGAGCCTCGGCATCGCCGATCTGCCCATGGACGCCTGGGGCGTGGACGTGGTGATCTCGGGCTCGCAGAAGGGCCTGATGCTCCCGCCCGGGCTCTCCTTCTGCGCCCTGTCCGACAAGGCGTGGGGGCACGTGAAGCGTTCCACGCTGCCGAAGTACTACTTCGACCTCACCGCGGAGGCCAAGGCAGTGAGCCGCGGCGAGGCCCACTTCACTCCCGCGGTGTCGATCATGCTGGGACTCCGCGAGGTGCTCCACATGCTGGAGGCGGAGGGGCTGCCCAACACGTTCAAGCGCCACGATCGTCTGGCCCGTGCCACGCGCGCCGGCGTCGAGGCCCTCGGGCTGGAGGTGTTCGCCAAGGCCACCCCGAGCCCGGCTCTCACCGCGACCGTGGCGCCGGCTGGCGTGGACAGCGAGCGCGTGCTCTCCACCTACTCGACCTCGCACAACATCACGATTGCGGGCGGTCAGGGGGAGATGAAGGGCAAGGTGTTCCGCCTCGGGCACATGGGGTACGTGGCCGAGTTCGACGTGATCACCGCACTCTCCGCGCTGGAGCAGGTGCTGCAGGAGCTGGGGCACCCGGTGGACTGGGGAGCTTCCGTGCGCGCCGCCCAGAAGATCTTCGCCGAGCGCGGCTGACAAGGGTCCGGCCAGGGGGAGGGCGACGATGTGGCTAACGGTATTCCTGCTCGTCGTCGGCTTGCTCGCTGGAGTCCTGTATCTCGTCGCGGTGAGACGTGGAGCGTCCCCTGACGAGCCTGAAAAGGGGCGAGACCGGAACCAGCGCCACTTTCGAGATTCGGGCCCCTCGGGCTAGTAACCGAGGCGGGAGCCGGACTCCCGAGTCTAGGCAAAACGCGCCCTCTTCCGGTAACATAGAGCGTTGGCCATGGCACTCCGACTCTTCCTCATACGGCATGCGCAGACGCTCTGGAACCGCGACCGCCGGTACCAGGGGTGGCAGGACTCCCCCCTCTCGGACGTAGGGCGGGGGCAGGCCGAGGCGGTGGCCCGGGCGCTCAGCCAGGAGCCCTTGAAGGCCGTCTACTCGAGCACGCTCGGGCGCGCCCGCCAGACCGCCGCGGCCATCGCCGCCGCTCACGGCCTGACCGTGCGGGAGGACGCGGACTTCCGCGAGATGGCCTTCGGGGAGTGGGAGGGCCTCTGCTTCGACGACTGCAAGGCCCAGGACCCGGATCGCTTTCGCCTGTGGGCGGATGAGCCGCATCGCTTCGTGCCGCCCGGCGGCGGCGAGACCCTGGAGGACGTGCGGACGCGCGTGCTCGCCGGGCTCGAGCGGCTACGCCGCGAGCACGACGCGCAGAGCGTGTGCCTGGTGGCGCACGGCGTCTCCGCTCGCATCATCATCCTCGAGGTCCTGGGCCTGCCGCTCGAGCGGATCTGGTCCATTCACCTCGCCTCCACCGGCATCTCCGAGCTCGAGTTTCGCCACGACTGGACGGCCCTGCACCGGATGAACACCCTGGTGCACCTGGACGCCGTTCCGGTCGCCCGCTGACTGGACGCTCGCACCATGGAGCGCCGGCCGTCGCAAACTCAGCTTCCCAAGGGCGTGAAGATCTATCTGCCCGACGAGGCTGCCGTCAAGCGCGTGGTGGAGGAGCGTCTGCTCGGCGTGTTCCGCCGCTGGGGCTATCGCGAGGTGGTGACGCCGACCTACGAGTACTTCGACGTGCTCTCCAAGGGCACGGACGTGGACATCCAGGAGGGTATGTTCAAGCTGGTCGATCGCGAGAGCGGGCGGCTCCTCGCGCTCCGCGCCGACATCACGCCGCAGATCGCCCGCATCGTGGCGAGCCGGCTCCGCGACGAGCCCAAGCCCCTGCGCCTGGCATACGTCACCAACGTGTTCCGCGATGCCGAGCCCCAGGTGGGCCGCTACCGCGAGTTCTACCAGGCCGGGGTGGAGCTGGTCGGGCTCCCCAACCCCGAGGGCGACGCGGAGATGATCGCCATGACCGTGGAAGGGCTGCAGGCCCTCGGCCTGTCAGAGTTCCAGCTCGATGTCGGGCAGACGGACTTCTTCCGCGGCATGCTCGAGGACCTTGGCGCCGATTCCGAGACCGCGCGCGGCGTGCGCTCGGCGCTCGGGCGCAAGGACGTTTCCGCGCTGGAGCGGCGGGTCGCGGCGCTCGGCGCCCCCGCCGCCGTGACCGAGGCGCTGCTCGCGCTGCCGACGCTCTACGGCCGCGGCGACGTGCTCGAGCGCGCGGAGCGCCTGGTGAAGAACGCCCGCTCCGAGGCCGCCCTGGCCAATCTGGCCGAGGTGTACCGGCTCCTCCGCCTCTACGGCCTGGCCGACAGCGTGCTGCTGGACCTCGGCGAGGTGCGCGGGTTCGACTACTACTCCGGCGTGCACTTCGAGGCCTACGTGTCCGGCCTCGGCGCGCCCCTGGTGGGCGGCGGCCGCTACGACCAGATGCTCGGCCGCTTCGGCTACGATTGCCCCGCCACGGGCTTCGCCTTCGAGGTGGGCCGAGCCCTCCTCGCCCTGGAATCGCAGGGCGCCAGGCCCGAGCTGGGGGGGCCCGACTTCTACATCATCGACTTCACCGCGGAGAAGACCCAGGCCCTCGCCCTCGCCCGGCGCTATCGCGACCTCGGCGCGTCGGTGGCACGGGATATCATCAGCCGCGGGCTCGACGCGTCGCTGGCGTACGCGCGCCAGCAGTGCGCGCGCTGGGTGCTCGTGATCGGGGAGCCGGGCTACCGCGCCGACGAGGTGCGCGTGCTCGACCTCCGCGCGGAGACGCCGGGCGGGCAGGGCGGTCGGGAGCGCGTCGTGGCAGCGAGCACGCTGCTCGCCGAGCCGGACAAGTACTTTGCCGATCTCAAGGAGACAGGTCATGCCTAACGTGGTGGTCGTCGGGGCGCAGTGGGGCGACGAGGCGAAGGGCAAGCTCGTGGACGTGCTGGCCAGCCACGTCGACGTGGTCGTGCGCTATCAGGGCGGGAACAACGCCGGCCACACCGTCATCGTGGGGCGCGAGAAGTTCGTCTTCCAGTCGCTCCCCTCGGGGATTCTGCGGCCGGACTGCCGCTGCGTGATCGGCTGCGGTGTGGTGGTCGACCCGGCATCGATGATCGAGGAGATGGAGGCCCTCGTGCAGCGGGGAGTCTCCCTCGACGGCAACCTCTACATCTCGAAGAACGCGCACCTGATCATGCCGTATCACCCCGCGCTTGACCGGGCAACCGAGTCCAAGGCGGGCAAGCGGCGTATCGGCACCACCGGCAAGGGGGTGGGCCCGGCCTATGCCGACAAGGCCGGGCGCATCGGCATCCGCATGGCCGATCTCCTCGACGAAAGGCTCTTCCGCGAGAAGCTCGAGTACAACGTCATCCAGAAGAACCGCATCCTGCGCGAGATCTATGACGCCGAGACCTTCTCCGTGGAGTCGATCCTCGGCCCCTACCTCCGCTTCGCGGGGTGGTTGGCGCCCTACATCACGGACACCGCGCTGCTCCTCTCCCAGTGGATGAACGCTGGCCGGTCGGTGCTGTTCGAGGGGGCCCAGGGCACCATGCTCGATATCGATCACGGGACCTATCCGTTCATCACCTCCTCCAGCACCACCGCGGGCGGCGCGTGCACGGGCAGCGGCATCCCGCCCACCAAGATCGACGGCTGCCTGGGCATCTCCAAGGCCTACTGCACGCGGGTGGGCGAGGGGCCATTCCCCACGGAGCTTCACGGGGACACGGCGGACCTCCTGCGCGCCCGCGGCAACGAGTACGGGGCGGTGACCGGGCGGCCGCGCCGCACCGGCTGGGCGGATGCGGTGGCGTTGCGCTACGCCGTCCGCATCAACGGCATGGACACGCTCGCCATTACGAAGCTCGACGTGCTCGACGCCTGCGAGACGGTGAAGATCTGCACGGGCTATCGCTATCAGGGCGATGTCCTCACGGAATTTCCCGAGGAGGAGCGCATCTGGCATGAGGCGGCGCCGATGTACGAGGAACATTCCGGCTGGCAGACGTCCACCCAGGGGCTCCGCGAGTACGCGGAGCTCCCGACCAAGGCTCGCGAGTACCTCGAGCGGCTCTCCGAGCTGATCGGGGTGGGCTTCGGCGTGGTCTCGACGGGCCCCGAGCGCGACGAGACCATTCTCATGCCGGACTCACCACTCACGCAGTGGTACCCGAGCCTCCGCGGCTCGATTCCTCCGCGGTAGCGGGCGCGCGTCCGCGAGCGGCAATCCTTACCTCGGCGCCGTGTATTTCCTGCCCGGTCGCGCGTAGGAAGGCGCGTTAGCGCCCCGAAAAGACGCGCCCGCTCGCTGGCACGCGGGTTGCCCTGAGCCAGCGTGATGCGCATCCTCACGCCTCGACGCGGGCTTGTCCTCGGCGGGCTGGCTGCCATCGTCCTGATCGCGCTCGCCCTCGTCACGTACGCAACGACGGAGCTCTCGCGCTTCGGGCGCGCCGAGGCGCGGCGCGGCACGCTGATCTACGCGGGACCGCAAGTGCTGCGGCCGGGCCTCCACGTGGGCATGGCGGATCTGGCTGGTCTGCTGGCCCGCTTGGGCTATCAGGAGACGCGCACCGCACCCGCGGCGCCGGGCCAGTTCCGTCGCGGGGCCACCTCCTGGGACATCATGCTGCGCCCGGCCTCCGCCGGCGTGAGCGAGCAGGCTCCGCGCATCCGGCTCGAGCTGCAGGGGGACCGGGTCGCGCGCATTCGCCGCGGCCAGGCCGAGGTTTCAAGCCTGGCCCTGCCGCCTGAGGTTCTGACGAGCGCCGGCGCAGCGCCGGGCGAGACCTATCGGCCGGTACGCCTCGCCGCCCTCCCCCGTATGGTCCGGGACGCGGTCCTGGCTGCCGAGGACGATCGCTTCTACGAGCACGGCGGCCTCGACGCCAGGGCGCTGCTGCGCGCGTTCTGGTCCAACGTGCGCGCGGGCCGCGTGGTGGAGGGCGGGAGCACCATCACCCAGCAGCTCGTGAAGAATCGCCTGTTGAGCCCGGAGCGCACGGTGCTGCGCAAGGCGCAAGAGGCCTGGCTGTCCACCGCGCTGGAGTGGCGCTACTCGAAGGACCAGATCCTCGAGACCTATCTCAACGAGATCTACCTCGGCCACTGGGGCGCGGGGCCGGTGCGCGGCATCGGGGCGGCCGCGCGCGTCTATTTCAGGAAGGAGCCGTCCCAGCTCACCCTCGGAGAGGCGGCCACGCTGGCCGGCATGATCCGTGCCCCGAACGTGGTCTCGCCCGCCGCCAATGTCGACAAGGCCCGCGCCCGCCGGGACGTCGTGCTGGGCCGCATGCGCGACCTGGCCATGATCCAGCCCGCCGACTTCGAGCGCGCGCGCCGGGAGCCCGTGCGCGCGCCCGCGGGTCCGCCGCCCGGTCTGGTCGCCCCGTACTTCGTCGACTACGTGCAGCAGGAGATTGCACGACGCGGCGACGAGGACACGGACGGGGACCCCACTGGCCTGATCACCACGCTGGACGTGCCGCTCCAGCGCTTCGCCGAGGCGGCGGTGGCGCGCGGGGTGGACGAGCTCGAGACGCGTGTCCCGCGGCTCCGGCCCCGCGGCACCGGCGAGCGCGTCCAGGTCGTGCTGCTGGCGGTAGACCCCGCCACCGGCGGCATCCGCGCGCTGGTCGGGGGCCGCGACTATCGCACGAGCCCGTTCAATCGCGCGGGGCTGGCTCGGCGGCAGCCCGGCTCCGCCTTCAAGCCCTTCGTGTACCTGGCCGCGCTGGCGCCCCGCGAGAACGGTCCCGCGTTCACCCTCGCCACGCATGTCGAGGACGCGCCCATCACGCTGGAGGTGGACGGGAAGTCCTGGAGCCCCCGCAATTACTCGGACCGCTACGAGGGCGAGGTGTCGGTGCGGCGCGCGTTGGAAGCCTCGCTCAACGGTGCCACCGTGCGCATCGCCCAGACGGTCGGGCTGACCGCCATCATCGACGCCGCGCGCCGCATGGGCATCGAGAGCGACCTCAAGCCGGTACCCGCCATCGCGCTCGGCGCGTTCGAGGTCACGCCCGTCGAGCTGGCGCGGGCCTACATTCCGTTTGCCGCCGGCGGCCAGGCGCGCCCCGTGAGTGCGCTGGCGAGTGACGGGCGCGCCGAAGCAGAGCCGCCGCGTCAGGCCATCTCGCCGGCGGAGGCCTATCTCCTCACCGCGGCGCTTCAGGGCGTGATCCAGTCGGGGACCGGCGCGAGCGTGCGGGCGATGGGCCTCGAGGCCCCCGTGGCGGGGAAGACCGGCACCACCAACGACGGACGGGACGCGTGGTTCGTGGGCTATAGCTCGAATCTGGTGACGCTGGTCTGGGTGGGCTTCGACGACGGCCGGCCCCTCGGGCTCAGCGGCGCCGAGGCGGCGGCCCCGATCTGGACCGAGTTCATGAAGCGGGCCCTGGCGACCTATCCCCCCGCGCCCTTCACGCCGCCCGACGGAGTCGAAGCCGCGCGCATCGATCCCACGACCGGCAAGCGGGCGACTGATGCCTGCCCCGAGGTGCGGACCGAGGTGTTCCTGGTCGGGAGCGAGCCCGGGGTATGCGAAATCCACGGCACCGTGGTCGACCGGGTGCACCGGTGGTGGGACCGCGTCTGGGACTGGTTCCGGCGCTGAACACGGCCTAACCCCTAAGTCCGCGCGCCGCTTGACCGGCTCTGGCCTGGCGGCTACTCTTGGCGGACTGGAGGGGCCCCGACGTGAGGTGTCCGCGCTGCCAGACCGATAACCGGGCCGACGCCCGCTTCTGTGAGGAGTGCGGCGCCCGGATGGAGCAGTCGTGCCCCTCCTGCGGGCACCCGGTCGGCGCGGGCAAGAAGTTCTGCGGGAACTGCGGCACGTCTCTCGCGGAAAGGGCCGTGGTGGCCGTGCGCCCGGCAGCGCCCGCTCCCGAGAGCTACACCCCCAAGCACCTCGCGGACAAGATTCGGCTCACCCGCTCCGACATGGCCGGGGAGCGCAAGCAGGTGACGGTGCTCTTCGCCGACCTCAAGGGCTCGATGGAGCTGCTCGCCGACCGCGACCCGGAGGAAGCGCGCCGGCTCCTCGACCCCGTGCTCGAGCGGATGATGGAGGCGGTGCACCGCTACGAAGGCACGGTGAACCAGGTCATGGGCGACGGCATCATGGCCCTGTTCGGCGCGCCGCTCGCTCACGAGGACCACGCGGTGCGGGCGTCCTACGCGGCCATCCGGATGCAGGACACGGTGGGCCACTACGCGGAGGAGCTGCGCCGCAATCAGGGTATCGACGTGCAGATCCGGGTGGGCCTGAACTCGGGCGAGGTCGTGGTGCGCTCGATCGGCAGCGATCTGCACATGGACTACACCGCGGTGGGCCAGACCACGCATCTCGCTGCGCGCATGGAGCAGCTCGCCCGGCCCGGCACCACGCTCATCACGAACTACACCCTGCGTCTGGCCGAGGGGTACGTCGAGGTGAAGGCGCTTGGTCCCGTGCCGGTGAAGGGCATGACCGACCCCGTGGAGATCTTCGAGATCGTCGGGGCCGGGCAGGTGCGCTCGCGCATGCAGGCCTCGGCGGCCCGCGGCCTCTCGCCCTTCGTGGGCCGTGACGCCGAGCTCGACCGGCTCCGTCAGGCGCTCGAGCGCGCGCGGAAGGGGCACGGGCAGGTGGTGGCGCTGGTGGGCGAGCCCGGCGTGGGCAAGTCGCGGCTGTTCTGGGAGTTCACGCACTCGCACCGCACGCAGGGCTGGCTGATGGGCGAGGCCGCCGCGGTCTCCTACAGCAAGCTGACGCCGTACTTCCCGGTGGTGGAGCTCCTGCGGCACTACTTCCAGATCGACGAGCGCGACGACGGCCGGCGCATCCGCGAGAAGGTGACGGGCAAGCTCCTCACCCTCGACGAGGCCCTGCGGCCCACGCTGCCTGCCTTCCTGACCCTGCTCGACGTGCCGGTGGATGATCCGGAGTGGCCGGGCCCGGACTCGCCCCATCGCCGTCAGCGCATCCTGGACGCGCTCAAGCGCCTGCTCCTGCGCGAGAGCCAGGTGCAGCCGCTGCTGCTCGTGTTCGAAGACCTGCACTGGATCGACTCCGAGACGCAGGCCTTCCTGGACAGCCTGGTCGAGAGCCTGCCCACCGCGCAGATCCTCCTGCTCGTGGGCTACCGGCCCGAGTACCAGCACACCTGGACGAGCCGGAGCCATTACACGCAGCTCCGTCTGGACCCGCTGCCTCCCGCCACCGCCGGCGACCTCCTCAAGGGGCTCTTGGGTCAACACGAGAGCCTGAACCCCGTGAAGAGGCTGCTCGTCACGCGCACGGAAGGGAACCCCTTCTTCCTCGAGGAGTGCGTGCGCACGCTGGTGGAGACCCAGGTGTTGGTCGGGGACCGGGCGGCGTATCGGCTCGCCAAGCCGCTCAATGCCATCCAGGTTCCCGCGTCGGTGCAGGCGGTGATCGCCTCCCGCATCGACCGTCTCGATCCGGACGACAAGCGCCTCCTCCAGGCCGCGTCCGTCATCGGCAAGGACGTGGCCTTCACCCTGCTGACCGCCATCGGCGAGATGCGCGAGGAGGAGCTGCGCCAGCGGCTGACGCGGCTCCAGCAGGCCGAGTTCCTGTTCGAGACGGGCCTCTTCCCGGATCTCGAGTACACCTTCACCCACGCGCTCACCCACGGCGTCGCCTACGGGGGCCTCCTCCAGGAGCGGCGGCGCACGCTCCACGGACGCATCCTCGAAACCATGGAGCGGATCTACGCCGAGCGCCGGGCGGAGCAGATCGAGCTGCTCGCCGACCACGCGTTCAAGGGCGAGGTGTGGCCCAAGGCAGTGACCTATCTGCGTCAGGCGGGGGCGAAGGCGGCGGCGCGCTCGGCGAATCGCGAGGCTGTGGCGCTGCTCGAGCAGGCCTTGGTGGCCCTCGCCGGGCTGCCCGAGGGGCGCGAGACGAGCGAGGCGGCCATCGACGTGCGGCTGGAGATGCGGCCGCCGCTCCTGCAGCTCGGCGAGCTCCAGAAGGCGCTCGCGCTGTCCCAGCAGGCCGAGAACATGGCCAAGCTGATCGGCGACGAGTCGCGCCTGGCGCGCGTCTACACGTACCTCGTCAACTACCACTATCTCAAGGGCGAGCCGGACGCCGCCATCGCCTACGGCGAGCGCTGTCTGGCCATCGGCGAGGCGGGGCAGGACGTGGCGCTCCAGTCGCTCGCGCGCGGCTACATGGGCTACTCGTACCACGCGCAGGGCCGCTACCGCGAAGCCGAGGCCGTGCTCATGCAGAACGTGGAGCGGCTCGAGGAGGTGCGCGGCCGGGAGAGCGGCCCGCAGACCACCGTCTCCTACGCCTCTTCCACGGGCTGGCTGGCCTTCGCGCTGGCCGAGCTGGGGGAGTTCGACCTCGCCACCACGTATGCCGACATCGGCCAGCGTGCCGCCGAGACCGATCGCCACGCCTACGCCCAGGCGATCGCGTGGACGCTCGCCGGCCTCGTCGCCCTGCGCCGCGGCCACATGGACAAGGCCCTGCATCTCCTCGAGCGCAGCCTGGAAGCGTGCCTCGAGAAGCAGCTCACGGTGTGGCGGCCGCTCCCGTCCTCGCTCCTGGGGCTCACGCGCGCGCGGGTGGGGCGCGCGGAGGACGGCCTGCCGCTGCTCGAGGACGGGGTGCGGCTCAGCGAGGAGCTCGGCGTCAAGGCCTATCTCGCGAGCTGGACGGTGAACCTCGCCGGCGGGCTCCTCGCCGCGGGGCAGGCCGAACGCGCGCGGGAGACCGCCCAGCGCGCCCTCGACCTCGCGCTCACGCACAAGGAGCGCGGGCATCAGGCGTACGCCCTCCGGCTCCTCGGTGAGCTGGCCGTGCGCGCCGACCCACCCGATCTCACGCGAGCGGAGAAGGATCTCACCCAGGCGCGCACGCTCGCCGAAGAGCTCGGGATGCGGCCGCTGCTGGGTCGTATCATGCTGTCACTCGGGGAGATGCATCGGGTGGGCGGCGATCACGTCAAGGCGGAGACCCAGATCTTCCGCGCCATCACGCTGTTCCGCGAGATGGACATGCGCCACTGGCTGGAAGAAGCGGCGGCCCAGCTCAAGGCGCTGGGCCATCTCCTCGTGATCGCGCACTACAATCTCGGGCTCTTCGACTTCCTCAAGGAGCGCTTCGCCGCCGACCAGGACGTGACGGTCGTCCTCGACCGGCGCAAGGGCGAGCGCCGTCGCGCCGGCCCCGCGCCCGGCGCCGAGCGGCGCGGCCGCGAGCGCCGTCGCACCGCTGTCCTCACCGACGGCGCGCTCCGGCTGCAGGGCTTCGTGGTGATCCCGCACGCGGACACCGTCGCCGGCATGCCCCCCGAGGGCAAGCCCCGCAAGAAGGGCTAGGCCATGGTCCCCATCGTCGCCCGCGCGCTCGCGCTCCTGGCGGTCAGCGTCATGCTGCTGGCCATCGCGCTCCTGCTCCCCGCCGGCACCGAGGCGCCCGGCGGCGGACGCGCGCTGCGCGTGGTTTTCGTGATCGCCGCGCTCGTGCTCGGCCTCTTCACTCTCGGAATGGTGCTGCTCGCGGGGCCGTAGGGGCAGGGCGCCACGGTGCCGCACAACTGCTTCCCACCATCGCGGCATGGACAGCCGCCACTTCTCCGGTGGCTCGTAGCAGATGCGCTGCAAGTACGCTAGAGTGAACGCCCACGAGCCGTTAGCTCAGTTGGCAGAGCACCTGACTTTTAATCAGGGGGTCGGTGGTTCGATCCCACCACGGCTCACCATTTAGTTTTAGGTATTTCCCAGCCCGAACATTGTTGGTCCCTCGCGCTGGTGCCAATTACGGTGCTAGTGAGCACCGAATGCCGAGGTTGATTCCTTCGCCGTCTCACGAGCCACAAGGCGCTCGATGGCCGCCTTCCGATGGTCGGGGGAGACGTGCCGGTAGCGAGGGTCATGGCCATCGCCGCGTATTGGCCCTCTACGTAGAATATGGTCCGGACCTTTCGCTAGTGAAACCGGCTGACTCGATCTCCCAAGGGGAGCCGAGCGCATGATTGCGCTTATCTCCGATGAGCTCGAATTGAGTGCCTGGGCGGAAACTCTCAATGGAAGGATCGGCACGAAGGGCCTCTTCAAGTAACCCACGCGATCCCTCGTCGCGGTTCTAGCCCTCGCTCTAGCACCTAGCCTCGTCCGCTCGATGCTGGCCGGATTCGAGTTGGATCAAGAAGGTTAGAAGCGAATCGAAGCAGACTTCAACATAGCGCGCCGTCTCGCATGCACCAACCGGATCGCCACGAGTCCGCAGACCCCGCCCACAAGAATCAGAGTCGACGGAGCAGGGACGCGATGTGGATGCTCCAGGCTGATGTGAAGACGATATCCTTGGGCGTCGTCTCCGCTGGGCTGCGGACCATTGGAAACAAAGAAATCATCGATGGAGCAAGACCCACCGTCACAGTCCGGCCAGTTGCCGAACCGTATGACGCCGACAAAATAGACACCGGGCCCAGGAAGGTCGAACAAGAGTCGTGAGTCGTGTAGGGTATCGCTTCCTGGGTCGACCGTCGCGTCGTCATCAACTGCGAGCGCCGCTCCTGAACTGTCGAAGAGGAATAGTACGTGTCGAGGAACCCAATTCCTTCGTTATTGACATCAAGCAGTATCGTGCCATGGCCCGGAGATGCGGTAGAGATCGACGTCCGAACCTCCACCCCTCCCAAACAGTGTCGCGGTCGGAAAGCCCGGAGGGTCGAATACCGTCGACGGCACGGGAAGAGTGAATGCGCTCGTCGGAATCGTCTGAGCTGTTGCCGCAGAGTTGTTAACCGCAGTGCCGTCGGCCTCAAGCTCGGTGACCGGCGCGGCTTCCGCGGAGACCACAAATCCAAAGACAAGCGCCAAGCCGACGAGCCATTGCCGCATTGAGGATTCCTGCTGTGTGAGCAGATTGAACGAAAAGCGGCAAGGTGCAATAAATGCGCCCGGCATTAACCCATAGGTAACCTGGGCGAAGACTGTGGCAGAACCTATTCGGTGCTTCCTATGTCTGCGATTCTGGATCTCGCGTCCGCGACGGCCAGGCTGCAGAAACCGTAGTCTGCCACGCAGACATGATGACTTTGAGTCAGTGCAAGTTTGTAACCCTTTGATTTTAGGCCAATGTTAGGTGGTGTCCCGATTGCAATCATAGCTCAGGGTGGACGGCCAACCCACGCTGGTGGGGTACCTGCGCGTGCTCGAAGCGCACGGGTGGGTGCAGGTGCCCAGGTCGAGCGACACGAAGATCAGCTACTTCGTGCGGGGCACGAATCTCCTCGACCGCATCGAGGTCGTCAGGGGCCGGTGGGCACACCGCCACTTCAACGGGACTGACTGGGTGAGGAACCCTGAAGCGCGCGGTGCCGATGCCGCCAGCCTGGACGTCTACCTCTGGAAGAGTTTCCGGTCGGGCAGAAAATGAGCCCTTGGCCCGGGTCCGCGCGGTGCCTGCTAGCATCAAGGGGCGGATCAACGGGCGTGACCGTCACGCTCATCGATCCACAACCTATGCTGCTGACGAATGGGCTTGTTTACGAATCGCAACTGTGCGAAAGTCCTTGAGCTCATGGATGCCGTGCCAGAGTCAACGAGCACGCGCGGTGGTGACGGGGCCGCTACGTTTAGGTCCGAACCGAGGGCGACGACGGCACGCTGCTGCCCCCAGTGCAATAGTGCGAGCGCAATCAAGCCGCTCGGACGCGTTGAGGTTATCAATGGCATGGTCCGCTCGATTTACTGCTGCGCGCACTGCGACCAAGCCTTCGTGTTTGTGCGGCGCGCCTTGCGATAGCCCGGCCTGATCTGCTCCCCAATTGACCTGGACACCGATGGGGCTATCCTGCGAGGGCAGGACGGGAGGGCCTCATGGGCGAGTTTCCACGGAAGTCGGACGGCCGGCGCGTCTTCACCGTGGAGTTCAAGCGGGGCGTCGTTCAGCAGCTCCTGAAGGGCGAGAAGACGCTCGCGGAGGTCTCGCGCGAGCTCGATATCCAGCCGAGTGTCGTGCGGCAGTGGCGGCGGCGGTTCGACGCCGGGGCCACTGCGGCCGTCGCGACCAACGAGGACGTCGTCCCGGTGAGCGCCCTGCGCGAAGCGCACCAGCGAATTCGTGAGCTCGAACGGCTGCTGGGCAAGAAGCAAATGGAGATCGAGATCCTGCAGGCGGCGCAGGAGGTTGTAAGAACAAGTCCATGGTTGCGCAAAGGGTCCGGACGGTGACGCAGCACCCGGTGGCGGCCATCTGTCGCACGCTCGGGATGGCACGGCAGACGGCGTATTACACGGCCCGGGGCAGGCTTTCTATCGGCGGCTCGACGACGAGGCCGTGCTCCAGCAGATCCGCGCCGTCACGAACCGCCGCGCCACCTACGGCTATCGCCGTGTGTGGGCGATGGTTAACCGCCAGTTCCGGGCGGGCTACAACCGCAAGCGCATTCGGCGGCTGATGCGGATGCACGGTCTGATGCCACCGCCGGCACGGCCGGCCGCATCTCGGCCAGGTACAGCAGCCCGCGTCGAATCAACGCTGGTGCTCGGACATCCTCCTGATTCCGTGCTGGAGCGGCGAGGTCCTCTCGGTCGCGTTCGCGATCGACTGTCACGACCGCGAGGTCTTCGCCTGGTCGGCCTCGGCGCGGCCGCTGAACGGCGGGGACATCCGCACGCTCATGGACAAAGCCCTCTGGGCGCGGTTCGGCGAGACGGTAGCGACGGCGCCGCACGCGATCCAGTGGCTCTCCGACAACGGCCCCCAATACACGGCGACGGCCTCGGTGCTCTACGCGCACGAACTAGGCCTGGTGCCGATCACGACGCCGGCGTACAGCCCGGAGAGCAACGGCCTGGCCGAAGCCGTCGTGCACACGTTCAAGCGTGATTACGTCAACGTCCACGAGCTACGCGATGCGGAGAGCGTGCTCGCCCAGCTCGGCGGCTGGATCGAGGACTACAACCGCCAAGCGCCGCATTCGGCGCTCGGGATGCGGAGCCCGGCCGACTACCGGGCGGCGACGTCAGCACGCTGCGAACTCACATCCCCATCTGTCTAGCGAATCGGGGAGCAGAGCATCATGCCGAAGATTCGCTACGCGCGCCTGCCTCCTGCGATCTCCCGTCCTCCGGCAACCAGTATCTTGAGAGCGGCGCGCGGTTGACAGCGGTCCTAGGAGAGACTAGACTCGCCCACCGGTGATACCTGAAGGTATCGCGTCCGTTCGTCAAACGTCCGCGCTTGCAAGATCGCCATGATCGACAAATCTGCCAGTGACGCCGCAGTCAGAATCGCTGAGGCTAATGCCAGGATCGCGGAGGCACGTGCAGGGGCTGACAGGGCGGGAAACCGCAACGCGGCGATCCGTCGATCTCTGTTGCTGGGAATCCTCCTCGTTTGGACCGTATCATTTGTCTGGCCGCCCTCTGAACCGCGCGCTATCGAGTTCAACCACCTAATCGTCTTCGTACTACTTTGCTTGCTCTACGTGTTCGAGATGCTCTACACCACCCTCACGTCTGCCGGCGCGTCCGAGTCAGCGAAATCCTTCATGCTCCAGACGGCGGTCCCGATCATTGCGCTCGCCGTCGTGGGGACCTTGTCCTACTATGGCAAGATCGATTCGGCGGCAACGGTCACCCTATTCGGAGTCTCCCTGGGATATACGGGGTACGTAGCGAACAAGAGTAAGGACGTCGCCAAGTCTTGAATCAGCGGACGTAGAAGCCGCGGGGCCTTCGGAACGACGCGGCAGTGTAGCAGAAGCGAGTTGCCCACTCGTTACCCCCGTCACGGCGATGCCCGCGATCAGCGTCTGACGTTGATCGTATGTACTGTCTCAGATCGCGGCTCTACGTGGATGGGCAGCTACTGGTGAAGCCGGGTCGTTCAGTTGAGTGCCTAGAACTGAGACTTGAAGTCGAACGGCTTACGACAGAATAAGAATGCCCGGTCGCAATCCGCACAACAGTACAACGCGCGGACCCATCCACCGTAAACCGACACCTGCCCCAGCGCCTTGATCTGGTCGGCGCTCTGACAGTACGGGCAGCGGCGCTCCGTTGTCGCCTTGCGCCCGGCCTCGGGAGTCTCCTTCCGCTCAGGCATGGGGTGGGCCGACCCTTTGGTGCGGGTGAGCTCCTGTCTTCCAACCGTTATGGACCAGGGATGATCGCACGATTGGGTCGGGGGCGCAATCCAGAATCGCTTTTCCCACAAGGGGCTGGATCTTTTACGAGCGACACCGCATGGCGTGCGGAACTGTGCAGGGGGTGGGTCGGACCTACCCGCCGCGCACCGGACTACCCATGCGGCTCGACGCGACGAGGTCGCATTGCACGTTAAATCGCTGGGTTCGCGGTCAGGGCCGCTGGTAGCGGCCTTGCAGTCTTCCCGCGCATGTCTATATCGCGAGGGCGGGGCTCCGTGGCGTCGATCGCGCGTGCGCCGGTGCAGATCATCTACACGCCGGGATCCGGTGAAGGCCGCGCGACGGCCCTCGCGCGGCGCCTGGCGAAGGGGCTCCGGGCGCATGGTGAGCGCGTGCGCCTAGCGTCGTTCAAGCGGCTGAGCGACCTCGCCGCGTGGAGCGCCTCGTGCGCAGGGGACTTCTCGCGGCTCATCGCCATCGGCGGCGACGCCACACAGAGCGCGGCGGCGGTGGCGGCGATGCGGCACGGCGTGCCGCTGTTCCCCGTGCCCACCGGCTTCGGCAATCTTTTCGCTGCGGCCTTTGAGGTCCCTATGGAGCCGCGCGCCGCGCTGGAGGCATTCGAGCATGGGGCGGTGCGGGGCGTGGACGCTGGCGTCGCGGGCGACGAGGTGTTCCTTTGCCACGCGAGCTACGGCCTGCTCGCCAATGTCCAACAGGCGGTGGAGGACGGCGCGGGCCAGCCGCGCGAGCGGCGGTGGCGCCATCTCGCGTACTACCGCATGGCGCGACAGATCCTCTTCGACCTGCCGCTGCCGTCGATTCGCGTCGAAGTCGACGGGCGTCTGTTCTGTCGGGACGCGGTCATCGTCACCGTGGCCAACGTGGAGACCTACCGCGGCTTCCTGAGCCTCACGCCCGAGGCTTCGCCCGCGGACGGGTGGTTCGACGTAGTGGCGATGGAGCGGGCGTCGCGGCCGCGGGTATGGGCTCGACTCCTCGGGCTGCTGCTGGGCCTGAGCGACGCGCAGACCGGGCTCCGCCGGTGCCGGGGGCGCCGGATCCGAGTGTTCGAGGAGGGCAAGGCCCCCCAGGACGTGCGGATGCTTTCCAGCGCGCTCCCCCTGGTGGTGCCGCCCGCGATGGCGGCGGCGTTGCCGGCTACGCCAGCGGCCGGGCCCAGGCCGCGTTATGCGGCGCGCGCAGGCGCGCCAGCGCGATGGCAGCCAGCCCCAGCCCGATCCACACCACCTGACGCGCTCGGCGCAACAGGATAAACGCGAGCCCCGCGCTGGCGCCCATGCCGAGCGCGCTGAACGCGGCCGCATTGGCGCCTTCGAGCGCGCCCAGGCTGCCCGGCAGGAAGAACGTCGCGAAGCGGACACCAGCGCCGATGGCTTCGACGGTGAGCGCCACGATCGGCGACACCGGCATGCGCAGCGACCACATGATCAGCACCACCTCCACCGCGCCGAGCATGCGCCCGATGAAGTGGAAGACGAGGGCCACGACGAGACGGCCGCGATGTTGGGTGTAGTAGCTCACCAGCATCTGGTCCATGCGCTGGGCCGAGCTGGCGCTCCGGGACATCCCGAAGCGCTTGAGCAGCCGTCCGATCCCGCTCATGCCTCCCCAGACCTGGGTGGCGACAAAGATCGCAATCGCGACGATTTCGAACACGAGAAGCCCCGCCATGCCCAGCAGAATCCCCCGGTCGAGCCGCAGCGTCGCGAGCGCGAAGCCCAGGGCCAGGCTGATAAGGAGCACCTGGGCCAGCGTGTTGACGGTCTTCGCGACGACGATGGAGGGCACGCTCTCCTCGTAGGGCACCCACGGCCGCACGAGCCAGGCGCGCACGGGCTCTCCACCCACCGGGGCGATCGCGGAGGCCGCGTTCACCGCCTCGCCGGCGGCCCGCGCGAGCAGGAGCTGGGTAAACGGTGCCGAGCCGCGGGGAAACGAAAAGTGCCAGCCGATCGAGTCGGCGATCAATACGAGGGGATAGGCGAGGCAGATAAGCGCGAACTGCCACCAATGGATCTTCCCGATCGCGCTGAGGATTGATACCAGGCCCACGTGGGCCACGAGCCAGAGCGCGAGGGCCAGCCCGAGGACTGCGCCGAGCACCGTGAGGAGACGAGTGAAGCGCACACTGCAAACGCGCGGCCATTGCCAAGTATGTGACACTAGATCCGTGAGCCGGAAGCAGCTCCTCGGCGCCTCGTGTGTCGCATCCACCGCGTACCTCGTTCTCGCTCTACTCGCCGCGCACAGCGGTGTCTTCCTCTTCGAGCAGCGTACGCGCTCGACGGTGACTCTCGCCCATGGGCCCGCGCTCGATGGCGTGATGCGAGCGGTGTCCCTCCTCGGCGACGGCTGGGGACTGATTCCCCTCATCGTGCTGGGCTCGGCGGCCCTGTGGCAGCGTCACCGCGCTTGGGCCGCCGCGCTGCCCCCGATCATGCTGGGGACCTGGGCGCTGCAGTGGGCCGCGAAGTGGACGACCGATCGCCCGCGGCCCAATATGGCGCCACTAGGATTTCCCAGCGGACACGTGCTGAGCCTCGTGGTGCTCTTCGGGCTCGCGTCCTATCTCCTGTGCCGCGTGCGCTCGGATCGCGCGGCACGCGCGCTCGGCATCTGCTGCGCCTCGACCATGCTCGTGATGGTCGCGGCCAGCCGGCTCTACCTCGAGGCGCACTGGATTCTGGACGTGGCGGGAGGATTCCTGCTCGGGCTCGCGTACTTGATGGCGCTGATCTGGGTCGCCGAGATGCGTGCGGGGCGAGCGTCCATTCCGGTGGCGGAGCCCGCGATCGTGCCCGAGCCGGCGGCAGGGCGCGAGCGCGCGGCGGCCGCGCCGATCGTTCCGTCGCTCTAAACCCCCGACAGACCTCGGAAGTTCCCGCCGTCTTGCTGTAAATATCCACGCAGGTTCTGCGTCTATTCCTCCAGAAGCCGCTGCGGCAGAAGCCGATGCGGGAGGTGACGCATGAAACGCTCGATCGCATGGTTGATGGGTCTCGTTACGGCCGCCTCGCTGCTGGGCGGCTGCGTGGCGGTCTGGGATCCCATTCCGCACGTGGTCGTGCCCGGGCCCCGGATCACCGTGGCGCCGGCTCCGGTGGTGGTGGCGCCGCGCCCGTGGGGAGGCTATTGGGGTTATCACGGGCACGGCTGGCAGCGCCGCGCGTATCGCTAGGACACGCACGTCAGATGTGGCCGCGCCCGGCCGCTACTCGGCGGTCGAGCGCGGCCAGTCGTTGTACCCGATCCACCAGGCCTTGAGATTCGCCGCGACCCACTGCGGCGCCCGAAGTGGGGCCAGCGCCACGCGAGCGCCGCGGCGCAGCCGGCCGGCCGCGCGGTCGACGCCGAGTGCGAGCGGCGAAGGGAACAGCCGCGGCAGGAGCCCGAGCTGGCGGTTGTAGCCGAAGAGGAAGCGGCGGAAGCGGCCTTGCTCGGTGATGTCGATGCCCCACTTCTGCTCGAAGTAGCGATAACCCGCGAGAATCGACCGCATGTTCCACCGCCAGTCGAAGAGCCGGATGTCGACTGCGGTGATCGGCGCGTCGATCTGGTAGTGCACCACGGACGTCGGCTCGAACCACTGGCCCAGCCCGGCGCGCGCCCAGGTGAGTCCGGAGTCGACCTCGCCGACTTCCAGAATCTCCTCGTCGTAGGCGTGCAGGCGCAGGGTGGGCTCGATTTCCACGAGCTGGCAGTGCAGCTCGCCGTAGTCCACCGGCCCCCGACGAAGGTTCGAGCCCTGGTGGTAGGGCATGCCGTGCATCCGGAGCTCTTTGTGCCCGTACGCGCGCCCGTTCATGTACGTCACGTAGAGGGTGTTTCCCGCGGCATGGATCTCGGTCTCCGTTTCGAGGATCACGGGGACCACCATCACCGCGCCCGTCTCCTGCTGACACTCCACGAGCGGGCGCAGCCAGCCGTGCCGCACGAGCACGTCGTTGTCCATGAGCACGGCGAGCCGGGTGGTGGCGGCGCGCAGGCCCAGGTTGCGGGCCCGCGCCTGGTTCAGGAACTGGCGCTCGAAGATGAACTTCACCCGGTCGCCGAAGCGGCGTTGCCATTCCTGGCGCAGCGCCTCCGGCGCCCCGCCCGCGACCACGATGAGGTCGTGAGGCTCGGGAGTGCAGGCGCGGATCCGCTCCAGGCAGCCGATCAGGGTCGAGAAGCGGTCACGGGTGCCGACGACGATGGTGCATCGCTCCATGGCGGATCCTCCGGAGCGGAATTTTGCAGCGCCCATGCCAGCGCGGAAGTCCGCGTCAGACGGACGATCGAGGGAATGCAGTGCCTGCGCGCCCGCCGACCTGTAAAGCCGGCCGACGCCTAGGCGGAGAGGCGCTCGACGAGCGCGGGCCCGTCGTTTTGCGACGAGGAGACGAGCGCGGAGACGCGGTAGACCTCCATGCGCTCGGCGGGCAGGGGACGGAGGAAGGGCAGGAGCGCCGTCGCATCCGTGAGGCGCGGGTCGAGCCAGGCCGCCTCCCCGTCGGGATCGAGAATCACGGGCATGCGACCGTGGATGGGCGCCGCGAGCTCGTTCGGCGTGGTGGTGATGATGGCGCAGGTGGCGCGCTGTCCCTCGCCGGCTCGAGGCGGCGTGTAAAGGCCGGCGAATGCGAAGAGCCCACCGTCGCGGAGACGCAGGTACCACGGCTGCTTGCGCTTCTGCCCGGGCACCGCCTGCCACTCGTAGAAGCCGTCCGCGGGAATGAGGCAGCGGGTGCGCCGGAGCGCCTCGCTGAACATCCCGCTCGTGGCCACCGTCTCGGCGCGCGCGTTGATGGGGGCGGGCCCGCCGTTGCGCGCCCAGAAGGGCCGGAGACCCCAGCGCGCGGTGAGGAGCCGGCGCTGACCCTCACGCGCGATCACGATCGGCACGGGCTGAGAGGGCGCGACGTTGTAGCGCGAGATCATCTCTTCGTTGTCCGCCTCCTCCACCTCGATGCCGAAGCGGCGCGCGAGCTCTTCGAAGGCGGCGGTCTCCGTGTAGCGGCCACACATGGAGCAGAGTCTACCGCAGCAGAGGCGAGGAAGGGGCGTGGGGCGGGACCGACGTGGGACCCACGCGGCGACTACGAGCGGCGATTCAGGAGCTGCGCGAGGCGCTCCTGTAGGATCTCGCTCGGGAGGCGCGTGTCCGTCTCATGCAAAGGCGCGGGCGCCGCCACCGGCGCGGCCACGGGGGCGGGCTCCGCCTCGGCCACCGCAACCTGGGCCTCCGTCACCACCGCCGTCGCGGGAGCCGCGGGCACGGCCGGCCGCGCCCGCTCCGCTTCGAAGGGCGCCGCCACCACCGGCCGCGTCCGTTCCGCGTCGGAGGGTGCGATCACCACCGGCCGTGCCGGAGCGTCGTGCTGATCAGCGAGCGACTCGAACACGAGCTCAGCGGCGCGCGGATGTCCGAAGTAAAAGCCCTGGCCGCGGTCGCAGCCGAGCTCCCGGAGGCGCTGGAGCTGCGCCGCGTTCTCGATGCCCTCCGCGGTGACGGAGAGCCCGAGGCTCTTGGCCACGCTGATCACCGCCTGCACGATCGCCGAGTCCTCCGCATCGGTGACGATGCCCTCGACGAAGGAGCGGTCGATCTTGAGCGTGTCGATGGGGAAGCGCTTGAGGTATCCCAGTGACGAGTACCCGGTACCGAAGTCGTCGATGGCGAGGCGGATACCCAGGTCGCGCAGCGCATGCAGCGTGGCCAGGGTCGCCGGCGCGTCCTGCATCACCACGCTCTCGGTGATCTCGAACTTGAGGCACCGTGGATCCAGGCCGCTGTCCTTCAGGACGCCCGAGACGAGGTTGACCAGGTCTGGATCCTGGAGCTGCCGCGCCGAGAGGTTGACGCCGATCGTGAGCGGCGGCTCGCCGGGACGCTCCTGCTGCCAGCGCCGCGCCTGTCGGCACGCTTCGGTGAGCACCCACTGGCCGATGGGGATGATGAGCCCGGTCTCCTCGGTGAGGCCGATGAAGGCATCCGGCGGGAGCAGTCCGCGCTCCTTGTGCTGCCAGCGGACCAGCGCCTCGAACTCCTCCACCCGCCCGGTCTCGAGGTGCACCACCGGCTGGTAGTGGAGGCGGAGCTCATCACGCGCCACCGCGCTGCGGAGGTCCAGCTCGAGATCGAGGCGATGGATCGCTGGCGCCGCGGTGTCCGTGTCGAACACCTCATAGCGATTCTTGCCCTTGCCCTTGGCGCGGTACATCGCGAGATCGGCGTCGCGCAGCAGCTCCTCGGGCAGGATCGGGCGGCGCGTGTTCAGGGCAACGCCCACGCTCATCGTGACCACGACCTCGCGGCCCTCGAGCAGGAACGGCGTCTCCAGGGCCTTGGCCACGCGCTGGGCGACCGCGGTGGCGCCACTCAGCTCGTCCAGGTCTTCGAGGAGGATCGCGAACTCGTCGCCGCCGAGCCGCGCCACCGTGTCCTCCGGCCGCACGCAGTCGATGAGGCGGCGGCTCAGCTCGCCGAGCACCTGATCCCCCACCGCGTGGCCCAGGCTGTCGTTGATGACCTTGAACCGGTCGATGTCGAGGAACAGCACGGCGACGTGCTGCGCCCGACGCTCGGTCCGCGCGAGGGCGTGGGCGAGGCGGTCCATGAAGAGCGCCCGGTTGGGGAGGGCGGTGAGCGGGTCCTGGAAGGCCTGGCGGGTGAGCTGGTCGAGCTTCTGCGGGAACTGATTGATCTCCTGCGCCTGCTGCTCGATGGTCGCCATCATCTTCGAGAACGAGGCGACCAGGCTTCCGATCTCGTCTGCCCGGTCGATGACCGGGGCGGCGTCGGGCTTGGCATCGCTCACGATGGTGGCGGCGCGCGAGAGGGCCGTGGCGAGATCGTAGATCACGTAGCCGCCGCCTGCCATCAGGAGGGCGGTGAAGAGCAGCAGGATCGGGACCGCGAAGCCGTCGCTGCTCGTCAGGCGCGCCCCGTCGAAGAGCGGCAAGAGATAGGCGTAGAAGCAATAGGTCAGGATGAGCAGCGGAATGACGGACGAGAGCGTCAGCGCCAGGATCATCTTCTGCCTGACCCGCTGCCCCCCGAAGGCCACTTCGCGCCGCATGTCGTTCTGTCCCATTGGCGTGCTTTCCCGGCCCAGTGAGGAGCAACCCCGGTGCCACCAGGGGCGCAAACCTCCATGAAGTCTTGTATATTGAGCAGTTAGCCTTCAATATTGCCCTGGATCCGCCCCCGGAAAGCGGGGTCCGGCCTACAATTTCGGTCACCCGGGCCGGATTCTGTCGCCCCCGGCTAAACACCGATGGCAGCGACCCCGAGGACATCAGGATCGCGTTATACTTCCCGCCAAGCCGGATCGGAATCGTTCACCGCCTCTGAGAGGAGCCATTCATGAGGGAAGCCGTCGTCGTCGGCAGCTCGCGCACCCCGCTCGCCAAGTCCGTCCGCGGCTCGTTCAACATGACCCGGCCGGACGATCTCGCCGCCCATTGCATCAAGGACGTGCTGGGCAAGGCTCCGCGGCTCGATCCCAAGGAAGTCGAGGACGTGATCCTCGGGTGCGGGCAGCCGCATGGCTCGCAGGGGCACAACATCGCGCGCGTGGCGGCGCTCCGCGCGGGGCTCGCGTCCTCGGTGGCCGGCACCACGGTGAACCGTTTCTGCTCTTCGGGGCTCCAGGCCATCGCGATGGCCGCGCATCACATCATGAACGACGGCGCCGACGCGGCGATCGGCGGGGGCGTCGAGAGCATCACCATGATGAAGCGCGACGCCGATCCGAATCCGTGGGTGAAGGAGCACTGGCCGGGTACCTACATGGTGATGGGCGAGACCGCCGAGGTGGTGGCCAAGCGCTACAAGATCAGCCGGGAGGCGCAGGATCAGTACTCGCTGGAGAGCCAGAAGCGCACGGCCCGGGCCCAGCAGGACGGCTTCTTCAAGGAGGAGCTGGCCCCCATGCAGGTCGTGCGGGGCGTGCTGGACAAGAAGACCGGCGAGATCGTGGGCAAGGAAGACTTCTACGTGGACAAGGACGAGTGCAACCGCGCCGACACCACCCTCGAGGGCCTGCTCTCATTGCCGCCGGTGTTCGACAAGACCAGTGGACAGGGGACGGTGAGCGCGGGCAACTCTTCGCAGCTCTCCGACGGCGCGTCGGCCACCCTGCTCATGTCCATGGATCGCGCGAAGGCGCTCGGCGTGACCCCCAAGCTCATCTTCCGGGGCTTCGCGGTGGCGGGCTGCGACCCGGACGAGATGGGGATCGGCCCGGTGTTCGCGGTGCCGAAGCTGCTCCAGCGCCATGGGCTCAAGGTCAGCGACATCGATCTCTGGGAGCTGAACGAGGCGTTCGCGGTGCAGGTGATCTACTGCCGCGACCGGCTGGGCATCGATTCCGCGAAGCTCAACGTCAACGGCGGCTCGATCTCGATCGGCCACCCCTTCGGGATGACCGGCTCGCGCATGGTCGGCACGCTCGGCAACGAGATGCTCAAGCGCAAGGCGCGGTACGGCGTCGTCACGATGTGCGTGGGCGGCGGCCAGGGCGCGGCGGGACTCTTCGAGGCCTGCAACTAGCGGAACGGAACAGGCTGCGAGCCCCCTCACCCCTCCGCGAGGGCGGGTGAGGGGGATTGTTTTTTCACTCGACGGCTATTTGAGCCGGGCCAGATAGGTATCGAGCGACGCGGGATCGTTGCCGCGCGTGCGCGCGGTCACCAGCCACGACTGTCCGTCGAAATGCGCGTGCGACCAGACCTCGTTGAAGACCTGGATGCGGTCCATCGGACGCAGCGGGTGCGCGTAGTAGCGGATCGGTGAATCGGTCGGTACGTGCACCCACGCGTGTCGGACGAGCACGCGCTCGTATCCATGGACGACGTCCGATGTGGGCCCCACGCTCTTGCCGCGGCCG
>Ga0111538_10001564_pt1 | contig 32154 bp, 30 predicted proteins | sample SoiMethybrSBSTD1_FD_79669 | JGI IMG/M metagenome (GOLD analysis project Ga0111538, IMG submission 79669) | Bulk soil microbial communities from a Populus tree surrounding site in Tennessee, USA - Soil MetaG P. TD hybrid SBSTD1 (version 2)... | ecosystem: Environmental > Terrestrial > Soil >... | reverse complement strand
TGTCCTGTTCGACAACTTCTTTAAAAGGAGTTTGCGGATAGTCATTCAGCAGGAACTGCAGTGTCTTGACCGCATTCTTGTTGTCTTTCATCAGCTCGTAGAGCCTGGCAATCGACATCAACGCGTTGTCAGCCCATGCCGTGTGCGGCGTTATGAGATAAACGCGTTCGTAACTCCGAATGACTCTCAGGTAATCCGCTCGAGATCGTTGTTGTTCGGGTTTGTCGTTCAAGGCGGCGTCGGCTTTTTCGGCAGTCCGAAACTGGGCTGAGGCCTGCTGGGTCAGAGTCTGCGCGAGTGCTGGAACTGCGGCGAGAACTAACATCAACAGAATGCTAGAGACCTTGTTTTTCATTAATTCGGAGGACCCACGTTTGAGAAACGGATAACGCCATGTTCGTCCACGCGACGGTAGATTACGTCGGGCTCAGCGGGAGGAGGATCGATGGACGTTGCGGTTTCATCTGCCGAGGCGGAAACGAGCGTCAGGCCGCCTTCCGGTTTATAAATTTTCTTAATCTTCTGAACATACTCGACAGTTTCCTGTATTCGAGGAACGCGTCCGATTCGCTCGACCAGGTTTTCTCCGGCGTTGTACGCGGCGAGGAGAAGGTCGAGATTGTTCTTGCCAAACTTTTCTGAAAGGAACTTTAAATATCGAACGCCGCCTTCGATGTTCTGTGCAGGATCAAAAAAGTCCCGCACGCCGAACCGCTGACCAGTCGCTGGAATCAGCTGCATCAATCCGAGAGCGCCTTTGGACGACCTGGCCCGAGTGTTGTAGTTCGACTCGACTTTCATGACGGCGGCAACCAGCCTCGGATCCATCCCATGGGTCTTGGAAATCGAGTTCACTAGAGATTGAATGTGTTCGGGCATGGATTCGGGGGCTTCACGCACAGGCGCCGGCGAGAAAACCACGGGCGGATTGGGAGCTGTCGCTGTATTTGTGACCACGAGCTTTCCCTGTACGACCGAAACCTGGATGCCCTGCGGATTCTCGGAAGTCGGCGTAACGGCTCGATCCTCAGCCCGAGCAGTTGTCGCTAATCCCCACAGGAAAGCTGCGCTGCCAATGAGAATCGTTCTCAAAGTCATCATTTTGACTAAACCACTAGTTAACGTGGCTTAGCCCAGCGACTCAGCCACGGTATTGTACACAGCTTGAAGGGCCTGGTCCACGCTTTCGACGTTCTTACCGCCCGCCTGGGCGAAGTCCGGCCGACCTCCACCGCTTCCTCCGACCATGACGGCAACCTTCTTTATGATGTTGCCGGCGTGGAGTTTCTTCTGCAGATCCCGCGAAACCGTGCAGACGAGGGAGACCTTGCCCTCCGATGCTAGAGCGAGGACAACAACTCCGGAAGCCATTTTTGCACCAGTATTTTCAGCTAATTCCCTCAATACCGAGGAATCCACACCCTCCACTTTTCGTGCTACGACGGCCACACCCTGGACGGTTTTTTGACTCGCGACAATGTCATCAATCTGTGAATGCGCCGTTTTGCGTTTCAGCGACTCCAGTTCGCGCTCCAGGTCGCGTTGCTGCTCGAGAGCGCGGGTGAGCGATCGTACCAGATCGTGGCGCGGCGCCTTCAGGATTTGGGAGAGCGTGCCCAGCAGGTTTTCATCTTCCTCGAGGCGGTTGAAAGTTCCAAGGCCGGTCAACGCCTCAATGCGGCGAACACCGGCGGCAATTCCGGACTCAGCGACGACTTTGAAAAGCCCCACATCGCCTGTCAGCCTCGTGTGGGTGCCCCCGCACAGTTCCTTGCTGACGCCGGGGATGGAAACGACCCGAACTTGCTGGGCGTAGCGTTCGCCGAAGAAAGCGATTGCCCCACTCGCGACCGCATCGTTGAGTTCCATCACCTGTGTCTGTACTGGGAGGTTCCTGAAAACGACGTCATTGATCCGCCGCTCGATCTCCTGGATTTCGGCGGGCGTCAGTGGCGCAAAGTGCGAGTAGTCAAACCGCAGGCGATCGGGCGCCACGAGGGATCCCTCCTGTTTTACATGAGTTCCCAGAACGTCTCGGAGGACGGCATGGAGGATATGGGTGCCGGTGTGATTGGCCGCAATACGTCGCCGGCGGTCCTCGTCCACCCGGGCTGTGATCGTATCGCCTGGTGAGACCATTCCGTGTTCCAGCTGAACTTTGTGCACGACAACTCCCCGAACGGGAGAAAACGTATCGACGATGCGAGCCGCTCCGGACGAAGACGTAAATGTGCCCGTATCCCCAACCTGTCCGCCGGACTCCGCATAGAACGGCGTTTGGTCCAAAACAACCTCGCCTTCCGGATGTTGCGGATCCAGCGAACCCATGGCCTCCCCGTTTCTAAAGATGCCGACAACTCGGGCCGTGGAGTGAACTGCCTGGTATCCCAGAAACTGAGTGCCGCCGTTCTGTGCGAATTGCTGAAAGACGGGATGCCCCCGAGCTTCGTCGCCTTTCCAGCTTTGCCGCGCTCGCTCGCGTTGCTTCTCCAGTTCGGCGTCAAAGCCCGCCATGTCCAGGCTCATCGACTTCTCATCTGCGATTTCCTTTGTGAAATCGAGAGGGAAGCCGAAGGTGTCGTACAACTTGAAAATCTCTGTCCCCGGAATCGTGCTGCCTCCCGATTGTCGTAGCTGCGCAATGACGCCTTCGAGTCGTTCGAGTCCTACCCCAACCATTGCTGAAAAGCGCTCTTCTTCTGCCTTGATGACGCGTGTCACGTAATCGCGTGTAGTAACGAGCTCCGGATAGGCTTCCTTCATGAGATCCGTGACGAAGTTGGAGAGTTCGTAAAGGAAAGCGCCTTTATGCCCAAGGAGCGTTCCCTGACGAATTCCTCGGCGCATGATCTTGCGCAAGACGTAACCCCGTCCTTCATTTGACGGAAGGACGCCGTCGGCGATCAGAAATGTGGACGCGCGTACGTGATCGGCGATGATTTTCAGTGACGTGTCAGCCGATGGCGACGCTCCATAGCGAACATTCATCAGATCGGCGGCTCTGTCGATTATCGGCCGAAGCAGATCTGTCTCGAAATTGCTGACCTGACCCTGAAGGACGCAAGCTATCCGTTCGAGTCCCATTCCTGTGTCAATGGACGGCTTTGGCAACGGACTAAGTCGCCCTTCTTCATTGCGATCGAATTGCATGAAGACGAGATTCCAAATCTCGACGTAACGCCCACATTCACAGGGAAACGAACAATCCGCATGCCCCAGTTCGCTTGCGCCCGGCCCGAAATCGTAATGAATCTCGGAGCAGGGACCGCAGGGACCCGTTTCGCCCATTTGCCAGAAGTTGTCCTTTTCGTCGAGGCGCACGATGCGTGAGCGAGGCACCTGAGTTTTGGTAGCCCACAGTTTCTCGGCATCGTCGTCCTCCCGAAAGACCGTCACCCAGAGACGGTCGACGGGTAGTTTGAATTGCTCCGTAAGCAGTTCCCAGGCGAACAAGATTGCGTCTTCCTTGAAATAGTCGCCGAAAGAAAAGTTTCCGAGCATTTCAAAGAAGGTGTGGTGTCGACGCGTATGTCCGACGTTATCGAGATCGTTGTGCTTGCCACCGGCTCGAACCACCTTTTGGCAAGTCGTAGCGCGGGTATACGGACGCCTTTCGCTCCCGAGAAAGACTTCCTTGAACTGATTCATTCCGGCATTGACGAAAAGCAGCGTCGGGTCTTCGGCCGGAATCAGCGACGAACTCTTGACTATGGTGTGCCCGCGATCCTCAAAGTACTTGAGAAAACGTCGACGGATTTCGTTACTGTTCATGAAATTGTTCCAGTTCCTCCCGTAGGTCTTCTTCTGGGTAACCCAGGCGGCTTAGCAAGCGAAAGAGACGGGCCACATCCCGTCTATCGAGCGGGGGGCGCAAACGCCAAACCTGCATTTTAGCCTTGAGAACATCCTGAAGCGAAGGCCAAGTCCAGTTATCGACGACAATGTCGCTCGTCTCCTTATCAACTCCTGCCTCTTCCAGGGCTGTACGAACCCAGGAGGGATGGCTGTCTCCGTGTTTCGCCACGAAGTTTTCGGCGTAGCGCCGATCGTCGAGGAACCGCTTGGCCAGAAGTCTCTCTGCAATAGCTTCAGGCACAGCCCCGAATCGCTCCTCAAGTTTTCTCTGTAGTTGCCTTTGGGTGTAATCCTTGCGTCGAAGCAACTTAAGGGCGTGATGGTAGATCTCCTCCACGATCGGCTATCCTAACAAGTGCAATGAGATTCGGGAAACTCGCCTTCATTCTTTTGTTCGCGCTCCTCGTCGGCTGTGGCTATCGGCTCGCGGCAAGAAAAGGGGATGTCGGCTCCGGGCGCACTTTCGCGGTGCCGACGTTTGTAAATAACACCAACAGCCCTCGCCTCGAACAGCGAATTAGTGAGGCACTACGCCAGGAATTGACACGCTCGACTCACTACAAGGTCACCTCTGCAGGTAGCGGGGACGTGGTCATGAAGGGCGAAGTGATCGGTTATGGCCCGAGTCCGACCGTTTTCGATGAGCAGGGCCGCGCCGCACAATACGTGGTCACGCTTACGCTGAAAATACTCGTCACGGATCAGTCCACGGGTAAGACGCTGTTCCAAAATGACGGGATGTCTTTTCGCGACAACTTTCAGCTTTCACAGACCCCAGGCGATTTCGTCCCGGAGGATCCTGCTGCCCTGCGCAGGATTGCCGAGCGTGTCGCTTCCGCTGTTGTTGCTGCCCTTGTGAACACGCCTTCATGAGATTCAGCGAATTCGTTCGACATCAGCCGGCCAAATCCAACGTCACGGTATTCGTCTGTGAGGATGACCTTCTCATCGAGGAATCTCGCGAAGTGTGGGCACGCGCTTTTGGCCCACAGTGGGTCTTTGAGAAACTTCACGCGAAGGAGTTCGATGAGATCGAAGGGAGCAAGTTGCTGGATGAAGCGCAGACTCCTTCGCTGTTTTCTCAAAGTCGAGCTTTGATTGTGTGGAACGCGGAGAAGGTTACGAAAGCCCGCGCTGAAGAGTTAGTGACGCTCCAGTCGATCCCGAATGCGTCGCTGAAGGTGATTCTCGTGCTTTCAGAGCAGAGAGCGGCTCTGGCGTGGATGAAGCCTTTCCCAATGATTGCCATTGAGCCCATGAAGCCTGCTGACGTGACGAAGTGGCTCGTAGAGCGCTATAACCTTTCCCCAGACGTAGCTCGCCATGTGGTAGAGAGCGCCGGTACGGAGCTCTATCCACTGCATAACGAAATCGAAAAAATGAAGACCTATATCGGTGCCGACAGAAGTCCGACGATGCAGGACGTTGAAACGTCGATCCTTCGTGTGGAGCAATTTGGCGCATTTGAGCTGGATGACGCGATCTTTGCGCACGACTACAGGAAGGCGGTCAGTGTCCTCGGTGCGATGCTCGATGATGGCGTCGAAGCTCTGCCCATCCTTGCGAAGATCGTACGTGTCTGGCGCCAGTTGTTTATCGGCAAGGGGGTCCTGGCTAAAAGGGGCGCAAACGATGCGGCTGCCGCAGCCGGAGTTCCGGGTTTCAAGGCATCCGCCTTTGCAGCAAGTTGCCGTAAATACAGCTGGGGCCGATTGGCCGGTGGCTTCCGCGAATTGCTTCAGGCAGACCGGGCCTTGAAGTTGTCGACGCCGAATGTTGAGGCCTATTTTGACGTGCTGTTGTGGAAGCTTATCGGCTAGAGGTCGTCGCTGGAGACGATACGCTCGACGGTTTCAATCCACGCATGCAGGTCTCCCTCATGACGGAGTTGCTGCGCGGCTGTGACTTTATCCACCTCGATCATGATCCTGTGGTGGATGTACTGCAGCTCGCGGATAGCCGTGTCCCTGTCCGCCAGAGCGCCGGAAGCGCGAATCTCGGATTCCGCGGTCTGCCGTAAGGTGTCCTGAAAGCGATTGATGAGGGGATCTTCGCTTGCCATACCTACGCGGAAAGTGCGTTTACGGATTTGGTGAGACGGGACTTGTAACGCGCGGCTGTGTTTTTCTTGATCACGCCCTTCTGAACGGACTTGTCAATCAGCCGGAACGTCTGGGGCAGGAGTCCTTTGGCGTCATCCGCCTTCTTCGCTGCTACAGCGGTCTTTAGTTTCTTGAGTTGTGTCCTGAGTTTGTGCCGGTTCGTCGTGTTAATTGCCTGGCGCTTCACGCTTTGACGGTAGCGCTTCAAGGCTGACGGATGATTGGCCATCGGATCTCCTTAGTAGTTATAACGAAACGGGGAATGATAACAGCCGGTGATTCGATGCGTCAACGCTGGTATAATCGCGACGTTCCATGGAGGTTGATGAAAAAGAGCATCCAGGTTGGTGGCGGCATCGCGGAGTTTTTCGGCACGCATGACGGGAACGTCAAATACTTGGAGTCCATTCTCAACGTTCAGGTTCAACTCCACGACGATACCCTGACAATCGATGGCCCTGACGAAAAGGTCGCTCTTGTCGACCGTTTGATCTCGGACTATCTGCAGCTGCGGTCTGAGGGCGTCCGTTTCTCCAACGGCGATCTGAAGTCCATCATTCGCATCATCTCGGAGGACGAAAGTCAGAGCTTGCGCGGCGTCATGGCGAGGTCGGCGCCCGTGCTCGTAGGCAAGCGCACGTTGACTCCGAAGACGCTGAATCAGAAGTTGTATCTCGACGCTATCGAGAAAAACGATCTTGTGTTCGGGATCGGTCCCGCAGGCACCGGAAAAACTTATCTCGCGGTCAGCATGGCCGTCCGCGCATTGATCGACAAGCGAGTTGCGCGGATTGTCTTGACGCGCCCCGCGGTCGAAGCCGGAGAGCGCCTCGGTTTCTTGCCCGGGACGTTGCAGGAAAAGATCGATCCCTACTTGAGACCTCTCTACGATGCCCTCTATGACATGCTGGACGCGGAGCGCGTGGATCGGCATCTGGAGCGCGGTGTTATCGAAATTGCGCCGATTGCATTCATGCGAGGACGTACACTCAACGACTCCTTTGTCATCCTTGATGAGGCGCAGAATACGACGCCGGAACAGATGAAGATGTTTGTCACCAGGATTGGCTATAACAGCCAGGCCGTTGTGACCGGTGACATTACACAGATTGATCTGCCCAACGGAAAGATGTCGGGACTGATTGAAGCCGAAAGGGTTCTGGCCCGGGTAGAAGGTATTGGATTCATTCACTTCAACGAACGCGACGTGGTGCGGCATCCGCTGGTCCAGAGAATTGTCCGGGCATACGAAACCTACTCTGCGCAAAATCTGCAGCAACAAACGCTGAGGTTTGACCCGACCGAACCCGGTGAAAGCAAGTAAGCGTTTTTATTTGCTGAATCGCCAGCGGAAACATCGCCTCGACGCTCAGGGCATCCGCCGGTTTCTGTCCTCGCTCACGGAAGATATGGGCAAAGCCGAAGCGTTCAGTGTCGTGTTCGTAACGGATAAAGCGATGCGGCAATATAATCACCGGTATCGCAAACTGGACAAGCCTACGGATGTATTGTCGTTTCCGGGAGAAGACGGCTATCTTGGCGATATTCTCGTTTCGACGGAAACGGCCTGGAAACAGGCGAAACAGTCGAGAACGCTTACTTTCAATGACAACATCCGGCGGCTGTTGCTTCACGGTGTTCTGCATCTCTCGGGGTACGACCACGAAACAGATAACGGCGAAATGCGGGCTATGGAGCGCCGCCTGAGGAGGAAATTCGAGTGCTGAATGCGACGGAACTCGGGATCGCCACACTGTTTGTCGTGGCTCTCGGGGTCATATCTATCCTTGAAATCGCGTTCAGCAGCATCAACAAGATTGCTTTTCGCCGTTTTCTCGAAAAGCCCGAGATGAAAGCAGCTCCACCGCTAGCCTCTCTGCTTGAAATCAGAACAGAGGTTTTGCTTTCGATCCATCTGCTGATCCAGTCCCTCATGGTGGCAGGCGCGGTCTTCCTTTTTGCCGCTTTCAATCGACGCCAGGTGCCCTACGTGGCAGGAATCCCTGGAACAGTCGGGCTGATGTTCGTGCTTATCGTCTTGTTCCGGCAGTTGATTCCGCGTCTCATCGTTGCGCGAAATCCGGAGATGGTCCTGATGTATCTCTTTCCGGTTTTCCGTCTTTGCATCTTTGTGATGAGACCCTTCGCCCGGTTAATGACAGCCGTGCTGAATTACTTCCATAGCTGGGAAGAAGAAATCGGGCCCGATAAAAAGGAAGAGGAGGCGACCGACGCCGAGATTCAGGCATTTATCGATGCCGGACAGGAAGAAGGCATCCTGGCAGACACCGAAGGGGAGATGATTCAGTCCATCGTTCACTTCGGCGACAAGATCGTTCGGGAAATCATGACTCCTCGAACACAAATTGTTTCGATCGACATCAACTCATCCATTGAGAAGCTTGTGCAGTTGATGACATCTCGAAGTCATACGCGCGTTCCTGTCTATCGCGATGATCTCGACAACGTCGAAGGCTTTATCCACGAGCGCGACCTGCTTCAATTCTGGCAACGCCCGGACCTTGCAGCCGTGCCGCGGCCTTTGGCAAAGCTGGTTCGCCCGATTCATCTGGTTCCTGAAACCAAGCCCGTTGACGACCTGTTAAACGAAATGAAGCTGCGAGGGGATCAGATGGTTCTGGTCGTTGACGAATACGGCGGTATCTCGGGTCTGGCAACGATGGAAGACCTGATAGAGGAGATCGTCGGAGAGATCCATGATGACGAGTCCACCGAAGAGAGGATCGTCCAGGAAAATCCGGGCGTCTATCTGGTGCCTGGGAGTGTCGAGCTCAGTACTTTGAGCGAGACTCTTGGCGCCGGCTTCGCAAACGACACGGAATGCAAGACGGTTGCGGGCGCCGTAGTTGAACTCTTCGGGAGGCTTCCTTCCGCCGGCGAGAAGATCGAACACCAGGGAGTTTTCGTCGAAGTTCTCGATGCAGACCGCCGTAAAGTTCGACGTCTTCGCATGGTCGTCCCCTCCGCTCAGATATGACCGAACCCGCGACACGCTCGGGATTCGTCTCGCTTGTGGGGCGTCCGAATTCCGGAAAATCGACGCTGTTGAATCGGCTCGTCGGCGAGAAAGTCTCCATCGTCACCAATAAACCTCAAACAACCCGGAACGTCATCCGTGGGATCGTCACAAGGCCTGAGGGGCAGGTTGTGTTTCTCGATACTCCGGGGATCCACAAACCGATCCACCGAATGAACAACCTCATGATGAAAGCAGTGCGCGAGGCGATGAAGGAGGTCGACGTGGTGGCGCTGATGATCGACTCCTCGGAGTCTTTCGGGAGGGGAGATCAATTCGTGCTGGACCTGGTGAATGCGATCAGCATCCCGAAAATACTGATCCTCAACAAAGTCGACAAGGTCCGAAAGCCTGATCTGCTTCCGATGATCGAACGTTATTCGAATCAGGCGAAGTTCGATGAGATCATTCCGATGTCGGCGCTCAGGGACGACAGCGTTGAACCACTCATCACGGTTCTGCTTCGATTTATGCCCGAAGGGCCGCTCTATTACCCCGAGGATCAGTTGAGCGACAGACACGAGCGATCGATCGCCTCCGAAATCATCCGCGAAAAACTGATCGATCTGACGGAAGACGAACTGCCGTACGCAACAGCTGTCACTGTGGATCGCTTCGAGGAAGGCGAGAAGTTGCATCGGATCTTCGCGACTATCCACGTCGAACGAGAAACACAGAAGGGAATTGTCATTGGAAAGAAGGGACACCTGCTGAAGGAAGTGGGGATCGCCGCCAGGAAGGACCTCGAAAAGTTTCTTGGGCGGCACATCTATCTGGAGTTGCGCGTGAAGGTCACGTCGGGTTGGCGTGATGACGAGAAGGCATTGAAGAACTTCGGAGTGGGGGAGGGAGCCGGGGAGACGTAGGAAGAAGAAATGTCATAGTTCAATGTTCAATAGTCATATGCCATCGAAAGTACCGTAATGACAAATGACTATTGAACATTGAACTGGGAACGTTTCTTCTGGTTTACCACGTATCGTACGTGGTGCCTTCGGAGGACAGCGCTGACGACAGGCTATGCACGTTCGTAATGCCGCTGTCTGTTTGATCGGGTGAAGCGATGCTCGTATCGAAGTCGGTTCGCCAGTCGTGCTGCCCTGTCATTGGGTCCAGAGGCATTTCCCGAAAGTACCCGGCCTCTACAAGATCCTGTAGCGTCTGCGGCGCTTTCTTCTTGTCGGCAGTGTACTGGTCGATAACGCTGCGAAGGCTGTGAAGATTTACCTTCAGCGTTTTCTCGCGGCCGCTGAGAATCATTTTCTGATAGGTGGGGACGGCAATGCCCACAAGTATCGCGATGATCGTCATGACGATCGCCAACTCCAGCAGCGTGAAGCCCCGGCGCCTACCAGTCTTTGTATCGTGTTCCATCGAAGGCAATGCCCTCTGATTTGCTGTAGACATCGAAAACATTCTGTCCTCCCCACGATTGGGAATTGGTTTCATCCTGATACGAACGCATACCCCAGTCCGTGGAGTTCGTCATCGGGTCATTGGGAATTTTCCGTAGCAGCTTCAGGTTCTTTCCTGCTTGTCCGATGAGCTGAACGCCATCGACGAGCGCGTCCAGCGTTTGCGGATAGCCTTCTGTGTCAGTCGGAACCTCGATCCTTCCCATATCGGCGGCTTCCTTGTACTTATCAATCGCAACGCGCATTTCACGCAAAGCGATTCGGAGCTCAGCCTCCCGCTCGCGCTTGATGGAATTGCGCGCCATGGGTATCGCCATTCCCACGAGAATACCCATGATCGTGATAGTTGCGAGCAGTTCGATCAGTGTGAATCCACGCCTTCTGTTCATGGATTTGTGATCTGCACCTCTGCCGGACCGCCGGGATGAACGGAACGGGCATCTCGGACACCGAACGTTGTCACGCGCAATGCTGACGGGCCTTTCTTGGCGCCGGGTTCCAGCATCAGTGTTAGCAGTGTGCCGTTGCCCGTGACCACGGGAGCATTTGGTGCGCGTTCCAGCGAGACGGTCGCCGTCCCCCTCTGGTTGTCGATATTGTGAACCAGCGCGATGACCTGTCCGTCGCGGCTCAGGAATCCGCCGTCATGCACATCTTTAATCGAAAATGCAGTCGGATCAAAGGAAAGCGTGAGATCGGTTCCCAGGATATTGGGGCCGTTGATGGACACGCTGATCGGTGTCTGTCCCTGCGACGCCAGAGTTACGGGCGCGGCGAAGGCGACTGTAGCCGTCGTCGGTGCCGGAGGCGCTGCCGGGACCGGCGGTACTGCTCCCGCTCCCGGAGGAGGAGTTGCAGGCCGCTGTTGCGGAGCCAGAGGCCCCGGAGTCCCGCCTCCATAATAATCCGCGCGCAAGCGAAGGTTGGTTTCGCTGCCGACAATAATGCCGCGAATATCTTCTTCGGTGATGTCCGGCATGCGCACGATGTGCGGCGTCAGCATGATGATGACTTCCGCCTGATCGCGCGTTTTGTGTTCCTGGCCGAAGATGTACTTCAGTAAAGGCACATCCTTCAGGCCCGGTATCCCCGTAATAGAGATCGTGTCCGTTTCACTGATGATGCCGCCCAGAATATTGGTTTCGCCTTCCTTCAGACGAATGGTATGTGCGACGACGCGGTTGCTGAACACCGGAATCAGGAGGTCTCCCACCAGGCGGTCACCCTGCTGCGCGCGAACCGTTACGGTGACCTGCAATGAAACATCGCGTGTCAGAAGCACTCGAGAAAGAATATCGAGCTGAACGCCGACTTGTTGCAGCGTGTACGCTGTTGTCGCTCCGCCGCCGATGTTGGTGGATTGGAAACTGGTCGTTGGCACCGGGACTTCCGAACCCACACGAAGCGATGCCGCGACGCCGTCCGTTGTGCGGATTCGCGGATTTTGAAGGAGTCTGGCCGATCCACTTGTTTCAAGGTACTTGGCAACGGCATCGGGAATCGTGACCGAGAAGTTCGACGAGTTCACCTTACTCAGATCGCGAATCGACACTTCATTCGGTCTGTCGTTTGCGGTTCCGGTGCCGGGCGTAGCTCCTGGGGCGGTGAATCTGAGCGTCGATTCTCCCCCAGGCAGGATGCCCAGATCTCTCAATACGTTTCTATCGACTTCCATCACTATCGCTTCAACGACAACTTCGGCCTTCGACTTGTCCAGTGCGTGAATCAGGCGCTCGACAAGTGCGACGCGTGCCGGTGTATCGTGGATAACGATCGCATTGCCCGGCTCGAACTGATAGATGCCGCGCAGAGAAAACGCCGTTCGCAGGACGTTCATGATTTGGTTGAGGTCGTTCGTCGAAGTCACGTTGGTCAGGTAAATCGTCTTGTAAACGTGATCTTCAAAGTCACGCCGGTTCTGCTGGGTGTCTTCCATGACAATGATGGTTGTGTCATTGACAGGTTGCCAGAAGCTTCCGGTCTGTAGAGAAACCAGGTCCAGTGCTTCGAAGATGTTGACGTCCTGTAGTTCGATGGTCGAGTTTCTTGCCGGATAGTTGCGCCCGAAGATCACCTGCAGACCAGCCTGCGCCGCGAGGTTCTCGTAGATCGTTCGATTCGGCGCGGACATTCTGAAGATCGCGATGCGCTCGGTCAGATTGGTCTTCATCTGCGCGCCGAGATTCGGGTTGGTCTGGTTTGCAAGCGTCAGTTTCTCGAAATCGAGAATAGGCGCCGGCTGGTTCTGCTGCCGGCTTGTCAAAAGACGATCCACGTCTGCAAGTTCGCGCCTGGCGAAATCGTGAGACGGGTCGATCTCTATCGCCCGGGTGAACTCCGCCTTCGCAGTAGCCGCATCGCCCGCTTCGAGGGCCCGCCGGCCTTTCTGGAAGTGTTCGAAGGCCGCCGTAAATCGAGTCTGCTCATACTTCAAGCGGTATTCGATGTTCGACGGGTCCTCGGAGTACGCCTGACGGTACTGTTCCATCGCGGTCTCGTAATCTCTCGCGACCTCCGCCCTTGAGCCATTTTTAAAGGCCGTGCGCGCCGCGCCGCAACTGGTTGAAATCAGTACAACAATGAGAAGTGTTAGTGTTTTGAGTCTATAATTCGCATTCATAGATGATCGACCAGAGAAAGAGAATCTTCGCCGTGAACCTGTGGTTGGTGGATTTGTTCCTGACCACGGCAAGTTTCTATCTTGCTTACCGCCTCCGTCAGCTGTTTGATCTGCAAGGCTACACGGTGCTGCCCCTTCCGGAATACCTGTGGTTGCTGGGGATCATTCTTCCGGTATGGGCTCTCATGTTGCCGCTGTTTGGTGTTTATTCCGAGTTGACCGCTTCCCCGCTGGATCAGATCATTCGTCTGACCAAGGGAGTCTTCTTCGCATGGTTGACAGTGCTGGCCGCTCAGTTTTTCGTGAGCGACAATGCTTTCAACCGGCATCGCCTGATAGCTGTTTTTATACTCGCCATTAACTACGTCTTCCTGATCGCTTACCGCCTGCTGCGGATCAGGTTCAAGAAACACAGTGCGCTCGATGTGCGCCACGTAGCGGTTGTTGGCAGTGGAAAGGCTGCCCGGGACTTTGCGCGAGAGATAGAACAGCACCGGGTGTGGGGACTTCAACTCGAAGGCATCTTTAATCAAAAGGATGCTCGCGAACTTCTGGAGCGTGGCGGCGTCGACGAACTGATCATCGTTGCCGACAAGGAACCGCTGAGTGAATTCACCGAGATCTTCCTGTTGTGCGAAGAGTTGGGCGTCACTGCCAGAGTTGTCCTGAACTTTTTTCCTCATTCCTTTGTCCGAACGGAACTCAATCGCTTTGGAGAGTATCCGTTGCTATCGTTCAGCAGGACTCCAACCAACGAAGCACTGCTGTTCGTCCGTCGCCTCATGGACCTTGCCATAGTATGCATGGTAGGCATCCCTGCGGTACTGATCATCAGTGCCGCATCGGCTGCTATCAAAGTGACATCTCCAGGTCCAGTCTTCTTCAGGCAGCAGCGGTGCGGCCTGAATGGAAGGTTGTTCACCATGTATAAGTTACGGTCGATGGTGGACAACGCGGAACAGGATCGGGTGGAGCTGGAGGCCCTTAACGAGATGGATGGGCCGGTCTTCAAATCCTCCCGCGACCCCCGAATCACCGGGGTCGGTAAACTTCTCCGCAAGTTCAGCATCGACGAATTCCCTCAACTCTTTAATGTCCTGCGGGGCGATATGAGTCTGGTAGGCCCCAGACCTCCTTTGCCGCAGGAGGTTGCACGCTATGAAAGCTGGCAGCGGAGGAGACTCAGCATGAAGCCGGGGATCACCTGCCTCTGGCAGATCAGCGGTCGCAACGAGATCAACTTCCAGGACTGGATGAAGCTCGATCTCACGTACATTGACAACTGGTCTCTTCTCTTGGATTTAAAAATTTTGCTGAAAACTGTACCGGTCGTTTTGTTGGGAAGGGGGGCTCGTTAGTGCAATGGTGGTCCAAATGAACCGCCGTATACTATCGACGGTCTTAATAGCTGCTGAACTGCCACGTCCTTTCTCTATGCTACGAAAGAGGGGTGTGGCGTCGGAGGTCGGATATGAGGATCGTTTGTATCGCACTGGTGACGGTGGCTTTGCTGCCCGTACGCGGGTATGCGCAAGGCGGGCCGGAAATTCAGGTTTCTGACGGCAAAGTGACCATGTCTGCGCAGAGTATCCCATTGAGCCGCCTACTCTCCCTCTGGGACCGCGCGGTCGGAATGAACTCTCAAATCCTCAAGCCCGAACTTGCCAATCGGATGGTCAGTGTTCGATTCGCCAACCTGGCAGTGAAAGATGCCGTTCAAAAGATTTTTGAAGGGCAATCGCTGAACTATCTGTACATCGAGGGGAAGGGCATTCGCGTCACAGATGCGTCGACTGGCGGAGGGACGTCGTCTACCGGATCCGCGTCTTCTTCCTTCCCGACGGATTCGCCGCAACCGGTCATTAACTCACAACCTCTCGCGATTGGGAATGTTCAGCCACAGCCCAACCCCGGGGTTCAGCCTGCTCCACAGCAGGGACCCTTCGGAAACCCTCCTGCGGTTACTCCGGCCCAGCCAGCCAACGCGAATCCAGGTGGTGGGATTGTGCCCGGACAGTTGCCTCCTGCGATAGGCGCGGGTAACCCGCTGAATGGTCCGTCGAGTCCAGTTCCGGCCGCCACGGGAGGTGCTGCGGCCACGGTCGGGTTCCCGACGGCACCACCGCCAGTTCCGGCGCAGCCGCAGGGACCGGGTAACCTCGGCGCGACTCCTGGCGTGATTAAGTAAGTGAACAAAGAGATCGCTGTCAATCGTCAGGCCTTCCATAACTACGAGATACTCGAAAGGTTGGAAGCAGGAATGGTCCTGACGGGGACGGAGATCAAGTCTGCCCGCGATGGCCGGGTAAACCTCAAAGATGCGTACGGTCTCGTTAAGTCCGGCGAAGTCTGGCTGCTGAACTGCCACATTAGTCCTTACTCCCACGGTAACTTCTCCAACCACGATCCTCTCCGGACTCGAAAGCTGCTCCTCAATCGGACGGAGATCCGAAAACTAATCGGCAAAACAACGGAAAAGGGATTGACGTTGGTGCCCCTGAAACTCTATTTGAAGAATGGTCGACTGAAGTGCGAACTGGCGCTGGCTCGTGGACGAAAACTTCACGACAAGAGAGAAGTCTCGCGGATGAAGACCATTGATAAGGAAGCGCGCCAGGCGATCAGTCAAAGGAAGTAGGCGATGGCCGAGGATTTGCCGATCTATTCCGACATCCCGTTGCGGACGGGATTGCAGTTTGCCGAATTGGAGCGTCTGAAAGGTTTCGACACATCCCCGTCGTGGGCACGTGCCGATGCAGCCATCGCCTCTCTCGAAGGCGCGACGGGCGTCGCTGCCGCGCGCGCGAGTCTCACCCCGTCCAGGGAATCTCTCCTTCGCATGCATGGTTTGCTGTTTCCCGCTCGCGATGGCTCAGGACAATTGCGAGTGACTCCTCTCGCACCGCTATACCGCGGACAGGATTGCGCGCCGCCCGAATTCATTGAGCATTCGCTGGACAATTTCATGGAATGGATGGCTGCCGACAGTTTTACGCAGATCCATCCTGTTGAGCAGAGTGCGCTGACAATGACGCGACTGATCGACCTCTGGCCGTTCGAATTCGGGAATCTGACAGCGGCGCTGATGTTCGGGAATCTTCCGTTAAAGAATGCAGAACTCGCTCCATTCTTTGTACCATCGCAATATCGAAACGAATTTGAGAAGGCAATCGCACAGGCGATGACTATCGACATGCAGCCCCTTGTGAATGCCATCTTTCGGTCGGTAAAGAAGGAGATGGAGTCGCTTGCAAAGCGATGAGCGGTATTCCCGTCAGATCCGTTTTTCTCGTGTTGGAGAAGAAGGACAAGCCAGAATTACAGCCTCGCGCATTGCGATAATCGGTGCCGGAGCTCTGGGAAGCGTTTCCGCAGAGTTGCTTGTGCGGGCAGGCGCTGGTTTTGTTCGTATCGTGGACAGGGACTTTGTCGAGGGTTCCAATCTCCAGCGCCAGTCTCTCTACGATGAAGAAGATGTCCGACGGAATCTGCCCAAAGCTGCAGCCGCTGCGGCGAAACTTCGACGTATCAATTCCAGTGTGCTTGTCGAACCCATCATCGATGACGTCAATCCATCGAACGTCGAGGAATACATTCGGGACGTCGATCTGGTTCTTGATGGCCTGGATAATTTCGAGACACGGTTTGTCCTGAATGACGCTTGCGCAAAGCAGGGAAGAAATTGGATTCACGGCGCAGCAGTTGGAAGTTATGGCGTTGTTATGCCCATCATGCCGGCGAGCACTCCATGTCTGCGCTGCATGTTGGGCAGCCTGCCTGCCCCAGGTTCCTCGCCGACGTGTGACACGGCGGGTGTAATCAGTCCCATCACGCACATAGTCGCGTCGCTCCAGACTGCTGAAGCGCTCAAGTGGATTTGCGGTTCGTTGGATCCTTCCGACTTTCACCTCGTGACTTACGACGCGTGGACGCAGAAATTTCACCGGACCAGACTTAGCGCGGACGTGATGAGCAGCTGCCCTGTGTGTGCCGAGCAGCGTTACGAGTATCTCGAGGGCTCGCCTCTCCGAACCATCACGCTCTGCGGCCGCAACGCCGTGCAGCTTATTCCTGGAGTGAAGGCTGACTTGGACCTTGTCGAACTCTCGAAGTCCCTCGGTGTCGCAGGGGACGTTCAGGTGAATGACTTTCTTTTGAAGTGCTCGACGCCTCCCTACGAAATAACCCTCTTCAAAGATGGCCGCGCCATAGTTCGCGGCACGGAGGAAGGCTCTCTGGCTCGATCCGTTTACGCGAAACTGATCGGCGCTTGAATCGCAAAAACGATTCAGAAGGACTCCATGCGACATTCGATTATCAGAGGACTCTTTGTATCGGTCGGTCTGCTGTGTGCCTTTGTGGGTCCGGTGTCACGAGCCCAGGAACTGGGAATTGCGACTTTCGTCTCGATGCTGGAAGGTCCTGCGGTCGATCACGAAGGGAACGTCTATTTCGCCGACGTCCTGACTCAGCGAATCCTTCGATTCAGTAAGGCCGGCGTTCTTTCCGTTTTTCGAGAAAAGAGCAACGCTGCCAATGGTCTCGTTATCGACGCGCAAGGCCGCCTCATTGCGTGTGAAGGTGCAACGTCGGCGACGGCGCAACGCATCGGTCTCGCTGTGAGTGGGAGACCGCGTGTTACGCGTACCGATCTCAAGACCGGCAAGGTCGAAGTTCTCGCGGAGAATTTCGAAGGGAAGCCGCTTGTGGGTCCCAATGACGTCACCCTGGACGGCAGAGGACGTGTGTACTTCACGGACTTTAACGCGCCCGCTGTTTACCGCATCGATGCCCCGGGGAAACTCGTTCGCATTCTTGCCGCACCCGATATTCAACGCCCTAATGGGATTCAGGTTTCACCCGATGACAGGACTCTCTACGTGGTCGAGGCAAACGGCGCCGAGGGCGGAGCGCGAATGATCCGCGCTTACGATCTGCTGCCCGACGGAACGGTGCGAAACATGCGGGTCCATTACAACTTCTATCCCGGTCGCAGTGCCGACGGAATGAGTATCGATACGCAGGGGAATCTCTACGCTTCAGCGGGAATGCATCGAACTCGGAATACTTCCGAAACGCTAGACACTCCATGCGGCGTGTATGTGATCTCCCCTGATGGCAAGCTGCTCAAGTTCATTCCGATACCGGAAGACTTCATCACGAACAACGCGTTCGGTGGAGACGATATGAAGACGCTCTACATCACCGCTGGCAAGACCCTTTACACGGTGCGTACAGACGTTCCCGGGCTTCCGCGCTAACGTGCTATCGAAACGTTGTCCAATCTCCAGCGGTCGCCATCGCCGCCTGCAGTGAAGCTTATGGAAGTGAATGGAACGTCGGAAACGATTCCGAAGAAGCTGTTGTACCCGCTTCCCGCATACGTGAAGATCTGCGAGAAGTCGAAGGAATGACCGAGCAGGTGAAGCGTCGTATGGTCGTTGCTGTCGGGACCCCCACCCTGACCGAATCCCTTTCCGTCCACCGAGAACACGTCGGCGGACCACGCGAAGATGGGCGGATCGAATCGTAGTTCCAGCGTCTTCGTCACCGGACCCATCGTTTCGAACCTCAATTCGAGACCTTGAATCGTTTCGTCGTTACCGCCGGTTGTCGATCCCGTGCCTGTCGTGCCAATGAAGACTCCTGTCGGGTGTCGCTGCGGAGCAGTATTGCCGGCCTGTGTTGAATATCCGCCCGTCTGGCTGAAGAAGATGCTGAAATTTCCGACGGGCGTAACCTTGTCCGCGGGGACATCGATGTTGACGCCCTGAAAGTTGTCCGTCAGGATCTTGCCTTTTCTCGCCTGAACGACGGCAGTCCATTCCGCGCGACCGACTTTCCCGCGTGATTCATCGTACGGTTTACGATTGTCGCCATCGATGAACAATGTCAGCCTCGCCGCGCGCAAGCCCGAGCACAGCAACAGCACAACGCAGAAGACCAGCAAAACTTTTCGAATCGTGTTCTCGATCATGGCGGAAATTCTACACCATGCATGCCGAGGCGAGAGCGGGACGTTGCTCCCGGAATTCGCCACCTTATGTAGTGATTCGCCCATTTGACCTCAGAGAAGGTGCGATTATCCCCGGGAGCGGATACGGATGACGTGAGGATCTTTCTCAAAGACGGGAAGCCACTGTCTCTGCGTGCCATTACGATCGAACGTTGATCGCTTGTGGCTTGGATTGCGGGTTTGAATGCTTGTCATCCAATTGTAATCCGGCCTTCTTCACCATCACTTCCGTGTTATGTTTCTCGGTCGACTTGCGATGAAGAAGAACACCATCAGCGTTGCGTTAATCCAAACTGCAGTCTCTACCGACCTCGCCGCCAATTTGAAAAGAACGATTCGGCGTATTCGCGAAGCGGCGCGGAAGGGAGCACGTGTCGTTTGCCTGCAGGAGTTGTTCCGCACGCGATATTTTCCACACGACGAAAAGGTCGACGCCGAGCACTTTGCAGAACCAATTCCTGGCGAGTCCACGACAGCCCTTGCCGAACTCGCGAGGGATCTCGAAATCGTCATCATCGTGCCAATCTTCGAGGCCGCGGCCGACGGTCGTTACTTCAATACGGCGGCGGTCATTGACGCGGACGGGACTGTTCTCGGGATTTATCGAAAGCTGCACATTCCCCATGACCCTTTCTTTTACGAGAAGAGTTATTTCGCTGAAGGCGATCTCGGTTACAAGGTATTCCAGACTCGCTATCTCCGCCTTGCCGTGCTGATCTGCTACGACCAGTGGTTTCCGGAAGCGGCCAGAGCAGCCAGCCTTGCTGGCGCCGAAGTGCTTTTCTATCCCACAGCGATCGGGTATCTAAAAAACGATCCGTTGCCTTACACCGACTGGCTCAATGCGTGGATCACCATTCAGCGGGGACATGCCATTGCTAATGCCGTTCATGTTGCCGTCGCGAATCGCGTCGGCACGGAAGGCCAGGTGACGTTCTGGGGAAATTCCTTTGTCACGAATGCTTTTGGGAAAGTCCTGAAAAAGGGCGGCACGCGCGAACAAATCCTTATCGCGGACCTCGACATCAGCCAGAACGCCAGGATTCGTGAAGGCTGGCGATTTACAAAGAACCGCCGGCCCGACACCTATAGTGCCCTGACGGAACCGGTTCGTCCCGATCTTCCGGCACGTGACGGCTATAGCATGCCCGCTGAGTGGGAAAAGCACGACGCAGTCTGGCTGGCGTGGCCGGAAGATCGAGTGACCTTTCCCAATCGCATCGAGCGTGTCAGAAAACGCTTCATCGAAATCATCGTGCAACTCACCAGGGGTGAAGATGTATACCTCGCCGTGCGCAATCCGAAAGCTCGTTCTGAGGTGTCAACCCTTCTGCGGAAGGCTGGAGTTCCGGCCGCACGCCTGCAGTTGCACGTGTGGGATTATGCGGACGTCTGGTTTCGAGACTATGGCCCGACGTTTGTCGTTAATCGTGATCTGCGCAGGATTGCGATCGTTCAATGGCGGTTCAATGCCTGGGGCGGGAAATATCCGTCTCTCGTGAAAGACGGCAATGTGCCGTATTTCATCAGCGAGCGGTTGGGAATCAGCCTTTTTATGCCGGGCATCGTTCTTGAGGGCGGCGCGATTGACGTCAATGGACGTGGCAGCGTTTTGACGACGGAACAGTGTCTTCTTAATCCCAACAGAAATCCGACACCTAAAAAGCGGGAGATGGAGCGGCACCTTGCTGATTTTCTAGGCGCGCGACAAGTCATTTGGCTCAAAAGGGGACTCGCCGGTGACGACACAGATGGACACGTCGACAATGTCGCGAGGTTTGTGACGCCAGACGCTGTCGTCTGCGCGTTCGAGGAGAACTCCTCGGACGAGAATCACGCGGTGCTGATGGAGAATTACGAAATACTGAGGCGCAGTAAGACAGAGGATGGACGGCCGCTGCGCGTCGTAAAACTCCCCATGCCACCTCCTGTTAGCGACACGGTACGGGGCGAGTCTCAGCGACTGGCTGCCAGTTATACAAATTTTCTGATCGGAAATGCCGTCGTGCTCGTGCCGGCCTTCAATCATCCGAATGACGAAAAGGCACAGGCGATTCTCGCGGAGTTTTTTCCGGACCGCGCCGTCGTCGGCATCGACTGTACCGACCTGATTTACGGCGCCGGTACTCTGCATTGTATTTCTCAACAACAACCCTCCACCTGAAGGGCATTTTCGGTTAAGCTGCGGAGTTTCTATGACCACGAAAGAAGAAGCAATCTGGACCACGGAGGACTCCGAGAACCTTTATCGGGTGAAACTGTGGGGAGAAAACTATTTCGCCGTTAACGATGAAGGCAACCTGAGTGTCCGGCCGATTCTTGGTGATCCCATCGCCATCGATATCTACAAGGTCGTTCAGGATTTGAAATCCCAGAGGATCGAGTTTCCCCTGCTGATTCGTTTTCAGGATTTGCTCCGATCCCGGGTGACGGAATTGAACAATGCGTTCAAGAAGGCGATCGAAGAGTCCGGCTATCAGAACGCCTATGTCAGCGTTTATCCGATCAAAGTGAACCAGCTTCATGAGGTGGTCCAGGAAATCCTCGAAGCCGGACGGCCTTATGGTTTCGGCCTCGAATGTGGTTCAAAAGCGGAGTTGGTTGCTGCTCTACCCCATCTTGAAGACGATCGGACGCTCCTCATCTGTAACGGATATAAGGACCCGGCGATGATTCGTCTTCTGTTGATCGGGCAACAGCTCGGCAAGAATGTGATTCCCATCCTCGAAAAATATTCGGAAATCCGTCCGTTGATGGCGACGGCAAAACAGCTGGGTATCTGTCCGAGTTTTGGAATTCGCGTCAAGGTTTCTGCCACCGGTTCCGGGAAATGGGCCGCCTCGGGCGGTGACGCGTCAAAGTTCGGCATCTCGATCACGGAACTCGTCAAGCTCCTTGACGAGGTTTCGGCTGCAGGAATGATTTCCGGATTCAAGCTCCTCCATTTTCACCTCGGCAGTCAGATCCTGGACATTCAGAACCTGAAACAGGCGGTGAAAGAAATCGCTCGCGTCTATGCGCGACTTCGTCATCGCGGGGTGGATATCCAGTACATCAATGTCGGTGGCGGTCTCGGCGTGAACTATGAGGCCGGTGAAGTGACGGCGCCTCACGGGATCAATTACACCCTCGAGGAATACACCAATGCCGTTGTCTACTCGGTGAAGGAAATCTGCGACGCCGAGAAAGTGCCGCATCCGATTCTGGTTTCCGAGAATGGACGCGCGATCACTGCTCACCATTCTGTATTGATTGTGGAAGCGATTGCCGCAAATACGCGGGAGGCCAACGACGAAAACGTGGCTGTGGAAGAATCCGAAACTCAACCGGTTAAGGACCTCTCTCGTCTTCTGTCATCCGTCGGAGACAAGGCCTCTCGCCGAAGATCCGTCGCCTTCTTACTCGAGGTCTTTCACGACGCCGTGGAAAAGCGACAAGAGGTCAGCCTTCTATTCGAACTGGGGTACCTCACGTTGGAGCAGAAGGCGTTGGCTGAGAAGCTGTACTGGGCCACCTGCACGGCAATCAACCGCATCCTGCAGAAGCGGAATTCAGAATCGCTGCCGTCGGATCTTGTGGAGATGCGCCAGCAGCTTACGGATCAGTATTTGTGTGACTTCTCGGTCTTCCAGTCCATCCTGGACTATTGGGCGATTGGGCAGGTTTTCCCGATAATGCCAGTTCATCGATTGAGGGAACAACCGACGCGGCTTGCGACGATTGTGGACTTGACGTGCGATTCGGACGGCAAGGTCGACCGTTTCGTCGCGCCGCACGGCACGAAGAACGCCCTGGAACTGCATCGACTCAATGAAGGAGACCCCTACTATATTGGCTTCTTCCTCATGGGCGCCTATCAGGACATCCTCGGCGACATCCATAATCTCTTTGGCAGAGTCACAGAAGTCCATGTCTATGCCGACGATGACGAGCCGGAAGGTTATTTCGTGGAGAAGGTCATTCGAGGCACCAGCGTCCAGGAAATACTCGCGTTCGTTCAGTATTTTCCGAATGATCTCCAGCGGCGTATGGAGCAACTCATTCAGCAGAAAGTAAAGGAAGGCTTGATACGCCCGAAAGTGGGTGTGCAGTTACTCGAGCAATACAGCAAGACATTCAACGAGTACACGTATCTGGACGTGAGAGAAACACCGAATTCGACGGCCTGAAGTTTTAAAACGCAGATTGCAATCCTGGAGAAGAGAATGGCAAGACGAAAAGTTTCAATTATCGGAGCAGGTAATGTCGGAGCGACAGCGGCACAGAGAATTGTCGATAAGCACCTCGCAGATGTAGTTCTCGTGGACATCGTGCCCGGTGTTCCGCAGGGAAAGGCACTGGACCTTGCAGAGTCGGGACCAGTCGAAGGATATGACTGCCAGATTACGGGCACGAACGAATACAAGGACACGGCCAACTCCGACGTTGTCGTCATCACGGCAGGAATTCCCCGCAAGCCTGGCATGAGCCGGGACGATCTCCTTCGCACCAATTACGACATCGTCAAAGGTGTTACCGAACAGGTGGTGAAGAATTCCCCAAACTGCATCATCATCGTCGTCAGCAATCCGCTTGATGCGATGGTTCAAACGGCATATCGGGTGAGCAAGTTTCCAAAAGCGCGCGTCATCGGGATGGCCGGTGTTCTTGACTCCGCACGATTCCGTACCTTCATCAGCATGGAGTTGAAAGTGTCTGTCGAGAACGTTCACGCGTTCGTCCTCGGCGGTCATGGTGACACTATGGTCCCGCTACCACGCTACTCTACGGTTTCCGGCATCCCGATTACTGAATTGCTTCCAAAGGAAACGATCGATCGCATGGCGGATCGTGCGCGTAATGGAGGCGCGGAAATCGTGAAGCTGCTGAACACGAGCGCCTGGTATGCGCCTTCATCGTCGATCGTCGAAATGGTCGATGTCATTCTGAACGACCGGAAGAAGATCCTGCCGTGTGCCGCTTTCCTTGAAGGTGAGTACGGGATTAACGGGCTCTACGTCGGAGTTCCGGTAAAGCTTGGCGCGAGTGGCATTGAACAGGTCATTGAGATTTCTCTCACCAATGAAGAACGAGCAGCGCTGCACAAGTCCGCTGGCGCGGTGAAAGAGCTGACGGACATCATCGGAGTGTAAGGTTGGGTTGTGGGAAATGTTCGTTGTTCAACGAACATTTCCCACGAACTACTGCAACCGGCTGGAGATTTGCTGCAGCACGCTTTCGTTGACGGAAATTGCGCCTGACTCCTGCATTTTCTTCTGCTGTTCCTGGATATAGGCGGAGAAGTAACGGTCTCGCTTCACAGGCAGCATGGTTCCTCGCAGGTCCGGCATTGTTTTCGCCATTTCCGCCGGGTTGATCTCCTCGCGGCTCTTTACAGCAAACACCAGCGTTTTCCCGGAGAGAGTAGTCGGTGGGGCAGGCTTGCCCAGTGGCAAGCTGAACATTTCGGAATCTCGTTCCGCAACCGAGCCGAAGTCCGGAATGGAACCGCCACGGGTGATCTTCTCGCTGGTTTTGATTTCGGCGCCGACGGACTGGGCCAAAGCTGCAAGGTCGGCCTTGCCGGCTTCGATCTGTTCTCGCACCTTGTTGGCATTCTCCGTAGCAGTTTCGCGAGCTTTTTCTTGCTTCGCTTCACTTGCCACTCGGGTTTTCACTTCGTCGAAAGTTGCGGGGTGGGCCGCAACGATTTCGAGAACCTGGGGAACCGCGAAACCATCTTTTACCTCGACCGCGGTACCGAACTGATCTTGAGCCAGGGCAAAGACTTTAGTCTGGTACTCCATCGAATTCCCAAGTTCCGGAATCGACGCGTTCTGCTCCACTAGCGCCGTCTCCTTCACTACCGCGCCGTTCTTGGTCGCCACGGCATTGAGATCCTTTGTGTTCAGGAGATCCAGCGCAATCTGTTCGGCAATTTCTTTCGCCTTGAGGCGAGCCTTCTCAAACTCCAGACGAGGGCGGATCGCTTCCTTGATCTCGGTGAACGTCCTTACACGCGAATCCTGCCTCGCGTTGACCTTGATGATGTGAAATCCGAACTGTGTTGTAACCAGGTCACTGATAGCTCCGGGTCCCAGGATGAATGCAGCCTGTTCAAATGGAGGAGTCATCGCGCCGCGTTGAAACGTTCCAAGATCCCCTCCGCGAGAAGCAGAAGAATCTTCTGAGAACTCCTTTGCGAGTTTGGCGAAGTCCTCTCCACCTTTGGCACGTGTGAGAACATCCGTCGCCTTCTTACGTATCGCTTCAACCTGCTCGGGAGTTTTCCCTTCAGTCTTGAAGAGGATGTGCTGCGCGGTGACCTGTTCCGGCAAACGATATTCCTCGGCATGTTCGTTATAGAACTCCTGGAGTTCGTTATCGTCGGACTTCATTCCGGTTTTGATTTTGACCATGTCCACAAACGCGTATTTGGACTTCCGCTTTTCGGGAATTGTGTACCGGCCCTTGTTCTTGTCGAAGTAGGTCTGCAGGTCCTGATCGCTGAGGGCCGGGATTTTGGTTTCGAGTTTGGCTGGGTCGATCACAAAGTAGGAAAGCACGGCCTTCTCGTTCCTACGGCGGTACTCTTCTTCCACTTCCTTATCGCTCACGGTTATGCCTGCCGTAACGAAGCTCTCCACTTTTGCTGCCAGCATTTGGCCCCGCAAGGTCGTTTCGAACTGTTCGACTTTGAGGTTGTTCTGAGTGAGCAGGGACTCATACCGATCGCGTCCAATGAAGGTGCCGCCGGCCTGGAAGTTCGGATTTGTGATGATGCTCTGGGTGAGTTCCTCCGTCGTGACCTGGAGACCGAGACGCTTCGCTTCATTAAGGATGACTTTCTGCCCGATAAGGTAGTCCAGAATCTGTTTGTCGAAACCAAAGGCCTTCAGGATTTCCGGTGAGAGTTGCTGATTCTGCTGCATGCTGCGCAGATAGTTGGCATAGGCGGTCTGGAATTCCGCTGCCGTGACCGATTCGCTGCCGACTTTGGCGACATCGCCGGAGATGGAGAGCGACCCCATGTCCCCGAATGGAATGAATTGGACGATCATGCCCGCACCAAGGACAAAAATTACCGCAGCCAAGACCCACTTGAGCTTGCTGCGCTGCTTTCGCATGAAATCCAGCATTGAAAACGCCTCCTCGAACCCTCTGAAATAACCCCGTATCGTAGCATTAAATGAATGTGTTGGACCTTACTTGCCTTTTCCGTATGATCGACTCGCTTCTGTAATGTTAGTAAGGAGCTATAAGAATTCATGAATCTTAGCCGCCTTTTTAGCCTCTTTTCGAGCGACCTCGCCATTGATTTGGGTACGGCCAATACTCTCGTTTATGCCAAGGGCCGTGGCATCGTCGTCAATGAGCCTTCCATTGTTGCGATCAACAAGATTACGAATTCGGTCGAGGCCGTGGGGAAAGAAGCAAAGGACATGTTGGGCCGCACGCCTGGGAATATCGTGGCCATCCGCCCGATGAAAGATGGTGTAATTGCGGACTTTACGGTAACCGAGAAGATGCTGACGTACTTCATCCAGAAGGCGCACAGCCGCAAAACGATGGTGCATCCTCGGATTGTTATTGGCGTTCCCTCCGGCATTACTCAGGTGGAAAAACGAGCCGTGCAGGACTCGGCCTATCGTGCCAAAGCCAGTGAGACTTTCCTCGTGGAACAGGCGATGGCTGCCGCCATCGGCGCCGGACTTCCGGTGACAGAACCGTCAGGCAACATGATTGTCGACATTGGCGGGGGAACCACCGAAATCGCCGTTATCTCCTTGTCCGGAATCGTCCACGCAAGATCGGAGAAAGTCGCGGGGAATGAGATGGATGAGGCGATAACGCAGTACATCAAACGGAAGTACAATCTCCTCATCGGCGAACGTACGGCGGAGCAGATCAAGATTGAAGTGGGGTCAGCTTTCCCGCTGGAACAGCCCCGCACGATGGAAATCAAGGGGCGCGACCTCATGGAGGGCGTTCCGAAGAGCGTCGTGGTTTCCGACGAAGAAATCCGCGAGGCTCTCGATGAATGCATCAACATTATTATCAATGCGATTCGCGTCGTCCTTGAACGCACGCCGCCCGAGCTTTCGGCGGATATTGCGGACCGCGGGATCGTTCTGGCCGGCGGCGGAGCGCTGATCAAGAATTTGGATAAGCGTATCCGTGATGAGACCGGCCTGCCGGTGACGCTGGCCGAAAATCCGCTCTCCTGCGTCGTTTTGGGGACGGGTAAAATGTTGACTGACTTCAATTTGCTGAGGAAGATCGCAGTCAACTAAGGCGAGACCAATGGTTCCGGATACGAAAAGACCCGGCTGGATTGTTCTGGTAAGCGCGCTGGTTTTTCACGTTCTCCTGCTGTCGCTGCAAACCAATCAACGGGAAAACCCGGCATTCATGCGTTCGTGGCTACTCGACGCGCTGGTCCCGGGGCAAAAACTTGTCGATCGCAGCATTCAAGGCGTCCGCGGCGTCTGGACTGGCTATTTCGCATTGGTCGGTGTCCGTGATGAAAACACAAAGCTTCACGCCGAAAATGACCGTTTGCGGATGCAGATTCAGAGCCAGGAGGAGGCACTGCGCGAAGCAGCACGCCTCCGTACATCCTTAGGCCTCGCCGAATCCGGCATCGGCAAGACCGTGGCTGCCCGCGTCATTGGGCGGGATCCGGGGCGGTCTTCACAGACTCTTACCACTGATAAAGGGCGAGTTCACGGCGTGCAGATGAGCGCGTCCGTCATGACGCCCGATGGCATTGTAGGCCGCGTGATCGGTGTGGGGCATAGCTCCTCCATCGTCCAACTCATCACGGACCCGCAAAGCGCTGTTGCCGCTCTCCTCAAGAATTCGAGAATCCAGGCCGTGTTTAAGGGAACAGGAGGACGCGATCTGGAGCTGGACTACATCGATGATGATGGGACCATTGCCGTGGGCGATGAACTGATTACCTCGGGTCTGGATCAGATTCATCCGAAGGGGTTGCCTCTGGCGATCGTGACATCGGTCGACCCAAGAGGCGAGTTGTTCAAAATCGTTCGCGCGCGACCTCGTGTCGATATGGGGAGGTTGGAGGAGGTTCTGATTCTGATTCAACCTGCCAAGCAGGCGGAGGAACGGGTTCCCCCAACCGCTCCGCTTCCTTCCGACTAAATCTATGCCGACGAATCTATGGCGAAAATAATCCGGCGGTTAGCTTTCGCCGCGATCTCCGTTTTCACGCTGGTTCTGATCGTGGTTGTTCAGGGAATCCTGAAACATCGATTCCTTGTCTTCAGTGTCTTTGATTTGCCCTTAATCTACTGCGTTTACTATGGCTTTACGCGAAACCGACCGGTTCCTTCGGTCTTTGTGGGGAGTTTTCTGGGTCTCATGCAGGACAGCTTGTCTGGCGTTGCGATGGGTACCAACGGCTTCAGCAAGGCACTGATCTGTTATGCCGCAGCGTCCACAAGCCTCAAGTTCAATGTCGATCAACCCATTACGCGCGCTGCCGGGCTATTTTTGTTTACCCTGGCGGACAGTCTCCTCGTTACTATTCTCACAATGACAACTGGGGCCCTGGTCCGTCCCCTATATGGGTCAAGATTCGTCGACCTGATGTTGTTAGAGATTTTCAATACGCTTCTGGGATTACTGATGTTTGGCATTCGAGACAGGTACAGGAATGCAACGTGAAGAATTGACACTGTTGCGTACGCGCATCAGTGGCTTTGTCTACGTCATTGCTGCGGCTCTCACCCTGCTTGCTATAGGTTTCTGGCATTTTCAGGTCGCTCAATCCAGCCGTTACGCCGAACTCGCCGACAAGAATCGTTTCAAGCAGATTCCTCTGATTGCGCGCCGAGGCAAGATTCTCGACCGCGAAGGACGGCCATTAGTCGATAACCGTCCGTCATACAACGTCGTGTACATGCGCGAGGGCTCCAGGCACACCGTTGAGGAAGTGGCTTCCATGCTCGCGAATGGCCTCGGTATGCCACGCGAAGAACTCATCGACCGAATCGAAAAAAATAAAAATCAGCCGAAGTTTCGCCCGATCATCCTCAAGGAAGACGTCAATGCGTCGGACATCGCATTCGTGAATGCGCGCCAATACGAGTTTCAGGATGAGATCAGCATCGAGTACCAGCCGCGCCGGCGGTATCTTGAAAACGAACTTGCCGCGCATGCCATTGGATATTTGGGCGAGGTTACGCCGAACGACCTGAAGAAGCCGGAATTGAAGCAACACAAGGCCGGAGATCAGATCGGCAAGGCCGGCTTGGAGCGGGTTTACGACGCCATTCTTCGAGGCACGGATGGTTATCGCCTGGTCCTCGTCGATAACCATCAACGCGAAGTAGAGAAACTTGGCGAAGAGAAAGCGATCTCGGGGAATGACATTCGGACAACTCTCGATCTGGATCTCATGCGTGCCGCGGAAGAAGCGTTGAAAGGCCAGGTCGGTGCGGTTATCGCTCTCGATCCTTCGACGGGGGATATTCTGGTTCTTGCGAGCAAGCCTGCTTTCGATCCCACACTCTTTGCCTCGAAGATTCCCGCATCGGCTCTGCAGGCACTAAACAAGGATCCCCGAAAGCCATTTCTGAACCGCGTTATTCAGTCCCAATATGCTCCTGGGTCCGTCTTCAAAATCTTCATGGCAGCTGCGGGGCTCGAGATGGACGTGATCAACCCCCTCGAACATGTGAATTGCACTGGCGTGGAGACGATTAACGGCGTGACCAAACATTGTTGGAAGTCGGGTGGTCACGGGTCGGTCTCTCTCTACGAGGCGATCGTGAACTCCTGCAACGTGTTTTTCTATAACGTTGGCAAGGACCTGGACATCGATAAGATCGCTTACTTCGCTCAGGAACTCGGTCTTGGTCGCAAGACCGGTATCGACCTGCCCGATGAAAAGAGCGGATTGATTCCAAGCAGAGAATGGAAGGCTCGCGCTTATAAGACGAAAAGCAAATCCCAGCAAACCTGGTATCCCACAGAAACGCTCGATGTGTCGATTGGTCAGGGTGCAGTCTCGCTCACGCCGCTGCAAGCAGCTTGGGCAATGGGAGGCTTGGCATCCGGTGGTCGTCTCGTGCAGCCGCATCTCGTCGATCCGGAAATGCTGAAGAAGAATGGATTCGCAGCCCAAAAGCTCCTGGTCGACAATTACAAGGTCCGGGCGGCTACAGTCGACATATTGAGTCGCGGAATGTTGGGCGTTGTTAACGAAGGCACCGGTACGGCTGCCAAAGTTCCTGGTTTTGACGTCGCGGGAAAGACCGGAACAGCTCAGGTTGTTGGCCGGCAGTCTTATGGGAAGAGCGAAGACTTTGAAGACAACGCCTGGTTTGTAGGTTTTGCGCCGTATCGTAATCCCGAAATCGTTGTCGCGGTGTTTGTGGAACACGGCGGACACGGTGGCTCGGCCGCCGCACCCATTGCGCATGCCATTTTCGACACTTATTACCGCAAGAAGACGGGCCAGTTTAATGTCCAATCGAATGGCCCCGTCGCGCAAGTGAGACCGTAGACGTGCCCGCCCCTTTAGCAATCCGGGGATACTGGAAGGATTTTGACTGGTCCCTGTTTGGCGCCGCTCTCTGTCTTGCATTGATAGGGCTCACGGAAATCTATAGCGCTACGAAGACGGTTCCTGGCGATTTGTCTTTTGCAAAGCAGACGATCTTCGTTTGTGGAGGCGTGCTGCTCGCGTTCATCGTCGCTTCGATCGATTACCACGCGATTGCCGAACACATTCCCTGGATTTACCTGGGCAGCCTCGCCGTGCTTGTTTATACGCCGCTGGGCGCCCGCAGGATCGCCGGTGCGAAGAGCTGGATCAGTTTGGGTCCCTTCAATATCCAACCTTCCGAACTCATAAAGATGGTTGTCATCGTCGCCATGGCCCGCTATCTCTCAGAGCTGCACGTTCGCGGGTATTTGAGCTTCAGTCAGATTGCGAAGGCTGTTTTACTCTGTGCTGCCCCGATGGGGCTGATTCTGTTTCAGCCGGATATGGGGACGGCGCTTTCGTATACACCCATTCTGATTGCCGGCCTCTTTCTTCGTGGTCTTCGGCCAAAACTTGTCGTTTCCGTGGTTGTGATTTTGCTGCTCCTTGCACCCATCGCCTGGTTCGTCGCTAAGGACTTTTTGAAGCCGCACCAGATTGATCGGATCCAGACGTTCTTGGATCCTTCACGGGATCCCCAGGGCGAAGGCTTTCAGGTTCAGCAATCGAAAATAGCCATCGGGTCGGGCGGTTTTCTGGGTAAGGGAATTTTCAATGGAAGTCAGAACCAGTTGGGTTTCCTGCCGGCCAGGCACACCGACTTTATTGTTTCCGTTGTCGGCGAGGAAATGGGTTTTATCGGAATCGCCGTTACGCTGGGATTGCTTGGTTTTATCTTGTTTCGCTCTTTGTACAACGCTCAAACGGCTCGCGACAGCCTCGGGATGTTCATCATCCTGGGCGTCGTTGCCGTGTATTTCTTTCACATGGTTGTCAACGTGTCGATGGTGATCGGGTTCTTCCCGGTTGTAGGTATACCGCTACCGTTTTTGAGCTACGGTGGATCGTCAATTTTGACAGCCTTTATCGGGTTAGGTCTCGTCATCAGCGTCAAGCGGCGCCGCTACGTGAATTGAAGTCTGCCGTGATATAGTGCGCTCCGCGACGTTTGACGAATACGCCCGGGTCGAATGCCCGTTAGGCGGCTGCTGATAAACGGTGGCCAGTCGCAAGGTTTTGATTTTTGTTATTGCCTGACAGCGCTGAGGCGCGGAGTCGAGCGAATGCTCCTCGCAGGCACAGGAGTTCCATGACAATTCGTGAAGATTTGACGTCGGACGCGACTGTCTGGGGATTCGTGTGTGCGCGCCAAGCCTGAGGTAAGGGAGTGTCGATGCACAAAGAACTGATTATCACCACTACGCCCCAGGAGACGAAACTCGCCATCCTCGAAAACGATGAACTCGTCGAGTTCATGATCGAGCGGCGCCGGTCCGAAGCGGTCGTAGGAAATATCTACAAGGGAAAAGTAACCAAGGTCTTGCCGGGAATGCAGTCGGCGTTCGTGAACATCGGTCTCGAGCGTGATGCATTTCTCTATGTCTCTGACTTCTTC
>Ga0111538_10001562_pt1 | contig 32168 bp, 24 predicted proteins | sample SoiMethybrSBSTD1_FD_79669 | JGI IMG/M metagenome (GOLD analysis project Ga0111538, IMG submission 79669) | Bulk soil microbial communities from a Populus tree surrounding site in Tennessee, USA - Soil MetaG P. TD hybrid SBSTD1 (version 2)... | ecosystem: Environmental > Terrestrial > Soil >... | reverse complement strand
TCGGGCTGGCGGTCGACCTGGTCGACGTCAGCTACTACCTCGGGCGCGAGACGCTGCTCACCGGTGGCCGCGCGCCGATGGCGCGCTGGCGCAAGGGGCTGTTCGCCTTCCTGTCGCGCAACGCCCGGCCCGCCACCCAGTTCTTCCACCTGCCGCCCAACCGGGTGGTCGAGATCGGCGCGCAGATCGAGCTGTGATCGCGGAGCGGGCCGCCGGCTAGCGAGACTCGTAGACCTGGCCGGCGGGCAGCTCGAGCGCGGTGAGGAAGCCGCCCTTGCCGGCGCCGGTGTCGAGGCCGACCGCGCAGGGACCGGCCCAGAGGTCGTTGGGGTCGTCGAGGGTGTACGAGGACAGGTCGGCGGGGAGCGTCCCGGTGACGGTGTGTCCGAAGACGACCAGCTTGCCCTGGTAGTTGCGGAAGAAGTCCTCGTCGCGCAGCCAGAGCAGCGCGCGCTGCGGCTCCACCTCGCGCGGGTGGAGGAACGGCGCGCCGGGCTCGGCTCGCTTGAGTCCGGCATGCACGTAGATGGCGTGCTCGTCCTCGTGGAAGTGCGGCAAGGCGCGCATCCAGTCGACCACGTCGGTCGGCAGGAACGAGCCGGTGAGCATCTCGACCAGCTCATCCTCCGAGGGCGTGTCTTCGCTCTTCGGTTGCGGCTGTCCCTTGAAGGAACGAAGCGCCTCGTAGCAGCCGTTGCCGCGCGGCATGACGAACCCCGGCCAGCCTCCCTGCACCACCGCGAGCCAGGCGTCCTCGTGGTTGCCGCGCAGCGCGATCACCTTGCCTCGAGTCGTCCCGGGAAGCCGGCGGATGCGCTCGACGACTTCCTTCGAGCAGGGACCGCGATCGACGTAGTCGCCGAGGAAGAGGAGTGTGTCGTCGGCGCCGAGCTCCGGCAGGCGGGCGAGCAGGCGTTCGAGCGCGTCGAGGTCGCCGTGGATGTCGCCGATCGCGATGGTGCGGCTCATGGCCCGGTGGGCCACGATACCCGATCGGCCGCCCGGGGATCGGCCTGTGGCGGCCCGACCTCAGTAGTGCCGGTGCCAGCAGCGGCGATCGCTCGTCGAGGTGACCTTGGCGCCCCAGCTGCCGCCGATCGCCTGGCAGTTGCCGTACTCGCCGTACCAGTCCGACATGTACGCGAGGTCTACCTTGTAGTTGCGCGTGAAGCAGCGGCTGTTGGCGGAGAAGGTGCCGCCCATCGCGCTGCAGTTTCCGTACTCGCTCGACAGGCCCTGCAGCCAGTAGAGCGTGCCGCTGTAGATGCACTGGTAGCAGGCGCCGTTCCACGCCAGGTGGCCGCCGAACGAGGAGCAGACGTTGTAGTCGCTCGAGCTCATGCAGACCGAGCCGATCGCCGAGCCGGTCGCCAGGGCCGAGGCGCGGACGCTGACATTGAGCGTGCCGGCCGGGGCGCGGCCCTCGCGGAACCAGCAGCGGTTGTTGCCCCACACCCCGCCGGCCGCCGAGCAGTTGCCATAGCCGTAGCTGGTGCTGTAGCCCAGCCACCAGCGACTCCAGCAGCGCTGCAGGCTGCTCGACCAGCTGCCGCCGAGACCGGCGCAGACCCCGTAGCCGCCGGAAAACGCCAGCGGCGTCCGGTAGACGTAGGCCAGGGTCGTGGTCGGCACCGATTCGAGCTCGCCCAGGTCGCCGGCGTCGTCCGTGCTGCCGCCGTCGGCGCCGGGATCCTCGCCGAGCTCACCGGCGGTGCAGGACGTCATCGCGAAGAGGGTCAGGATCATCCACCGTCGCTTCATGGTCACCTCCCGCGGCGTTCGCGAAGCAGGTCGCGTGCCGGCGCAAGTCCGCGATGCGCGGCGCGGCGCCTGGCGATCACCTGCTCGACTCGCGCCGGTCGCCGGCGCGATGGCCGCTACGGGGCCGCAGCGGTCGGCAAAGGCTCTGCCAGTTCTTCGCGACGAAGGCGATCGGTCTCGGCGAGCTTCTGCCAGCGGCGGTAGCGGGTGAGGGCGGCGCGGGTCGGCTTGCGCATCATGCGGGAGAGGGCGCGGCGCGTCCCGTGGAAGCGGTTCTCGTCCACCGGGGCCGCGATGCCCGCGATCTGTGCCTGCTGCGAGATCTGGTGGATGGTCCAGCGGCGCCATGCGGTCGGCGTGTTGGGGCACTCGACGTCGTAGTGGGCGATCCACAGGGCGTGGCGGCGGAACTGGCGCGAGCCGCCGAGCAGCGCCGACCAGTTCTTGGCGCTGGTGTAGACCATCGGGCGCGCCCCGGTCGCCTTGCGCACGCGCGCGGCCCACCGGTCGATCCGCCGCGCCAGCTCGCGCGGCTCGACACCGTCGGCGACCTCGATGTCGATGACCGGAGGCAGGTTGCCAGCGGCCGGCGGGCCCATCGCTTCGAGCAGGAGGTCGGCCTGCAGCTCCGGGTCCTGGAGCGGGCGAAAGTACTGGTAGGCGCCGCGCGCGATGCCGACCCGCGCCGTCTCGGTCCAGTTGCGCGCGAAGCTCGGGTCGGGATCGACGCCGTCCGAGACCCGGATGAACGCGAACTGGACGCCGTCGCCGCGCACGGCATCCCAGTCGATGTCGCCCTGCCACTTCGAGACGTCGATGCCGCGCACGGCCTTGCCGCGGGGGCAGCGGGCGCGCCAGCCGGGATCGGCATCGGCCGCCGAGCCGATGCCGAGGATCGATGCCGCCGCCGGGAGCATCGAGAGCCAGCGCACCGATCCAGGATGACCGGGGGACGCCGGCGGCGCAACGAGCGGCGTTCGGCGGCCGTCAGCGAGCGTGTCAGGCCGCCCGGCGGACCGGCTCGAAGCTGCCCCGCTGGTTGATGAGCTGCTTCTCGTTCGACGCGAAGCTGACCAGGCGCCCGGTTCCGAAGTCGAGGATGCTGGTGAGGGTGAACCCGGAATCGGACAGATAGGATACGGCGACCACCACGTCGTTGACCCTGGCGCTCTCGTACTTGCTCGCGCCCTTCTGCGAGTCATCGGTGCAGCGCCAGTGGACCGTGCCGTCGGCGCCGAACGTGTGCTCGAAGGTCTTCCCCTTCATCGGGCCGTCCTCGAACGTGAAGCTGAACGACTTGCCGCGGATCGGATCGGAGCTCATGAAGTCCTCCTCATCTCCTGCAGAAGGATCCGCGTTGCAAGCGCGGGGCCCGAACCGGCTACACCGTGATGGCCGCGATCTCGCGCGTGAGGCGCTTCTGCGGCTCGCTCGGCATGGTGGTCTGCAGCTTGACGACGCTGGCCAGATCCCCCTCGACCTTGATCTGCCCCTCGAGGAAGCCCTCCACGCCGGCGGTGACGTCGCCGTCGACGAAGATGCGTCGGGCGAGCTCCGCGCTCAGGGTGAGGCGGGTCGGCATGGACGCCTGGTGCCCGCGGTAGAAGAGACCGTCCTTCATGTGCAGCTGGGTCTCGCCGCGCTGCGACACGACCGTGACGTTGACCTCGGCCTGCTTCATCGCGTCCGGGATCTCGAGGTCGCCGGCCCGTGCGATGAGCTCATCCACCTTGTCGAACCACTCGTCGGAGAGAAATTCGTAGCGCATGGCCGCGCACCATACCCGATTCCTCCGCTAAGTTCGCTTCAGAGCGGGACGGTAGGTTCGGCTCCTCACGAGGAGGCGTCATGGCGAAGCAAACGACGAAGACAGGACACGGTCGAGGAGAGCTGCGCGGCACACCGAGGCGATCGGCCGCGCTGGAAGCCGAGGCCCCGCTCGGCGACGGACCGCGCCGGGTGCAGGTGGCGAACATCAGCGCGGGTGGCCTCATGTTCTCGACCCGCGCGCCAGCCCACGTGCCGGCCAGCATGGACCTGCGCCTCGCGCTGCCGAGCGGCGAAGAGATCACGCTCACCGGTTCGGTGCGACACGTCGCCCGGCGGCCCGGCAGCGATCAGGTCGTCGACATCGGCGTCCAGTTCGCCGGGCTCGACGCCGATCAGCGGCGCGCTCTCGACACCGCTCTCGCCAGTCTGCTGCCGGGCTGACCCGGTGGCGGCCTACAATGGGCGGGTGCGGCCCGCCCATCTGGTCCTCCTGGCTGCGCTCGGCCTCGGCTGCGGCGGTGGCCAGCATGCCGCGCAGACCGGGCCGCCTGCCTTCGAGTGGGCGGTGAGCCAGGGCTTGTGGGGCGACGAGCGCCTGACGATCGGGACGGACGGGGCGGCCCACTATCACTTCGTGTCGGCGCGCGGCGAACCGACGATCGATCGAACCGCCGCGCTCGACGCCGGCGAGCTCGAGCCTCTGCGCGCCGCCACCCGCCTGCCGGCGTTCTGCGCCCTCCGGTCCGAGCGCGACGGGATCCCGGACGAGGGACAGCCGACCCTGGTGGTCCGGACCGGTGAGCGCGACTGCACCGTCACGCTGTGGGACGGCGAATGGGACGAGATGCCGGCCGCCCGGCCGGCCCACGACGCCATCGGCCGCATCATCCGCCGCTTGAAGGGCCGCTGATCCGCCGCGCGCCGCCCCCGGCCGCCCCCGGCCGCCCCCCCACACCATTAATGAACGAACGTTCGTTCATTCATTTTCAGGTCCCGGCACCAATAATGAACGAACGTTCGTTCATTTATTTTTTCAGGGCGCGGGGCAGGAGGAGCCAGACGCGGCCTGGCCCCCCGGTGCGCCCCGCGATCTCGGCGGCCTCGGCGTCGTCGCCCCAGTAGATGTCGCCGCGCACCGGCCCGAGGATGGCGCCGCCGGTGTCCTGTGCGATGAGGAGCCGGCGCCACCTGGCCGCGCGCCGCGCGCCGCTCAGCCGGACCTTGGTCTCGACCCAGACCGGCGTCGACAGCGCGATGACCGCGCGGTCGACGGCCATGGATCGCCGCGGCGTCAGCACCACCCCCTGCGTCCCGATGGCGCCGGGCCGCGGCGAGACCTGGAAGAACACCTTGGCCGGATTCTGATCGACGATCTCGTGGTAGCGCTCCGGGTGAGCGGCGAACCAGGCGCGGATCCCCTGCATGGTTCCCTGGCCGGCCTGGAGCTCTCCCATCCGTCGGAGGATTCCGCCGACGCCGCGGAACTTGTGCCCGTTCTTGCCGGCGAAGCCGATCCACATGACGCCGCCCTCCTCGAGGGCGACCTTGCCGGAACCCTGGATCTCGGCGAACACGGCGTCGACCGGATCGTCGACCCAGACGATCACCTGCTTCTCGTCGACCGGCGCCTTGCGCAGCTCGGCGCGGCTGGGATAGCGGACCAGCGCGCCGGTCGCCGGGTCGACCCGCCCCCAGATGCGCCGGCCGCGGCCGTCCGGCACGAAGGCGCTGAGCTCGACCGAGACCAGATCGGCCGGCCGCCGGAAGATCGGGATCTGGTAGCGGCCGTGCCGCGTGCGCGAGCCGCGCAGGGCCTGCACGTGATAGCCGGTGAGCTTGCCGACCGCGCCGCCCTTGCCGAGCGCAGCGAACGGGCGAAACTCGGTCTCGAAGAAGGCGCGGGCGGCGGCGTCGTCACCCGGCGCGACCCGGCGGGCGGCGGCACAGGCGGCACGCCAGTCGCGCGCGCGCCCGCCGTACGCGCTCACCCCGAGCGGTGCACGGGCCGGCAGCGCGGCGATCTTCTCGCACGACGCGAGCAGCGCAGGCAGCGCCTCCGCGTGACGGTCCTCGGTCCAGCCGGGCAGGTCGGCGAACCGGACCGGCCTGAGCCTCAGCGCGTCGTCGCCGGTCGACGAGGTGGCGCTGGCTTCCACCTCGGGGCAGCTCGCGGCTGCCACCCCCGGCGCCGCGCGCGGTCCGGCCGGCGTGCGCGCGACTCCACCGCTGCACGCCGCGAGCGCGACGAGGACGACGGGGCGAAAACCACCCATGCGACCATGTTCATACGCCCGAGCGCCGGCCGCCATTCCGCCGCCGCAGCGCGGCCACGACCAGGAGGAGCAGCCACGCACCTGGCCACCCGGCGGCGCTCGGCGCGGCGCGGCAGCCGCCCAGGAGGTTGCCGCCCTCGTCGGGCTCGCCATCGATCCCGGCGTCGCCGCTGCCACCGCCGCCGCCACCGCCACCCGGCGTCGCGCGGACCTGAACCACCAGCTCCTCGTCGCCCGGGCCGCCGCCCCAGGGGCTGTCGGCGAACCAGGTCCCATCCGCCGCCACCAGGCCGAACGTCTGCTGGAGGTCACCCGCCTGGGCCGCGCGGACCGCGAACTCGAAACGGCCGACGGCGCCCGGCGCGACCGCTGCGGTCACCGTCGCGGCGCGGCCCGGGGCCGGCCAGCTCTGGTCGTGGAGGGGCGACTCGCCCTCGCGCGGCCCGGTGGTGGCGAGGAAGACCTCGCCCGGTTGCCAGGTCATGCCGCCCCGGTTCTCGAGCTCGATCCAGATCGACTCCGGCTGATCGACGCCGATCGACAGCGGCGCGTTGGTCGGATACGAGCGCCCGCTCTCGACCGCGGCGTACCAGGCCATGTCGGCGCGCAGCTCCGACAGGTGCGGGTAGACGAACTCGCCGGGACAGGCGGTCGAGTTGCCCGGCCAGTCGCGGTGGCCGCGGATGTTGTCGGCCGAGGTCGAGATGTCGTGTACCCGGACCAGCGTCTGCACCAGGAGGTGCGCGCCGGTCAGCATCTCGTCGGTCGCCTGGTGGCTGACTCCGTTCGGGCAGCCGCTCGGGTGGTAGCAGCCGACGAAGCAGACCGCGATGTTGCCGTCGTTGTTGCCGCCGCCGGTGGCGCCGCTGTAGAGCGTGAGCGGCCGGCCCTCGTAGAGCGAGCCGTCGAATCCGACCATGAACTGATAGGGCAGGTCGCAGTACTCGCCGGCGTCCTGCTCGTAGGCCTGCAGCCCGCGCAGCACGGCGGCGACCGAGCCGCCGCTGGTCTGCGGGCCGGCCGTGTGGTGGATGGCCATCCGGTACCAGTCGGTCTCCGGGGTCGAGCACTGCGTCGACCGGGCGCCCCACTCGCTGCGGCTCACCACCCCGATGGCGCTGAGCGTGGTGTCGAGAGCGAGGGCGACCTTGGCCGGCCCGGCCTCCCGCGCGCGCCGTCCGGCGTCGGGATAGCGCGGGGTGAGGAGCTCCCAGCCGAGATCGCCGACCCGGGGCTGGTCGCGAGCGGCGAGCCGGAGCTCGGCGGCCGGCCAGCTGCGGGCGAGCTCGGCGATCGCGACGCGGGTGGCGCCCTCGCGAAAGGTCTCTGCCATCGGCAGCCAGCGGCCGGTGCGCTTCCCGTCCACTCCGCGTGCCTCGAGCGCGATCGGCGCGGTGCCGGTGACGTCCAGGAGGGCGGCCACCCGGGTGCCGCCGCCCTCTTCGCCGCGCTGCGGCGCGGAGACGATCCAGCCCCGGTCGGACCGCCACGAGCGCGCCCGCGCGGCGCGCGAAACCGTGGTGGACGGACCGAGGTCCGCGGCAGCCGGCGACGCCCAGGCGACGAACGCGATCGCGACACCGATCACCCTGCAGCGCACGTGGCATTGCAGAGCAACCCGCGTGCCGCGCCGTGCATGTGGCAGTTCCGTGCGGTTTCACGCGCTTCCACGGGCTCCGGGACCCCATGCGCACGACCTCGGTTGCAAACTGGCCAACGCATCTTCCGTCTGCCGAGGGGCCTCGACACCCGGCCGGGCTCGTTGCTTCGGGCGCCGTCCGCGAGACCGGCCAGTGTCCCAGCCGTTGCATTCTCGATACTGACTGGCGCCCCTGGCCGCCTGGAGCCGACGCGCCCGGTGCGTACGCGACCGGTTTCGCGTCGCGCCGCGGTCCAGCTGGCGCGCTCTCGGCGCGGACGCGCGGGGCACGCTTCGTGCACCGCGGCCGCCTGCCATGAACCGCCGCCTCTCGACCCTCGCGCTCGCCGCCATCGCCTCGGGCTGCGCGCTCGACGCGTCATCCGGCGAGCCGGCGCTCGAGTCGGCGAAGGCGGAGGGCGGCGCGCTCGCGGCGCGCCTGGACGAGATCGCCGCGCAGGCCGGCAGCTTCTCGCCCGGCACCGAGCTCGGCCTCGCGGTCTGGAACCTCGAGACCGGCGAGTGGGCGAGCTCGGGCGGCGACGAGCCGCACGTCTCCGCTTCGTCCGCCAAGGCAGTCTGGGTCGCGGCAGCGCTCGATGGCGTCGGCATCGCTCCGGTCGCCCGCCATGCCGATCCGGTCTTCCGCCTGTCGGACAACTACGCGACGGGTTCCGTGATCGACCTCATCGGTCCCGACGCGGTCAACCGCTTCTACTGGGACCGGGCCGGCATGGGCCAGAGCGCGCTCACCCAGTGGAGCTACGGCAAGTCGCGCGTTGCCTCCAACTCGCCGCGCGCGATGGGCTCCGACAACTACTTCACCGCGGCCGACGCCGCGACCTTCCTCGGCCGCGCGTGGCTCGGCGAGCTCTGGGCGGACGAGCGCACCGGCGCGCTGCTCGACTGGATGACCTGGTCGCCGCGCTCGGGCTACGGTGGCTGGCTCGGCAGCCGTCTGCCGGCCGCCGCGCGGATCACCATGCGCCACAAGGCGGGCTGGCTGCCGCCCGGTTGCTGCAGCGACGACGCCACCTACAACACGCTGAACGAGATCGGCATCGTCACCGTGCCCGACGGCCCCACCTACGCGGTCGCCATCCTCGCTCGCCGCGGCCACGACTACTGGGGCCGCCAGGTCCGCCTGGTCGAGCTCGCCTCCTGCGAGATCTATCGCGCCGTCGCCGGCGACGATGCGCTCGACTGCGCGCGGCCGGGCGATCCGGCTCCGGCCGCCGGCTGCGGCGACGTCACCTACCAGGGCTACTGCGACGGCGACACGCTCGTCTGGTGCCAGGCCGACGCGATCCGATCGGTCGACTGCGCCGGCCGCGGCAAGGTCTGCGCCTGGCAGGACGACAGCATCGGCTTCAACTGCCTGGCGCCGTGACGGCCAGGAAGGCGGCGAGGCGGTCGTACCAGGCGGTCTGGTCGGCCGGGGTGAAGTGGGCGTTGGCGGGGCTGGGGTTGGGGATGACGAAGAGGCGTGTGGCCCCGATCGATTCCAGCTGCGGGCCGAGCGCGGCGTCGCGCGCGACGCCGAGGCCGAGGCGCAGGAAGGGCCGGAAGCCGGTGAGGCCGTGGAAGCAGGCCACGCGCGGGGCGAAGCGCTGCAGGCGGCGCACGAGGCGCGGCGTCCACTCGGTGAAGGCCCGCGGCGGAATCTCGGCCGCATTGCCGGTGGCGAGCTTCACGACGTCGGTGAAGCCGAAGCCGTGGGCGAGGAGCGCGTGGTCGTGCTCGGGGCCGAGCGCGGGGACACCCAGCGCGGCGCGGGCGCGTGCGCTGAGGGCGGAGCGCGAGAAGGCAGGCCAGAAGCGGTTGGTCTTGCGCGCGAAGTAGTGGCCGCGCGCGACGGAGAATGTGCTCGGGTTGATGCCGACGAAGACGACGTCGAGGTCGGGCACCAGCAGATCGGGCAGGGTGGCGATGCGGCGCGGCACCTCCACATGGTAATCGGCCGGCGGGTGGCGCGGCGGCGCGCTCCCACCAGACCGTACACGATGGCGATTCGCGACCGTCGCTGGTGCGAGGAAGTCTGCCGCCGACGCAAACTCTGCGCGCGCGCCATCGACGATCGCGATCGCGATCGTGTTCGCGTCGCATCACGCGTCCGGCGATCACTCGTGCGGCGCGAAGGCGGTGCGCTAAGATTCCGAGCCGGGGGGCGAGGGGAGCGACGCGCGCGCCGCGCGTTCGCACGCCGGGCACCATGATCGGAACACAGCTCGGGAAGACCTACCAGATCATCGACAAGATCGATGAGGGCGGAATGGGCGTGGTCTATCAGGTCGAGCACCAGACCCTGCACAAGCGCTTCGCCGCCAAGGTCCTCGCGTCCGGTCTCGCCGCCAACCCGGAGGCCCTGCGCCGCTTCGAGATCGAGGCGCACGCAGCGTCGAAGCTCGAGCACGAGAACATCGTCAACGTGACCGACTACGGGGTCGCCGAGGACGGCCGGCCCTACCTGGTCATGGAGCTGCTCAAGGGGAAGACGCTCTACCAGCGCCTGCTCGAGGGGCCGCTCTCGCTGCAGGAGACGGTCGCCGTCATCATCCCGGTCTGCCACGCGCTGTCCGCCGCACACGCCGAGGGCTTCGTCCACCGCGACGTCAAGCCGGAGAACATCTTCCTCACCCAGCGCCCGATGGGCCGCTTCGGGGTCAAGGTGCTCGATTTCGGCATCACGCGGTTCCGCGCCGAGGACTCGCGGCTCACCAAGCTGGGCCAGGCGCTCGGCAGTCCGCTGTACATGGCGCCGGAGACCTGTCGCGGCGAGGCGATCGATCACCGGGCCGACATCTACTCGGTCGGCGTCCTCATCTATCAGCTCATCTGCGGCCAGCTGCCCTTCTACGACGAGAATCTGCTCAAGGTCATCCACCTGCAGGTCGCCCAGCCGATCCGCCCGCCGCGCGACCTGGTGCCGGACATGTCCGAGGAGCTCGACCTGGTGATCCGCACCGCGCTCGAGAAGGACGCCGGCGAGCGCTACCAGTCGATCGACGAGCTCGAGGACGATTTCCTGGCCGCGCTGCCGGCCGAGGCGGACGCGCTGCTCCACGCGCGCCGCACTCCGCTCAGCGTGCCGGTGGCGAGCGTGTCGACGCCGTTTCCCACCATCGACGGCTCCTCCGGCTCGATGCCGGTGGTGGTGAGCCCGAGCGGATCGAGCCCGGCCAGCGCGCCGGCGCTGGCCCCGGCGCCGGTCCAGATCGATCTGCAGGCGAGCCCGGGCAGGCGGCGTCCGACCGCCCTGATCGGCCTCCTCCTCCTCGTCTTCCTCGCCGGTGGGGTGGGTCTCTTCGTCTATGTGCGGGGCGGCAAGTCGTCCGCCGCGCCGGCCGGCTCCACCCGGTCGGCCGCGACCGACCGCTCGGCGACCGCCGATCCCGCCGCGGCCGGGCAACCGCCGGCGCCCACCGACGGCGCGTCGCAGCGGCTGGTCAGCGTCAAGACCAGGCCGGACGGGGCGCGCGTCGAGCTCGACGGCACCCTGCTCGGCACGACGCCGCTCGAGATGACGGCACCGCATGCGGCCGGCCGCGGCACCCTCACGATCGACAAGAAGGGCTACCGGCCGGTGGAGCGCGCGGTGGAGGGGAACGAGGACGTGGTGCTGTCGCTCGCGCTCGAGCCAGCCAAACAACAACCGCCGAAGACGTCCAGGCGCGCCAAGCAATCGGAGCAGCCTGTGACCAAACCGAAGCCCCCGAACCCGAAACCCGATGACCAACTCGAAATCCGCGGCGCTCGTTGATCTCCACATCCGTTTCCCCCGCCGACTCGCCCGACCGCTGGTCCGGGGCCTGTTGCTCGCCGTCCTGATGGCGAGCGCCGCCACGGCGCGAGCCGACGGCGAGGCGGACGAGGCGGAGCTCCACTTCCAGCGCGGCGCCGAGAGTTACCGGCGGGGCGACTACACCGACGCGCTCGAGCACTTCCTCGCCTCCAACCGCCTCTCGCCGAACCGCAACGTCCAGTTCAACATCGCGCGCGCGTTCGAGCAGCTCAACCGGTTCCCCGAGGCCTACCGCTACTACGTCGGCGCGCTCGAGGGAGAGACCGACGCCTCGGTCAAGAAGGACGTCGAGGCGGCGATCACGCGGGTCGCGCCGCGCGTCGCGGTGGTGGAGGTGACGACCACCCCGCCGGGCGCCACCATCTACCTCGACCGCAAGGACCTGGGCTCGGTGGGGACCAGCCCCGATCGGCTGGGCGTCCCGGCCGGCAGCTACTCGGTCATCGCCGAGCTGCCCGGCTACGAGGTGGCGAGGAGCGGCAAGCTCAAGGTCGCGATCGGCTCGCGCACTCCGGTCAAGCTCGACCTGGTCCGCATCGTCGGCAAGGTCGAGGTGCGCGGACAGGAGGGGCTCGAGGTCCACGTCGGTGACGAGGCGGCGCCGCCGAGCTGCAAGACTCCGTGCGATCTCGACCTTCCGCCCGGCACCCACGTCCTCTACTTCACCAGCGTCGAGGCGGTGTCGATCGCGCCGCGCCAGGTGCAGGTGGTGGCGCGGAAGTCGGTCTCGGTGACCGCCTCGGTCGAGAAGCTGACCGGCTCGGTGGTGGTGTCGGCCGACGAGCCGAACGCGCTGGTCGAGATCGACGGCAAGCCGATGGGCTTCACCCCGGCGGTCATCCCGGCCGTCACGGTCGGCAAGCGCAAGGTCCGGGTCAGCCTGCGCGGCTATCGCGCCTACGAGACGGAGGTCGACGTCGCGTACCAGAAGCAGGTCGACCTCAGGAACGTCCGGCTCGATCCCCTGCGCGAGGTCGCCGCCGCGTCGCGGCGCACCGAGCAGATCGAGGACGCGCCCGCCTCGGTCACCATCATCAGCTCACAGGAGCTGCGCGCCTTCGAGTACCCGACCATCCTCGAGGCCTTGCGCGGCGTGCGCGGCATCGCCCTCAACTACGACTCGATCTACGGCAACGCGGCCGTGCGCGGTCTCGGTCAGCCGAACGACTACAACAACCGCCTGCTGGTCCTCAACGACGGCGCAGTGCTCAACGAAAACATCCTCTACCAGCCGTTCATCCACTACGACGGCCGCACCGACCTCGGCGACATCGACCGCATCGAGATCGTGCGCGGCCCGGGCTCGGTCCTGTACGGCACCGGCGCCGTCTCCGGCGTCGTCAACCTGGTCAACCGGCCGCGCGACGATCCCGACAGCGTCGAGGTGTCGGTGTCGTCGTACGACAACGCGGTGGCCCGGGCACGCGGCGCGTTCAAGCAGACCCTGGCGCCCGACGCCGGCGTGTGGGCCAGCGTCTCGGCCGCCCGCTCCGACGGCCGCGAGGCGATCCTCCGCTTCGACGCCGACGGCGACGGCCGCGACGACGCCAACCAGATCCAGGCATTCGACAAGTTCCACTCCTACAGCACCTCGGCGCGCGCCTGGTATCACGCGTTCACGATGCAGGGCTTCGCCACGCTGCGCAACATCAGCATCCCGACCGGCTCGTTCGGCACCATCGTCGACCGGCCCGAGAACCAGTACGACGACGGCCGCGTCCTCGGCGAGATCCGCTACGAGCCGGTCCTCACCGACAAGCTGCAGCTCCTGGCCCGCGGCTACGTCAACTACGGCTACTTCCAACTCGACTACCTGTACGACGCCGAGGCGGACACCAGCGGCGGGCCGGTCGCCTGGGAGCAGCCCTACTTCGAGACCTACAAGGGCTCCTGGGGCGGCAGCGAGGTGCGGCTGGTCGGGCAGCCGATGGCGCCGCTGCGCCTCACCATCGGCAGCGAGGTCGCCCACCACTGGCAGGTCGAGATGAAGACCGGCCAGACCGAGTTCGACGGCAGCGACACGCCCATCCTCGATCTCGACGCGCCCTACACGGTCTTCGCCGGCTACGGGCTCGCCGAGTGGCAGGCGCACAAGAAGGTGCTGGTCTCGGCCGGCGTGCGCGCCGACCGCTGGGATCTGTCGCAGGACGCGGTGAGCCTCGACACCGGCATGCCGGTGGCCGAGGACTTCACCTCGATCAACCCGCGCGCCGCCGTCATCGTGAAGGCGACGCCGGCCGACATCGTCAAGCTGATGGCCGGCCGCGCCTTCCGCGCCCCCAGCACCTACGAGTACTTCTACACCGACAACGGGACCACGCAGGTGACCAGCGACTGCTGCGGCACCACGCTGCGGCCCGAGACGGTCTACTCGGGCGAGCTCGAGTACACCCACCGCTTCGACGAGGACTGGAGCGTGCTCGGCTCCGGCTACGCGCTCCTCGCCAAGCGGATCATCGAGACGGTGCCGGTACCCGACGAGCTGGTCGCCGCCAACGGCTGGGAGGAGGGCACCGCCTACTACCGCAACTCGTCGGTCGATCAGACCGTGGTCGGCGGCGACCTCGAGGTCCGCCGCGAGTGGCGCGGCGGCGCCTTCATGGCCACCACGTACGGCGTCTTGAACGCCCGCTACGAGAGCGCGCCGATCGACGGGGGCTCGACCCGGGTGCCGAACGCGCCGCAGCACTTCTTCTCGTTCAAGGGAGTGGTGCCGGTGATCCCGAGCATCGTCTCGGGCGCCGTGCGCACCACGGTCGAGGCACCGCGCCGCATCGACGTCGAGACCCGCGACGACACCAGGACCGCCGTCATCACCGATCTCGTGCTGTCCGGCCGGGTCTCACGCCAGGAGATCCGCTACGCGGTCGGGGTCTACAACCTCTTCAACTGGCAGTACGCGCTGCCCGCCAGCCCGTACGCCAGCCGCCTGATGCCGCAGCAGGGCCGCTCCTTCATGTTCAGCCTGACCCTGGTCCGCTGAGCGATCGCGAAGCGCGGGCTGCACACGCCTGTCCGCGCTGGCGATTCGGCCCCCGCGAGGAGCATCACGGGCACATCGGCGGGCATGTGCCGGCCTGCGCTGCGGGCGAGCACATTGCCTCCGATGTAGGCACCGGGGTTCCGCCGAGCTGCGCGGATCGCGCAGAGCGTCCGGCGGCGCGGTGCGCCTGGCACCGCTCTTGATGGATGCCGCGCCGTGCGCTGCCCCGGGTCTGTCCTCGCTGTGATCGTCGTCGCCCTGGGGGGCTGCGCGCAAGGCAGCGGCGGCGGCGGCGAGCCCGGCGACGGCAGCGACATCGCGCTCGGCGGATCGATCCCGCCCTTCGGGCAGCCGGGCACCCTCGATGTCGCGACCTGGAACCTCGAGTGGTTCGGCAGCACGCATGAGGGGCCGAGCGACGAGGGGCGCCAGCTGGCCGGTGTGCGCGCGCTCATCGCCGGGCTCGAGGTCGATCTGTGGGCGGTCGAGGAGGTGGTCTCGGCCAGCCAGTTCGACGACCTCCTGGCTGGCCTGCCCTACGACGGGCTGCTCGCCAGCGACCCGTCGGTGGAGGGTAACTGGTACTACACCAGCGGCGAGCAGAAGGTCGCGATCATCTACCGGCCCGACCAGCTGGAGGTGATCGCGGCGCGCACCGTCCTGCGCGACCAGTCCTGGGCCTTCGCCGGCCGGCCGCCGCTCGAGGTCGCTCTGCGCGATGTCGCCGGCGGCGACACCTTCTACCTCGTCGTCCTCCACGCCAAGGCCATGGCCGGGCTGGCCGACTGGCAGCGCCGCCGCGACGGCGCGCTGGCGCTGCGCGACTACCTGGCGAGCGAGCGGGACGGCGACGACGTGCTCGTCATCGGCGACTACAACGACGACCTCGATCAATCGACGCGCAGCTCGAGCCCGTCGCCCTACGCCGTCCTGGTCGACGACTACTTCTTCGCCACCTACGCCCTGGCGCAGGCCAACCGGCCGACCACGGTCCACGGCCGCCTGCCGATCGACCACGCGCTCGCCGCCGGCGGGCTGGCGGACCGCTACCGGGAGGGCAGCGCCGCGGTCTTCCCGGCTGACGACTACATCGACGACTACGGGGAGACCACGAGCGATCACCTGCCGGTGGTGATGCGCTTCGAGCCGGCGTCCGCCTCCCCGCCGAGCCTCCTCATCAACGAGATCCTGGCCAACGAGCCGGGCAGCGACACGGCGGGCGAGTTCGTCGAGATCGTGAACCCAGCCGCGGAGGCGGTGGACGCCGGCGGCTTCACGCTGTCGGACAGCTTCGCCGTGCGCCGCGTCCTGCCGGCCGGCACCACCATCGCGCCCGGAGCTGCCCTGGTGGTGGACGGCGGCGGGCTCGGGCTCGACAACGCGGGCGAGACGGTGACACTGGCCGACGCCGCCGGCGGCGTCATCGATCGGGTCGTCTACGGCACCGAGCTCACCGCCCGCGACGGGGTGTCGATGACGCGCGAGGTGGACGGCGACCGCGCCAGCCCCATGCTCCTCCATGACCTGGTCTCCGCGCTCCCCGCCAGCCCCGGCCTGCGGAGCGATGGCTCCCCCTTCTGAGATTGACGACAGAAGTGGTCAGACCGGGTTTTGTGTCTCCATTCAGGGACTTCTCCGGCTCCAGCTGACGCGCCTTTGGCCGCGGGCACCGCCATTGCATGGCGGCCGGGCAGGGGGTGGTCATGCGATCGAACGGGCTCGCTTTCTCTGTCGTCGTCGCCTTCCTCGCGGCCGGCTGCGCGATGGAGGTGGAACCGGCCGGCGACCTCGGCGCTGCCGACGCGGGGAGCGACCTGGGCGAGATCGAGGGCAGCGGGGTGTCGAGCACCGCCTGCGGCTGCGACGAGTACTGGCCGGCGCCGACCCGCGACAACGGCGGCTGCGCCGACACCGCCTTCAACTGCTACGTCGCGCCGCGCAAGCTCTGTGACGGCGCGCGCCTGACCAACCGCGCCACCTGCGGCCAGAGCTTTCCGCTGGCGGCGGGAACCTGGACCCTGTTCGACTCGACCGGCGCGCCGCTCGGCACCGTCACCGCGTCGAGCGTCCAGATCCAGACCGGCGTCCGCGCGGTCGCCGCCGACCTCGGCATGGTGCTGGCGTTCGCCACGCCGACCACCACCGGCACCCGCTCCGGCTGGCTCACCACCGAGGCGCTCGCCGGGCCGACCTACGGCAACTACGACACCCAGCCGGCCAACCCGGGCGGCGAGGTGAGCCGCTGGCACTCGGTGGCGTCGAACAACGCCCCCTACCTCGACCCCACCGGCCACTCGCTCAAGGTGCGCGAGACCTGCGGCGAGGGCAGAAACGCCACCGACTACCTCGGGCGCAACGGCACCTTCAACATGGTCTACAACATTCCGGGCACCGCCTATGGCTCGGTGACGGTCGGCGTCCGGCCGAACACGGTCGCCTACAACTTCTACCGCTACACGCGGGTCCACAGCGTCGATCGCCCGCTGTGGAGCTGCGCCACCGGCTCGCCGCAGCTCACCTCGGCCCGCCTCGTGTTCCTCTACGGGCGGATGTACGAGCGGCACGTCGATCGCGCGGGCAACCCGGTGGTGATGAGTCGCCGTGGCTGGGTCGCGCTGCCCAACCTGGCCACCGGCCCGGGCACCCGGGACTACTGACCCGGCGAGCAAGGGTTGCTCGATGCCTCGCCGGTCGAGCAGTTTCTGCGCGCGCGGTTCTTTCGCCAAGCGGAGGCAATGCATCGGGAATTCCCGGTGGCTCGCCGCTTGCTGAAGAGCGCCGCATGCGCGAGGGCGGCAGGGACTACCGGCGCGAGCGCAAGCCGGACGACGAGAAGCTCCTGCGCCTGCCGCCGCCGGGCAAGCGGTCGCTGGTCGAGAAGATCTACGGATCGGCGGGGGCGCAGCCGGCCGGCGCGCTCGACCCGGAGGCGATGGCCGCGGTCGAGGCGGTCCTCACCTCATCGGATCACCCGGGGGCGCCGCAAGCGCGGGCGCACCTCGAGCGCGCGCTCGGCATGGCGTTCGCCGAGGGACCGGCTGCCGCGGAGCCGGGGCAGCGACCGCTCGCGCGCGGCACCACACCTCCACCGGCAGCGATGGCGGAGCAGCCGTTCTTGCCCGCCGAGGTGTCCCACCACGTGCAGGCGGCACCGGCGGCGCGAGCGGGATCGCAGTGGGGCCAGGCTGCGCCGGCCGCGAGCGCCGGAGCCCAGTGGGGACAGGCGAAGCAGACCGCGCCGGCGGCCGAGCCCGAGGATGGCGAGGTGGCCCTTCACCGGTCGTCGCGGGGTCGGCCGGACGCGCCGCCGGCATCGGCGGCAGCAGCAGCACAGCCGCAGGCGCCGGCCGCACCGCCGGCCGCCGAGGTGCCCGGCAGCGAGTGGGCGCAGGCCCGACCGAAGGTCCAGTACGTCGAGGCGCGCCAGGCTCCTGAGGGCGAGGTGGCCCTGACCCGCGCCGAGCGAAAGCGTCCGGCCGAGAAGGAGGCGAGCCAGAAGTCGAAGCCGGCCGCCGCCGGCCATTCGTCCGCGGCGGGGCCGCGGGCGACCCTCCAGGTGCTCGAGGACTTCGACGCCGGCCATGAGCAGAGCGACGAGTCTGACCAGGACGAGAGCGAGATTCCCGAGAACCTGGAAGAGCTCGACGAGGAACGGCTCGACGAGCTGGCCAGCGATCTCGATCTCGAGCTCCCCGAAGGGACCACGGTCGAGCAGAAGCGCAAGGCGATCGAGGCGGCGCGCGCCGCCCGGCTGGGCAAGGCGCAGAAGGGCCTCGCCCGCCGCGCGAAGGAGGTGGCGGCCGACGCCGCCGCCGACCAGGCGGGCATCGGGAAGAAGGGCAAGGCGCAGGCGGCCGGCCGCGCGGCCCAGGGCAAGGCCGCGGCGGGCGCCGCCAAGGCGGTGGCGGCCAAGCGGAGCTTCGCCAAGGCGAAGAACTTCGACGAGCTCAAGGCCCGTCTCCGCAAGGTGATGGAGGAGGACAAGGCCAAGTTCGACGAGCTCTTCAAGAAGGACAGCGACGAGCTCACGAAGCAGATCCAGAAGGAACGGGACAAGGCGAGCGAGGAGCTCAAGACCCTCGATCAGAAGATGGCCGCCGAGATCGCCGCCAAGGAGAAGGAGATCACCGGCCATATCGAGAAGAAGCGCGCCGAGGCGAAGGCGCGGGCCGAGACCGATCGCAAGAACGCGCAGACGACCACCGAGGCGGAGAAGAAGCGGCGGCGCGACGAGGCGAACGCCGAGGCGACCCGCATCGAGGGCGAGGCGGCTGGGCGGGCGGCGAAGGCGCGCGCCGACGGTCCCGACGGGCAGGCGGAGGCGCAGCGCATCACGGCCGAGGCCCACCAGGCGGCGGCGGCGGCCCGCGGCAAGGGGGACGCGGCGGCCCAGGAGCTCGACGGCAAGCTGGCCGCCACGCTCGACAAGATCGCCAGGGCAGAGGTCGAAGGGGCCGCCGAGCTCGAGATCGAGAAGTCGAAGCTCATCGCCGACTCCCAGGCCAGGGCGAAGACGGCCCACGACGAGGGCAAGGCCAGGGTCGACGCGGCGATCGTCAAGATCAACGAGCAGGAGAAGACCGGGCTCGAGCGGATCAAGTCGGCCAACGAGGGACTGCGCAAGCAGGCGCAGGAGAAGTTCGACACGCAGATGAAGAAGCTCGAGTCGGGCAGCGTGGAGCAGCTGGCCGAGCTCGAGGCCGAGACCAACAAGATCATCGGCGAGATCGATCAGGAGGTCGTCAAGTTCCAGGCGGTGGCCCAGCAGCAGACCCAGGCGGCGCTCGAGGCCTCGAAGAAGGCGGCGCAGGCGGCGGTGATGGCGATCCAGGCCGAGGGCAAGAAGGCGATCGAGCAGATCGACGGCCTGGCGAAGGAGGCGATGGAGCGGGTCGATCGCAAGGCAGCCGAGATGGCGGCGCGCCAGGCCGCGGTGGCCAGCGAGGGACAGCGCCGGCTGACTGCGGCGACGCCGGAGGAGGCGGCGGCGGTCGAGCGCGAGGCCGAGGCGCGCGAGAAGGCGGAGCAGGACAAGGTCGCCGCCGAGAAGGCGGCCAAGGCGGCCGAGGAGAAGAAGATCGACGACGCCGCCGCCGAGATCGCCGACGAGCTCGACGACACCTTCGTCGACGAGGAGGCCATCCTCAACCACCTGCGCGGCAAGTCGCCCGAGGAGATCGCGCGGATCAAGGAGGCCTACTTCATCAAGACAGGCCGCGGCAAGAACCTCGACAAGGAGGTGGCCGGCAACAGCGCCCTCGACGAGAAGGAGATGAAGGAGGCCAAGGCGCACCTGTCGGGCGACCCGGTCGAGCGGGCGGTCGCCACCCTGGAGAACGCCGAGGACGGCTGGACCGGCGAGGAGGACGAGCAGCGGATCAAGGAGACGCTGGCGAAGCTCGACCCCGAGACCCGCAAGAAGGTCGCCGCCGAGTACGAGAAGCAGACCGGCCGGCGGCTCAACGCGATGCTGGCCGACGAGCTCGACGACGAGGACCGGAAAGGCACCTACATCGAGGAGGACCCCAAGAAGAAGGTCGCGGTCTCGAAGGAGACCCTGGAGAGCCCGGCCGTCAACCAGGCCGTCATCAAGCTGCGCGGCGCCACCGACCGGTGGGACACGGACGAGAAGGCGATCTACGACGCGCTCAAGGGCAAGACCCCGGAGGAGATCGAGGCGATCCGGCAGGTCTGGGACTCGAAGCACGCGCCGCCGAGCCTCGACGCCGTGCTGGAGAACGAGATGTCCGGCACCGAGCTCAAGGAAGCCAAGGCGATGATGAGCAGCGACCCGGTGCAGCAGGCGGTCGCTTCACTCGAGAACGCCAGCGACGGGATCGGCACCGACGTCGAGAAGGTGCAGAAGACCCTCGAGTCGATCAAGGACCCGGTGCTGCGCGCCCAGGTCGCCGCCGAGTACGAGAAGCAGACCGGCCAGAAGCTCGACGCCATGCTGACGGACGAGCTGTCCGGGCGCGACCTCGACAAGGCGCAGGCGGCCGCCGCCGGCGACTTCGCCGCCCTGCGCGCCATCAAGTTCGACGAGGCGAAGAACGGAAACTTCCTCGCCGACTTCTCCGACAAGATGGCCGACACGCTGAACATCGACCGCGAGAGCATGCGGATCCTGACCGACGTCGCGGTCTTCGCTGCGATGACGCTCACCGGGCCGGTCGGCTTCGTCCTGGGAGCCGTCCTCCTTGCGCACGAGCACATCGACCTGCGCGACGACGAGAACGCCATGTACAAGGTGCTCGAGGAGTGCGAGACGCCCGAAGAGCGCGCGGCGATGGAGGCGGCCTACAACAAGAAGTTCGCGCCCAGGACCCTGCGCGGCGAGATCGCCAAGCTGGACGGAGCCGAGGTCGACATCGCCACCGCGCTGCTCGACGGCGACAAGCGGAAGGCGCGCGCCGCCAAGGTCAAGGACGGCGCCGGGTTCTTCGGCGACAAGGAGCTCCTGTTCTCGGCCATCCAGGAGTGCGAGAGCAAGGAAGAGCGCGACGCGATGATCGCCGAGTTCAACCGGCGCTACGGCGCGGCGGCGGGCGGCACGGACTACAACGCGACCCTCGACGAGACGTTCGAGTACAACGACCTCGATCGCGAGAAGGCGAAGCAGCTGACCGAGAACGGCAAGATGGACGACGCGTACGCGCTGTTCTACGCGATGCACAGCGGCTTCCTGGGATCCGGCGGCGCCGGGCTGGGGACCGACGAGGAAGCCATCAAGAAGCTCCTGGCCGGCAAGTCGAAGGAGGAGATCGAGGAGCTGAAGAAGCAGTACAAGGAGCTCGCCGCCAAATACGGCTGGAATCGCAGCCTGGACGCCGACCTCGACCAGGAGGTCTCCGGTCGCGACGGCAAGCAGATCGAAATGCTCCTGCGCGGCGAGCCGACCACCGCGGCGGAGGCGATGGCGCGCCAGGAGGAGATGGCCGAGTTCGAGCGCGAGGACGTCGCCGGCTGGGCCATCGACGCCGTGGTGGTCGGCATGCTCGGGCCGCTCGCGGTGCCCTGGATCCTGCTCCGCCTGTCCGGCGTGGTCGACACCGACGAGCTGGCCAAGGGCGCGGTCGACATCTGGAACGACTCGGACGAGGACCTCAAGGCCGCGAACGAGCGGCTGCGCCACAAGCTCGACGAGATCAACCGGACGATGGTGAAGACCCCCGGCGAGTCGGACGCCGACTTCGAGAAGCGCAAGCTCGAGGCCTTCAAGAAGGAGCTCGCCAACGAGGAGGGCTACCTCAAGAACTACCAGGAGAAGAAGGACGAGACCGCCGACGTGGCGTCGACCGGCGTCAGCCTGGTGGTGACCGCCGCGCTGTCGATCGCGAGCGGCGGCGCGGCCGCCTGGGCCTGCGCCCTCATCGGCGGGATGGCCGGCATCGGCGCCAAGGCGGCCATCCTGGGCGGCTCGTACGCGACCGAGGACTTCGGCATGGACGTCCTCGAGGTGGTGGCCGAGGCGGTCGCGGCCGGCGTCGCCAAGGGCCTCGATATCGACGAGGCGTTCAAGGGGCTGAAGGCGCTCGGGGTCGCCGACGACCTGGTCGAGAAGATCATCAAGGAGGCGCTCGAGGAGGCGATCGAGAACGGCACCTCCGAGCTCATCCTGGCGCTGTTCAACGAGGACAACTACGACAACCTCGACGCGTTCATCTTCGGCGTCGGCGGCGCGGTCTTGCAGGCGGCTGTGAGCGGTGCGGCGGCGGCCGCGGTGATGGTGACGCTGGGCGCACTGTGGGACAAGAAGTTCGGCGACCCCGCCAAGATCAAGGACCCGATCAAGCGCCAGGCGATGTCCGCACTCAAGGGTGCCGTCACCGAGGGCATCGGCGGGCTCGCCGCCTCGGCGGTCGATCCGGCGACCTGGGAAGGGGACATGGAGGCCGTCCTCACCCGGTTCGGGAGGGGCTTCATCGACAACATCCTCAGCGCCGGCGCCGAGGGCATCGGCGAGGCGGTGGGCGCCGCTCATCATGGGGCCAAGGTCGACGCGAACCGCAAGCGGCTCGCCGACCAGGGGGTCGGGAACACCGCGGTGGTGTCCGGGAACATCGTCGACCTCGACAGCGGGCGGGTCTTCGACGGCGAGAGCGGGGAAGAGCTCGGCCGCATCTCGGTCGATCCAGACACCGGCGAGGTCACCGACGTCACCGACCTGTCGAACCCGGTCCGGATCGGTATCAACGAGAACCTGGAAGGCGTCCGGGTGGGCGGCGTCGACACCAACGCGCAGGCAGCCGCGAACCCGGGCGCGAACCCGGACGCGAACGCAGACGCGAACGTGCAGCAGGCCGCGCCCACCCAGGCCGATGTCGACGAGGCGATGGCCAAGGCGGAGGCGCACGACCGGGCCAACGTGGAGCAGGCCAGCGTGGAGAAGGCGAGAGCGGTCGTCGCCGGCATGACCGGCGACGCGCGGCCCGGCAGCTCGCTCGAGGTGGCGACCCGCATCGCCGCCGAGCTGGCTCTCAATGGGGTCACCGTCGAGCTCTTCGGCGACGACAGCCACCACTTCCTCAAGATCGGCGAGACCGTCATCGACGGCGCGCTGCTCGAGCTGTTCGATGCTCCGGCCGGGACCAGCCCCGAGATCTTCATCGGCAGCATGGACGAGCTGCGCGCCCGCCTCGGCGAGCTGGAGGCCAGCTTCGGCCTCCGGTCCGACCTGGCCGCCGATACCACCGTGGATCAGCTGTTCGACAGCCGGTTCGGCGGCGCCAGCGCGAGCGGGTTGACCCTCGACATCGATGCGAGCGCCGGGACCGCCCAGTTCAGCGACGCCATCGACCGCGGCCCGGGCCGGATCGACGCCGACTTCCCGGGTCTCGCCGGCGCGGCATCGGTCAATTCCAACGTCGTCTTCGGCGAGCTCCAGCAGGCGCGCGCGCGGGCCGCTCTCGAGGGGATGTCCGACGCCGACTACATCAAGATGCGGACGCTGATGGCGGCGCAGCAGAGCGACCTGGCGCGGGTCTACCTCCTCAAGGCGCTGGCCGCCGGCAACTCGATGGGCGAGATCGAGCGCTTCGCCAGCAAGATCCACGGCCAGATCGACGGCTGGCTGGTCGCCAACCTGTCGATGGCCGATCCGCTCCAGCTGGCAGCCGGCGGCGGCCTCGCCCAGCAGTTCACCCACTCCTGCAACGCCAACATGCTCATCGCGCTGATGAGCGACCTCGACCCGGTGCTGGCGCTGCGCATGCGCGAGAACCCGGACACCGCCGAGCTCCTCCGCCGGCTCGAGCAGCGGATGCTCGAGACGCCGTTCCAGGGCGACCCGAACCTGCAGCCGGCCGAGGCGGGGGTGGCAGTGCCGCTCGAGCCGGGCGCCGACTTCGCCGCCGGCCGCGGCCGCTTCATCAGCGACTTCCTGAACCAGCAGTCGTCGTTGACCGGTGTCTCGTTCTCGACCGAGATGAACCCGACCGTCGGGCACGTCATCGACGTCCTCGACGCCTCGCTCGGGCTCGGGGTCGACGTCCCGGTCGTGGTCGGTCAGCAGCCGGGCGAGCCCACCCACTACGTCCTGGTCACCGGCCGCCGGGTCGACTCCGACGGCTTCGCCGAGTATCGCTTCTACGACCCGGCGACCGGAACCAGTCGCTGGATCTCGGCGGCCGACATCATCGGCGGCCGCCTGGGCCTCGGGGATGGCTCGCTCAACCTGGTCACCGCGATGGAGGTGCCGTCGGTGGCAGCCGGCGCCGACCTCGCGCCCGACACCGAGCCCATGGTCGATCCCCAGCAGGAGCCCGGGACTCCAGGCGGGTTCGACGCCGAGCAGGAGCTCGCGGTCGCCATGTCACAGACCCCCGACGAGCGCCGCATCGTCCTGGGCACCGACCCCAAGCGGGGCTTCATGCCGCAGGAGGGCGAGGTCGGACCGATGATCGAGGCGGCGCACGGCTTCTTCCGCCGCGATCCGTCGGGCGACCTCGACTGGATCTCCCTGAGCGGCCCCGAGCAAGGCAAGACGTTCGACCTCCTCGGAATCCCGCCGGGAAAGGACCACTTCCACGGCGACGACATGGCACGATTCTTCCCGACCCTCACCAAGCACTTCCACAAGGCAGACTTCGTCGTGCTCGACGTGCGGTTCATGCGCCCCGCCCAGGTGAAGTCGGTGATGGACTTCATCGACCAGAACCACGCGAACGACAAGCCACGCCTCATCGTCATCTCGTGAACCATGATCTTCCTACCTGACGACAGGGACCTCGCGGCGGCCGGCTGGGTGACCCGCGGCATCCTCGACGAGCTGTCCGCGCGCTCCGACCTCCCGCCGGCTCTCGCCGAGAAGGTCCGCTGGTGCCTCGACGCCGAGTTCTACGACCTCGATCTGCGCGACGCGTCGGCCGCCGACCTGGCGGCGCTGGTCGGCCCGGTCGACCAGATCATCGCCGCGACCGAGCTGGCCGGGTCGGCGAGCTTCCAGCAGCCCGAGATGTTTCCGGCCTACCTCGGCCTCCTGCGCGAGCTGCGCGCGCTGCTCGACCCGTCGTTCGGGCTCGACGGTGCGACCGTGTTCGAGTACGGCTCCGAGCACGCGCCCGACTCGCCGGCCGGCCTCGAGCGGCTCGTCCTCGAGCCGGACGGCCGCTTCCGGTTCGAGAACCGGCGGGCCGGACAGCTCCTGGTCGCGCGGACCGGCACCATCGGGCGGGCCGAGGTCATCGCGGCCGCCGGCGCTCTGGTCGCCGCCGGCTTCCCCGCGGTTCCCGACCACGACACGCTGCCCGGGGCCGACTGCCTGACCATCTCGAGCGGCGATCGCCACGCCGTCATGGGGGTGACGAGCGCACGCCACGTTCCCGGCTACGGGCCGCTCATCCGGCGCCTCCTGCCCTGGTTGCGCTACCTCGTCGATCTCCAGGGAGAGGCTCCGGCCGGACTGCGCGTTGACCGACCACCGGGAGCGTGAAACCATCGGGAGGTGTCAACCGGCGACGACGCGCCCGCCGGGTCGCAGCCGACCACGGCGCTGCTCGGGGTCACCGCCGGCGGGCTGGCGACGCCGATCGAGCGCACCTACCTGATGGTGTTCTCCGAGCGCTCGGCGCGGGCGGTGCCGGTGCCGCGCCACGGCGAGATCGTCATCGGTCGCGCGCCGGACGCGGACGTCGTCCTCGAGGACACGGCGGTCTCGCGCCACCACGCGGTCATCGCGATGGAGGACGGGCGCGCCACCCTGCGCGACCTCGGCAGCCAGAACGGCACCCACGTCGACGGCGTGCGGGTCAGCGGCGAGTGCGCGCTGCGGAGCGGCGCGGTCATCGCGGTGTGCAATACCCAGCTCGTCTATCACGGGCCGCGCGAGCCGGGGCAGAACGACCGCTCGCTCGAGCCGGCCGCCTTCCGCCGGCAGGTCGACGCCGAGATCGAGCGCGCCACCGCGCTCGACCGCTCGCTCGCCCTGGTGGCGCTGCGCGCGGGGCGCGGGGGTGAGTTCCTGGTGGACGCGCTGGCCGGCGAGCTGCGCGGGGTCGACCGGACGACCTCCCTCTCGGCCGACGAGGCGGTCGCGCTCCTGCCCGAGGTCGAGCCGGACGAGGTGCCGGCGGTCGCCAGGCGCCTGGTCGCCGCGCTGACCGGCGCGACCGGGGCCCAGGCGCGGGCCGGCTACGCGGTGTTTCCCCGCGACGGCAGTGACGGCGAGTCGCTCCTGGCCAGCGCGCGCTCGGCGCTGGCGGCGGCATCGCCGGGGGGCGCGACGCCCGCCGCCGTCGCGTTCCGCACCATCGAGGTCGGCGGCCGCGCGATGCTGGTGGCCGACGAGGCGATGTCGCGGCTGGTCGCGCTGCTCGAGCGGCTGGCGCAGGTCGATCTGCCGATCCTCGTCCTCGGCGAGACCGGCACCGGCAAGGAGCTGGCGGCGTCGCTCATCCACTACCTGTCGCCCCGGCAGAGCGGGCCGCTGGTCTCGTTCAACTGCGCCGCGCTGCAGGACTCGCTGGCCGAGAGCGAGCTCTTCGGCCACGAGAAGGGCGCCTTCTCGGGGGCGACCTCGGCGCGCGCCGGGCTGCTCGAGAGCGCGAGCGGCGGCACCGTCTTCCTCGACGAGGTGGGCGATCTCAGCGGTGCCATCCAGGCCAAGCTCCTGCGCGTGCTCGAGACCCGCCGCCTCACGCGGGTGGGCAGCACCACCGAGCGGGCGCTCGACGTGCGGGTGGTCGCCGCCACCAACCGCGACCTCCTGGCCGAGGCAGACGCCGGGCGGTTCCGCCGCGACCTCTACTACCGGCTGAGCGCCGCCACCGTGTGGCTGCCGCCGCTGCGCGATCGGCCGCGCGAGATCGCGGTCCTCGCCCGCTCGTTCCTGGCGGATGCGCGGCGCACCACCGGCGGCGAACCGGCGGCGCTGTCGGACGCGGCCGAGCGGCGGCTCATCGCCCATCCCTGGCCCGGCAACGTCCGCGAGCTGAGAAACTGCATGGAGTTCCTGGCCGCCGCGGTTCGCGGGACACAGATCGACGCCGGGCAGGTCGAGTCCTACCTCCTGCGCGGGACCGGGCCGGCGACACCGCAGGTGGCACCGCCGACCGCCTCGTTCCGCCCGATCAAGGAGGAGCTGCGCGAGGTGGAGACGCGGCGCATGGTCGAGGCGCTCAAGGCCGCCGGCGGGGTCCAGACCCTGGCCGCCGCCCTCATCGAGATGCCGCTCCGCACCTTCGCCGCCAAGGTCAAGCAGTACGGCATCGACGTCCGCGCCCTCAAGGAATAGGGCGGGCAGCGCTCACAGGCGGGCGGAGGCCTGCTGGGCGATCGCCACGACCTCGTCGAGCTTGCTGGTCGCCTCCGGCACCATCGGCCCGATGGTGGCCCACGTGACGTCGAGCGAGAAGTCGTCCTGCCGCCAGCCGATGTCGATGTCGCTGCCCGGGGTCACCCGGATGTAGCCCTCGTCGCCGATCGCGAGCGACTCCGAGCCCTCCTCGGTGACGTAGTAGAGGCCGCTCGAGTTGTCCCAGACGTAGATGGCGAGGAACATGTTCGAGTAGTCGGGCGCCTCCCAGCTCCACAGGCACTCGCCCAGGAAGGCGGGATCGGGGGTGTAGGCGCCTTCTTCCTGCGCCGGAGACCGACCGAAGAGACCGGCCGCGTCGGCCTGGGTGATGAGCGCGCAGGCGTCGATCTCGGTCGCCCCGCCGCCCTCGTCGCCGTTGCCGCTGTCGTCACCGCCGCCGCCACAGGCGGCGAGCAGCAGGGCAGGGATGCCAATCAGATGGATGATGCGCATGCTCTTCCTTCCTTCGTTGTCGGCCACGCGACGGCAATCTTCGCAATCGCGGTGCCAGGCGCGGCTGGCCGCGATTTCGTGCCGTTGCGGCGCGGCGCGCAGCCTGTGCTCGACGGCCGCGCAGACCGTCGCGCCGAACTTGCACGCCGCGCGGGCGCGCCGCGATCAGTCGGCGGGATTCCGGCGGTAGCCGGTTTCGTCGTAGCGGAAGCAGAGCACGATCTCGGTGGCGGCCCGCGGTCGCGCGCGCCTCTCGGCCTCGTTGGGCCCGTTCGGGTCGCCCGGCTCGAGGAGATCGTGCACCACGCAGGCGAGCTCTTTCCGGGTCGGATGCTCCTGCCAGAGGTCGTACTCGCGCTCGGCGCGCGCGGTGCCGGCCGGGCTGCCGTCCTCCCAGAAGAGGGCGACGCCGGGATAGAGGTAGCGGGTGTCGTGGTCGGTGACGCGGCCGTAGCCCTTTGCGCCGTACCCGACCGCCTTCCCGCCGCCGATCCCGAACACGCCGACGTCGCTGCGCGCGGCGAGCGCGGTCAGCCGGGCGCACGGATCGGCCAGCTCGACCAGGATGCCCTTCGCGGCCGGGCGCAGGCGCGCCATCATCGCGCCGTCGATGACGACCGTGTGCGGTCCGGCGCTGAGGTGGGCGTCGCTCGAGAGGGTCTCCTGGCTCTCGATCTGCTCGGCCTGCTCCGCGGCGGTGCGGAACGTCGCGGCGACCCCGGGGGCCCGGGCGGCCGCATAGGAACGGCCGACGAGCTCGCCCGGCAGGTCGAGGTGGAGCGTGCCGAAGGCGCGCTTGCTCAGGTGGCGGCCGCGGGCGCCGAGACCGCCGAGCGGTAGGCCGGGCAGGAGGTCCACCGCGGTCCCGTCGGGATAGGTCCGGGTGTAGCGCCGCGCCAGGACCGGCGCGATCGCGCCGGCGCGCACGAAGACGCGCAGGTGGAAGGCGTCGAGCGCCCCGATCCCGCTCAGGCAGTGCTGGGCGGCCAGCTCATCGGTGCCCTGGTTCTCGACCTCGACCCAGCCGGCGCGAGCGCCCAGCACCTTGACCACCGCGCCGGCCGCGAAGTCCTCGCTCGGGTCGGCTGCGCGCGGCTCGCGGCGCAGGCGGAAGTGCGCGGCGTCGGCGCGCGGCGCGACGAAGAAATCGACCCCGCGCGACACCACCGCGTACTCTCCGCGGGTCGGCTCGGCGATGGAGACTCCTCCGCGCGGCGAATCCGCGCGCGCGCCCGCCGGCCGCGCGGGGTCGCCCTGGCTGCCGCAGGCCACCGCTGCCGCGAGCAGAAACGCACCTGTCCAGCGCTTCATCGGGCGATTCTACGCTTGCGGCCCCGCCGGGCGGCTGCTATCGAACGGCTTCCTCCGTGCACCGGCCGCTGCTCGCCGTCGATGGCGACTCGTTCGCCCACCGCGCCTACCACGCGCTGCCCAAGGCGATCCGCTTCAACGCGGTCGTCGGCTTCAGCAACATGATGCTCCGGCTGTGGGAGCAGGAGCAGCCGCGCGCCGTCTTCGTCGGCTGGGACACGCTCGACGCGCCCACCTACCGCAGCCAGGCGTTCCCCGCCTACCAGTCCGGTCGCGAGTTCGACGCCTCGGTCATCGAGCAGCTCGCCATGCTGCCGCGCCTGTGCGCTGCGCTCGGCTTCGCGACCGCGAGCGCGGCCGGGTACGAGGCGGACGACTTCCTGGCCGCCGCTGCCAGCGCCGAGGAGGCGCGCGGCGGCAGCTGCCTGGTCGCCTCCGGGGATCGCGACGCCTTCCAGCTGGCCAGCGAGCGGACCACCATCCTGTTCCCGACTCGCGGCGTCTCCGAGCTGTCGCGCATCGGTCCCGCCGAGGTGCGGGCCCGCTACGGCGTCGACCCGGGTCAGGTCCCCGACTTCATCGCCCTGCGCGGCGATCCCTCCGACAAGCTGCCCGGCGCGCGCGGCGTCGGCCCCAAGACGGCCGCCGACATCCTCCGGCGCTACGGCACCCTCGAGGCGGCGCTGGCCGACGGCAAGTTCGCCGGCCAGGCCGACGACCTCCGGCTCTACCGCCGCATCGCCGCGATGGATCCGCGCGCCCCGCTGCCCGATCTCCCGGACCGCCAGCCCGATTTCCGCTCCGCCTCCGCGCTCCTGCGCGAGTGGGGAATCGGCCAGCTCGCGGACCGACTCGCCGCCCGCTAGCCCGAGCCGTCAGGCCGGGCCGGTATAAGAGATGAATGCGACACTCCCTGCGGGCAACGCTCGTCCTTGCATCCGTCTGCATCGCAGGCGCGTGCGCCTCTCCTTATGTGGCCGTGCCGCTCGCGGTCCATCCGAGCGCAGCCACCGCCGGGCCGTCGATCGGCGCCTCGGCCGGCGGCGTGGTCGGCGCCGGCGAGGACGCCAACGTCATCTCCGTGCCGTACTCGGAGTCGTGGCTGCGTCTCGGGGCCGGGGCCGGCCAGCTGGACTTCCACCTCGGGCCCGGCGTGGCGTCGGCCGGGTATCGCTTCGATCTCCAGCCGATGAGCGCGGGAACCGGTTTCGCGGTGGAGCCGTTCGGTGGTGGCGGCTACTACCGGGTCTCGGAGCCGGTCATCAGCGACGGGACCAGCACGGACGAGTCGACCTACGCGCTCATCCTGGCGGGCGGCCTCCGCTTGCATGTCCTGGTTCCGACCGGCACCGGCTTCTTCTACGTCTCGCCGGTCCTCGGCATCACGACGCTCGAGAGCAACGACGAGCTCGAGGGCAACGACGTCATGACGCTCGGCACCGCCGTCGGCATCAACCTCGGCGGCCGGCCCGGGACCTCCCTCGAGCTCACCGTCCACCGCCTCAGCCCGACCGACGACTTCGGCACCGACGTCTGGCTGTTCGGACCGAGCGTCGGATTCCAGCTCTGACGACCGGATGCGGCGAGCCGACGGCGCCGCCAAGTCGGTGACGCCGTCGGCTGCCCTTCCTCCACCTGAGGCTTCGCCCCGCCTCAGCGCTTCATCACCACGAGGTCGACGCGGCGCTCCTGCGCGTTTTCCTCCGCCATGGCCTTCGAACCGGCCGGCTGCTTGGTCGCCGTGCCCTTGGTCTCGATCCGATCGGCTGCCACGCCCTGCGCGACGAGCGCTTTCTTGACCGCCTCGGCCCGCTCGCGGGACAGGGCCTGGTTGCGCGCCTTGCCGCCGGTCGCGTCGGTGCGACCCTCGAGTCGGATCTTCGAGTCCGGGTGGTCCGCCAGCGCCTTCGCGACGTCGTCGAGCATGGCCGGATCGTTCACCGCGGCGGATCCGAGCGCGAACTCGACTCCGTTCAGCGGGAATCGCTTCGGGGTCGCCTCGTTCCCGTCGAGGAAGGCGGACAGCTCGCTGGCCTGCGACGGGGCCGGCGCCGCGGCTGCCTCCTGGGAGGTCGCGGCCGGAGGTGCCTCCTGCGGGGTCGCAGCCGGAGGTGTCTCCTGCGGGGTCGCAGCCGGAGGTGTCTCCTGCGGGGTCGCAGCCGGAGGTGTCTCCTGCGGGGTCGCGGCCTGAGGTCTCTCGGGCGCGGTCGCGGGCGGAGGCGTCTCGGGACTGGCGACCGGCGGCCGGGCGAACTGTTCGCGCGGCGCCGGCGCGCTTCCCGGAGGGGTGAGGGGGAACGCCCGCTCGGGGAGCGTCGTGTCGGGCGCGGTGGTCCGGATCGACGGTGCCTCGGGCCGCCGCCCGCGCGCCACCAGGAACAGGATGATGCCGACGGCGACCAGGGCGGCGAGCAGCCAGAGGAGGGGCCTCCACCAGTCGGTCGTCCGCGGGCCCGCGACCGCGTCGCGGCGTGCCCGCGCTCGCGACTCGGCGTCAACCTCGCGCACCTGTTCTCGACCCTCGATGAAGACGCCACGTCTGGGCGCGCGAACCTCCTCTGCGACGAGAGGGCGAGCCGCGCCCACCAGCATGCCGCCGCCGACCATGGCCGAGAGCGGGGAGGGGAGGGCGGCGGAGGCCTCACGCCCCTCGTCGGCCAGGAAGCGCGAGAGACCCTGCGCATCCAGGTTGCGATTCTGCACCTCCTTGCCGATCGCGTCGAGCACCAGCGGGGCCGCCAGCCCGAGCAGCATCCGGGCCGATGGGCGGCTCACCGATGACTGGGCGGCCAGATTTTCCACGATGTCATCGAGGCGCCCACCGAAGATCTGAGCCAGGAAGCCGCTGCTCGAGCTCGCCATCTGATCGGACACTGCCGGCTCGACGACCTCACCCGGGCCGAGATGGGGGTAGCTGCCTCGGCGAAGCGTCCGGAAGAGCTCTCTCGCGTTGTCGCGGTTCGACGCGAAGGCCGCCAGACCCGCGACCGATACAGGAACCGCGTTTTCGAGGCCTCTTCTGGTCGCCGCCTGCGTCTCGTTGATGCGCAGGCTCAGCTGCTCCGCAGCGCCAGCTTGCAGCGCCATGCCGGTTACCTCGGTGATGTGTTCCACGGGAACCTCCCATCACAAGCGTGTTGCTTGCTGTTCGTCGTGACCGCCCACTGTCGACGATGAGGTTGCAAGGCAGAGGCCAGTCGAGAGCGTTGGCGGCCCGACGTGGCGCTCATGCGCGCCCGCTGTCGCAGCGTCACGGACGCGCGAAGCGGCGCGACGACCGGTTGCGTTCGAGCGGCCGCGCGTCGCGCAGCTGGTTTCGCCCGGCGGTCGATCGAATCGATCGTCGCAGCGAGCGGCGACCCGCCTCGAGCTCCACCGCG